>ENA-UERC01000403-UERC01000403.1-human-gut-metagenome-genome-assembly--contig:-NODE-403-length-32767-cov-11.146467_pt1 | contig 32767 bp, 31 predicted proteins | sample MGYA00242955_ERZ507955 | MGnify/ENA primary metagenome ERZ507955 (study PRJEB26167, sample SAMN06115394) | human gut metagenome | host: Homo sapiens | place: China:Hubei | collected 2016-04-27... | reverse complement strand
GCATTTCTTTTTTCTTCAATTTTACAATTTCTCTATTTTTCAGCCAGATATTTTTCCTGCAGTTCTGAGAATACCTTTGTTTCCAGAACTGTTATTCTGCATTCGTGCTGCATAGACTTACCTCCGTCTTATATTTCTCGCTTCACATAAGTCAGCTCTACATCGTATAGTCCTTTATGCTTCGCTTCGAGCCGCTTCCCAGTGCGACCATTTTCGTGACTTCACGAAAATGGTCTGATACTTCGATACCGCTGGTTTCACAAGACTCCATTGCACGGCTAATAGCCTTATCGAAATTCTCCCAGCGCTCATAGCCAAATAGAACAATGTCATTGCGAACCAGTCTGCGGACTGGCTCGCAATGACATCTTTTTTGAGTATTTTGACCCATTTAGGTCTATTTTGAAGCAGACCTTGTTTATTATTTGTCCGCCTTTTCCTCCTGCGCACGGGCATAGACGTTTTCTGCCAGATTCTCCCGGTCGTGGGGGCGGAAGTGGAGGAACACCAGGGCGGCCACGGCGGCGACGCAGCCCACGGCGGCCAGGACCTGGCTCACCCGGAAGGAACCCCAGTAGAGGCTGTCCATCCGCAGACCCTCGATCATGGCCCGGCCCAGGCCGTACCAGGCGCAGTAGCCCAGGGTGATCTGTCCGTCATAGGCCCGCTTGGGATACAGGAAGTGCAGGATCAGGAAGCCCGTAAAATTCCACAGGCTTTCGTACAGGAAGGTGGGGTGGTAGTATTCCCACTGGCCCGTCACCGTATTGTACAGGCCCATGCGGGAGAAGGCCATGGTAGGCGCGCCGAAGGCCTCCCGGTTGAAGAAGTTGCCCCAGCGGCCCACAAACTGGCCGATGAGGAAGCCCATAACCACCAGGTCCAGCAATGCAGGCAGGGCGCATTTTTTAATGCGGCAATAGATGGCAACGCCTACAAAGGCTCCGATGACTGCACCGTAGATGGCAAGACCGCCGTTCCAGATGTACAGCACGGAGATGGGATTGTCGGCGTAGTCCGCCCAGCTGAACACGCAGTAATAAATTCTGGCGCAGATGACGGCAAAGGGCGTGATCCAGAGGATGCCGTCGAGAATGTCGTCCTCGGTCAGCCCGGCCCGCTTGCTGCGGCGGCTGCAATAGACCCCGGCCAACAGCAGACCAAAGGCAATGACCACGCCGTACAGGTGGATGGTCAGGGGCCCGATATTGAAGTACCGGATGGGATCGATCTCAATTCCCAGCAACGGGAACGAGATTGTGGAATAGTTGGCGGGATTTAGCATGATTCTTCTCCTCCTTGGACGGGCCGGATCACCGACAGGCAGGCGTTCTCCGCCCGGACGGTTTCTTTTAGAAAAGCAGTCACGTCCTCTTTCTGTATAGTATCATAGATTTCCGGGAATCGGAAATAGTCAAAATCGCTGAAATGGTAGGCACAGACCCGGAAGCAGGTGGCGTCGAAGGAATCCAGCCCTTTGACCCGGCGGCCAAAGGCGCTGCGTTTCATCCGCCGGAAGCTCTCCTCAGAGAGCCCGGAGAAGGCCTCCGCCCCGGCCAGCACCGCAGAGCGGACCTGCTCCGGCACATAGCTGTCGCCGCCGCAGGTGAGCATGGCGCAGCCGTCAATGGTCTCGAAGCCCCCGCCGAAGGAGCTGTCGATGCTGCCCTCGTCATAGAGCTTCAGATATAGCTCGGAGCTTTCCCCGAACAGAGCCTCGGCGGCCAGGTCCGCCAGAAATTCCAGGCGGATGGCCTGGTCACCCCGGCCCGGGGGCGGACAGCGGAAGGCTAGGGTAAAGGTGGGCATAGCCACCTCCATAGTATCTTCCACCTCCGCCAGGGGGATTTCCGGAGGCTCGTCCCAGTCGCGGAGCTTTTCGCCCACCTCCCGGGGCGCATCTCCCAGCAGCTCCCGTGCAATTTTTTCCACGGCTTCCGGGTCAACGTCGCCCATAACGCAGAGCATCATGTTGCCCGGGGTGTAGAAGGCCCGGTGGCACAGCGTCAGATTTTCGGGGGTGATCTCCCGGATGGTCTGGGAGGTGCCGAGAATGGGCTCCCGGATGGGGTGGCGGGCATACATGGCCCGGGCCAGATTCTCAAAAACCACGCTGTCCGCAGCGTCCAGGTTCATGCCGATCTCCTGGTCGATAATGCCCCGCTCCTTTTCTACGCTTTCCTCTGTGAAATAGGGAGTGCTGACAAATTCCAGCAAAAGGCGCAGGCATTGCTCAAAATGGTCCGTGCAGGAGAAATAATAGGCGGTCATGTCGTAGCTGGTAAAGGCATTGCTGCTTGCCCCCAGAGCTGCAAACTCTGCGCTGACATCCCGGCCGTCGGGCAGATCGAACATTTTGTGCTCCAGATAGTGGGCAATGCCGGCAGGGACCCGGTGCTCCTTGCCCTCAAACCGGAAATGGGTGTGGATGGAGCCAAAATCCGTGACGAAATAGGCCTGCTTTTTGGCAAAGCCCGGTTTTTTCACCACTTCCAGGGCCAGTCCATTGGGCAAGACCCGGCGGTAGACCTGTTCGTCCAGTCTGGGGTAGTAATTCATAGGCACCCTCCTGTCAGAAAGCAGCTGCTGTGCAGCCGAACCGTTTTTGCACAGCGGACCAGGTCCTCTCTTGTGACGGCCTCCAGAGCGGCCCGGTGGGCCTGGGGGTCCAGCGCGCTGCCGCCCAGGCGTATGGCGGAATAATAGCTTTCCAGTGCCCCGGGGGAATCCGGAACGCTTTCCAGGGCGCTGACGAGAGACCGGCGGGCGGCGGTGAGCTCTTCGCCGGAGATATCTCCCCGGCAGCAGGCCTCCAGCTGCTTTAGAGCCTCGGCACGGACAAGGGGCTCCTTGTCAAAATCCATACCGGCGGATACCAGGATGATCCCCTTGGCGCTGTAGTAGCCCGCGCCGATGGAATAGCAAAGGCTCCGCTTTTCCCGGACGTTCTGAAACAGCTTGCTGGTGACATCGCCGCCGTAGACGGCGCACAACAGCTGCATGGCGGGAAAATCGGCGCTTTTGGCTGTGACGGGGGTCACAAAGCCCATGCAGAGCTTCCCCTGGGTGATGTCCAGATTTTCCCGCAGGTCCTCCGGGGCGGAGAGGTGCAGGGGGGCATCCGCGTTCAGGGGTGCGGGGGACCGGTCCTCCCCCGCGAACAGCTGCCGCACCAGCATCTCCATCCGCTCCGGGGCGGCGGAGCCCACATAGAGCACCTCCACCGGGCTTTCCCGGCGGACCTTTTCATAGTGGCGCAGCAGACCCTGGGGTGTAATGGCCTCCACATCGGCAGGCTCGCCCATGCGGGAAACGCCAAAGGGGTCCTCCCGGCACATGCTTTTCAGCAGCTGCCGGGAACAGTAGGTCTGCTTGTCGTTGTATTCCGCCTCAATGGCGTAGATCTGGTTGGTTTTTTCGCCCTCCACGAAGTCCGGCAGAAAGCCGCCCTGCTCCGTAGGGTAGTCAAAAAGCAGCTCTTTTAAGAAGGCAATGGCTTGTTCGGTCAGCGCCTCCCCCTCGGGGGCGAAGCGGTCGTCCATCAGGCTCAGATAGAGTCCGGTGGTCTGACAGTTTCCCGCCCGGCGGGAAATGGGGCTGACGGAAGCGCCGTAGAGGTCATCCAGCCTTTGGGTGATCCGGCGCAGATCCGGGGCGCTCTTGCACCCCCGCAGCAGCACGCTGGGGATCAGGGCATTCATGGCCGCCTCTTCCGTGCACATGGGCCGCAGATACTGAAATGTCATGGCGCTGTGCTTAAACCGGTGGTCCTGGATGCAGCTGAGAGAAATGCCGGGGGCTATTTCGGAATGTGTAAGCATAGAAACTCCTTAGAAAAGGCTTCCCTTGGGGGAAGCTGTCGCGGCCCTTTGGGCCGTGACTGATGAGGGGCGGTACAGAGTACTGATACGTAATGACTTAACAGTCACTTTTTGCAATGAATATGAAAACTGCTGGGGATGTACCGCGTTTCATCGTTTGCCGCCCCTCATCAGTCAGGGCTACGCCCTGCCAGCTTCCCCCAGGGGAAGCCGTTTTGCTGCTTATTATACTCTATCTTTCCGCAAATAGAAAGTAGTACACAAAAAATTAAGACTTTTTCGGTTGCCATATCTCCAATTATGAAGTAAAATATAGGTTGGATTATTGAAAACATCGGAGGACTATGCCATGGCATGGCTGGAAATGACATTGAATACCCCTCAGGGCTTTGTGAATGCTCTGGTTACCGAGCTGACGGCGCTGGGCTTTGAGGACCTGTGCATAGAGGATCAGCAGGAATTTGAAAGCTTCCTGGAGGAAAACCGGGAATACTGGGATTATATCGACGAAAGTCTGGAAAAGCAGCTCCAGGGCCTAAGCCGGGTGAAGCTCTATCTGGAGGATACGGACGCGGGGAACCTGAAAAAGCTCCGCGCCTTTGCCGAGAAGAAGGGCCTGCCCCTGGAGGAAAAGGCTTTGCCGGATACGGACTGGTCCGAAAGCTGGAAGGAGAACTACCCGCCCCAGGAGGTGGGGCAGTCCCTGGTGGTGCTGCCCTATTGGCTATCTGAGGACTACCGCGGTGACCGGAAGATGGTGGTCCTGGACCCGGGCCTGACCTTCGGCACCGGGGCTCATCCCTCCACCCAGATGGTCATGGAGGCCATGGAGCAAACCGTCACCCCCGGTATGCACTGCCTGGACCTGGGCAGCGGCAGCGGCATTCTGTCCATCACCGCCCTGCGTTTGGGGGCGGAAAGCGCCGTAGGCGTGGACATTGACCCCAAGGCCGAGGACATCGCCCGGGAGAACGCCGCCTACAATGGCTTCGCCGCCCCCGACTTTACGGCCCTCACCGGCAACGTTACCGGGGACAGGAAGCTCATGGAGCAGCTGTCCCGGAAGCGGTACGGCCTGGTGCTTGTGAACATCGTGGCAGATGTGATCATCGGCCTGGCCCCGGTGCTGCCGGAATTTTTGGGAGAGGATACGGTCCTCATCTGTTCCGGCATTCTGGATACCCGGCTTGAGGATGTACTCCGGGCCCTTCAGAAGGCGGGCCTCACCGTCACCGGCATTCGGCAAAAGGAGGAGTGGCGCTGCGTCACTGCCCGCAAAGGAGAAAAAGCATGAGCATGACTTACAGAACCCGCCGTCGGCTGCAAAAGCTCGGCGTGACGGCGCTGATCGTGCTGGTGGTGCTGCTGATCGCCTGGTTTTGCAGCGTGATCTGGCTCCAGCGGTATGTGGTCTACAGTGCAGACGGCGCCCAGGTGGATTTTGAGCTGGGGGACGCAGGCTTTGCCGGCGTGGTCGCCACACCGCCCCAGGCCCAGGGCGGCGTGTCCATCTTCTACAACGAGGGCTCCGATGCCATTGAGATTTCCAAGGACCTGAGCCCTATCAACGGATATTATGTCGACTACACCATGCTCCTGAAGAGTATGGACACCCTGGAGGCCGCCGTGGATCTGATTCCCCCCGGTACCCCTGTCATGGTGGAGCTGAAAAGCGGCTACGGCGTGTTTTTCTATTCCACCAAGATCTCCGGGGCCAAGACCTCCGAGAGCTTGGCCAATGCCATCGGCATTGACCGGGTGGATGCCTTTCTTCAGAAGCTCAAGAACAAGGGCTGCTATATGATCGCCAAGGTCTCGGCCTTTCAGGACTATGAGTACGGCAACAGCAACGTACCCACCGGCCTGTATATGACCTCCCGGGCGGGATTGTGGATGGATGACCAGGGCTGTTACTGGCTGGACCCCGCCAGTGCCGGCGCTCAGAGCTGGATCACCTCCGCCGTGCTGGAGCTGAAAAACATGGGCTTCCACGAGGTCATGCTGAGCAATTTCCGCTTCCCCACCTCGGATGCCTATATCTACACCGGAGACAAAACGGCGGCCCTGCAAAATGCCATGCAGAACCTGCTGACCTCCACGGCTTCCGACAGCGGCACCTTTACACTGTCCTTCGGCACGAACGATCCCACTTTGACCCTCATCGACGGGGCCAGAAGCCGCATCTATTTTGAGGGCATCGACGCCGCCAATGTGCAGACCACCGCAGACCAGTCCACCGTGGCGGACAAGCAGGCTCAGATCGTGTTCCTGGCCACCACCAACGACACCCGCTTCGACAGCTACAGCGTCCTGCGTCCGCTCACCGCCGCAGAAACCATCGAGGCCCAGAAAGCAGATACCAACAACTGATATCCGGCCTTCCCCTGGGGGGAAGGGGACCGCAGCACATTTTTCCAAATTCTACATAGCATGGATTGAGCGGTGAAGCTCGAAAAAAATCTTTCGGAGGGAAATGCTATGTGCGGTAACAACTCTTGCTTCGGCGGCAACCTGTGGTGGATCATCATCCTGATTCTCCTGTTCAACTGCGGCGGCATCGGCTGCGGGAATGACTGCGGCTGCGGAAACAACAATACGAACGGCGGCTGCGGCTGCTACTAAGCAAAAGAAATTTTACCCCGGGAGCCTCGGCTCCCGGGGCATTTTCGTCTTGCAAAATGCGCACATATCCTGTATCATAAGGGGCGGAAAGAGCCAAAACGAATACTTTACATCCGAGGTAATAACTATGATCGAAATCCTAAAAGCCATTCTCTTCGGCATTGTGGAAGGCGTTACGGAGTGGCTGCCCATTTCCTCCACGGGGCACCTGATCCTGCTGGACGAATTTGTGGTCCTGAACGTGTCCGCCGAATTCAAATCCATGTTCGATGTGGTCATCCAGCTGGGTGCCATTCTGGCCGTTGTGGTGCTGTTCTTCCACAAGCTGAATCCCTTCGCCGGGGACAAGACTTCCCAGGAGAAAAAGAGCACCTGGAGCCTGTGAGCCAAGGTCGTTGTGTCCATCATCCCCTCCGGCGTAGTGGGTGTGCTGTTTGACGACTGGATGGACGACCACCTGCACACCGCCCCCGTGGTGGCGGCTATGCTGATCGTCTACGGCATTGCCTTCATTCTGGTGGAGCGGCAGTACCAGGGCCGCCATCTGGCCGTGGACAATGTGGACCACATGGACTGGAAAACCGCCATCGGCATTGGCCTTTTCCAGTGCCTGAGCCTGATTCCCGGCACCTCCCGGTCCGGCTCTACCATCCTGGGCGGCATCCTGCTGGGGGCTTCCCGGTCCGCCGCTGCGGAGTTCAGCTTCTTCATGGCCATTCCCACCATGCTGGGAGCCAGCGGCATTAAGCTGCTGAAATTCTTCCTCACCGGCGTTGGCTTTGCAGGCAGTGAGCTGGCTGTGCTGCTGGTGGGCTGCCTGGTGTCCTTCCTGGTAAGCCTTTTGGTCATCCGGGGCCTCATGAACTATGTCCGCAACCACTCCTTCTCCGCCTTCGGCGTGTACCGCATCATCCTGGGTGCGGCGGTGCTGCTGTATTTCGCATTTGTAAAGTAAGTTCTCTGCTACAATAGGAGGAAAAACCATGGAATATACCCTTGAAAACGAATATCTCAAGTTGACGGTTGCCAGCCTTGGCGCAGAGGTTGTAAGCCTGGTGCGCAAAAGCGACGGTGTGGAGCACATCTGGCAGGCGGACCCTGCCGTCTGGCGCTGCCACGCGCCGGTGCTGTTCCCCCACTGCGGCAAGGTGGTGGACGGCACGATCCATGCCAAGGGCCGGGATTTTCCGGCAAAGCAGCACGGCTTCGCCCGGGAGATGGAGACCGTTCTGGTGAGCCAGACTCCCGAGAAGCTCGTCCTGGCCCTGGAGAGCAACCCCGAGACCCAGGAGCGGTTTCCCTATGCCTTCCGGCTGGTATCCACCTTCACCCTGGAGGGAGACACCCTGTGCCACACCCTGACGGTGGAGAACAACGACCTGGAGGAGATGCCCTTCGGCATCGGCTTCCACCCCGGCTTCACCGTGCCCTTTGACGACAAGCACACCCTGGACGACTACGAGCTGCGCTTCGAAAAAATGGAGTCCCCCCTGTGCATCAACAATCTGCCCCACGGCCTGATGCACGGCAACTTCTATTATCTGGGCTCCAACATCATCGCCCTGCCCATCAACGAGGCCCTGTTTGCCAACGACAGCCACTGCATGACCAACCTGACCTCCAAGACCCTGGGCATCTATGAGAAGGACACCGGCCGGGCCGTGGTCTGCGACATCGGCGACTTCCCCTACACCCTGATCTGGAGTATGCCCGGCGGGGATCCTAAGTTCGTCTGCATTGAGCCCTGGCACAGCCTGCCCAGCCCCGAGCGCAGCTCTACCGATTGGCTGCAAAAGCCCGCCGCCGCCATCCTGGCCCCCGGCGAGAGCTGGTCCACCACCCTGCGCACCCGATTCCAGCGGTAAGTCCTTTACGAAAAGTTCAAAATACAGCGTCCCAAGCTTTCAGCGTACTTTCAGCTTGGGGCGCTATTACTGTTTCCAAATCATGGGCGAAGAGCCCTGGCGAGGAGGAACCATATGATTCAAGTGGAACACCTGACCAAATGGTATGGCCAAACCCACATGGAAGCCCTGAACGCGATCCTGCTGGGATGAAACATAGCAATGGAGCCATTCCGCGTTTGGAATGGCTCCTGCTTTATGCGCTTTTCATGGGTCCCAGCCGGATGACGGCCAGGGTGGCGTCGTCTTCGCCCGTGCTGCCGTATTGGCGCAGCAGGCGGTCAGCTAAGGGGCCGGTGGGCTCGATGGTATCCGGCAGGGAAAGGGATTCGTCAAAGGTCACGCCGTCGCTGGCAAGCACCAGCGTCTGTCCCTTTTGCAGGGAAAGCCTTGCGATCCGTTCCCCGGAGGACCCCAGCTCCATCCCCGGCGGCAGACCGGGAGCGCCGATGCGCCGGAGGGTTTTCCGGCTGAGCAGATAGCTGGGGGCGGCCCCCCACTTGTAGAGGCTGGCATAGCCCGTGTCCAGCCGCAGCTCGCACAGGTCCGCGGTGACGGCCCCGGTGTCCCCGGTGAGCAGCAGCTGGGCGTTGAGGCTTTTCAGGGCCGCCCCCGGGGGCAGCCCCGCCGTGAGCATCCCTTTCAGAAGATGGACTGCCTGGTAGGCCTGGGCTGCTGCCGGGGCCCCGGTGCCCATGCCGTCACACAGGAGAATGTAGAACCGGGGCCCCGTTCCGGGGAAGGCGGCACAGCGGTCCCCGTCTGAGCGGTCCTTTTCCCGGGAGCGGACGGAGACGGTCACCCGATAGCGGATCTGGCCCGGAGAGAGCTGCAGGGGCAGCCCATCGGCCACCCGCTGCAAATAGCGGGAAAGCATCCCGTATTGCTGGGCCACCGCCATGCGGTATTCCTCCCGACGCTTGTGCTGGGCCTCCAGCAGCCGCTGCTGCTCCCGTACCCGGGCAGCCTCCCGCAGGACCCTCCCGGTATGGGGGCAGGAGAAGGAGAGCGGGTCTAAAAAGATGCTGTCATCCATGGCCTGCTTCCGGGGGCAGGTGTCAGCCCTGAGACAGTCGGTGCAGGCGGCGGCCTTCAGCCGTTCCACCCGGTCCGGCATGGAGACGGAAGATCCGGGAATCTCCAACAGGAGCCGCTGCATCTTCGCCAGCACCCGGGCTTCCTGCTCCAGCTTTACCTGAGCGCCGGAGGTCCCCCGAGTCCCCGGGGGCAGCAGCAGATCCCAAGGAAGTGCTGCCCCCAGCAGCCCGCCGGTGCTCACCCCCAGCCAGGCTCCGATGTTCCAGCTTTTGCCCAGGGCCATGCCCAGAATGCACCCGGCGCTGACACCTGCTGCCCGCCGCCAGGGCTCCTTCATGGGCAGGGCCCGGAGCATCCAGGCCCCGCACATTCCGGCGGTAAACCCCGGAAGCCCGGACCACTCCAGAGCGGCCCCAACCAGAGCGGCGGTGGGGAGGGGCCCTGCCGCCGCGGCGACGCCTGCTGCGGCGCAGGCCAGCCCTTTCAGCCCCGCCGCCGCCAGAGCCCGCAGCCCCAGGGAAAAGGTCAGGCAGACGGCCGTGGGGTGGCCGGTGTCCATGGCCCAGCCGGGGATCCACACCCCCAGGCAGCCGGTGCTGCCCCAGAGCAGTGCGAACCCCGGGGCTTGGCGGAAGGGCAGGGCTGCGGCAGCGCAGAGCGCCCCAAAGCACCCGCCCCGCAGAAGCAGGCCTCCCTGCCGGGCCAGCAGCGCCGCCAGGTGCAGGGCCAGTGCCAGCGCCGTGAACCAGAGCCCCGGCAGCCATCGGCTCTGCCAGAACAGCCGGTAGCCCCCCGCAGCCCCCAGGGCGGCGAGCAGGCACCAGCCTCCTTTTGTGGCGGCTGCCAGGGCTGCCCCCAGGGGCAGGCAGCCGCCTTGCCCCGGAATGGCCGCCAGGAGCATCCCTCCGCCGCTCAGAAGCACGGCCCTGCATAGCTTTTCCGCCCCCGGGTCCGCCGCCAGCAAATCCAAATCCCGTTTTCTCCTGCGCAAATACCCCGCAACCGTCATTTGTATGCCGCTCCCTTCGAAATTGGTACATTTCAGACTTTAGCATGGTCTCGGGAGAAATGCCGTCGGAAGAAGCTGCTTGCAATGGGAAATTCTCCGAGGTATAATACGAGAAAATCAAACTTTTCCCATCAGGAGGACTTATGGCAAGCGAATTTGAGGTGAAATACCGTTCTTCCCCCGCAGCAATGGAGCTGCTGGAGGCCGCCTACGGACCCTTTGAGACTGTCACCATGGAGACGGCCTACTACGATGCCCCGGGAAGGCCACTGGCCGCCCGATACTGGACCCTGCGCCGCCGCCTGGAAAACGGCCGCAGTATCTGCGCGCTGAAAACCCCGGGAGAGGGGCTCCTGCGGGGAGAATGGGAGACGGAGTGCGACAGTATAGAAGCGGCGATCCCGGCCCTTTTGGCCCTGGGCGCTCCGGAAGAGCTGGCTGCTCTGACAGCCGGGGGCCTGACCCAGACCTGCGCCGCCCGGTTTACACGGCGGGTCTGCCTGGTCTCCTACGGAAATTCGAAAATGGAGCTGGCCCTGGACTGCGGCGCGCTTCTGGGCGGCAGCAGGGAGGAGGCGCTCTGCGAGGTGGAGGCGGAGCTCAAGCAGGGCGCCCAGGCGGATACTCTGGCCTTCGGTGCATACCTGGCGGAGCACTATGGCCTGGTCCCGGAGGAAAAGAGCAAGCTTGCCCGGGCCCTGGCACTGGCGGAATAGGGAAAACCCTTTGAAAATTCCCTGTTTTTTTCAAAAAACCTATTGCAATGCAATCAAAAGAGTGCTATAATCAGTATCGATAGAATGTAGGAAGAAAGAGAGGGGCGCGCCCCTCTCTTTCTTATTGACCAAAAGAAAGGATGGTTTCATGAAGGTCACCGAGCAGGTAGCCGCTTTCGCGGAACCCGTCGTGCAGGAGCATGGCTGCGAGCTGTGGGACGTGGAGTATGTGCGGGAGGGCTCTGAGTATTTCCTGCGGCTGTACATTGACAAAGAGGGCGGCGTGGACATTGACGACTGCGAGGCCATTTCCCGGGCCATGGACCCCATTCTGGACGAGAAGGACCCGGTTCCCGGGAGCTACCATTTTGAGGTCTGCTCCGCAGGCCTGGAGCGGGCGCTGAAGCGGCCCGGGGATTTTGAGCGCTTTATGGGCTCTCCCATTACCGTCAGGCTCTATCGGCCCTACAATGGCCTAAAGGAGCTGCCCTGTGTGCTGCGGGGCTATGAAGACGGCAAGCTCACCGTGGAATCCGGCAAGGAAACAATTACATTTGAAAAGTCCCAGGTCGCGCTGGTGCGGCTGCGGGTGGAATTCTGATTGGAGGAACGAAACGATGGCAAGAAAAACAAAAGCCGCCAAGGCTGAGCCCCAGGTAGATGTGGGTGCAGAGATTTTTGCAAGCCTGCGGGAGCTGGAAAAGATCAAGGGCATTCCCGTTGACTACATGGTCGAGCGGCTGAAGCAGGCTCTGGCCAATGCCTACCGGAAGGACCGGGAGGACCACCGGGATGTGCCCGCCGACAATGTGATCGTCAATCTGGACGAGCACGGCCTGAGCATCCATTTGGTGAAGACCGCTGTGACGGAGGATGAGCTGGAGGACCTGGCTCTGGAGATCCCCATTGACGCTGCCCGCCGCTACAAGGCAGATGCCCAACCGGGCGATCAGATCAGCATCCCCGTGGATTACCAGAAGTTCGGCCGCATTGCCGCCCAGACCGCCAAGCAGGTGGTCATCCAGGGCATCCGGGAAGCCGAGCGGGGCGTGATGTATGAGAGCTACTCCAATAAGTCCCAGGAGCTCATGACCGGAACCGTGTTCCGCACCGTGCCTGCCACCGGCGATGTGCTGCTGAAGGTGGGCCAGGGCAATGATGCCTCCGAGGCCATGCTCCGTTCCGGGGAGCAGATCCCCGGCGAGACCTATACCGAGGGCCAGATCCTCAAGGTCTATGTGCTGGATGTGCGCAAGAGCGACCGGGGCCCCCTGGTGCAGGTATCCCGGACGCACCCCAACCTGGTGCGCCGTCTGTTCGAGCTGGAGACCCCGGAAATCGCTGAGGGTCAGGTGGAGATCCGCAACATCGCCCGGGAGCCCGGCTCCCGCTCCAAGATGGCCGTCCGGGCCGCTATGGAGGGCATCGACCCCGTGGGCGCCTGCGTGGGCCCCAGAGGCGGCCGTGTCAATGCCGTTGTGGAAGAGCTCCACGGCGAGAAGATCGAAATCGTGGTGTGGAGCGAGGACCCCTGCCAGTATGTGAAGGCAGCCCTGAGCCCTGCGGATGTGATCTCCGTCAGCCTGGTGCCCGGCCAGAAGGCCTGCAGCGTGATCGTGCCTGACGACCAGCTGAGTCTCGCCATCGGCAAGGAGGGCCAGAACGCCCGCCTGGCTGCCCGCCTGACCGGCTACAAGATCGATATCAAGTCCGCCTCCCAGGCCGCCGCCCTGGCCCAGCCCAAGGAAGAGGCTGCGGAAGAGACTGCGGAAGAGGAAGCGTAAATTTTTCGCTGAACCCATTACAAGTTCTGGGAGTTATTTTAGTGGACAGTGGACAGTGGACAGTTAAGGTAATTCCTGCGGAATTTTTGAATAAATTATTGAAAGCAAAAACGGAATCGCAATGACAATTGAGGATGGCCGAACGACAGAGGGTTCTCCCTGGAGAATGCAATCACTGTCAACTGTCAACTGTCAACTGTCAACTTGAATGCAGGGGGTTCGACATGCAGAAAAAAATCCCTCAGCGGCAGTGCATGGGCTGCCGGGAACGGAAGGCCAAGAAGGAGCTCATCCGGGTGGTCCGGGGCGTTGACGGAACCGTCAGCCTGGACTTCAGCGGCAAGGCCCCGGGCCGGGGCGCTTACCTGTGCCCGGACCCCGAATGCCTGAAAAAGGCCATCCGCTCCAAGGCGCTCAGCAGAAGCCTGGAAACGGAAATCCCCCAGGAGGTCTATGACCGCCTGGAGAAGGAGATGGAGCAGAATGGATAAAGCGCTGAATTATCTGGCCCTGGCCCGGAAGGGCGGCATGGCCGAGCTGGGCGAGGAGCCCGTGGGCGGCGCGGCAAGAGCCGGGAAGGCCTATGCCATCCTGGTTGCCTCCGATGCTTCGGACCACACCTGGCGCAGAGCCAAGAGCTTTGCCGCCGGTACGGAGCAGCAGTGTGTCCGCCTGCCCTATAATAAGGACCAGATGGGCGAGGCCATCGGCCGGGATGCTCTGGCTATGGCCGCCATTACGGACGTTTCCCTGGCACTGGCCCTTGTGAAGGCCCTGCCGGAGCCGGAAAAATATAAGGAAGCTCTGGAAGTTCTGTCTCAGAAGTCCCAGAAGGCAAAAAAACGCCAGGCGGAGGCCAAGGCCCACGCCCGGAACGTTCGGACAGGGAAGAAGAAACACCATGAAGTAAAGTAAGATCGTTTAGTTAGTGGAGGTGCGTTCATATATGAGTTTTGTGAAGTATCGTTTGAAGGAAGTTGCAGCCGATTTCGGCGTAACGCCGAAGGAAATCGGGGATATCATCTCCAAGTTTTATGAAAGACCCAAGTCCAACTCCCAGGTTCTGACGGACCAGGAGCTGAATGCGGTATTCGAGGTTATGACCCAGACTCACCAGATCGATTCTCTGGAGCAGGTCTTCGCCGCCCAGAAGCCCAAGGAAGAGCCCAAGAAGGAAGTCAAGGCCGAGCCGTCCAAGGCGGAGAAGACAGAAGCGTCCAAGGCGGAGAAGGCGGAAGCCCCCAAGGCCGAAAAGGCCGAGCAGCCCGCTGCAGCCCAGAGCGCCCAGAGCGCCAAGCCCGAAAAAACCAAGGAGCCGGAGCGGAAGCGGGAGCGCCGCATTGTGGATACCTCTGCCGTGCAGGTGAACTCCGCCCGTTTTGACGACCGGGTGGATGCGCTGGTCTCCGAGCGGGTCCAGAACTACCAGGGCGGCAAGCAGCGCATCGGCGGCAAGAAGGGCCAGCAGCAGAACAAGAAGGACAACAAGTTCCGGGGCAATAAGTCCCGCAATGAGGAGCAGGAAAAGCTGCGCCGCCTGCAGATGGAGGTTGCCCGGAAGGCCCAGCTGACGGTGAAAATCCCCGAGGAGATCACCGTGGGCGAGCTGGCTTCCCGGATGAAGAAGACCGCCGGTGAGGTCATCAAGCTGCTGATGAAGAACGGCGTCATGGCCGCCATCAACCAGACCATCGACTTCGACACCGCCGAGTTTGTGGCCACGGAAATGGGCTGCAAGGTGGAGAAGGAAGTCACCGTCACCATCGAGGAGCAGATCATTGACGATCATGTGGACACCGCCGACGAGCTGGAGAACCGTGCTCCCGTTGTGGTTGTCATGGGCCACGTTGACCACGGCAAGACCTCTCTGCTGGATGCCATCCGGAAGACCTCCGTCACCGCCGGTGAGGCCGGCGGCATTACCCAGCACATTGGTGCGTATACCGTGGACGTGAACGGCAATACCATCACCTTCCTGGATACCCCGGGCCACGCCGCCTTTACCTCTATGCGTGCCCGCGGCGCGATGTGCACCGATATCGCCATTCTGGTGGTGGCTGCCGACGACGGCATCATGCCCCAGACCATTGAGTCCATCAACCACGCCAAGGCCGCCAAGGTGCCCATCATCGTGGCCATCAACAAGATGGATAAGCCCACCGCCAACCCCGACAAGATCAAGGAGCAGCTGACCAAGTACGACCTGATCCCCGAAGAGTGGGGCGGCGACACCGTTATCTGCCCCATCTCCGCAAAGACCGGCATGGGCCTGGACAACCTGCTGGAAATGGTCATCCTGACCGCCGAGATGCAGGAGCTGAAGGCCAACCCCAACCGCCGGGGCAAGGGTACCGTCATCGAGGCCCGTCTGGACAAGACCCGTGGCCCCATTGCCACGCTGCTGGTGCAGAACGGTACTTTGAGACAGGGCGATATCATCATTGCCGGTACTGCCGTGGGCCGTGTCCGTGTCATGACCAACGATAAGGGCCGCACGGTGAAGACCGCCGGACCTTCTCAGCCTGTGGAGATCACCGGCCTTGCCGATGTGCCCACTCCCGGCGACGAGTTCGATGCCGTCACCGATGAGCGCATGGCCCGTGAGCTGGTGGAGCAGCGCCGTCAGGCCGCCAAGGATGCAGCCGCCAAGCTGCAGCAGAAGGTCACCCTGGACAATCTGTTCGCCCGGATGCAGGAGGGCGAGATGAAGGAACTGCCTCTGATCGTCAAGGCCGATGTGCAGGGCTCCGCCGAGGCTGTGAAGGCCTCTCTGGAGAAGATCTCCAACGAAGAGGTCCGGGTCCGTGTCATCCACACCGGCGTGGGCGCCATCAACGAGAGCGATGTGCTGCTGGCCTCCACCTCCGGAGCCATCATCGTGGGCTTCAACGTCCGGGCCGATGCAGGCGCACAGGCCTCCATTGCCCGGTCCAACGTGGATATCCGCTACTACCGGGTCATCTACGATGCCATCGATGAGATCGAGTCCGCCATGAAGGGCATGCTGGCACCCAAGTATGAGGAAGTGGTCATCGGTCACGCCGAGGTCCGCATGACCTATAAGGTCAGCGCCATCGGCACCATTGCAGGCTGCATGGTCAAGGACGGCAAGGTCACGAGAGACGCCCAGGTTCGGGTGCTTCGGGACAATATCGTCATCCACGAGGGCGAGATCGGCTCCTTGCAGCGGTTTAAGGACGCTGTCAAGGAGGTCACCGCCGGCTATGAGTGCGGCATGAGCGTGGTCAAGTTCAACGATATCAAGGAAGGCGACATTTTCGAGTGCTTCGCCATGCAGGAGATCAAGCGGTAAATAAAATAGCCTTCCCTTGGGGGAAGGTGGCCCGCCGATAGGCGGGGCGGATGAGGGGCGGCAACGGGCTGGACTGCGGGAAATGCAAGCAGTTGCTGTCCCTCTCTGAAGAAAGAAGTTTTGCTGAGAGGTACCATATTTCAGTTGGTACCGCCCCTCATCCGCCGCCTGCGGGCGGCACCTTCCCCCAGGGGAAGGCAAGAAAAGGAGGATGTAATATGGCATCCAATCGTATCAATCGAATCAATGAGGAGATCATGAAGGAGCTGTCCTCCCTTCTGCGGACCGTCAAGGACCCCAGAGTGCAGGACACCATGATCTCCATCACCCGGGTAGAAACCACCCCGGATCTGCGCTATACCAAGGTGTATGTCAGCTTTTTGCAGCGGGAAAATGCCAAGCAGGCCTTGACGGGCCTGAAATCCGCCGGCGGATATCTCCGCCGGGAGCTGGGCCATGCTCTGCAGCTGCGCTATGCCCCGGAAATTGTCTGGGCGGAGGACGACAGCATCGAGTACGGCGCAAAAATGCTGAAGCTCATCAACTCTCTGGAGGTAAACCATGACGAAGAGCCTGACGAGGGTTGAGACGGCGGCTTTCCTGAGCGACCATGACAACTATGTGATTCTCACCCATATCCGCCCCGACGGGGATACCCTGGGCAGCGCCTCGGCGCTGTGCCTGGGGCTGCGGAGTCTGGGCAAGACCGCCCATGTGCTGGTGAATACCGGCGTTGGCGGCCGGTTCCGCTGGATGCTGGAGGGCCTTACCGTGGAGGAGGCCGGAAAGGACGATACCGTCATCTCCACCGATGTGGCCTCTCCCGGGATGCTGCCGGATAACGCCCAGGGGTATCTCGGCCGGGTGCGGCTGCGCATTGACCACCACGGCTCTGCCACCTCCTTTTCCGACCTGGAGCTGGTGGACCCGGACAGCGCCTCCTGCGCCGAGGTGGTCTACGACGTGCTGGAGCTTATGGAAGCGCCCCGGCAGGCAGAGGTGCTGGACCGCATCTATGTGGGCCTGAGCACGGATACCGGCTGCTTCCGCTTTGCCAACACCACCGCCCATACCTTCCGGGTGGCGGCGGCCTGTGCTGAGGGGGGAGCCCGGGTGTACCAGCTGAACCAGGAGCTTTTCGAGACCAACACCCTGGGCAAGCTGCGGATGCAGGGCTGGATCGTGGAGCATATGCGCCTGCTGCACTGCGGCACCATGGCCATCTGCGCCATCCCCCGCAGCGTAGAGCTGGAGTTGGGGGTCACCAGCGATGATATGGACAATATCTCCAATTTCCCCCGCACCGTGGCCGGTGTGAACGTGGCGGCCACCATCCGGGAGACCGAGGACGGTCTGGCGAAAATCTCCGTCCGGGCAGTGCCGGGGTATGATGCCACGGTCATTGCCGAGAAGTTCGGCGGCGGCGGCCACAAGGGCGCTGCCGGTGCCAGCCTCCGCCTGCCCATGGCCCAGGTGGAGCAGATCGTGGAGCAGGCCATGCTGGAGACCTGCCAATGAACGGAATCGTGATTGTCGATAAACCCCAGGGCTGGACAAGCCAGGATGTGACTGCAAGACTGCGCCGGGTATTTTCTACCCGGCGCATTGGCCATGGCGGGACATTGGACCCCATGGCCACCGGCGTGCTGCCGGTGTTCGTCGGCCGGGCCACCCGGGCTGTGGAATTTTTTGAGCACGCGGAGAAGACCTATGAGGCCACGCTGCGGCTTGGAATGAAAACCGATACCCAGGATATCACCGGCACAGTGCTGGAAGAGCGGCCCGTAACGGTGACGGAGCAGGATATTCTGAATGTTTTGCCCGCTTTTCGGGGAGAGATCCTGCAAATTCCGCCTATGTACTCTGCTTTGAAGGTCAACGGCCAGAAGCTCTACGACCTGGCCCGGAAGGGCAAGGAGGTGGAGCGGCAGCCCCGGCCCATTACCATCCACGAGCTGGAGCTGCTGCACTTTGACGGGCAGGATGCCCGTATTCGGGTCCGCTGCTCCAAGGGAACCTATATCCGTACCCTCTGCGAGGACATGGGCGAGAAGCTGGGGTGCCTCGGCACCATGGCCGCTCTGCGCCGGACCCGGGCAGGGGAGTACACCATCGAAAAGGCCGTTCCCTTGCAGACCCTTCTGGATGCGGAAAATCCGGAGCAGTACCTTCTGAGCATGGACAGTCCGTTCCTGGGCTATCCTGCCGTTACCCTCAGCGAAAATCAGGAAAGACGCTGCCGCAACGGCAACGCCTTCACCCTCCGGGTCCCCGACGGTACCTACCGTGCCTACGGAAAAAACGGAGAGTTCCTCATGCTGGCCAGAGTGGAAAACGGTGTTATGTCGACCATAAAGAGCTTCTTTGAAGTGTGAAAAGCCTTCCCCTTCGGGGAAGGTGGCAGGGCGAAGCCCTGACGGATGAGGGGCGGGAAGCAGAACCGGTGATAAGAAACCTTTGTAATTTTGTTCCGGGAAATGGGCAGAAAACTGCTTAAATTGGTTCCGCAACGGTTCTGTCTGCCGCCCCTCCTCAGTCACGGCCCAAAGGGCCGCGACAGCTTCCCCCAGGGGAAGCCACTCTTTCCAATCATCGATTAAAGGACAAAACCATGACTACCTACATCTACGCCCTGGGATTTTTTGACGGGGTGCATCTTGGACATCAGGCGCTGCTTCGCGCCGTGAAGACTCTGGCGACGGAAGGCCGCCGGGGTGTCGTCACCTTTTCCGGTCACCCGGATACCCTGGTGCTGGGCACCACCCCGGCGCTGATCAATACGGCCGAGGATCGGGAAAACTTACTTCGAAATTACGGCATGGATCGGGTTGTGACCCTGCCTTTTGATAAGAAAATGCAGTCCACCCCCTGGGAGGACTTTCTGGAGGAGCTGCGCAGAGACTTCGGCGCCGGGGGCTTCGTCTGCGGGGAGGACTTTCGCTTCGGGGCCATGGGTACCGGTACGGCCTCTCTTTTGCAGGATTACTGCGAGAAGGAGGGCCTGCCCTGCGCCGTGGTGCCGGAACAGGAAATGTCCGGCGTTCGCATTTCCTCTACCTATATCCGGGAATTGCTGACCCAGGGGCGCATGGCCGAAGCGGACACCTTCCTGGGCCACCCCCATGTGCTCTCCGGCACTGTGGTCTCCGGCCGTCATCTGGGCCGGACCCTGGGCATTCCCACTGCCAATCTGCACCTGCCGGAGGGGGTCATCGTCCCCCGATTTGGCGTCTATGCCTGCCGGGCACTGGCCGAGGGAAGGGCCTACCCAGCCGTTACCAATGTGGGCACCCGCCCCACCGTAGGCGGCCACCATATCACTGTGGAGCCCTGGCTGCTGGATTATGACGGCGACTTGTACGGTAAGAAAATCACCCTGGAATTTCTGGATTTTCTCCGCCCGGAGCAGAAATTTGATTCCCTGGAGGACTTGAAGGCCGCGATCCTGAAAAACGCGGAACAGACAAGGGAGATTGTAAAGCTTAAAGCTTCCCCTCCGGGGGAGCTGGCAGGGCGCAGCCCTGACTGAGGAGGGGCGCAACGGGCGAGAGCGGTAACTAAAAAAGCGCACAAGCTACAAACCGCTCTCTTCCGTGGGACCCCTCTTCCACCGCTGCGGCGGTCCCCCTTCCCCGTGGGGGAAGGTTAGGGGGGAAAATCGCACTCTTAAAGAAGAATTCAAAATTGGAAACTTGTTTTATCCCTGAAAATCCGTTATAATAGCAGAAACAACTCACGAAGGGGGTGACGGCTGTGGCACTGGATCGGGAAGATATGGAGAGGCGGCGGAAGAAGCGGGAAGCGGCCAGGAGGATGCAGCAGCGGCGGCGCAGAAGAATGCTTCTGTTGACGGCTTGCGCGCTGGTGGTCCTGGTGGGCTGCGGCGTAGCGATTTTCAAGCTGGCCTCCGGCGACAAGACAACGCCGGTGTCCTCCATCAGCGAAACAGCGGCCACCACCGCAGCCACCACCGAGGCGGCCACCGAGCCCGGCCGCAGGACCAAGGACCCCATCACCACCATCCACATTCGGGCCGTAGGCGATCTGAATGTCACCAATTCCGTGGTGGACTCCGGCATCGGCCCCACGGGCTATGATTTCAGCCGGGCATTCATGGATGTGGCTGCCGAGCTGGCGGTGGGGGATGTGACGGTTATGAACGTGGAGGGCAACTTCTGCGGGGAGCCCTACGGCTCCGAAACCGCTTCCGCCCCCACGGAACTGCTGACCTATCTGAAAAGTGTAGGCGTGGACCTGGTTCAGATGGCGAACTCCTATTCCGTCTATAATGGCCTCATCGGCCTGAACTCCACCCTGAATAATATCCGCGCTGCGGGCATGGAGCCTCTGGGAGCCTACGCCACCTCCTCGGACTTCAACAAAACCGGCGGCTATACCATCTGCGATGTCCAGGGCATTAAGGTGGCCTTTGTGGCCTTTACCAAGGGCCTGGGCGGCATGGGCCTTCCGGCGGGCAGTGAGGACTGCGTGAACCTATTGTATACCGACTACGATTCCAACTATAAGCAGGTGGACAAGAAGGGCATTACCGGCATTCTCAGTAAGGTTGCCGCCGAGAAGCCGGATATCACCGTGGCTATGCTCCACTGGGGCAGCGTCAACAGCGACGAGATCAGCAAAACCCAGACCCAGATTGTGGATTTGATGCAGAAGAACGGTGTGGATGTGATCATCGGCTCCCACCCCCATCTGCTGCAAAAAATAGAGCTTAACGAGAAGACCGGCAAGCTGGTGGCCTATTCCCTGGGCGATTTTTATGGCGACGCCCAGCTGGGCGGCTCCAACTATTCCGTGATTCTGGATATTGAGATCACCAAGGATGCAGACCTGAAAACTACCAAGGTCACGAATTTCAGCTACATCCCCATCTACACCGAGAAGGAAACGGAGTGCGACGGCTATCGCCGGGTGGTCCGCATTGAACAGGCCATGTATGCCTATGAAAATAACTATGTGGACAAGGTGACGGCGGACAGCTATACCGCCATGCAGAAGGCCATGAAGCGGATCCCCGAGCGCATCACGGGCACTAAGGCGGATTCCACCACCACTTCTACCACAGCCGCCACCACAGAGGCTGCTACCGAGGCCACAACGGAAGAAACCACGGAAGAAACCACGGAAGAGACAACCGCCGAGACGACGGCGGCGGTCACGGACGCAACAGCGTAAGGAGTGAGAAAGTATGAATAAGGATTCTCTGCGGGAGTATATTTTTGCAGCCCAGCGGGGGGACCGGAAGGCCCTTGTAGAGCTGCTGACCTATTCCTGGGGCATTGTCCACTATCAGTGCGGCAAGCTGCTGCCCTCCCGGCAGTCGGCGGAAAAGATGACCACCGTGGTCCTGAAAACCGTGGCGGAAAAGCTGGATTCTCTCCAGGAGCCGGAGCGGTTCTATAACTGGATGGGCCATCTGACAGCCATGCGCTGTATGCGGGTCCGGGCCACCCTGCTGGAAAACGGCCAGGCCGACGCGTCGGAGGACAAGAAGAGCTTTTCCTTCCCCGGTATGGACCTGAACAAGGCGGAAACCGCCCAGGTGGCCGTCATGCTGGCGGATATGCTGGAGGACCGGCAGCGTCTGAACCTCTATCTCTACAGCCTCAGCGGCCTCAGCGCCAAGGCCATCTCTCAGCTCACCGGCTATACCGAGGCGGCCATCCAGGCAGACCTGCAGGATGCCCAGACCGCCATCCAGAAGCAGATGCACTACTACGCTTCCCAGGGCGTCCATTTTACCCAGGCCGAAAGCCTGCCCGCCCTGCTGCGCACGGATATGCTGCTGCACCAGGACCCCGAGCGGGCGGCACAGGTGGTCTATGAGATGCTGCCCTCTCTGACCCTGCCCGCAGCCAAGCGGCCCGCGGCCAAGACGGCGGGAAGACCCGCTGCCCCCCGGCCTCAGCAGCCCAGCCGCCCCCAGCAGAGTCAGCGCCCTCAGCAGAGCCCCCGTCCCCAGCAGCCCCAGCCCAGGGCAAAGAATAAGGATGCAGGCCTTGTTAAGGCCTTGGCCCTCATCGCTGCCCTTCTGGCGGTGGTGCTCATTGTCTCCGTGGTGATCCTGGTGGTGCGTACCCGGGGCGGCAGTGCGGCTGCCGCAGCCTATGCAGCCGGAAGCCAGACTGCACGGTGCCTATTGGGTCTGCGGACTGCATTCGGCAATGCGCTGATATGGTAATGACACACGCCCCGGAGCAATTTCCCGGGGCGTGTTTTGGTATCATTTCTTCTCAGTTTAGAATTGTGGAGTATCTTGAAAGAAAAAAGAAAGGCGGAACCACTATGCAGAAAAAGACGGCGGCGGCCATCGCCCTGGGGGCTCTGGCCGGTGTGGGCGTGGGCGCTGCGGCGGTGAGCTGCGGGGTCAGCAAGGCTTTGACCGATCTGGCTATGGATCGGAAGATCCCCGGCTACAGCAAGTATTTCAACGTGGCTGGCAAAAAGGCGGACGGCAGCTTCAATGCCAGGCGTAAGGCGGCCCAGGAAGCACTGGAGAGCTACCCGCGGCAGGATGTAACCATTCGCTCCTCTGACGGCCTGACCCTGAAGGGCCACCTGCTGAAAAGCAGGTACCCCCGGCGGCTGATCATTGCCTTCCATGGCTGGCGCTCCTCCTGGGCCCGGGATTTCGGAGCCGTAGCGGCCTTCTGGTTGGAGAACCACTGCAACGTGCTGCTGGTGGAGCAGCGGGCCCACGGGGACAGCCAGGGGGATTACCTGGGCTTCGGCCTTTTGGAGCGCAGCGACTGCCGCCAGTGGGCGCAATGGGCGGACGGGCAGAATTTCGGCCTGCCCATCTATCTGGCAGGCGTTTCCATGGGCTCCACCACGGTGCTCATGGCGGCGGGCATGGAGATGCCGGAGAGCGTCCGGGGCGTGATTGCCGATTGCGGCTTCACATCCCCACGGGACATCATGATGCACGTGAGCAAAAAGAACCTGCACATGAACTATACCTGGCTGAGGGGCTGGGTGACGGACAAAATTTTCCGTGAAAAGATCCACACCGCCTCCGACAGCTATTCGACCCTCACGGCGATGAAGCAGACGAAGCTGCCTATTCTCTTCATCCACGGCACCGAGGATCGCTTTGTACCCATTGAGATGACCTACCGGAACTATCGCGCTTGCACCGCCCAAAAGCGGCTGGTGGTGGTCCCCGGCGCAGGCCATGCCATGTCCTATTACGTAGACCCCGCCGCCTGCCAGCGGGCCATGAAGGCCTTTTGGAAGGACTTTGATTTGACGGAGTAGGCGGCCCAAACCTTCCCCTTCGGGGAAGGTGGCTCGCCGTAGGCGAGGCGGAAGAGGGGCGTTGCGGGAGAGAGCGGCTGGAAATATGCGCGTTCTTTGGTTTCCCTGAAAGGGGAGTCCAGGTACGCATTTTCCCACAGCTCTCGCTCATTATGCCCCTCTTCAGTCTCGCTGCGCGAGCCAGCTTCCCTGCGGGGGAAGCTTTTTTGTTTATGTACTCTCCCGTTCTACCAGTGTATGGGGAAACGAGATATGCACCGGGCTGTTGGGCTTTCCGGCGGCGGCTGCGTCGATGTCGGAGATCAGCATCTGGGCGGCCTTTTCGCCCATTTGCCTTGCGGGTATTTCCAGGGAGGTCATGGAGGTTTGCAGCATCCCGCCCAGGTGGTGACCGGTCAGACTCATGACCTTGATCTGCCCGGGCATTTCTATGCCCCGGTCCTTTAGAGCCCGGATGACCCCCAGGCCATGAATATCCAGGGCGGCAATGATGGCATCCAGCTCCGGATTCTCGTCCAGCAGCTGCATAGTGCACTCGTAGCCGTACTGGAAAGTATTCACCTGCTTGTCCGACTCGCTGAAAATCTCCTCCAGGCCGTACCGGGCCACCCCCTCGCAGTAGCCCTTCCGCCGCCCGGCATAGGGGCTCAGGTGCAGGGCCCCGGCAACCAGGCCGATGTGGCGGCAGCCCCGGCCATAGAGATATTTCACGGCGTTGTAACCGCAGGATTCATAGTCGCCCACTACGCTGCTGATCTTCGGATCCTGGCAGCGAATCATCTGTACCAGGGGAATGCCGCTGGCCTTGATGTCCGTAATGAGCCGGTTGTTTCGGCCTGTGGAGTTCACCACAATGCCGTCCACCAGGCCATTGCGCATCCGGGTCAGGCATTCCTTTTCAATTTTTGGGTCGTCGTCCGTCACGGAGATGATGGTGCTGTAGCCCAGGGCCAGGGCCTCATGCTCAAACCCCTGTAAGATCTCTGCGAATATGGCCAGATCCAGCCGGGGGACCACCATGCCCAGGGTGTGCCGCCGCCCCTGCCGCAGGGCCTGGGCCATGATGTTGGGATGGTAGCCCAGCTCCTTGGCGGCGGCGTAGACCCGGGCCTTGGTGTCCGGGTGGACATAGGATGTATTGTTTAGGGCCCGGGAGACGGTGCTCACATCCACACAGGCAAGCTTTGCCACATCCTTTAAGGTTGCCATTGCAGTCACTCCTTTGTGCAATCGTTTGTTTACACGGCGGAAAAACCGCCGCTTTTTCTTCTGAATAGAATTGTAGCACTTCCGGTGCGTCAATGCAAGTCCCTTCCAAGGAAAAAGGAAGCAGTGTGGAAAAAGCAGGCGGAGTCCTTCAAAATGTACAAATGCAAAGGTTTGCGTATGTGCAAAATGACATTTTGCGCAAAAATTTGCAGCCCATATGCAAGACGTTGCAGAGCAGGCCAAATCGGTTGACAGGGGGGAATTGCCGTGATATAACTAAGGCACAGCAAAGCAAACGATTGCACAAGGAAATGCAAAACCCCGGCGCGCGAGGGGAGATGCAGAGCCGCGTGCATGCAAACGAAATCCATTTACAGAATTAGATTTTAAAGGAGATATTTATCATGGCTAAGGTTAAGACTTTCAAGACCATTTTCCCCGCTGTTTCCGTCCCCCTGAACGATGACTACTCCATCAACGAGCCCGAGTTCCGCGCTTACCTGCGTTGGATCAAGAGCTTCTACGGCAAGGGAATCGAGGGCCTGGTTTGCAACGGCCACACCGGCGAGATCACCGGCCTGACCCGTGCAGAGCGCAAGCGCGTTGTTGAGATCTGCGCCGAAGAGTGCGGCGACAAGATGACCATCATCTCCGGTGTCAACTGCGAGAACACCGCCGAGTCCATCGAGATGGCCAAGGAAGCCAAGGAAGCCGGCGCTGACGGCATCCTGCTGATGCCCCCCCACATGTGGCTGCGCTTCGGCATGAACCCCAACGCTCCTTTCGAGTACATCAAGGACGTTGCCGAGGGTGCCGACATCGACATCATCATCCACCTGTACCCCGCTACCTCCAAGGCCTTCTATCCTGTTGAGACCCTGATCAAGATGTGCAAGGAGATCGACCATGTCAAGTGCATCAAGATGGGCACCCGTGTGACCTCCATCTACGAGCACGATGTCCGTCTGCTGCGGCAGGAGTGCCCCGATATCTCCCTGATCACCTGCCACGACGAGACCCTGTGCGTCAGCTGGTTCCCCGGCATGGACGGCGCTCTGATTGGCTTCGCCGGCTGCGTGCCCGAGCTGATCTGCCCGGCATGGGACGTGTTCTCTCATCCCGAGAAGCACACCCTGAAGGAAGCTCAGGATTGGTCCAACCGGATCTACCACATCTCCCAGGCTATCTACGGCGGCGGCCAGCCCTCCGGTGAGGCCCATGCCCGTCTGAAGGAAGCCCTGTACCAGAGAGGCATCTTCACCTCCGCTCTGATGCGCAAGCCCGTTCTGCCCCTGAACCAGGAGGAGAAGGACTGGGTCGCTCTGGGCCTGGAGCGCAGCCAGCTGCCCAAGGTCGACATGGAGCAGTACAAGTAAGCATCCGTTTGAGTTCCCATTGATTTGTCGGGGGCGCTGCCGAAAACGCGCAGCGCCCCCCTTTTCTAATTTAAATAGAATGGAGAATAAAAATGAGTGAACAGAATAATACCCAGGTCATCGGTGCCGACGTCAAGCGGCTGCCCTTTAAGGACCTGGTCAAGCGCATCGGCCCCGGTCTGATCGCCACCGGTATCGTCATCGGCCCCGGCGCCGTTACCACCGCCGCCATGCTGGGCTCCAACTATGGCTACAGCCTGCTGTGGCTGGTATGGCCCATTATCTTTATGGGCATGACCTTCATGATGGTCACCAACCGTCTGGCCATTGTCACCGGTATGCCCACCATCCACGCCATCCGCAAGTATTATGGCTCCGTAGCCTCCGGCATTGTGTCCATTGCCACGTTCCTGGCCTGCCTGTTCTTCACCATGGGCAATATTTCCGGCACCGGTGCCGGCATGAACCTGATCTTCGGCATCAACTGGAAGGTTGGTTCCGTGATCCTGATCGCGGTCGTCCTGTACTGCTATTTCGCAAAGAACGTCTATTCCAAGGTTGAAAAGCTGATCACCGCCTGCATTCTGGTCATGATCGTCTCCTTCTATGCCACCCTGGTTGGCGTGGGCGGTCCCGAGTGGGGCGAGTTCGGCAAGGGTCTGGCAGGCTTCCAGCTGCCTAAAGGCAGCCTGGGCACCGCACTGGCCTTCATCTCCACCAACTCTGCCATCACCGCCGGTATTTACAATACCTACCTGGGCAAGGAGAAGAAGTGGAAGAAGGAAGACCTGTTCAACGGCGTTATGTTTACCGACGCTCTGGTCCACATCCTCAGCGTGGTGCTGATCTCCGGCGCCATCATGGTTGTGGGTGCCGTTGTGCTGCACCCCGAGGGAAAGACCATCAAGGCCCCTGCCCAGCTGGCTGAACTGCTGGTGCCCATTATGGGCGGTGCAGCCAAGTACATTATGGGCTTTGCCCTGGTTGGCGCCGGCTTCTCCTCATTGCTTGCCAATACCCAGCGCGGCATGGTGCTGCTGGGCGCGGGCTTCGAGAAGGACGTGTCCCTGGAGAGCAAGTTCATCAAGTGGGGCTGCCTGGCCTGCCTGATCTTCGCCATGGTCGTCTGCTACAGCTACGGCGGTTCTCCCACGCAGCTGATCCTCATGGCCAACATTGCCACCTCTGTGGCCACTCCCTTCGGCGGCCTGTTCGTTCTGCTGCTGCTGTGGCGGAAGGACGTCAACGAAGGCTACAAGAAGCCCACCGCTCTGCGGATCTGCATGACCATCAGCTATATCTTCGTGCTGTTCATGACCTTCTCTGCTCTGAGCACCTCCATTCCCAAGTTCCTGGCCTCCATCGGCCTGGGCTAAGGCGAATATCGAAAAGCTGCCTCCATCGGGGCAGCTTTTTTCGAACCTTCCCAATCCGGGAAGCTCTTTTGTACAAAAAGGGGCTGTTAGAAAAGTATGTCGCTGCGAACCAGTGACCGACGTCACTGGTGTGGCAGCCCCCCGGTTGGATGGAAACAGCTTGGTTTTACGGCCAAGATGTTTGAATATCCGGGGGATTGCCACACCAGCGTGCGCGCTGGTTCGCAATGACAGAGCGTTTTCTAACAGCCCCTTGGCGTTTATAGACTTTACTTCCGGATCTCCGGCAGGCTGGCTGCGGCCACGGACTGGCCCACCCGGCGGGTCTTCTCGTCGGGCAGCATGACCTGGCAGTGCTTGGAAAGCTCGGGATGCTCGGCGGCAAGGACCTTCTGGCACACGTCCAGAATAATGTCGCCGCCCTTGCCGGACATGACCCGGCCCATGAGCATCAGGTGCTCAATGTCGTAGAAGTGGGAGTACAGAACAACGGCATTTGCCAGATATACGCCGATGTCATGGTAGATTTTGGCGGCTCTGGGATCGTCCTCAGCCATGAGTGCCTGAACGACCTTCAGCTTCTCGGCGGGGGACAGGGCGGGGTCCAACTCAATGCCCGCTCTGGGGGCCAGCTTGATAACGGCGTCCTGGGAGAAATACTTGCAGCCCACGCCGAAGTCGGTGGACCACTCGTCCTGCATGGCGTCCTCTGCCAGGTCAACGGGGGCAAAGGCCAGCTCGGTGATCCAGCCCAGCACGTTCTTGTCTGCGTCCACATAGCCGACGGCCTCGGAGGTGCCCATGGCCAGGCCCATGATGTTGCCGGTGTTCAGGCCCATAGCGCCGGCCAGAGCGGACACGTCGCCATCGTTGGCAACAACGATGGGTACATCGCCGATCTCGGCAGCGGCCCGGTCGAAGCAGGTCTTTACCTCGTCCCAGCGGCTGCGGGGAACCTTATAGAAGATGCTGGAGATCATGGGCGCATTGCCGATGAAGGTACCGGCGGAGGAAACGCCGATGGCGTCTACCCGGGGCATCTTGGAGGCGGCGGTGCGGAAGGCGGTGAGAATTTCATTGTACTGATAGTTGGGGTCCTCGTTCAGCTTGGGGAACCAGACGACCTCCTCGGAATAGACGCACTCGCCGTCGATGACTGCGGAGACCTTCCGGTCGGAGCCGCCTGCGTCGAAGCCGATGCGGCAGCCGTCCATGTGGCCGCCCAGAGGCTGGGTGGACTCGTTGGGGGCGGGGCACTTGTCCAGGGGCAGGCCGATGATCTCCAGATTTACTTCATACAGCTTGTGGAAGAAGTCGTAGTCGAAGGCCCGCTTGCCGTTCTCGGAATAGTCGGCCTGGAGCTGCTTGGCGATATGGTCGCAGCCGCAGACATAGACCTTGAAGCCGCCGATGGACCACAGCAGGAACTTGACCAGCCGCTCCACATAGCGGTAGTCTGCCTTGGCCATGTCAGGGGTGCCGTGGATGAAGGTCTTGCGGACGGAGACCTGGCCCCGGTCCCGCTCAATGGCGATGGCGATGGGCTTTTTGGCATCCTTCAGATAGGCGTCCATCCACACGCCGAAGGGAATGAAGCCGGGGTCCAGCTCGGGTTTGGCCCCGATGGAATAGGTAACGCCGAGATAATTCATGTTCGATTCCTCCAAAAGTGCATTGATTGCAGAAATGAAATAAAGTTGGCCTTTCCCAAAAGCTGGAATTATGGATAAACAAAGAATTCAAAATGATAAAAATAGGCCAAATTCCCAGCTTTTTCATGAAAATTATACCATAGATATGGGACGGTAGCAAGGGAAGAATGATGTAATTAATGCACAAAAACAGTGTTGCATAATTGTCGTTATCTTACAAACTTGTGCATGAATAGGCAAAAATGCCAAAAATGAGCAAAAAATCATTTGACATTGTTGTGATAGCTGATATAATTTATTTGTGCAAAGCAAACCCGCCGTGTATCGGGTCTGCGCAAATGCTGAAAAACTAGGAGGAGAAAACCAAATGAAAAAGCTTGTTTCCCTGCTGCTGGTTCTGACCATGGTTCTGGCTCTGGCCGCCTGTGGTTCTTCCGGCTCCACCACCGCAACGACCGCCGCCCCCACTGCCGAGACCACCAAGGCAGCCGAGACCGAGGCCCCCGCCGCTGCCGGCGAGAAGGTCACCGTCACCATGATCACCGCCCAGTACGGCAAGCAGACCACCCAGTGGTGGGCTGACTTCGCATCCAAGTTCAACGCTGAGCACGACGACATCGAGGTCGTTGTGGACTGCGTGTCCTGGAACGACATCTACACCGTGGTCAACACCCGTGTTGCCAACGGCGAAGCTCCCGACCTGCTGAACATCGACGTGTTCGCCGACTTCCAGGCTGACGGCCTGCTGCTGCCCGCCTCCGATTGGGTTTCCGAGGAGACCTACGCCAAGTTCTACCCCTCCTTCCTGGAGCAGTCTGTTGTTGACGGCACCGTTTGGGCTGTGCCCGATCTGGCTTCCGCCCGCGCTCTGTACTACAACAAGGACATCCTGGACGCTGCCAACGTAGACGTTCCCACCACCTGGGAAGAGCTGAAGGCTGCCTGCGAGGCCATCAAGGCTTCCAACCCCGATGTCTACCCCTGGGGCGTTGACATGACCACCGACGAAGGCCAGGCCTGCTTCGCTTACTATGCCTGGAACAACGGCGGCGGCTTCGTGGATGCCGACAACAACTGGGCTCTGAATTCCGCTGAGAACGTGGAAGCTGTCAACTTCGTTGTCGACCTGATCAAGTCCGGCCTGACCAACACCGATCCCACCAACGAGACCCGCTACGACCTGCAGGAGATGTTCGCCTCCGGCAAGCTGGCTATGATGATCGGACCCAACCAGATCTCCAAGTACTGCGAGGAGAACGGCGGCATCAACTTCGGTGTTGCTTCTCTGCCCACCAACGGCGATAAGGCCGGTGCTTCCGTCGGCGTTATGGACCGCTTCATGTGCTTCGACAACGGCTACACCGATGCCGAGCTGGCCGCGATCTCCACTGTGATCGATGCCTTCTATGATGACGAGCCCTATGCTGACTGGGTTCTGATGGAAGACTTCCTGCCCGCTACCTCCACCGGCGCGGAACTGTGTGCCAAGGCCAACCCCGGCATGACCGCCTGGATCGACGTTGTCGGTTCCTCCAAGTTCTACCCCACCGCCAAGGCTGAGTGGGCAGACGTGAAGCAGGGCGTCATCGATGTGGAGCAGCAGGTGCTCCTGGGCGGCGACGCACAGCAGCTGCTGGACGAGCTGCAGTCTGAAGTTGCAGGCTAAGCACTCTATTTTTACGTAAACCCAAAGCGGGCCGAGCTGCAAGGCTCGGCCCGCTTTTCACGTCCGCTGTTTCCGGGACGTGCATCCCCGGGAAGCATCGGCAGACCCTTGTTTTTTGAAATGCTTTCAGGCAGGGCATTTGAGGGGACAAGGAACCAAACAGAAGGAGGTTGCTTCGTGAAGAAGAACACACCCCGTCGCCTGGGCAGCACGATTGAGCCCTATATCTGGATTTTACCCAGCGTGATCCTCATGGCGATTTTCATCATTGTCCCCATCGGATTCGTATTCCGCATGGCCTTCAGCCAGGTGACCAAGGCGGGCCTCATCAAGGGCTTTGCGGGCTTTGACAATTTCAGCAAGGTCCTTGGCAGCAGCAAATTTACCATGGTGCTGAAAAATACCGTTGTCTGGACGGTTCTGGTGGTCGTCCTGTCCACGGTGCTTGGCTTTATTCTGGCCCTGATCCTGAACAACCGGTTCAAGGGCCGCAAGGTTGCCCGGGCCATTGTGGTGTTCCCCTGGGCCACCACCCTGGTCATTCAGGCCAGCGCCTGGAAGTTCATCATCAATACGGACTACGGCGCACTGAATACCCTGCTGAAAACCCTGGGCATCATCCAGACCAATGTCAACTGGACTCCCACTCCCGGTGCGTTTTTCGCCTGGGAAATTGCCTGCGGTATTTTCGTAACCATTCCCTTCGTGTGCTTCACGGCGCTGTCCGGCTTGCAGAGCATCGACAGCAGCCTCTATGAGGCCGCCATTGTGGACGGCGCCAGCTACTGGCAGAAGCTGTTCCACATCACCCTGCCCCTGGTAAAGCCCAGCCTGACCGTGGCCACGGTGCTGAACATCATCTACGTGTTCAATTCCTTCCCCATCGTCTGGACCATCACCAAGGGCGACCCCGCCAGCCGTACCGATACCCTGGTTACCTACCTCTACAAGCTGGCCTTCTACAATGGCAAGCAGGGCGAGGCTGCGGCGGTTTCCGTCATCGGCTTCCTGATTCTGCTGGTCTGCGCCAGCTGCTACATGGTCTCCACGCTGAAGAAAGGAGAGGATTAAGCTATGAAGGACGATGTTCGTGTTAACTGGAAAAAGCTCCTGGGCCGGATCCTCCTCTACTTTGTGGTGGTGCTCATCTGCCTGTTTATTCTCTACCCCTATTTTGTTATGTTCTGCACGGCTCTGAAAAGCCGTGAGGAGATTTTCAGCATCAACGGTACCGTGTTCCCCATTAAATATATGTGGTCGAACTTTGTGGACATCTGGTCCAGAGCGCCCATGGCCAAATACATGCTGAACTCCATCCTCATTGCAGGCGGCTCCACCGTCATCGCCATGCTCTGCGGTATTCCGGCGGCCTACGCCCTGGCCCGCATGAAGTTCAAAGGTCAGACGGCCTTCCTGGGCTTCATCATCGTGTCCCAGATGTTCGCCCCGGTGGTTCTGCTGATCGGTATCTACAAGGTCATGCAGATCCTGAACCTGACGAACTCCATTCTTGGCCTGATTTTCATCAATGCGGCCTTTAACCAGGCCTTTACCATCTGGCTCCTGCGGGGTACCTTTATGAGCATCTCCGCGGAGATGGAGCAGGCGGCCACCATTGACGGCTGCAACCGTGTCCAGGCCATGCTCCGAATTCTGCTGCCCGTGGCAGCCCCCGGCATTGTCACCACCCTGATCTTCATTTTCATCAACGCCTGGAATGAATACACCGTGGCCCTGTGCCTGATCTCCACCGATACCTTTAAGCCGCTGACCGTTGGCATCAACATTTTCAACGGCTACAATATGATCGAGTGGCAGTATCTCTTCGCAGCCTCCATCTTTGCAATCATCCCCGTGGTGATATTGTTCATGTCCATCGAAAAGAACCTGACCAGCGGTCTCACCGCAGGCGGCGTAAAGGGCTAAGTGAAAGGGGCTGTTAGAAAACGCTCTGTCATTGCGAACCAGCGCGCACGCTGGTGTGGCAATCCCCCGGATTTTCAAAC
>ENA-UERC01000402-UERC01000402.1-human-gut-metagenome-genome-assembly--contig:-NODE-402-length-32800-cov-7.045534_pt1 | contig 32800 bp, 30 predicted proteins | sample MGYA00242955_ERZ507955 | MGnify/ENA primary metagenome ERZ507955 (study PRJEB26167, sample SAMN06115394) | human gut metagenome | host: Homo sapiens | place: China:Hubei | collected 2016-04-27 | study... | reverse complement strand
TCTCCATCTTGTGGAAGTGGGCGATGGCCGGTACAATGGGCCACAGAAGCCGGGCGGACAGATGTGGAGCATGCCGCCGGGTCTTCACAAACCAAAATGATTTTTACCCAAAGGAGAGTAACCCATGAAAAAAGCATTTGCACTGGCACTGGCTGTGCTGATGGTGTGCACCATGGCGTTTGCGGTTTCCACCGGGAACCAGACTGGCTACCCCGGCGGCACCTCCGCGGCCGATAACACCTACATGCAGTCCATCGTGCCCGGACAGTCTATCGTATTCACCCAGGAAGAGCTGGGCCTGACCGACCAGAACTGGGGCAAGACCAACGGCAGCTTTGACCCCAAGAAGAATACCGTTGCCCTGACCGTCCCCGTAGGCAGCGATCTCATCGCCAGCCAGGGCTGGGTACGGACCGATGAGACCACCTACAAGTATGTGGTGACCACCAAGGCCAATGAGACCTCTGTACTGGATAACAATGCCGATATCATCATTTCCGGCGTAAAGGTCACCGTTTACGGTGTTTCCGCTCCGGCGCTGAATGTGAGCTATGTGAAGGATGTAAACGGCGTGACCAACTATACCTATGTTACCAGCTTTGATGAGCTGGCGAGCTTCTCCGCCAAGGAGCCGGGTGACAACTTCTGCCCCATGAACGCCAAGAGCGAGGACCACATCCTGGCCATGTGCTTCGACTACGGCCGCAAGGCTGATGAGGCCGACGCCGTATTTGGCGCGGGCGGACTGAATGTCGCCAACATGGATAAGACTGGTAAGATCCTGTATACTGTAAAGGCCGCCACCGTAGATGGCCAGTACATCACCAGCGGCAGCTGGAACCAGTCCGTCACCGAGGATAACGGCGGCAAGGTCACTGTTTCTGTCCCGCTGAAGGCCGGCGACAAGATCTACTTTGGCACCGTGAATTACACCACCCTGTCCCCCGCCGCCCAGAAGGCGCTGAACGACAACCTAACCAAGGCCGGCGCTTCCATCAAGGCTTCCTACGGCTACGGCGCTGAGCAGGTCATCATCAACCGCCCGGCGGAGATCACTGTGGACGGCATGGCCAAGGGCTACAATGCCTACATGGTACGCGAGGACGGCTCCCTGCAGAGCCTGGGCGCCAAGTTTAATGAGGCCACTGGTCTGCTGAGCTTTGGCGGCACCCTGACCGGCCCGGTCATCGTGACCGATAAGGCACTGACCGCGACCACCACCAGCAATAGCGGCAACAGCGGCTCCAATGGCTCCAACAGCAATGGCGGCAGCCAGAATCCTGCCACCGGTGCCAATGACATCGTAGGCGTAGCGGCCGCTCTGGTGGTTATCACCGGCGTTTCCGCCGCCGCCATGGCCGCTCCCGCTGCCGGCGCTGCCGCTCCCGCTGCCGAGGAGAAGACCGAGTTCGACGTCATTCTCGCCGGTTTCGACGCCGCTGCGAAGATCAAGGTCATCAAGGTCGTCCGCGAGCTCACCGGTCTGGGCCTGGCCGAGGCCAAGGGCTTTGTCGAGTCCGCTCCCAAGGCCGTCAAGGAAGGCATCTCCAAGGACGATGCCGAGGCCCTCAAGAAGCAGCTCGAGGAAGCCGGCGCGAAGGTCGAGATCAAGTAATTTCACCCAACCGTTTGAAAAAAGCAGCAGCTCGCAGGAGCTGCTGCTTTTTTAGCACGGGCTTGCGTTTCGGCTGATCTCGTGTTAAAATCGCATTGTTCGCCCGCGCCGCGGGCGTCTTTTTGACCAAATCGGAGGAATGTGTATGGACCGTCAAAGAAAAGCCGACATGATGCTGGTGCTGGCGACCGGCTTTTGGGGCATTTCCAACTGCCTGATCGCCATTTGCCTGCGCGATATGCAGCCGGTGACGCTCAATGCCTTCCGCTTTCTCTCGGCCTTCGTCGTGCTCGGCGCGGTGTTTCACAAGCGGGTGCTCCGCGCGAGCCGTGAAACATGGAGGTACAGCGTTCTCGTCGGGCTGTCGCTCGTGGTGATCTACCTCGGCGCGACCTACGGCGTTTTGTATACCAGCGTATCCAACGCGGGCTTCATCGGCGCGATGACCGTTCTCTTTACCCCATTCTTTGAGTTCGTCGTTTACCGAAAGCGACCGGACCGCAAGCTCGGCTTTGCCTTGGCGGTGTGCATGGCAGGCATGGCGCTCCTGACGCTCAACGAGGCGCTGCGTCCCGCGCCGGGCGATATCATCTGCCTGCTCGTGCCGACCTTCTACGCCGTGGACCTGATGGTGACGGAGAAGGCGGTCGCGAAGCCGGAGGTCGACCCCATCGCCCTCGGCGTGCTGCAGACGGCGGTGGCGGGCGTGGTGATGCTCGGGCTGTCCCTCCTTCTTGAGACGCCGAGCCTGCCCGGCTCGCCCAAGGTCTGGGCGGCGGCGCTGTTCCTCGGCGTGTTTTGCTCGGGCATCTGCTTCGTCATCCAAAGCGTCGAGCAGCAGTTTACCACGGCGAGCCACGCGAGCCTGATCTTCACGCTCGAGCCGGTATTCTCCGCCGTGTTCGCCTATTTCCTGCTCAGCGAGCGCCTGACGGTGCGCGGCTATTTTGGCGCGGCGCTGATGCTCGTGAGCCTGCTCATCATGGAGCTGGATGTGCCGGCTCTGCTGAAAAAGGATGAAAAAGCGCCGTAAAACGGCCCTTGCCACGTTTGGTTGCGGAAATTCCAGCGTGGGATGGTGGCACTTCGGACGGAAATTTGCTACGCTCGGGCCATCAAAACCGATGGAGGAACACGATATGACATTAGGAGAAAAGCTGCAGACGCTGCGCCGCTCCCGCGGCCTGTCGCAGGAGCAGCTGGCCGAAATACTTGAGGTGTCGCGCCAGGCGGTCAGCAAGTGGGAAAACGGCGACTCCGCGCCGGACCTCGACAGGCTCCGCGCGATCTGTACTTACTTCGGCGTGACGACTGACTATCTCATCTGGGATGAGCCGGAGGACGCGCCGCGGGGCGCGGAGAAAGCGCGCTCCCGGGAGACACAGAGAAAGCCGCTGCGGGAGACGGTGCGGGAGCACAGCGAATGGGCGGGCTACGCGGTCGCCATCCTCGGCGCGGCGATGCTTTTGCGCGCGCTGCCGGGCATGATCCTGCAGATGCTCCTGCTTGGCAGCAATATTGCGCCGGGCGCGGCAACGAATGGGTCGGCGCTGTTGGGGCTTTTGTCGATGTATCTGCCGTACCTCGCGGTCTACGCGCTCGCCATTGTCGGAGGGCTGCTGCTGGCCCGTTGGCTGAAAAAGAGAAAGGAAGCACATGACGACCTTTGAGAGAGTTTACGCCGCGGTGCGGCTCATTCCGCGCGGCAGCGTTGCGACCTACGGGCAGATCGCCCGCGCCATCGGCAACCCGCGGCTCGCGCGCGTGGTGGGCTATGCGCTGCACGTCAACCCCGAGCCGGGGGTGATCCCCTGCCACCGCGTCGTCAGGCGCGACGGCGCGGTGTCGCCCGCCTTCGCCTTCGGCGGCTCGAACCGACAGGTGGAGCTGCTTAAAAACGAGGGCGTGGGATTTACGGACGAGAGCCATGTGGATATGGCGCGCTTCTGCGTGCGGGCGCTGCCGTACATCGCGGAATAGAAAACACCCTGCTTTTACGGATAAAATGAGGCCTGCAACCGCCAGTTGCTAAATTTTAAAGCCCGCTTGGTGGACTTTTCCGCGGCTTTTCGCTATGCTGGAGCCATCAAAGCAAAGGAGAACGCCTATGACCCTCGGACAAAACATCGCGCGGCTGCGCGCGCAGAAGAACCTATCGCAGGGCGACCTCGCCGACGCGCTGGAGGTCAGCCGCCAGTCGGTGAGCAAGTGGGAGACGGACGCCAGCATTCCGGAGCTGGATAAGCTCCTGCGTCTCGCGGAGCTGTTCGGCGTGACGCTCGACGAGCTGGTGAAAGGAGAGAGCGCACAGCCGGAGGCTGCGCGCGGCGAAGCGCCGGACAAGGAGAGCGCGGGAGCGTACACCGCCGCCGCGCCCGCGGCGAGGCGGGAGACGCGGCAGATCGTCGGCACGATCCTGCTGTGCTTCGGCGCGCTGATCGGGATACTCATCATGCTCTTCGCCGGAACACTCGCCGGCTTTATACTGGCGCTGCCGCTGTTTGTCTGCGGGGCCATCTGCCTGACGGTGAGGCAGCGCACGGGGCTTTGGTGCGCGTGGGCGCTGTATGTGTGTTTTGCGCTGTATCTGCGCTTTGCCGTAGGTGTCGTTGCCGGAAATATCTTCCAGACATTTTCACGTCTGTTCCGGTTGAATCCGCTGAGACTTGCCATGAGTTGGTCGGTCGCACTGGCACTGCTCGCGCTGGTCGCCTGCACGCTGCGCTCCTACCGCACGCTGACGCTCCGCTGGGAGAGAAGGAGCATTGCGCTGCTCACCGCCGGCTGGCTCGCGCAGCTCGGCATCCGTCAGGCGCTTGCACTTTGGGTGCGGTACATCGTGAATGCAGGACACGGCGACCTAACGGGCTACACTTGGAAGCTCGCGCTGAGCGGTACGCTCGATTCGCTCAATAACCTTGCCCTCGTCGTGCTCCTCGTCCTCACCGCAGCGCTCTGGCGCGGCTGGCGGCAGAGCCGAAGCAAAACAAAATAAGAAAACCCCGCCTGTCGCCAGGCGGGGTTCCTTTACAGCTATTCACATAAAGGTGCAAAGCAAAATCGGGAAGAACACGGCGGGGACATAGTTCATCACCTTGATCTTCGTCATGCCGAGCATATTGAAGCTCAGACCGATGATGAGCAGCGAGCCGACGCACTTCATCTCCGCGATGACGACATCACTGAGAAACGGCGCGATGAACGACGCGCAGAGCGTGATGAGCCCCTGATAGAGAAACACCGCAACGCCCGAGAGCGCGACGCCCGCGCCCATGGTCGAGCCGTAGACGATGGAGGTGATGCCGTCGAGCGTGGACTTGGCGTAGAGCGTCGCGTGGTCGCCGGTGAGGCCGGAGTCCAGCGCGCCCATGATGGCCATGGCGCCCACGCAGAAGAGGAGCGAGGCGTTCACAAAGCCCTCGGAGATGGAGGTCTTGGACTGCTTTTTCGCAAAGCGGCGCTCCACCCAGTCGCCGAGCGCGTGGATGCGCCCGTCGAGGTCGAGCAGCTCGCCGAGGATGACGCCGAGCACCATGGAGAGGATGGCGACGAGCGTATCGCTGCCCGCGAGCACGCCGTCGAGACCGATGTAGAACACGCACAGGGCGATGCCCTTTTCAATGGCGGAGTTGAAGCGCTCGGGGATGAAGCGCCCGAGCGTCACGCCGACGAAGCAGCCGGCGAAAATGGCGAGCATATTGACAAGGCTTCCGAGCAGCATCATTTGACCTCCTCCTTTGCGCGGCGCGCGAGGTCGAGCACGGCTTCGCCGCCCATCATCAGTCCGCCGCAGCCGGGGACCCAGGTGAGGCTTGCCGGTACGCTGCGCCGCCCGGGCGGGGGCGTTTCCTTCTGCTCCGTTGCGGCGGGCAGCTCGGGGGAGAAGAGCACGCGCGTGTGCAGGATGCCGCGCGCCTTGAGCTCCTTTCGCATCACGCGCGCGAGCGGGCAGCCGTAGGTCTTGGAGATGTCCGTGATCTGAAGCTGCGAGGGGTCGAGCTTGTTGCCCGTGCCGAGCGCGGAGAGAATGGGGATGCCGCGTGCAAGCGCGGTCTCGATCAGGTCGAGCTTGCAGGAGACAAGGTCGATGCAGTCGAGGATGTAGTCGTATTTCGCGTCGAAGAAGCGCTCACGGCCCGCGGCCTCGTAGCGTCCCACGATGGGGTGGAGGATGACCGCGGGGTTGATGTCGCGGCAGCGCGCGGCGATGGCCTCCGCCTTGCTCTGCCCAAGCGTGGAGTGCAGCGCCTCGAGCTGGCGGTTGAGGTTCGTCAGCGCCACGGTGTCGTCGTCGATGAGCGTCAGCTCGCCCACGCCCGAGCGCACCAGCGCCTCGACCGCGTAGCTGCCCACGCCGCCGAGACCGAACACGGCGACGTGGCTGCGGCGCAGAGCGTCCATGCCGTCCGCGCCGAGCACCATTTCGGTGCGTAAGAATTGATTTTCCATAGGTATTCCTCTTGAAAAAGCAGGGACCGGCAGCCTCGCCGGTCCCTGCCGCGTTGCGGATGTGCTCAGCCGACGTACTCGATGGCGTCGAGCTGCTTGGCGGTCACGCCGTCGGTGATGGCGTCATACCAGTCGTTCACGGCGCTGCTTTTGAGCGTGTTGGTGGCCTTGTACTCCCAGTAGGGAAGGGGGTTGGTCTCCACAAAGTACATCACATGGTAGCCATACTCGCTCTTGATGATGTCCGTGTCGCCGCTCTGGCGGCCGGGATCGAAGCACCAGTCCTCAAAGGGCTGAACATACGCGCCCTTGCGCATATTGCTCACAAGGCCGCCGTTGGAGGCGGTGCCGCTGTCGGTGGACTTGGTGGAGGCGAGGGCGGCGAAATCGCTCTCGGTGGCGTCGCCGGCCTTGAAGTCGGCAAGGATCTCCTCTGCGGTCGCCTCGTCCTCAACGAGGATGTGGCGGACGGTGACGGGGTGATAGTCGTCGCGGCTGCGGGAGTGGAAGAGAACGGCGTTGTAGCCGTTACTCTGCTCGGCGACGGTAGTGTCGCCCGCTACGCGGTCAGCGGCAAATGCCCAGGTGAGCATATCGCTCGTCACGCTGCGGTCGGCGTGCGCGAGGTGCGTATAGGTGCCGTCGCCGGCGCTTTCCTCAAAGCTCCTGCCCTCCGCGTAGGCGGCGAGGACGGCCTCGGCCTTCGCCTTGGCTTCCTCCATCGCGGCGGACTTCTCCGCGTCGGTGGCGTCGCTCGAAAGGCCGGTCGTGAAGGAGACGTACTCGATGTCCACGCTGCAATAGGCGTCGGGATCCTCGTCATAGGCGGCCTGCAGGTCGGCGGCGGAGTAGGTCAGGCTGTCGGAATAGCTCTGCTGGTAGGCGCTCGCGAGCGCGTTGCGGCGGACGCAGCGGACAAAGGCCTCCTCGGTCATGTACTTGCCGAACATCGCGGTGAGGTACTGCGCGCGGGTCGCGCCGCTGTAGGAGGCATAGAGGTCGACCATGGACAGATTGCTCTGCTCGGCGGAGTCCATCTGCTCGGCGCCGTCAAAGCCGGCAGCCTCGGCAGCGTGGGCGACGGCAACGCTCTCCTTCATGTAGTCCAGCGCGGACTCCAGAAAGTAGTCGTGCCAGGTCTTACCCTCGGTGTACTGCTGCTCGCGGGCGCTCTTGCTGCTGTCGAAGCCGAAGGAGCTGCCGTTGTTGGCGAAGGTGTTGTAAATGCTGCCATAGTAATAAGCCACATCGTTGACGCTGAAGTCCTCGCCGTCGATGGTCACGGCGCTCTCCGCGCCGATGCGGGCAGTCTCCTTGGCCTCGTTGCTCGCCTGGATGCGGCCGGAGGCGAAGAGCACCACGCCGAGAAGCACAAAGGCGACGATGACGGCGGTGTAGATGCGGGTGGAGCGGCGCTCCTTCGCCTTCTCCTCGGCCTCGCGGGCCTTGCGGGGATCGACGTAGCCGGATTCGTTCAGCTCCTGACGAGCCTTCTTTTCTCTCGATGCACTCATGGTCAATGGTTTCCTTTCAAATTGCTGTTTGTGATAAAAGTCTACCGCGCAGAGCGCCGGAACGGCGCCGCGGGGTGGGGTCGCTTACTTCGTGCCGAAAATGCGGTCGCCCGCGTCACCGAGACCCGGGACGATGTAGCCGTGCTCGTTGAGGTGGTCGTCGAGCGCGCCGGCGTAGATCTCCACGTCGGGATAGAGCTTCTGGATGTGCTCGATGCCCTCGGGAGCGGCGACGAGCACCATGAGCTTGATGTGCTTGCAGCCGCGCTTCTTCATCTCGCCGATGGCCTCCGCGGCGCTGCCGCCGGTGGCGAGCATGGGATCGACGATCAGCACGTCGCGCTCGGCCACGTCCTTGGGCATCTTGCAGAAGTAGGGATGGGGCTCGAGCGTTTCTTCATCGCGGTACATACCGATATGGCCCACGCGCGCGGAGGGGACCATGCGCAGCACGCCGTCGACCAGACCGAGACCGGCACGGAGGATGGGGACGACCACGAACTTGCGGCCGGCAAGGGTGGGGGCGTCCATCTCGCAGATGGGCGTTTCAATGTGCTTGGTGGTGAGCGGAAGATCGCGGGTCGCCTCGTAGGTGATGAGCATACCGATCTCGCTGACCAGCTCGCGGAAATCCTTGACGCTGGTGTTCTTGTCGCGCATGATCGTCAGCTTGTGCGCCACGAGGGGATGGTCCATGATGTGTACCTTGCTGCCAAATTTCGATTCCATTGCTTCTTCCTCCGTAAACTATATATTTATTTTTGAGTTGCTTCCTGCTGTAATCTTGCGTTGCGCTCGCGCTCGGCCTGCGAAATGCGCAGGTAGACCGGCGCAAGCTCCTGCGCGCTCACCGGCGTGCCGTGCTCCGCGGCGAGGCCGACGCCTACGGCGTTCTGATAGAGCAGCTGCGCGGGAGCCAGCTCGCTCTCTACGCCGAGCTGCGCGAGCCCGTCGCGGCAGAGCCGTCCGCCGTCGCCGAGCACGAGAAGACGGCGCGTTTCGCCGCGCAGCTCCTCCGCCAGCTCCGCGACCGCGATGGCGCGGTCGGGTGTGAGGCGGGTGAGGACGCCGCTTTTCGCTTCAAAGAGCGCGTTGTAGACCTGATTGCGCCGCGCGTCCATCGCGCAGACGAGCAGACCGTCCATGTGGGCGAGATTCTGCGCCATCGCCTCGAGCGTGGAAACGCCGAAGCACGGCTTGTCCGCTGCCCAGACGAGGCCCTTGACCGCGGCGATGCCGATGCGCAGGCCCGTGAACGAGCCGGGACCGGCGGCCACGGCGACCGCGTCCATGTCGCCAAGCGTCAGCTCGGCGTTTTTGAGCATGGCGTCCACCATCGGCATCAGCGTGCGCGAGTGGGTGAGGCCGGTGCACTGATAGGCATAGGCCAGCGGCGCGCCGTTTTCGACCACTGCGGTCGAAACGGACTTCGCCGAGGTCTCGAGCGCGAGAATTTTCATAAGCCGTCCACCCCCGTGATGGTGATGACACGCCAGCCGTCGTGCTGCGCGCCGCGCCGGAAGTCGATGCGCACGGTGGAACCGTCGAAGGCGTCCTCCGCCCGCTCGCTCCACTCGACGGCGCACACGCCGCCGCGCGCGAGGTAATCCTCCCAGCCGATGTCAAACAGCTCGTCCGACGAGCCGAGGCGGTAGAGGTCAAAGTGGAACAGGGGGATATCCCCCTCGTATTCATTGACGATGGTGAAGGTGGGACTGGTGACGCGGCCACGGCAGCCGAGACCACGGGCAAGCCCGCGGGTGAAGGCGGTCTTTCCCATGCCGAGCTCGCCGGTGTAGGCGATGACGGTCCCGCGCGGCAGTTTGCGGGCGACCTGCTCGCCGAGCTGCTCGGTCTCCTGCTCACTGTGTGAAAGATGCTCCACGGCAAATGCCCCCTTTCGACCCATTCTAAAGGTACAGTATAGCACACCGCCGCGCGATGCGCAATTCCTTTTTGCATGAACAGAGTGTAAACAGTGGAAGAAAGAAAAACGCGCGGTTTACAGACAGGCGGAATCGTGCTATACTGATACATCATTCCGAGAATTTTCGGCAGAGGAGGGAAGAACCGATGGGACGAGTGCGGGAAACGCTGCATGACGTGCTGCGCCAGACCGACGCGGTGCTGCTCGCGCTGTGCGTGGCCTCGACGCTCTACGGCATGGTGCTTATCGCCAGTGCGACAAGCTTTCGCGGCACGCTCAAGTACGTTGCCGTGCAGGGCCTCGGCCTGCTCATCGGGCTGGCGCTCTACCTCTTCCTCTCGAGCATCGACATATTCGAGCTGGCGAAGCAATGGAAGTGGCTGCTGGGCTTCAACGTCGGCTTTCTCCTGCTGCTGCTCACGCCCTTCGGCCAGACGCGAAATGGCAACCGCGCGTGGCTCGGTGTGAATGACATCGGCAAAAACCTCGGCGTTGGCTTCCTGCGCAATTTCCCCGTCACGGTGCAGCCGGCGGAGGTCGTGAAGGTCTTTTTCATTGTCCTGCTCGCCTATCAGCTTGCGCTGCTGAAGGATAGGCGAGACCTTGTGCGCTTTGAAAACGTCATTCAGCCGACGGCACATACCGCCTTTATGGTGGGACTGATCGTCGTCATCTCCGGTGACGCGGGCAGTGCGCTCGTGTACCTCTTCATCTTCATCTGCATGGTCTTTGCCGCGGGCATGGCGAAGCGCTGGCTGGCGCTGGGCATCGGCGGCGGCGCGGCGGCCTTCCTCGCCGTGTGGCAGCTGGACCTGCTGCCGGGCTATATGCGCGACCGTTTCCTTGCTGTCCTTGACCACAGCTATCAGCCCGATGACGCGGGCTTTCAGCAGACGCGCGGACTGATGGCGCTCGGCTCGGGCGAGCTGACCGGACAGGGACTCTTCCACGGCGCGCAGACGCAGTCGTCTAATGTGTGGAGCATCCCTGAGCGGCAGACGGACTTCATTTTCTCCGTCTGCGGCGAGGAGCTGGGCTTCCTCGGCTGCGCGCTTATCATCGTGCTGCTGCTCGCCATCGTGGTGCGCTGCCTGCTCGTCGCACGCGACGCGGCGACGCCGATGGAGAGCTACGTCTGCGTGGGCATGGCGGGTATGCTCATTTTCCAGACCATCGCGAACATCGGCATGTGCCTGTTCCTGATGCCGGTCATCGGTCTGACGCTGCCGTTTTTCAGCTACGGCGGCTCGTCCATCGTCACGCTTTTTGCCGCCATGGGCATCGTCTCGGGCGTGAAAAAGCGTTCGCGGCCCGAGTGGCTGACCAACTGAAAAATTTGGAAAGGGAAGCGTCCGCGCCGCGGACGCTTCCCTTTTTGCATAAAGCTCCCTTTTTCACAAAGAATAACCGTACCACACTGAAAAAGGGAGGAACCGATTTTGAATACCGATAAGAACAGAGAGCTTTTGTGGCGCACGGTACCGTTCGTCATGGCGATGCTGCTGCTCGCGCTCACGGGCATTCCCGCCTCGGCCATCTTCGGACGGGAGAAGGCGGCGCCTGCGGCGGACGCGGGCGCGCCCATCGCGCAGAGCATCGACGTGCGTGTCTACCGCGGCATCCCCTACACCGGCACGCTCGCCGCCATCGACCGCGAGGGCGGCGAGGTGAGCTTCGCCATTGCCGAGCAGCCGTCCAAGGGCACAGTGACGCTCGACGGCGAGACCTTTGTCTACACCAGCGCGAAGAACAAGACCGGCGCGGACCGTTTCACCTACACCGCGACCGATGCCGCGGGCAGCACCTCGGCCCCCGCGGAGGTGCGCATCACCATCGCGCGCGCCAAATGCGGCGTGACCTATGACGACATGGCGGAGAGCGCCGCCTACACCGCGGCGGTGGATCTGGCGGAGCACGGCGTGTTCGTCGGCGCGCAGGTCGGCAGCCGGCGCTTCTTTGAGCCGGACCGCGCCGTCAGCCGCGGCGAGTTCGTCACCATGGCGCTTGCCTGCGCGGGCATTCCTGCGGGCGACCTCACGATGACGGGCTTCTGTGACGACGCGGAGATCCCGCCCTGGGCGAAGGGCAGCGCGGTCAGCGCCCTGCAATGCGGTCTGATCCGCGGCGTGGGCACGGAGGGCGGCATGGCCTTCTGCGCGGACGAGGGCGTGACGCTCTCGGAGGCGGCGACGGTGCTCAACCGTCTTTTGCGCGTGACGGACGTGGACCTTTCCGACTACGACGCGGGCAGCGCCGACGCGTGGAGCGCACAGGCGGTGGCGAATCTTGAGTCTGTCCGCGTGATCGAAAGCGGCAGCTTCTCCGCGGGCGACTGGCAGCGCCCGCTCACGCGCGGCGAGGCCGCGCAGCTCCTCTCTGCGGCGATGACGCTTGCGGAAAAGAAACAGGAGAGCGCGGGACTTCTTTCGGGCTTATTCAAATGACACGGAGAAAGGCGGCGGGAAGGCCGCCTTTCTTTTGCTTGTAATTTGCGCGGCGTTGTGCTAAAGTATATTCTGATAAAATAGCATAGATATGTAGTTTTCGCGAATTCAGGAGGAAAAGCTATGCGCATCGTTGTATTGGCCGGCGGCTTGAGCATGGAGCGCAACGTGTCGCTCTCGAGCGGCACACGCATCTGCCGCGCGCTTCGCGCGCGCGGTCATCAGGCAGCCTTGGTGGATCTGTATTTGGGACTGGAGGGCTATGACGGCGCACCGGAGAGCATTTTTGACGCGCCGGACGGCCTGTGCGGCGATTTTTCCGTCGCCCGTGAGGAGCCGGATCTCGATGCGGTCCGTGCAAGCCGGAGAGACAAGAGCGCGAGCATGTTCGGCAAGGATGTGCTGACGGTCTGCGCGATGGCGGACATCGTCTTTATCGCGCTCCACGGCACCTGCGGCGAGGACGGGCGCGTGCAGGCGGCCTTTGACCTGCTCGGCATCCCCTACACAGGCTCAGACTATCTCGGCAGCGCCATCGCCATGGATAAGGACCTTACCAAGCGCCTCGTCGCGCCCTACGTCACCACCGCGAAATGGCGCGCGCTGAAGTACACGGCGGACGAGATCGACGCCATCGCCGACGAAACGGAGCTGCCCTGCGTCGTCAAGCCCAACGCCAACGGCTCGTCCATCGGCGTGACGATCGCGCACACGCGCGGCGAGGTCGCCGCTGCGCTGACCGAGTGCCTGCGCTTCGGCGCGCAGGTCGTCATCGAGCAGTACATCCACGGCCGGGAGCTGCAGGTCGGCATTCTCGACGGCAAGGCGCTGCCCGCCATCGAGATCATTCCCAAGACCGGCTTTTATGATTACGCCAACAAGTATCAGGCGGGAGCTGCCGAGGAGGTCTGCCCCGCGCCCATTCCCGCGGAATGGGAGGAAAAGCTCCGCAGCGCGACCGAGACCGTGTTCCGCGTGCTGGAGCTGAGCGTCTATTCCCGCGCGGACTTCATCGTCACCGAGGACGGCACGCCCTATTTCCTGGAGATCAACACCCTCCCGGGCATGACGCCGACCTCGCTCGTGCCGCAGGAGGCCGCCGCCGTCGGCATCGGCTACGGCGAGCTGTGCGAGCGCATCGTGACAAGCTCCCTGCGGGCGCGGAAGGAGGGGAGAGCATGAGAAGGCTGACCGTTTCCGAGCTGCTGACCGCCACGGGCGGCACACTTCTCGCGGGCGGCGTGAGCGCCGCCGTGACCTCCGTTTCCACCGACAGCCGCAAGGCAGGCGAGGGCGCGCTCTTTATCCCGCTCACCGGCGAGCGCTTCGACGGACACGACTACATCGACAAGGCGCTCGCGCTCGGCGCGGCGGGCTGCCTATGCGCGAGGACGCCCGCGGCGTTCCTGCCCGATAAATTCTACATCGCCGTCCCCGATACGCGCCTTGCGCTCAAGGCGCTCGCATCGTGGTACCGCGGGCAGTTCAACATCCCCGTTGTCCAGATCACCGGCTCGGTCGGCAAGACAACGACGAAGGAAATGATCGCCTCGGTCGTGTCGCAGAGGTACCGCACGCTCAAAACGGCGGAGAACTTTAACAACGACATCGGCACGCCGCTCACGCTCCTCGGCTTGGACGACACCTATGAGGCCGCCGTCATCGAGACCGGCATGGACCATTTCGGCGAGATCCGCTATCTCGGCGAGATGGTGCGCCCGCACATCGCCGTCATCACGAACATCGGCGACGCGCATATCGAGTTTTTAGGCTCGCGCGAGGGCATTCTGAAGGCTAAGAGCGAGATATTTGAAAACCTCGACGCCGACGGCGTCGCCATCCTCAACGGCGACGACGCGCTGCTCGACACGGTAGCTCTCCCGCAGCGCATCGTCCGCTGCGGCGAGAGCGCGCACGCGGACGTCCGCGTTTCCGCGCTGCGCGACCGCAGCATCGACGGCATCGCCTGCACCGTGACCACCGCGCGCGCGGCGTATCATCTCCGCATCCCCGCGCCGGGGCGGCACATGATCTACGCCGCGTCGCTCGCGGCCGCGGTCGGTGAGGAGCTGGGTCTGTCGGTCCCCGAGATCGAGCGCGGCGTCGCGCTCTATGAGCCCGCCGGCTCGCGGATGCGCGTCCACCGCCTCAGCGGCGACCGCCGCCTGCTCGACGACTGCTACAACGCCAACCCGCAGTCCATGTCCGCGGCGCTGCGCGTGCTCGCGGCGAGCGAGGGCAAGAAGATCGCCGTGCTCGGCGACATGAAGGAGCTCGGCGAGCTGACGGAGTCCGCGCACCGCGCGATGGGCGAGCTGTGCGCTCTGCTCGGCATCGACCGCGTCATCGCTGTCGGCGAGTACGCCCACGGCATCGCGGACGCCGCGCACGAGAGCGCCGAGTGGTATCCCGACGCGGAGAGCGCGGTCGATGCGGCGAGAGCTGCGTTCACGGAGGGCAGCGTCCTGCTGTGCAAGGCGTCGCACTCCATGCACTTGGAGAAGATCGTAGAGGAATTGCTCAAGACAACATGATCGAGATCAGCGTAACGGGACTTCAAAAGTCCTTTGATTTGGAAAAGAAAATACTGGACGGACTGACCTTTCAGATCAACTCCGGCGAGCGTGTCGGTCTGCTCGGCAAGAACGGCGCGGGCAAGACGACACTCTTTCGCATCCTCACGGGCGAGATCGACTACGACGCCGGCGAGGTTGCCATCGCGTCGGACCGCCGCGTCGGGCTGATCTCGCAGATACCGGTCTACCCGGCGGGCTATACGGTGGAGGACGTGCTGCAATCCGCCTTCGAGCGCATGAGGCGCATGGCCGACGAGATGGAGCGGCTCTCCGCGCAGATGGCGAAGGGCGACGAATCCGAGGAGACGCTGCGCCGCTACGGCGAGCTGTCCGCCCGCTTTGAGGGCCTCGGCGGCTACGACACCGCCACCGCCGTCAACAAGGTGGCCAACGGCCTGTCCATTCCCGCGGATATGCGCACGCGGCTGTTCGACACGCTCTCCGGCGGCGAAAAGACGCGCGTGAACCTCGGCCGCCTGATTTTGGAGGACACGGACATTCTGCTGCTCGACGAGCCGACCAACCACCTCGACCTCCACGCCATCGAGTGGCTGGAGGAATACCTTGCCTCGTTCAAGGGCACGGTCGTCGCCATCTCGCACGACCGCTATTTCCTCGACCGCACCATCACCCGCGTCATCGAGATTCTGGACGGCCACGCGGAGTTCTACAACGGCAACTACAGCTTCTACGCCGTGGAGAAGGAGCGCCGCTATCTGGAGAAAATGCGGCAGTATGAGAAGGAGCAGGCCAAGATCAGGCAGCTCGAGGCCGCAGCGGACAAGCTGCACCTGTGGGCGTTCATGGGCAACGACGCGCTGCACAAGCGCGCGTTTTCGATGGAAAAGCGCATCGAGCGGATGCGCACGACGGACAAGCCCACGCGCGAGAAGAAGATGACCGCGCAGTTCCGGAGCAGCGAATTTCTCGGCGACGAGGTATTGACGCTCAAGGGCGTCGGCAAGTCCTTCGGCGAGCGGACGCTGTTCTCCGGCGTGGACCTCAAGGTCGCCGGCGGCGAGCGCATCGCGCTCATCGGCGACAACGGCACGGGAAAATCCACGCTCATCAAGATGATCATGGGCGAGGAGTACCCCGACGAGGGCCGCATCAAGCTCGGCCCCTCGACGAAGATCGCCTACCTGCCGCAGATCATTCACTTCGACGTGCCGCAGCGCAATCTTGTGGACACGATGCTTTATTCCAAGCGGGACATCACGCCGCAGAAGGCGCGCGACCGTCTGGCGGCGTTCCACTTCCGCGGAGAGGACGTGTTCAAGTCTGTTTCCGTGCTCTCCGGCGGCGAGCAGAGCCGCCTGCGGCTCTGCATGCTGATGGACGACGAGGTGAACTTCCTCATTCTCGACGAGCCGACCAACCACCTCGACATCGCCTCGCGCGAGTGGATCGAGGAGGCGGTGGAGGCCTTCGACGGGACGCTGCTGTTCGTCAGCCACGACCGCTACTTCATCAACCGCTTCGCCACCCGCGTCTGGGAGCTGGAGGAGCAGAGGATCACCGACTACCCGATGGGCTTCGCCCGCTACCGCAAAATAAAGGCGGAGCAGTCGGCGAAAAAGGCAGAGCCGGAAAAGGCAGTAAAGGAAAAGAGCCTTACGGAAAAGCCGCAGCGCGGCAATAAAAATCAGCAGGCGGCACGCCGCCAGCTGACCATCTGCGAGCGCGAGATCGCGCAGCAGGAGGAGGCGCTCGCCGCGCTGGACGCGCGGCTGGAGGAAGCCGCGTCCGACTATGAGAAATACAGCGCGCTCTACACCGAAAAGGAGGCGCAGGAGCAGAAGCTCACAGAGCTGATGGAGCGCTGGGAGGCGCTCGCCGCCGAGGCGGGCGAATAGGAAAGAGAGAAGCGGCAGGGACGAAAACGCGCGAGCGGGGAGGTTGGGACATGAGAGAAAAATGGAAGGCGCTCACAAAGCGGGAGCGGTTGCTGTTTGCGGCGGCGCTCGTTTTCCTCGCGCTGGCGGTGCTGCTGCGCTTCGTTCCGGGACTGCGCTTTTCCGCCCTCCTCTGCCTGTGTGCCACGGCGGTGCTGTTCATTTTCTATCTGCTGGAGCATTTTGCACGGCGTGGGCACCGCGCTGCGGCGTGGTGCGAGCTTGCGCTGATCGCTGCGCTTTTACTGGGCTTTTCCCTGTTTACCGTGCTGGAAACGATGGTCGTCCGCGGTTCGTTCGCAGACGAGTCCGACGCGCCGGTGAGCGCGGTCATCGTGCTCGGCGCGGGCGTGAACGGCGAAACGCCGTCGCTCACACTGCGCACGCGCATCGACGCCGCGGCGGCGTATCTGGAGGAGCACCCAGACGTGCCGGTGGTCCTCTCCGGCGGACAGGGGCCGGGCGAGGCCATCACCGAGGCCGAGTGTATGCGCCGCGCGCTGGTGCGCCGCGGCGTGGACGAGAGCCGGCTGTACCCGGAGGAGCGCTCCACCAGCACGCAGGAGAACCTGCGCTACTCGCGGGCGATACTCGAGGAGCTGGGCGTTGATCCGGCGCAGCGCGTTGCCATCGTCACCTCGGACTTCCACCTCTGCCGGGCGCGGCTGATGTGGGGCGGCGATACCGCCGCCGTGCCGGCGCATCTGCCCTCCGCGCTCTACTTTCAATGCCTGACCGTCAATTACTTTATCCGCGAGGCCTTCGGCCTTGCCGCCTATTTTGTCTACGGAGGTTAACGATGAACAAGGATATTCTGTGCTTGTATTACTCCCGCACGGGACACACAAAATTTGCCATGGAGGAGATCGCTGCCGCGCTTGACTGCGAGTGCGTGGAGATGCGCGACCGCGTGGACCGCGACGGCGCCATCGGCTGGCTGCGCTGCGGACTGGACGCCATGCGCCGCCGTACCCGCGCGATGGAGCCGTTTGATACGCGCCGTGCCTTACAGGACTACCGGCTCGTCATTCTCGGCACGCCCATCTGGGCGGGACGCTGCTCGAGCATCGCGCGCGGCTTTCTCAAGCGCCGCGGGCTGGAGGTGCAGAACATCGCCTATGTCGTCGTCCACGGCAGCGAGGAGCTGTATAAGGATGTGTGCGACCAGATGGACCAGTACGTCGACCACCCCCACGTGGCGGACGTCTCGCTGCGCATCGGCTCGGCGGGCTATCACTTCTGGCGCGACGAGTTCATCCGCAATGTGACGAACTACATGACGGCGGAGAACTGAAGCAATGTGGGAGAAGCTGGAACAGATCGCGCGCCGCTGCGCGGAGATCGGAGAGCTGCTGACCGTGCCGGAGATCTACGGCGACGCGAAGGAGCTGCGGAGGCTCACGCAGGAGCAGAAGGAGCTTGAGCCGGTCGCGCAGTGCTACGAGGACTATCGCCGCGCAGAGCGGACCATCGTCGAGGCGACGGAGCTGCTCTCCGATGCCGAGCTGCGCGACATGGCGCAGGAGGAACTGCGGCAGGCGAAGGCGGACAAGGAGCGGCTTTATGAGGAGCTGCGCGTGCTGCTCCTGCCGCGCGACCCGAACGACGGGAAAAACGTCATCATGGAGCTGCGCGGCGGCGTGGGCGGCGAGGAGAGCGCGCTCTTCGCAGCGGACCTCTACCGTATGTACTCCATGTACGCCGAAAAGCACGGCTGGAAGCTCGAGCTTTTGAACTACAACGACACGGAGCTGGGCGGTGTAAAGGAAGCTGACTTTATCCTCAACGGCGCGGGTGCGTGGTCAAGACTGAAGTTTGAAAGCGGCGTCCACCGCGTGCAGCGCGTACCGGAGACGGAGAGCGGCGGGCGCGTCCACACCTCCACCGCCACGGTCGCGGTGCTGCCGGAGATGGAGGAGGTCGACGTCGACCTCCGGCCGGAGGATATTGAGATGCAGGTCTACCGCTCCTCGGGCGCGGGCGGACAGCACGTCAACAAGACGAGCTCCGCCGTGCGGCTGATCCACAAGCCGACGGGCATCGTCGTGGCGTGTCAGGAGGAGCGCTCGCAGGTGCAGAACCGCGCGAAGTGTATGCAGATGCTTGCGAGCAAGCTCTATGAAATGGAGCGTGAGCGTGTGGAGAGCGCCGTGACGAACGAGCGCCGCGCGCAGGTCGGCACCGGGATGCGCAACGAGCGCATCCGCACCTACAACTTCCCGCAGAACCGCGTCACCGACCACCGCCTGACGGGGGACAGCAAGAATTTTAACATCGACGCCGTCATCAACGGCGACCTTGACCCGATCATTGACGCGCTGACCATGCAGGCGCAGGCGGAAAAGCTGCGCGAGAGCACGGAGAGCTGAGCGCTTCAGACGCACAGAAGGGGGAACCTTTTTGAACACCCGATACTTTACCATCACCGATCCTGCGCGGGAGAGCGCGGCGGTCGAACAGGCCGCGGACATCCTGCGCCGCGGCGGGCTGCTCGCCATCCCGACCGAGACGGTCTACGGCCTCGGCGCGGACGGACTGAACGCGGACGCCGTGCGGCACATTTTTGAGGCCAAGGGCCGCCCGCAGGATAACCCGCTCATCCTGCACATCCCAGACGCGAGCTGGCTCGCGCGCTACTGCAAGGATGTGCCGGAGACGGCGTACCGCCTTGCCGGGCGCTTCTGGCCCGGGCCGCTGACGATGATACTGCCGAAGGCGGACTGCGTGCCGCTCGTCACCACCGGCGGACTGGAGACCGTCGGGATGCGCTGTCCCGACCACGCGGTGACGCGCGCCATCATCGCCGCCGCAGGCGTTCCGGTCGCCGCGCCGAGCGCCAACACCTCGGGCCGTCCGAGCTGCACGACCGCCGCGCACGTCCGCGAGGATATGGACGGCAGGATCGACGGCGTGGTGGACGGCGGACCGTGCCGTGTGGGTGTGGAGTCGACCATCATCGACCTGACCTGCACGCCGCCGCGCCTGCTGCGCCCGGGCGGACTGCCGCTCGAGGAGCTGCGCGCCGTGCTCGGCGAGGTGGCGGTGGATAAGGCGGTCACGCAGCAGATGGCGGCGGGGGAGAGGCCCCGTGCACCGGGCATGAAGTACCGCCATTATGCGCCGAAGGCTCCTGTCACGGTCGTCACCGGCTCGCCCCGCGCGAGCGCGCGGCGGCTGCTTGCCGCGCTCGGCGCGCGGGACGGCGTGATCTGCTTCGACGAGTTCGCGCCGCTCTTTGCGGGGCACATCGTTCACCGGCTCGGCGCGAGCGGCGACAAGCTCGCGCAGTCGCAGCACGTTTTTGACGCGCTGCGCACCTTCGACGCGACGGACGTGCCCGCCATCTGGGCGCAGTGTCCCGACAGCGCGGGGCTTGGCCTCGCCGTCGGCAACCGGCTGAAAAAGGCCGCCGGCTTCCACACAGAGGAGGCGGACGGCGCCTTTGTCCTCGGCATCACCGGCGGCACCGGCGCGGGCAAGACGACGCTGCTGCGCGCGCTGGAAAAGCGCGGCGCGCTGGTGCTCGACTGCGACGCAGTGTATCACGAAATGCTCCGGACCGATGCGCCGCTGTGCGCCGACCTGACCGCCGCGTTCGGCGATGTCTTCGCCCCCGACGGCGGATTGGACCGGCAAAAGCTGGGCAATATAGTTTTCGGCGACGCCGGCGCGCTTGCGCAGCTCGACGCCATCATCTTCCGCCATCTGCCCCGCGCGCTCGCGCGGCGCATGGAGGAAAGCGGCGCGCGGCTCATCGCGCTCGACGCCATCAAGCTTGTGGAGAGCGGCCTCGGCGCGCTCTGCGACGTGACCGTCGCGGTCACCGCACCGGAGGAGGTGCGCGTGCGCCGCATCATGACGCGCGACGGCATCTCCGAGGACTACGCCCGCGCCCGTGTGCGTGCGCAGCGCAGCGAGGAGGCGTTCCGCGCGGACTGCGACGCGGCCTTTGAAAATAACTACCCGACTCCCGCGCAGACTGCGTTTGCCGCGGAGGAGTTTCTGGATACCATTATTAAAAAATCCAAGGAGGAATGAACCATGGCAGAGAAGAAAAAGAACGAGTGGGCGGAGAAGCTCGCTTATGCGCCCAAGAACGGCTATGAGCGCCTGAGCGCTGAGGAGGAGCAGGCAATGCACGCCTACTGCGAGGACTACAAGGATTTCCTTGACCACGGCAAGACCGAGCGGCTGTGCGTGGAGCACTGCATCGAGCTGGCCAGCGCGCGCGGCTTCGTGCCCTACGAGAAGGGCATGGCGCTCAAGACGGGCGACAAGGTCTACTATAACAACAGGGGTAAAGCAATTATGCTTGCCGTCATCGGCGAGCAGGACCTCAGCCACGGCGCGAACATCGGCGCGGCGCACACCGACGCGCCCCGCCTGGACCTCAAGCCCCGCCCGCTCTACGAGGAGTCCGAGCTGGCGTACTTTAAGACGCACCACTATGGCGGCATCCGCAAGTACCACTGGGTGACCATCCCGCTCGAGCTGCACGGCGTGGTCGTGCGCGGCGACGGCTCCACGGTCGCCGTCCACATCGGCGCGGACGAGGGCGACCCGCAGTTCATCATCAACGATCTGCTGCCGCACCTCGGCCGCGAGCAGGGCAAAAAGCCGCTCAACGAGGCCATTCCCAGCGAGAGCCTGAACCTGCTCGTCGGCGGCCGCCCGCTCGAGGGCGAGGACTGCTCCGACCGCTTCAAGCTCAACGTCCTCAAGCTCCTCAACGAGAAATACGGCATCGTGGAGGAGGACCTCATCTCCGCCGAGCTGGAGGTCGTGCCCGCCGGCAAGGCGCGCGACATCGGCTTCGACCGCAGCTTCATCGCCTCCTACGGTCACGACGACCGCGTGTGCGCCTACGCGGAGCTTGCGGGCATCTTTGACGCGAAGAGTCCGAAGCGCACCGCCGTGTGCATCTTCGCGGACAAGGAGGAGATCGGCTCCGAGGGCGTTTCCGGTATGCTTTCGCAGGCGTTCGACAAGTTCATGGCGGACCTGTGCGAGGCGCAGGGCGTCGCGCTGCGCGACTGCCTGGCAAACTCCTTTTGCCTGAGCGCGGACGTGACCGCCGCCTACGACCCGAACTTTGCCGACGTGTACGATAAGCGCAACGCCGCCTTCGTCAACTACGGCGTGGGCCTTTGCAAGTACACCGGCGCGGGCGGCAAGTCCGGTGCGAGTGACGCCTCCGCCGAGGTCGTGGGCCGCGTGCGTAAGCTGCTCAACGACAACGGCGTGTTCTGGCAGATGGCCGAGCTCGGCAAGACGGACGCGGGCGGCGGCGGCACGGTCGCCAAGTTCATGGCGCAGCGCAACATCGACACACTCGACGCGGGCGTTCCCGTGCTCTCCATGCACGCGCCCTACGAGACGGTCGCCAAGCTCGACTGCTATATGACCTACAAGACCATGCGCGTGATCTTTGAGCAGAATTGACGAAAAAACGGCAGGGGAACCACCCTGCCGTTGTCATGCTGTTAGGTTAATGTAAAGAATCTGTAACTTTGCTTGTTTCCGCGCTTAGAGCGTGGTACACTGGGTGTTAAGAAATACAGAAAAGGAAGTTTTGCCATGACGAAGCTCTATACCGACACCTCGGCCAATCTGCCGCTCGCGCTGCTGCGCGAGTACGATATCGCGGTCATTCCGTTTTCCTACATGGTCAACGGCGTGGCGGAGGACTACAACGAGGAGACGGACTTCGACGGCAAGGCCTTCTACGACGCCATGCGCCGGGGCGCCGAGGTCAAGACCTCGATGGTCAATCCCGCAACGGCGGCGGCGTTCTTTGAACGCGCGCTCGCGCAGGGCGACGATGTGCTCTATGTCGGCATGTCCGGCGGCATCAGCGGCACGGCGCACGCCGCCGCGCTCGCGGCGGAGGAGCTGCGGGAAAAATATCCTCACGCCAAAATCATGACCATCGACACCTACGCCGCCTCCCTCGGCGAGGGCCTGCAGGTGCTCGAGGCGGCGGAGCTGCTGCGCGCGGGCAGGAGCTTTGAGGAGGTCGGTGACCGCATTCTCACGCGCCGCCCCCACATGTGCCAGTTCTTCACGGTGGACGATCTGAACTACCTCAAGCGCGGCGGGCGCATCTCCGGCGCGGCGGCGCTGGTCGGCTCGGTGCTCGGCATCAAGCCCATCCTGCGCGGCGACGAGACGGGCCACATCGTTTCCTGCGGCAAGGTGCGCGGGAATAAGAAGGCCTACGCCGAGCTGGCGGACTATTTCGACAAGCGCGCGCTGGATAAGACCGCGCGCATCGGCATCGCCCACGCGGACAACCGCGAGGGGACGGATTATCTGCTCGGTCTTCTGCGCGAAAGGGGCTTTACCGGCGAATGCCTCGAGGTCTACTACGAGCCGGTCACCGGCGCGCACGTCGGCCCCGGCACGGTGGCGCTCTTTTTCTACGGCACGGAAAAATAACGGGATACATAGCGGGAAAGCATACGGCGCGCCGTATGCTTTCTCATTTTTCTGCAAATCCTACCTTGTGAGAAAAGAGGAGGGATGCGCCATGACGGAACCGACAAAGCCGAATGAGAACGAGGAGCAGAGGTCTGCGCCCGAGCAGACGCCGCCCATGCAGCCCATCGTGGATATGGGAGCCGTGACCACGCGCACCGCGCGCGGCACGGTCTACTGCCTGACGGTCGTCGGGCAGATCGAGGGCCACAGCCTTCTGCCCAACACCGTGAAAACGACCAAGTATGAGCACGTTCTGCCGCTGCTCGCGGCGCTCGACGAGAGCGAGGAGATCGACGGCGTACTCTTCCTGCTCAACACCTGCGGCGGCGATGTGGAGGCGGGGCTTGCCATCGCCGAGCTGATCGCGGGTATGAGGAAGCCGACCGTTTCGCTCGTGCTCGGCGGGGGACACTCCATCGGCGTGCCGCTGGCCGTTGCGCCGAAGCGCTCGCTCATCGCGCCGAGCGCGTCCATGACCGTCCACCCCATCCGCACGAACGGCACACTCATCGCCGCGCCGCAGACCTATCACTATTTCGACCGCCTGCAGGAGCGCATCGTGCGCTTCGTGACGAAGAATTCCGGCATATCCGAGAAAAAGCTGCTCGCGCTCATGCTGGCCGCCGAGGACATGGCTGCCGACGTCGGCAGCATCCTCTACGGCGAGGAGGCGGTGGCGGACGGCCTCATCGACCGCGTCGGCACGCTCGCCGATGCCTACGAGGAGCTTTACGCGCTCATCGCCGAGGCCCGTGCGGCGACGAAGCCGCGGCGGAAACGCGCGGCACAGGAAAAATGAAGCGAAAAGACGCCCGACGGGCGTCTTTTTTACACTCTGTTCATCATTCGCTCTTGAAAAACGAGGGGGAAAATGGTATAGTACATAAGTTAAAATATGTCTTTTTTTGCCTGTTTTTACTCCCTTGCACAAAGGAGATCACGGAATGTACTTAAAAGCGCTCGAAATTCAAGGATTTAAGAGCTTTCCCGATAAAACCGTATTGAACTTCGGTGAGGATATCACCGCCATCGTCGGCCCCAACGGCAGCGGCAAGTCCAACGTGTCGGACGCGATCCGCTGGGTCATGGGCGAGCAGTCGAGCAAATCGCTGCGCGGCGCGAAGATGGAGGACGTCATCTTCGGCGGCACGGAAAAGCGCAGCCAGATGGGCTTCGCGCAGGTGACGCTCGTGCTCGACAACACCGAGCACATCTTCCCCCGGATGGAGGAGAGCGAGGTCGCCGTCACCCGCCGGTATTACCGCAGCGGCGAGAGCGAATACTACATCAACAAGCAGAGCGTGCGCCTGCGCGACGTGAACGAGCTGTTCATGGATACCGGCATGGGCCGCGAGGGCTATTCCATCGTCGGTCAGGGCAAGATCGACGAGATATTGTCGGTCAAGAGCGCCGACCGCCGCGAGATCTTCGAGGAGGCGGCGGGCATCTCCAAGTTCCGCCACCGCAAGGAGGAGACGGAGCGCAAGCTCGAGCGCACGGAGGAGAACCTCGTGCGCATCAACGACAAGATCGCCGAGCTGGAGCTGCAGGTTGGGCCGCTGCGCTCGCAGGCGGAGAAGGCGAAGAAATATCTGATCCTCCGCGACGAGCTGCGCACACTGGAGATATCCGTCTGGCTCGAAAACCTGGACAAGATCAAGACCGATTCCATCAAGCTCAACACTGACTACGCGCTGGCCCAGCAGGAGCTGGAGCGCGCGAACGCCGCGCTGGACGAGCTGTACGCCGCCTCCGAGCAGTTTGCGGAAAAGGCACACGCGAACGACATGGAGCAGGAGCGCCTGCGCACCGAGTGCGCCGAGCTGGACGCGAAGCGCAGCGAGGAGGACGCCGCTGTGGCGGTGCTGCGCACGGGCATCGAGCACAACCGCGCGAGCATCGAGCGCGTGGAGAACGACCTGCGCGACCAGTCGGGCCGCGCGGAGAGCCTGACCGCGCAGATCGCTGCGAAGCACGCGCGCATCGAGGAGCTTGCCGCGCAGGCGGCGGAGCTCGAGGAGGAGCTTCGCGCCTTCCTCGCGCAGGCGGAGGAGCTTGCCCGCACGGCCGGCGAGGCCGGCAGCGAGGTCGAGGCTCTGCGCGCGAAGGAAGCGCTGGCGGCCTCCGACGCGGCGGACTGCCGCGCGGACGTGAGCGCGATAAACGCGGGCCTTGCCGAGCTGACCGAGCGCCGCGCGGCGCTTGAAGCGGAGAGCGGGAGCGTGGACGGTCAGCTGACCGAGAAGCGCAGGGCCGCGTCCGCGTCCCGCCGCGCCCTTGAGGAGGCGCAGGAGGAGGCCGACGCCGTGCGCAACATCATCTCCGGCCATACCCTCAAGATGGAGGGACGCGTCAAGCGCGAGGAGACGGCACGGCAGAAGAGCATCGACCTCACCATGGAAAAGAACAACCTCGACTCCCGCATCCATCTTCTGAGCGAGATGGAGAAGGAGTACGAGGGCTTCAATAAGGCGGTCCGTCTCATCATGCAGGCGGCGGAGAAGAACACACTGCGCGGCGTGCATGGGCCGGTCGCCAACCTGATGACGACCGACAAGCGCTATGCCGTCGCCATCGAGATCGCTCTCGGCGCAGGAATGCAGAACGTGGTCGTAGACCGCGAGGAGGATGCCAAGAGCGCCATCAACTTCTTAAAGCAGCGCGACGGCGGCCGCGCGACCTTCCTGCCGCTGACCGCCATCCGCGGCGATGTGCTGCGCGAGGCGGGCGTCGAGCGCGAGTACGGCTACGTCGGCGTCGCGTCGCAGCTCGTGCAGTTCGATAAGCGGTACACGGAAATTTTCAACAATCTGCTCGGCCGCACCGTCGTGGTCGAGGATATGGACTGCGGCATCGCCATCGCGAGAAAGTATAGCAATCGTTTCCGCATCGTCACGCTCGACGGGCAGGTATTGAACCGCGGCGGCAGCATGACCGGCGGCTCGGTGAGCCGCAGCGCGGGCATTTTGAGCCGCGCCAACGAGCTCAAGGAGCTGACTGCCCGGCGGGAGGCCTTAACGGAGAAGCTCGATGCCGCGCTCCGTGAGGCGGACGAGGCCAAGCGCGACCTGAACGCCGCACAGTATGAGCTGGACGTCGCGCGCGAGCAGCAGCGCGGCGCGGAGGACGCGGTGCTCCGCCTGACGGGCGAAAAGAAGCAGTACGATATGCTGCTCGAATCGCTCCGCGCGCGGGAGAGCGACATCGCCGCCGAGCTCGAGAGCATCACCGCGCGCACGGAGGAGCTGAAAAAGGCAGCCGCCGCCCGCGAGGAGGAGATCAAAAAGCACGAGGCCGAGGCCGCACGCTGCCGTGCGGAGAGCGAGGAAAAGCTCGCCGGCCAGAACGAACTCCAACGCGACAGCGCGCACCTCGGCGACGAAATCGCCGCGCGCAAGAGCACGCTTGCGGGCTTTACCGCCGAGCGGGAGACGACCGAACGTGCGCTGGGCGACCTCGAGACGCTCGCCCAGCAGATGCGCGGCGACGAGGACGGACGCCGTGCGCTCATCGAGGACTACCGCGCGAAGATCAAGGCCGCGGAGGAGGAGATCGCGCAGCATGACGCGGTGACCGCATCTCTGCGCGCCGACGCCGAGAAGCGCAGGGCGGAGCTGGCGGAGCTGGCGGAGGCCAAGCTGACGCTTGAGGGCGAGCGCAGCGCGAACGACCGCAGATACCGCGAGTGCAATGAGCTGCTCTCTCAGACACAGGCCGCTGCGGGCAGGCTCGAGCAGAAGCGTGTTACCGCCGCGATGGAGGAAAAGCAGATATTGGATAAGCTCTGGGAGAGCTACGAGCTGTCCCACTCTGCGGCGCAGGAGCAGCGCATCGAGCTGGAGAGCGTGCCGAAGGCGAGCCGCCGCATCAATGAATTGAAGCGCGAGATCAACGGCCTCGGCAATGTCAACGTCGGCGCCATCGAGGAATTCGACCGCGTGAACACGCGCTATACCTACCTCACCGGACAGCGCGACGATGTGGAAAAGGCCAAGGAGGAGCTGCTGGGCGTCATTGAGAACATCACGAGCGAGATGACGGTCATCTTCAAGGAGCAGTTCGCTCTCATCCGCGAGAGCTTTCAGGAGACCTTCCTCGAGCTCTTCGGCGGTGGTAAGGCCACGCTCGAGCTGGAGGACGAGAACGCCGTGCTCGACTGCGGCATCGAGATCAAGGTCCAGCCGCCGGGCAAGGCGCTCAAGACGCTCTCGCTGCTCTCGGGCGGCGAGAAGGCGTTCGTCGCCATCGCGCTCTACTTCGCCATTCTCAAGGTCCACCCCACGCCGTTCTGCGTGATGGACGAGATCGAGGCGGCGCTCGACGAGCCGAACGTCATCCGCGTGGCGCACTATATGCGCCGCATCTGCGACAAGACGCAGTTCATCGTCATCACCCACCGCCGCGGCACGATGGAGGCCGCCGACGTGCTCTACGGCGTGACGATGCAGGAGCGCGGCGTGAGCAAGGTGCTGACCATCAACATGAACGACATGGCGAAAGAACTGAACATCAAGGGGTAAGACGATGGGTATTTTTGCAAGGATCAAAAAGGCGTGGTACGACAGCATCATCTGGGAGACCATCGACGAGGATTTCTACGACGAGCTGGAGGAGAGCCTGATCATGGCAGACCTCGGCGCGTCGGTCGCGGCGGACGCCGTGAAGGAGTTGCGTAAGGTGGCATACGAAAAGAGCATTCAGCGCGGCGACGACGTCAAGCAGGCGCTGCGCGACATTCTGGAAAAGAAGCTCGAGGTCGGCGATACGAGCCTCGACCTCTCCACAACGCCGAGCGTCGTGCTCATCATCGGCGTGAACGGCGTGGGCAAGACCACGAGCATCGGCAAGCTCGCCAACCGCTACAAAAAGCAGGGCAAGCGCGTGCTGCTGTGCGCGGCGGATACCTTCCGCGCGGCGGCGGCGGACCAGCTCGAGATCTGGGCAGACCGCGCGGGCGTGGAGATCGTGCGCAGCCGCGAGGGTGCCGATCCCGGCGCGGTGCTGTTCGACTCCCTGCAGGCGGCGAAGGCGAGAAATGTGGACGTTGTGTTCTGCGATACGGCGGGCCGCCTGCACAACAAGGCGAACCTGATGCAGGAGCTGGCAAAGCTGCGCAAGATCATCGACCGCGAAACGCCGGACGCCGCCAAGGAGACGCTGCTCGTGCTCGACGCGACCACGGGGCAGAACGGCTTGCAGCAGGCGAAGGTGTTCCGCGAGACGGCGGGTCTGACCGGCATCATTCTCACGAAGCTGGACGGCACGGCCAAGGGCGGCATCTGCGTCGCCATCGCGCAGGAGCTCGGCGTGCCGGTGAAGTTCGTCGGCCTCGGCGAGGGCATCGACGACCTGCAGCCCTTTGACGCGAAGGAGTATGTCAACGCGCTCATCTGAGCGCGCCGGATGAACAGGGAGGCACGGCATGGAGATCACGAACATCTGCCCCTACTGCGGAGGGGAAATGCGCGAGGGCGCGCTCCCCGCGTACAAGTACGCGCTTACATGGTGTCCGCGCAATGAGCAGGGCGGCATCGTGGAGGGGGAACCCGTTCGGCTGAGCGGGATGCCTGTGATCGAAAGCGTCTATGCACCCGCGCGTTACTGCGAGAGCTGCCGCGTGGTGATCGTTCCCGTGCCGGAGATCGAGACCTTTTCAGACAAGGCTGGCAAATGGCTGGATAAAACGCTTGGCTCGCTCAGCGACCGGATAGACCGCGCGGCGGAGCGCCGCGAGGAGGAGAAGGCCGCGCGGGAGAGAGAAGAAAAACGGAACAAGGACCCGTGGGAGGTATAGCATGAAGCTGGTATTGGCAACGCAGAACCCCAAGAAATTAAAGGAAATGAACGAGATCCTGAGCCATCTCGGCGTGGAGGTCGTGAGCGAGGCGGAGCTGGGCGTGAGGATCGAGGTCGAGGAGACCGGCGAGACCTTCACCGACAACGCCCGCCTGAAAGCGACGGCGGTGATGCAGGCGACCGGCCTGCCCGCCGTGGCGGACGACTCCGGCCTCTGCGTGGACGCGCTCAACGGCGGCCCCGGCGTGTACAGCGCGCGCTTCGGCGGCGAGGGACTGGATGACAAGGGCCGCTACACGCTGCTCCTCGAGATGCTGCGCGGGCAGACCGACCGCGCCGCGCACTTCCACACCTCCATCGTCTGTGCGTTCCCGAACGGCGACGAGCTGGTGTGCGAGGGCAAGTGCCCGGGCACCATCGCGTTCGCGCCGATGGGCGAGGGCGGCTTCGGCTACGACCCCGTATTCTTTGTGCCTGAGCTGCGCAAGACCTTCGGCCAGCTCACGGCGGAGGAAAAGGCGTCCGTCTCGCATCGCGGGAAGGCGCTGCGCGCCTTTGCCGCGGCACTCGACGACTATCTGAAAGGAAACGAATAAATGGAACTGACCGGAAAGCAGCGCGCCCAGCTGCGCGCCATGGCGAATGAGCTGGAGCCCATCGTCCACATCGGCAAGGACGGCATCGGCGAGAATCTCGTCAAGCAGGCGAACGACGCGCTTGAGGCGCGCGAGCTCATCAAGTGCCGCGTGCTCGATAACAGTATGCTCACCGCGCGCGAGGCGTGCGACGAGCTCAGCCGCCTCACCCGCTCCGAGCAGGTGCAGGTCATCGGCACGAAATTCGTGCTCTATCGCGAGACGCACGCCAAGCCCAAGGAAAAGCGCATCGCGCTCGTGAAGGATAAGAAGAAAAAGACCGTCTGAACAGGACGATAAAGAGGGATTTTCATTGAAGATCGGAATTTACGGCGGCAGCTTCAACCCGCCGCATCTGGGACACCAGAACGCCGCCGTCGAGGCGGCGGAGAAGTGCGCGCTGGATAAGCTCCTGCTCATTCCAGCGGGTATCCCGCCGCACAAGGTGATGGAGCAGGGGAGCCCCGCGAACGAACACCGCCTCGCCATGACGCGGCTCATGGGCGGACAGGCCGCGCTTCAAAGCGGCGTCGAGGTCGAGGTGCTCGACCTCGAGATGGCGCGCGAGGGCAAGAGCTATACCGTCGATACGCTCCGCGCCCTGCGCCGGCAGTACCCCAACGGCGAGCTGCTGCTCTTTATGGGGACGGATATGTTCTTCTCCTTTGAGAGCTGGCGCGCACCGGAGGAGATCGCAAAGCTCGCGAAAGTTGTTGCTTTCTACCGCAACGCGGATGACAGCGCCGCGGCCTTTGCCGCGCAGGCGGAAAGACTCCGCGCGCGCTTCGGCGGCAGCTTTGAAGCGCTCGCGCTCGACCGCGTGATCGAGGTTTCCTCGACCGCGCTGCGCGCGGGCATGGCAAGCGGCACGAGCGAAGCGATGCTCGAGCCGCAGGTCTACGGCTATATCCTGCGCGAGCATTTATACGGAACAAATCTTGATCTCAAGCGTCTAACGGTACAGCAGCTCCGCCCCATCGCGCTGAGCTATCTCAAGGCCAAGCGCTGCGCCCATGTGCTCGGCACGGCGGCGACGGCGGTGAAGCTGGCGGAGAAATACGGCGCGGACGTTCACCGTGCGGAGGTCGCGGGACTGCTGCACGACTGCACAAAGAAGCTCTCGATGCCGGAGCAGCTCGCGCTGTGCGAGAAGTACGGCATCGCGCTCGATGAGCTGGAGAAAAAGGCGCTCAAGCTGCTCCACGCCAAGACCGGCGCGGCGCTCGCGCGGGACGTGTTCGGTGTGGACGATGAAATTTACAATGCGATCCTCTGGCACACGACCGGAAAGCCGGACATGACGGTGCTGGAAAAGGTCATCTACCTCGCGGACTTCATCGAGCCGACGCGCGATTTTCCGGGCGTAGACGCGCTGCGGAGGACTGTGTGGGAGGATCTGGACCGCGGGCTTCTGATGGGCCTTGAAATGACGGTCGAGGAAATGGAGGAGATGGGGAACCCCATCCACGTCAACACCCTGGCGGCACGTGATTATCTGAAAGGAAAGACAAATGAAGGGAAAGCGGGAAGCGGACAACAACTTTAACTTCAAATCGGAAAAGCTCGACGAGCTGCGCTCCCGTGTGGACGCGGCCTTTGACGAGCACGGCGACGAGGCGTGGGAGCAGATCAAGGGCATTTTCACCCACCCCAAAAGACTGCTCGTCGCCGCGCTGGCGGCGGTGCTGCTCGTCGGCGTGATCACCGTCGGCGGCTATCTGCTGAAGATCCGTGCGCCGGAGCTGCCGAACCGGGACGGCGACACGCAGGACCCCGGTCAGACCGACGTCGATCTGGATTACGGCGACGGTGTGCGTCCGCGCGTGAGCGGCGAGCGGAAAAGCAAGGACTTCTACACGGTCCTTGTGCTCGGCCGCGACACGGGCGGAGGCGGCAACACCGACACGATGCTGCTCGCGAGCTACGATGTGACGAACCAGAAGGCGACGGTCATGTCCATCCCGCGCGACACGATGGTGAACGTCTCATGGGATGTGAAGAAGATCAACTCCGTCTACAACTACTACGGCGGGGGCGATAAGGGCATCAAGGCGCTCTATAAGGAGATCTCCCAGCTCGTCGGCTTTGAGCCGGACTATCAGGTGGTCGTGGAGTGGGAGGCCGTCGGCGCGATCGTGGAGGCCATCGGCGGCGTGTACTTCGACGTGCCCTACAACATGGACTACCATGACCAATATCAGGATCTTGTCATCGAGCAGGAAAAGGGCTACCGCAAGCTCAACGGCGACGACGCCATGCAGGTCATCCGCTGGCGCAAGAACGACTCCAACAGCTCCTACGGCAACCCGCAGATCGGCGACAGCGGGCGTATGCAGATCCAGCAGGATTTCCTCAAGGCGGTCATCAAGCAGCTTCTGCAGCTCGAGAACGTGCCCAACCTCGGTAAGCTCGCCGAGGTGTTCCGGGAGAATGTGGAGACCGACCTCTCCTTTGAAAACATCCTCTGGTTCGGCAAGCAGGCGGTGATCGGCGGCCTTTCGCTGGAGGACGTGAGCTTCATGACCATGCCGTGGACGGGCGTATACGTTTACAGCCGCACGCTCAGCGCCGAGTACGGCAGGACGATGAAGCTCGACTATGTGGTGCCGCAGGCCAACGCGCTGCTGGATCTGGTGAACGATTCCCTCAGTCCGTTCACGGAAAAATTCACGCTGCGCGATCTGGATATCATGTCCGTCAACGCGGACGGCTCGCTCGCCTCCTCCACCGGACGGGTGGAGGACAGCAAGGCGGCGGCCGCGCCGCCGGTGTTCGTTGATCCGTACACGGGAAGGATCGCGAACAGCTCGGAGAGCACGGGCGGCGAAACGGAAGAAAACGATCCGCCGGCAGAGGTGACCTCGGGGAGCCTGACGGTCATCGGCGAGACGACGGGAAACGAATAAATCGGAAAGGGAAGAGAGAATGGTAAACGCAAAGGAAATGGCGCTTGCGGCCGCCAAGGCGCTCGACAGCAAGAAGGGCCGCGACATCAAAGTGCTGGAGATCGACAAGATCACCACGCTGGCGGATTATTTCGTCATCTGCTCCGGCGGCAGCAACACGCAGATCAACGCGCTGTGCGACGAGGTGGAAAAGGAGCTGGATCAGCTCGGCGAGCAGCCCATCCACCGCGAGGGCTATCGCGGCGGCACCTGGGTGCTGCTGGACTACGGCTGCGTGGCGGTCCATGTGTTCAACGAGGAGGCCCGCGCGTTCTACGAGCTGGAGCGCTTGTGGAGCGACGGCCACGCGCTGGACCTCACCGGCGTGCTGACGCCGGACGCGGCAAAATAAAAGCGTAAAAATAGAAGCGACTATGGAAATACAGAAGGAGAAAGTCATGAAGTACGATTTCGCAGCCATTGAGAAAAAATGGCAGGACAAGTGGGAGCAGGAAAAGAAACTCAAGCAGAAATCAAATGAGAAGCTGAAGTCTGGTATGGCAGAAAGAGATGCTGCATTTGAT
>ENA-UERC01000394-UERC01000394.1-human-gut-metagenome-genome-assembly--contig:-NODE-394-length-33087-cov-8.459103_pt1 | contig 33087 bp, 31 predicted proteins | sample MGYA00242955_ERZ507955 | MGnify/ENA primary metagenome ERZ507955 (study PRJEB26167, sample SAMN06115394) | human gut metagenome | host: Homo sapiens | place: China:Hubei | collected 2016-04-27 | study... | reverse complement strand
GCTTTTTATCAAAGCGCAGTACTCCTGCGCCAGGCTTGCTTTTATCCAAAGAAAGTCTTTCTGCTGCTTTGAAAATCACATTTGTTGAGTTGTCCGCCCTGCCATTAGACGAATGCGGATGCCACCAAACTTTTCTCTGTTCTTCAGACGCAGAGATGATCTTTCCAACCTGAAGGTATCCCCAAATCACCTGGAGGTCTTTTCCCCGGTAAAAGTCACTACGATCCCGCAAATATCGGTATGTCCCGTTTTGATATTCCACAAAGTGAAAATTTCCGAAAAACAGGAAGATGTCTCCCTGTGCAACACCGATATTCTTCAAGTAAGCAGCCGCGGCATTTCGCTGCCCAAATGCGGGGAACCATCCGTCGATACGCTCCCTACGTCGCCCTAAATCTAAATCAGGGTCCAGATGACAGTGGTCTCCGCCCTTATATCGCAGATCTCGCAATATTTGAGAATACTGAATTCCATTGTAGTAAAGAGAATCATATGTATCCTCATCATCGCTGGGAATGGGAAACGAAACCATTGTACCATCTTCAAAAATGGGGCTGACAATGCCGCCGTTTGCGGAATCAAATCCCTTTCGACTGAGTATAATTTTCATTTCTCTTCCTCACGTCCCCAGCAGGCTCTGGTCGAACGCGAACAGCGCCTCGTTGATCTTGAAAATGTCGTAGTCCCGCTGCATGATGAAATACTCGATGATGACGTCAAACTTGCTGCTGGGGCTGAGGGCGTAGCCCGCGCGGGCAATGAGGTCGCGGGTCTCCGGTAGGCTCAGCTCCAGCGCGATGGCGAAGGCCACCGCCGTGGGCTTGGAGGGCTTGTAGTCCGGGTTGTTGCGGATTTTCGAGAACAGCTTGCGGTCTACGTTGGCCTTCTTGTAGACCTCAGCGTCCTTTTTTCCGCTGCGGTCGATGAGCTTCAACAGCGTCTCTGAAAATCCGGCGTCCAAATGCGCAAGCGCCTCGTCCAGCCCGGAGGTCGCCATGGGCGCGTCCTCGTAGGCGGTCAGCATCCGGCTTTCAACGACGCCCATCCGGCGCATCCGCTCCCGGCGGGAATCGGTGTGGGCATCCATATAGTGGTCGTCGATGTAGGCAGCGATATCCGCGAACAGCTTGTTGCCGATCTGGTACGCCGCGCGGTCGAAAATGACGATGTACACCGTCATGTCGTTTTCAGCCAAAAATTCGCTGATGGCGTCCACCGCCACGCGGAGCGCCTGATCCTTTGGATAGCCAAAAACGCCGGAGGAGATCAGCGGAAATGCCACCGTCTCACAGCCGTGCTCCTTCGCCAGCGCAAGGCTGGTGCGATAGCAGGAGGCGAGCTGTTCCCGCTCGCCGTACTTACCGCAGTTCCACACGGGGCCGACGGTGTGGATCACATAATTGCACGGCAGGCGGTACGCGCCTGTGATCTTGGCCTCGCCAGTCCGGCAGCCGCCCAGCGTCCGGCACTCCTGGAGAAGCTCCGGCCCCGCCGCACGGTGGATGCAGCCATCCACGCCGCCACCGCCCAGCAGGGATTCCTTCGCCGCGTTGACAATGGCGTCCACGCTCATTTTCGTGATGTCATTGCGAACAATGATAAGGGGCATGATACTCACCTCTGCGCAATCATTATTTAAATTCATTGTAGCAAAACAAAACCGGTTTCGCAATGGGTAAATCATTTCAAGTGCTCTTCTCTAAGGGCTTGGGACTATCCCAAAAATAAAAACAGGGCGTTTCGGCGGTCAGCCGGAATGCTCTGTTTTTCGGTGTGGGTACTCACCGGATTTGCTTGCTGCACTGCAAGCAAATCCCGGTCAACCCACGCCGTTTTTCGCAAGTGTAGCTACACTTGCTGTGCTTGCTCTTCCTCTCATAATCGCATTGACTCGAACGTTTGTTCTTGTTATAATTAGGCCAAGAGATTAAAAAAGTCTTGGAACGCAGCTGATTTTCATTGGAAAATGGCGGCATCGCCGCCTTGATTACCGGCTTGCACAGGCGAACGAGCCTGTCAAGGACGCACAGCGAGGCAAAGCCGACTCCTTGACTGGCACGGACGGCTGTGCGACCCGGCGAACTGCCTGTAATTCTCCTGTGAATCCCGGTACATTGCCCAGTGGAATCCCGGAAATTGTCGTGATATACTGAATAGCAATAGGTCATATCACGCACTTTGCTCCGGGAGATTCATGCGGCACTGCCCGGAAATCTGAACGAAAAGGAAGGTGCAAATGGATAACAAGAAACGTAACGTCCAAGTGGAATCGGACGGCAGCCGCAGTGCCCCCGTTCCTCTCTGGCAGGAGTTACCGCAGATCACGGTATGAGGACAATATCTCCGGCAAAATCAATGATAGCCGATTTGAAAAGCTGTCCGCCGACTATGAAAATGAGCAAACAGAGCTGACGGAGAAAATGCAGCTTTTGGAACAGGAAATTGCCCAGCAGGAGGAAGAAGCCGACAGCATTGAGCAGTTCATCCTCCGGGCGAAGAAATATCCCAACTTGCAGGAACTGACGCCCGCTGTGCTGCATGATCTTGTGAACAGGGTCTATGTTTCCGCGCCGGATAAGAGCAGCGGGCAGCGAGTGCAGGATGTGCATATCAGCCTTGCCTGCATTGGTTTCCTGCCGGAGAGCATCATTGCCGAAATGCTCACTCACGCATCAAAAAGCAGAACAGCGTGACTTCCGCCACGCTGTTCTCTCTAAAACTTATAAACCTGTCTTATGCGCCACTACCCGCGCCCGGTTTTTTGTTGCGATTTTTGAAAGAGAACGGTATAATGAAGAAAACCGTTTCAGGAGGCAGCACTTATGCAATACCGCAAGGACCGCTACGGCAACCCCATCTCCGTTCTGGGGTACGGCTGTATGCGCTTTACCCAAACCGCCGGGAAGGTGGATGTGAAAAAGGCAGAGCAGGAGCTATTGGAAGCCTACCGGGGCGGCGTCAACTATTTTGACACGGCCTATGTCTACCCCGGCAGCGAGGCCGCCCTGGGCGAGATCCTGGAGCGGAACCGCATCCGCGACAAGGTAAACATCGCCACCAAACTGCCCCACTATCTGATCAAGAAGCCGGACAGCATGGAATCCTATTTTCAGGAGGAGCTGCGCCGACTGCGCACGGACCACGTGGACTACTACCTGATGCATATGCTCACGGATGTCAAGACCTGGCAGCGGCTCTGCGACCTGGGGATCCTTTCCTGGCTGGAGGAGAAAAAGAAGTCCGGTCAGATCCGGCAGGTGGGCTTTTCCTACCACGGAAACTCCGATATGTTCTGCCGCCTTCTGGATGTCTACGACTGGGACTTCTGCCAGATTCAGTACAACTATCTGGACGAAAATTCCCAGGCAGGCATCACAGGACTGCACAAGGCCGCCGAAAAGGGGCTGCCCGTTGTCATTATGGAGCCTCTGCGAGGCGGGCGGCTGACGAACGGCCTGCCCCACTCCGCGAGGAAGGTCATGGACCACGCAGAAGTCCGGCGTACCCCTGCCCAATGGGCCTTTGACTGGCTGTGGGATCAAAAGGAGGTCACCTGTGTGCTCTCCGGCATGAACTCCCTGGAGATGGTCCGGGAAAATCTGGAAACCGCAGACAAAAGCTTTCCAGGAATGCTTACCGAGGCTGACCGGGCCATTCTTGTCCGGGTGGTGTCCGCCATCAACGAGAATATGAAGGTGGGCTGCACAGGCTGCCGGTACTGTATGCCCTGCCCAAGAGGCGTGGATATCCCAGGCATCTTTGCCGCCTACAACCGCCGGGCCTCTGACGGCTATTTCAAATCTCTGACGGAATACTTCATGATCACAGGTGTCCGCAAGGACTACACCGGCCCGGCCAACTGCATCGGCTGCGGCAAATGCGAGCAGCACTGTCCCCAGCATCTGCCCATCCGTCAGGAGCTGAAAAACGCCCAAAAAGCCATGGAGGGGCTGCCCTACAAGCTGGGCAAACTGGTACTCCCCCACATCATGCACTATTGAGGTGCCGCCATGGGAACGAACACAGGCGCACGCATTCGTCAGGCCCGAACCGGAGCCAAGCTGACTCAGGCCGCTCTGGGCGAGGCCATCGGGCTCTCCGCCGCCGAAATCAGTAAGGCGGAACGGGGGGAGCTTCAGCTGTCCCAGGCAAAGCTGAAAGCCATTGCTAAGGCCACCGGCGTCACCCAGGCCTCCCTGCTGAGCGGGGACAGGGAAGCAACGCCCGCCCCAAAAAGTGAGGGCAGCACCGTGAAATTATCCGCAGCCGAAAAGAAGCTGGTAAAGCTCTTCCGCAGTGCTACCGACGAGCAGAAAAGCGACGCCCTGCGGATCCTGAACGGTGAAAAAACAGAGGTGGAGCAGCTGGTGGACTCCCTGCTGGGCGACAAACGGAAACGGAAGCTGCTGAAAAAAATCTAGACGTAAAAAACCGGGCAAATCCGCGCCCACCCTTGACGGTGTGTACAGATTTGTCCGGGTCTTTTTCTTTTGATTTCAGCCGTGGAGATTTCTGGCCTGACGGTCCATGTCCTCTACAACGATGTCGTAAATTTCCCCCAGGGAGGCGCAGTATTCCAGCACCTTCCAGGGCTCATTGGTGTGGTAGTGAATCTTGACGGTGTCCTCGTCGCCTACGGCCAGCAGGCAGTCACCCTTGAAGTTCTCTACAAAGTAATCGTTGATGGCATCCTCATCCAGGTCTTCCCCATCAATGAGCAGCTGGGTATCATAGCGGTATTCAATCATGCTTTTTCATCCTTTCTAAGTATTGCCTCCCGGGCTTGGCGCAGAGAGATTCCCTGCTCCAAGGCAATCCGGCGAAGGTCCTCATATTCCGGCTTGCTGCGCCGGACCCCATAGCCCTCCACGGATTTCTCACGAACGGGGCCGAAGGGGGTCTGCATAGTCTCTTCCTCCCGGCGGAGGATATAACGGTCGTGCCGGGTCTCCCGGACCCCGATGGTGGTGGTGTGCAAAAACAGCAGCCGGACCAGCTCTTCCCGCTTTTCCGGCCTGCACAGCACGTTCAGCATGACCCCGGGGCGGTTTTTCTTCATGCCGATGGGCAGAGTATACACATCCAGCGCCCCGGCAGAGAGAAGCACCTCCATGGCAAAGCCCAGCTCCTCTCCGGTCATATCGTCCAGGTTGCAGCTCAGTTCGTAAATTTCATCCGTCATTGGCGCTTCTCCATATGGTTCATCATGGAGGCCAGATACCCGGCCCCAAAGCCATTGTCAATGTTCACAACAGACACACCGCTGGCGCAGGAATTGAGCATACTCAGCAGCGCCGCAACGCCGCCAAAGGCTGCGCCATAGCCCACGCTGGTGGGCACCGCAATCACTGGGCAGTCGCACAACCCCCCAACGACGCTGGCCAAGGCACCCTCCATACCTGCAATGGCGATGACCACGGAGGCATCCATAAGGACCTCACTGTTGCTCAGAAGCCGGTGAATGCCGGAGACCCCCACATCATAGAGCCTTGCCACATCGTTTCCCAAAAATTCAGCAGTTCTGGCCGCTTCCTCGGCTACATGCTGGTCGCTGGTGCCGCCGGTGGCGATGACGATTTTCCCCATGCCCCAGGGCTTTGCATTCTCACCCAGAACGCCCATGCCGCAGTCGGCATAGTAGGTAATGGGCAGCTTTTGCTGCACATAGGCCGCTTTCTCTTCATTCATCCGAGTGATTAGCACATTTTCCTGACCGTTGTCCCGAAAGCCTGCCAGGATGCCGGCAATCTGCTCTGCGGTCTTTCCCGCGCCGTAAATTACCTCTCCCGCACCCTGGCGGAGCTTGCGGTGCAGGTCTACCTTGGCATAGCCCAGGTCCTCAAAGGGCTTCTGCTTCAGATGCAGCAGTGCCTGGTCCACAGAGACCGTCCCCTGCTGAACACCCAGAAGCAGTTCCCGGATCTCACTGTCCATTCCGGGCCTCCAAATCCAGCAGCACACCGCTGTAGCGCGTCTTCAAAGCTGCAAGGATCATCTCCCGCTGCTCCATGAATTTATCCATTTGATTCTCCGGCAGCTGCACCCGGGCGCAGGTCCCCAGAAGCCGTACCCGCAGGTCCGAGAAGCCCAGATTCATCAGATAGCTCTCTGCCCACTCGGTTCTTGCCAAATCCTCCTCCGTAATGGTCACACCGGTGGGGATGCGGGTAGCCAGGCAGGCATAGGCAGGCTTATTCCAGGTGAAGAGTCCGGCCTCCCGGGACTTCTCCCGGATCATAGCCTTGGTCAGCCCTGCCTCCCGCAGCGGGGAGCGGACCTGAAGCTCCTGCAGCGCCTTCATGCCGGGCCGGTCCCCGGCCTGGTCAGAGGCATTGGTGCCATCCAGCAGAACGGTGAAGCCATCTGCCCGGGCCGCCCGCCAGATATTCCCAAAGATATTCTGCTTGCAGTAGTAGCAGCGGTTGGCAGGGTTGGCCGCCACCTGCGGGTCAGACAGGGCGTTCAGCCGCAGCACCGTCACCTGGGCGCCAAGCTGCTTTGCCAGGCCCATGGCATCCTCATACTCAAATTCCGGTTGGAAGGCCGTCTTCACATAGTAGGCATGTACCTCTGCCCCGGCCTGCCGGGCCGCATAGAGCAGGTAGGAGGAGTCCACTCCGCCGGAAAAGGCAAGAGCGGTTTTGGGATTTTCCTTAAAAAATTCATTCAGGGTCATTGCAGTGTCCTCGCAGAAAAACGTCTTATTTCATAAATTTATCGATGGCCACGCAGAGGTCGTCAATGGCCTCCTGGTCTCCGGCGGCCACAGCATCCACCATGCAGTGGCGCATATGGTCCTTTAAAATGACCTTTCCGGTATTGTCCAGAGCCGAACGGACCGCCGCCAGCTGCACCAGGACCTCGGAGCAGTCGTAGCCCTCCTCTACCATTCGCTTCACCTTTTCCAGGTGGCCAATGGCCCGGGAAAGGCGGTTGATGACGGCTTTCTGATTCTCGTGCACATGTCCATGGCTGTGTGGGATTCCGTGAGCGTGGAGATAGGCGTGATCGTGGTCATGCTCGTGTGCATGGTCGTGCTCGTTGGTATGGTCGTGATCGTGCTCATGCAGGTCTGACATTGGGCTGTCCCTCTTTTCTTTTATTGCGTCGTCAAGGCAGCACCTCTCAAATCCCTGATTGCCGCAGAAAAATTGCGTAGCGCTACGCTAGGTATTATACCGCCTTTTGCCAAATAACGCAAGTAAAAGTATCCGTTCATCCGAAACGGCGCAGTTAAAAAAGAAACCTTTGACATATGCACGGGAAGCGGCTATAATAGATAAAAAATTACAGATAGGAGGATCCTAACTATGCATCTGGATCACGATCATATCGGCGCCCATTCCCATGAGGAGGCCCACACCCACGAGCACACCCATGCCGACGGCACTACCCATACCCACGAGCATGCGCATCCCCATGACCACACCCACGACTGCGGCCACAGCTGCGAAAGCTGCGGCACGCCCTGCGAGCACACCCCCATGGAGGAGCTCACCGCTCTGATGAAGTACATGGTAGGCCACAACGCCGCCCATGCCAAGGAGCTGGCAGAGCTGGCCAAGAAGCTGGAGGAGAACGGCAACCACACCGCCTATGAGCAGGTCATGGCCGCCGTATCCGATTTTGAAAAGGGCAATATGCGCCTGAGCGTCGTTCTGAGCAGCCTGGCTGAATAAGGAGGAATTTCTATGTGTCTTTCTACGGTTTACCGCAATACCGTGGCCCCGGAAGAGGTCATTATGAAAAACGTCATGACCATTGAGCAGAAGGACGGCGTCATCATCCTCACCGACCTCATGGAGCGCCAGACCGCTGTAGAGGGAACTCTGGAAAAAGCCAACCTGGTGGATGGCTACGTTGTGATCAAGGAAGCAAAAACTGCCTGACTTTTTCCCTGCGGCATTTCGCCGCAGGGAATTTTTTAATGAGAAATTAACCCATTCCCCATTGCATCCCCGGGGAAGCTATGCTACAATGGGGCAGTATTCCTATGAAAAGCAAAGTGATTGGTGAAAAAAATGATTCTAAAATATCTGGCCGTCTTTTTTGTTTCCATGGTTCCGCTGATCGAACTGCGGGCCGCCGTGCCCATTGCCATCGGCATGGGGCTGCCCACCCTGCCATCCATCGTTGTATGTGCCATTGGCAACATGGCCCCTGTCCCCATTATCTATCTATTTCCACGAAAGTTCCTGGTATGGGGGCTGGATAAGCCCTATATTGGCAAGATCTGCCACTTCTTCCACGACAAGGGCGAGGCCGCAGGCAAGAAGCTCTCTTCCAGCCGCTTCGGCAAATACGGTCTGGTGATTGCCCTGACCGCCTTTGTGGGCATTCCCCTCCCCGGCACCGGGGCCTGGACCGGCACGCTGGGCGCAAGCTTCCTGGACCTGGGCTTCAAAAAGACTGTGGGTGCCGTCCTGACCGGCGTTCTGATTGCCGCAGTCATCATGGCAACCGTCAGCAATGTCGGCGTACATATGGTCGGACTTTAATTTTGGAGGTACTTATTATGAACGACTGTCTCTTCTGCCGGATCATCGCCGGTGAAATTCCTTCCACCAAGGTCTACGAGGACGAAACCGTATTCGCCTTCCGGGATATCAATCCCCAGGCCCCCACCCACATTCTGGTGATTCCCAAGGCCCATATCTCCGGCTGCGACGGCGTAACTGCCGAAAACAGCTCCGTAGTTGCCCACATTTTCCAGGTCATCCCTCAAATCGCCAAGGCAGAGGGCCTGACAAACGGCTACCGGGTGGTATCCAACTGCGGTGCCGACGCCGGGCAGACTGTGCCCCATCTGCATTTCCATATTCTGGGCGGCAAGCAGCTGGCTTTGGATATGGCTTGACAAAATGAACAGATTGTGTATAATAGAGTCAATCGCATAGCGCCGTCTTCGGGGGGCCGGTAAACCGGCTGAGATAGGGATGAGAGCCCTGACCCGCTAAACCTGATACGGTTAATACCGTCGGAGGGAAAGATGCGGACCATGACCTTTTTGTGTCGCATTGCACCCGGACAGGCTGCAATGCGATATTTTTTCTTTGGAGGTCTATTCCATGCAAACTTCTCACGCAAAACTCCGCGCTCTGACCGAGGGCGCAATTCTCATCGCTCTGGCAGAGATCCTCAGCTTCCTGCCCCTGTACAAAATGCCCTGGGGCGGCTCCGTGGATCTGGCCATGCTGCCCATCATCGTTTTCTGTGTCCGCTGGGGCTTTGGCCCGGGCATGATCGTGGCCTTTGCCCATTCCCTGCTGCAGACCATGTTTGAGGGTGGCATCGCCATCGGCTGGCAGAGCATCCTGGGCGACTTCGTGATTGCCTACTCCGTTCTGGGCCTGGCGGGTCTGTTCAAGGGCAAGTTCTATCTGGCAACCATCGTTGCCTGCGTGGCCCGGTTCCTGGTCCACTATGTGGTGGGTGCCACCATCTGGGCCGAGTACATGCCCGAAACTTTCTTCAACATGACCATGACCAGCCCCTGGATCTATTCCGCACTGTACAACGCCGCTTACATGCTGGTGGACATGCTGGCGATCCTGCTGGTTGGCTTCATTCTTATGAAGACGCCCGCGAAGAAATACCTTCTGGGCACCGATCTTGCGGCCTAAATTCCTCTATTCATTCAGGTTTTGCAAAACAGGGGCGACCTTTCGTCGCCCCTGTTTTTACGTTTTCAACAATCCGCTGAGCCGGTAAAGCACATTGGCCGCGTCTTCACGGGTCAGATTTTCCCTATCCGGAAGGGACAGACCGCATTCTTCCAGCGCCGCCAGATGTGCTTCCGGCGCGGCATCCAGGTCCAGGCAGGTGCAGAGCAGAGCTGCGGCATCCTGGGCGGTCACCGTATCAGATGCTTCGAAGTCCCCCTGCCAGGGCGTTCCGGCGGTCAGTCCCGCCCGCAGCGCCGCCGTGGCATAGGGCCGCAGCCATTGGGGAATGTTGCCCCCCAGCTTCGCATCCACCGTGTCCTCCACAGGGACGCTCAGAGTCTTCACGACCATGGTCAAAAACTCGCCCTTGGTTACGTTTTTTTCCGGGAAGAAGCAGGGGCTCCCTGCCAGGGTTTCCCCGGCGAAAATACCGGTGGAGCGCATCCACTCCGCCGAGAAGGCACAGCTGCGGCCAAAGGTATCCGTATAGGCCGTTGGTTCTGTGGGGCGGAGAATGGTCACGGTGACGGTTGCCTCCCGGGAAACCTTGCCCTGAGGATCTGTGGCCGTATAGGCGAAGGAATCCACCCCAACTTTGTTGTTTTTCGGCGTATAGGTGAATGCGCCGTTCTCTCCTATGGTCACTTCTCCTCTGCGGGGCTGACGGGTGACGGTAAAGGTCAGCATCTCCCCTTCCGGATCCTTGGCTCGGAGCATACCGGTATTGGCAAGATTCTTATAGGTCTCCAGGGCAGAATCCTCCGCAATGGGTGGCTTGTTTTCCTTTCCTCGAATACCTAGGGTCAGGCTGGTCTGCTCCAAAAGGCCCCTTTCGTCAATGCCCAGATAGGAAAAGGTCTCCACAGCGTCGTCTTCCGTCCGTTCCGGCGTATAGGTGACGGCATCCAGCTGCTCCCGGGTAAGCACATCCCCCGGCCGCAGCACCCGGTTTCCCAGACGAAGCGTGCCGGAAGATGGGACCTGGCGCAGGCACACGCCCTCCAGGTCTTCCCCAAACTCCTGGGCCCCGAAACAGTAAACGCCGCCGCTGTCCACATCCGCAGCGGCCGCCGACATAGGCACCGCCAGCAGGAGCAGCAGGCAGAGTAGCTTTCGCAATTTCATAGAACAATACCTCCAGAAATTTTGTTTCCGGAGGTATTGTTTGCCAGAACTGGCAGGATTATTCGAATTTCTATTTTTTCCACAGGCGATACTGGCCCTGGGTATCCACGCAGGTATATTCTATCTGCAAAAGCGCAGCGATGCGTTCCGGCTCCACCGCATCTGTAGAAGTCACCACCCAGAGGTTTTCTTCTCCGTGAAGATAGGCTTCGATCTGATTGCCGATCTCCGGGTCCAGCTGAATGTAGTGCGGCTGCCAGTCGCAGTAGCGCAGCGGGGGCTGAAGGCCAGCCTGGAGGTACCAGGCAGAGCAGGAAGGCAGACCGTAGACATATACCTGCCCCTCCTCGGGAATCCGGCTTACAAGGGTCTGGATGGCATCATAGTCCTGCCGCTCCTCTGCGTGATAACGGACGCAATACATGGCATAGCGGATCTCTTCGATGGCCCGGGGATAGAGGAGCTTCCATTGGCCTGCCACAGAGGCGATGAGCAGCACAGCGCACAATACCATGCACGCCCAGCGGCTCTTTGCCCGCCTTGCCTGGAGCCGCCGGGCATTCCAGGCAAGAAGATACCCGCCCAGCACCCACAGAGGCAGCGCCAGGACGAAATAATGGGCATAGCAATTGCCCATGGCCGCGGCCACAAGCAGGGTCAGCACCCCGGACACATACAGCAGCCACAGCTTCCAGTCCTTCACCCGGTAAATGAGCAGGACGATCAAAGGAAACAGCACCGTCAAAAGGCATGGCCAGATCGTTTTCAGATTCCACAGCTTTGCAAGGAAGCCAACCTCATCGGAATAAGCAAAGCCGAAGGCAAACACCTGGGCGATCATCTCTTCCAGAATGCCATTGCAGGCCGCCCAGATACAGGCCGGGGTAATTCCAGCCAGAACGCCCAGCAGAAACATTCCGGCGTTGGCAAAGAGATTCCGGAAGCGCTTCCAGGCCAGCAGGTTGCAGGTGACCGTCAGCAAAATTGCCCCGATGATGGCGGCATTGGTAATGCGGACCATGGCCATGATTCCGAAGGCAATGCCGTAATACAGGCCGTACAGGGGCGGGTGGTCCTGGTTCTCCGGGCTGGGGATCCGGGTGACCCCCAGATATTTGAGGCACAGATACAGGCAGGGCATCAAAAAGGGCATGGACAGCTCTTCCGTCAGGTTGCCGCCTGTCATGGTGTAGCTGAGCATCACCGCCCCGGGCAGCAGCAGCAATAGCTCTGCCCACAGGGGACACCCCTTTTCCGGGAAAGCCAGATCGAAGCACTTGTGGGCAAACAGCAGCGTCACAAACAGGCACACGCACTGCACGGCAAAGGCCCCCAGCCGCCCGGGCAGCAGCAGCTGGCCCGCATACTCCATTAGGAAGAGATAGGGTCCCTTCATGTCAAAGTAATCCCGGTAAGGAAGCATTCCCTTGGTCATGCCCTCCCCTACCAGACGGAAAAAGGCCGCGTCCTGCCCCACATTGTATTTCAGCAAGGGGGTTGTGGAAAGAGAACAGACGGCCAGATACCCGACTGCCAGGACAGCCAGCACCAGAAGCCTGATGAGCTTATTCAGGAAAGAGCGTTTTTGTTCCATAGCTTCGCCTTTCTGTAATTGCGTTTTCTTTTATTCTACAAAAAAATCCCGCCGCCGTAAAGAGGAATCTTTCGGCGGCGGAATGATTTCAGGCGGATACTTCAAACAGGATCAGCAGCACAGTGGACAGCGCCAGCCACACGAGGCCTGCAAACAGCATCCCGGCGGGGCTTTTGCGCTTTTTGGCCTTCCGTTCCCGGTAGGTTTCCATAGTCTCCTGATCCCGCGCGTTGCCGATGCTGGCGCCGGGGACATGAAGATGGAAAACAGACTGCAAACCGTAGCCCAGCACGTCAAACGCACCCTGGTTGGCCACATAGCGCAGAACCCCTGCGCCCAGCAGCAGCACCGCTGCCACAAAGCAGCCGTCGCACAGCTGCCGCAGCAGCCCATAGCCCTGGTCCCGGTTGATGAAAATCACCATGGCGCACAGCAGCACACCCACAAGCAGGCCAATCAGAAAGCTTTTCAGCCTTTTGCTCATTTGCGCAGCTCCTGCTGATACTTGGCGAACTCCGCATCGTTGCACTGGACGAAATGGCCCGGGGCAACCTCCCGGAAGCTGGGCTTATCCACGGAGTAGTCATGCTCGGCCAGAGGATTGTAGGTGATACGCTGACGCTTCTTCTCATATACAGGGTCCGGCAGAGGAATGGCAGACAGCAGGGACCGGGTGTAGGGGTGCAGCGGATGGGCAAACAGCTCATCGGAACTGGCCATCTCCACCATCTTGCCGAAGTACATAACGCCGATGCGGTCGGAGAAGTACTTGACAACGGACAGGTCGTGGGCGATGAAGAGGATGGTCAGGCCGAATTTCTCCCGCAGCTCGTTCAGCAGGTTGATAACCTGGGCCTGAACGGACACGTCCAGCGCGGACACGGGCTCGTCGGCAATGATCAGCTCCGGGCTCATGATGACGCTGCGGGCCACGCCGATCCGCTGCCGCTGGCCGCCGGAGAACTCGTGAGGATACCGGGTAGCATGCTCAGGCACCAGGCCCACCAGCTCCAGCATCTCATTGACCTTCTGGGTGATGACCTTGTCGTCCCGCTCGCCCTGAATGACCAGGCCCTCGGAGATGATCTCCTTGACGGTCATACGGGGGTCCAGAGAGGCGATGGGGTCCTGGAAAATCATCTGGATCTGGGTGACAAGCTTGGTTTTCTTCGCCTTGCGCAGCTCATTTTTGTATTCGGCCTCCAGCTTGGTCTTCTCCTCGCCGGATGCCTTGTCAATCAGCGCCTCGTACTTTTCCCGAACCTCGGCAGCACGCTGGCGGGCATAGGCCTTGTCGCAGTGCTTCTGGTCGGCATCGGCCTGCTCCATCAGACGGCGCTGCTCGGCAACGGTCTTGTCCATCTCCGCCTTCAGAGCAGCGGCGTTTTCGGGATGCTCCTTGGACGCGGTCTTGTAGTCCTGCTTTGCCTTTTCAATGGCGTCCTTGTAAGACTTCTTACCGGCGGCAATGCGGATTCCCTTGAAGAATACGCTGCCGGAGGTAATGTTATAGAGCTTGATGATGGACCGGCCGGTGGTGGTCTTGCCGCAGCCGGACTCGCCTACCAGGCCGAAGACCTCGCCCTTTTTGATCTCGAAGCTGACATCGTCCACAGCCTTGGTGGCACCGAAGTACTGGCACAGATGGTCCACTCTCAGCAGGGTTTCCTGGTTCTTATTCTCCATCTGCGGCACCTCCGTTCTTTTCTTTCATTCTGCGGATACGGTCTACAATGATCTTGGGCATTTCCACCTTGGGCGCATCGGGATGCAGCAGCCAGGTGGCGGCATAATGGGTATCACTGATCTGGAACATGGGGGGCTGCTGCTCGAAATCGATCTGCATGGCATACTTGTTCCGGGCGGCAAAGGCATCACCCACAGGGGGATAGATCATGTTGGGGGGCGTTCCGGGGATGGCCTCCAGCTTCTCGTTGGTATCCAGGTCCGGCATAGAGGACATCAGCGCCCAGGTATAGGGATGGGCCGCACGATAAAAGATATCCTCAGCGGTGCCGTACTCCACGATCTTGCCGGCATACATAACGGCCACCCGGTCAGCCATGTTGGCGACAACGCCCAGGTCATGGGTAATGAAGATAACGCTCAGCTGGCGCTCCCGCTTCAGCTTGTTGATCAGCTCCAGGATCTGGCTCTGAATGGTTACGTCCAGAGCGGTAGTGGGCTCGTCACAAATCAGAATATCGGGGTTGGCGGCCAGGGCAATGGCGATGACGATTCTCTGGCGCATACCGCCGGAGAACTCGAAGGGATACTGATTGTAGCGTCTGTGGGGCTCGGCAATGCCAACCTCGTCCATCAACTTGATGGCCCGGCGCTTGGCAATGCGCTTGGTAACCTTGTCCACAACGCCGGAGGCGTTGGCCTTGAAGAAGTCCACCAGCTCCACAGCCTGCTCCTTATAATCCCGGCTGTCCTTCTGGGAAAGCAGCTCCCGGTAGTGCTCCGCCAGGCGCTCCAGCAGGTGATCGATATTCTGCTTGACCAGGTCCATATCCACGGTAGCGGCGGCGGCAACCTCCCAGTCAGGGGTCTTGCCCCGGGCGGTCAGCTTGTCGTGCTTGCGCTGGTCCTTATCGTGGGCCTTGATGGCCTTGGCGTTGCCGGTAATGGCGTGGAAATAGGTGTCCAGCTCACTCTTGAGGCTGGTGGAGAAGGTATGGGTCAGGCTGTCCTTGTGGATATTCAGGGGGTCTACCGTTGCCATAACGGCAGCGGACAGGGCCTTGTGGGTATCGTAGGATTCCTTCTTGTCCAGATTCTCCTTGCTATAGACGCTTCTCGCCTGCTCCAGAGCCTCCACGGCCTTGGCCATATTCTCATAAGACTGCTTGGCGGTGTGCTCCAATGCTGCCACAGTATTGTTCAGGAACTCGGTCATGAATTGGCCGTCCAGGTATTTCAGCAGGAACTCATTCAGCTCTGCTACCGGCATGGCAGGCAGGGGTTCGTTGGCGAAGGTCACATAGTAGCCCATGCGGAAGAAATTGGGGGCCTCCTTGGCGGCGGCAGTGCGAAGAATCTCGCGGATCTCCTCCATGGTGGAGATGGTCTTGGACTGGTCGCCGGACTTCTTGCCGTCCTTATAGAGCTTGTTCAGGGAACCGGCCAGAGTCTTGATCTGCTCGGCCTCTTCCTTGACCACGTACTCGTTGACGGAGGCGGCAGCCTGGGTGGCGATGTCGTTCACCCGGTCCGTGGCATCCTTATCGGCACGCTTTTCCAGCTCGAAGATCAGCACATCCAAATCGTCCAGGGCCTCTACCGCTGCCTCGTGTGCGGCGGCATAGGCGGATTCCAGCTCAATGTGCTTGAACTCGAACTTGTCGAAGTCCTTGCACATCTGGGTGAGCTTGGCGGCCTTTTCGGAATCGTTGGGGGCAAGGGCCTGAATCATAGCGGCGTTCAGGCTTTTCAGGGTCTCATTGAAATTCTTGCGGCTCTCCCGCTGGCGTGCCTTGCCCTTCAGCAGCATGGCCTCCGTCAACTGACGGCCGATCTTTACGATGGGGTTCAGGCTGGACATGGGGTCCTGGAAGATCATGGCGATCTTATCGCCGCGGATCTTGTGGAACTCCTCCTCGCTGATTTTCAGCAGGTCTTTGCCGTCATAGATGATCTCGCCGGATTCGGTGACGGCGTTGTTGGCCTGGATGCCCAGGATGGCCTTGGATGTTACGGACTTGCCGGAACCGGACTCGCCGACGATGGCGAGGGTCTCGCCCTTGGCCAGGTCAAAGTCAATGCCGCGGACGGCCTGGACCTTGCCGTTGGTGGTGCGGAAAGAGATCCGCAGATTGCGAACTTGCAGTTTGGTTTCCATCAGTCGTCCTCCCCTCTGGTAGTCGGGTTAAAGGCATCCCGCAGGCCGTTGCCAAACAGGTTGAAAGAGATCATCAGCAGGCTCAGGAAGATGCTGGGCCACAGCAGCGTATGGGGCGCGCTGGTCACAGCGGAGTTGCCCTGGCTCAGCAGGGTGCCGATGGTGGTGCCTGCAAAGGCGGACAGGTCCACAATGCCCAGGTAAGAGATGGTGGTCTCAGAGCGGATGACGCTGGGAATCACCAGTGCGCAGCTGGTGATAATGGTGCCGATGGCGTTGGGGAAAATGTGCTTGAACATCAGCCGGAAGTCGGAAGCGCCCAGAGTCCGGGCAGCCATGACGAATTCCTGGCCCTTAAAGCGGTAGAACTGCTTCCGGGTCAGAGCGGCCATGCTGATCCAGCCCGTCAGTACAAAGGCGAACAGCAGCGACGGCACAACGCCCCACTTCTGGGCCAGGTGCAGCTGGAACAGGGTGATGACCACCACAAAGGGCAGGCCGGACAGGATATCGGAAATACGGTCCATGAACAGGTCGATGCGGCCGCCATAGTAGCCCTGGATGGCGCCGTAGATAGCGCCGATGGTCAGGTTGATGGCGGAAACGAGCAGTGCGAAAATCAGAGAGAACCGCGCGCCAATACCAACAGCAGCAAACAGATCCTGACCCATGGCGGTGGTTCCGAAGACGTAGCTGGGCTCATGGCCGTTCAGGTACTGATAGTAGTTGTAGTAGCACACACGAGCCTGGACAGAGCCGGACTTCTTGGCGGAGTAAATATAGCTGCCGTCGTCACCGGCGATCCGCAGAGAGTTGTACTCCGCGCCCTCCAGGGCCTTATTGGTGCAGTAGACCGGCTGCAGATTGCCGTCCGCATCCAGGATGGCGCTGCCGCTGCCGTCCACCTGATACCAGATGTTGGGGGTATCGGCGGAGCCGCCGATGTCGGCAGGGTCCACATAGGGGTAGATCACCTGAATGCCGGTCTCATCCTGCCAATCCTGAATTCTCTGGAACTCGGCATAGGAGAAGACGCGGTAGACGATACCCAGCTCAAAATAGCGGTTGACGTTCAGATCGTAGGTCTTCCGCTCCACCATCTGGCCCCGGTACTTGACGGTGCTGACGTTTTCCTTCACAACACCCAGCACAGGGTCCATACCGGTCTCCTGGGCGATGCCCTTCCAGTAGTTCATAGAGGTCTCATTCTGGCTGGAATGGACCTTGCCGCCGTCCATAATGCCGATGTGCAGCTTGGCAATGGAGGGAACATAGGAGGGGTAATTGATATAGAGCTTATCCTTATCGTTGATGGAATAGGGGGACAGCAGCGGAGAAACCAGGGCAAACAGCACCAAAAACGCCAAAATCCAGGCGGCTACCACAGAGGACTTGTTCTTGGAGAACCGCAGCAGGGCGTCCTGGAAGAAGCTGCGGGACTTGGTCTCCAGCCGCTTGTCGTGGAGTTGGGCATCCATTTGGACGAACCGGAATTTCTCCTGGGGGATATGTTCAAAATTCGTATTATTGCTCATTTCTTAGACCCCATTCTGATGCGCGGATCGATAAAGCCGTAGCTGATATCGACCACAAGGTTGGCGACCAGACCGATTGCGGTGTAGAAGCAGGTGGTCAGCATGAAGATCGGATAGTCCTGGGCGTTGATGGCGTCAATGGTCAGGCGGCCAACGCCGGGGATGGAGAAGATCTTCTCAATGATCAGGCTGCCGCCCAGGATGCTGACGAACTCGCCGATGATGGCGGGGACGACGACCACGAAGCAGTTCCGCAATGCGTGGCGCACGGTGGCCTGGGCACGGGTCAGGCCCTTGGTGCGGGCCAGCAGCATGAATTCGCTGGTCAACACCTCCGTCAGCTCCGCCCGGGTGGTCCGGGTGAAGGCGGCGATGGTGCCGAAGCCCAGAGACATGATGGCGGGAATCATACTGACGAACATGGCAGGGCTGAACCAGTCGGTGCCGGACTTCATCAAAAACGGAAGCCAGCCCAGCTTATAGCTGAATACATACTGAATGATAAAGGCGTATACAAAGTTGGGCACGGAGATGACCACCATGGTCAAAGTGGAAATGGTGTAGTCCACCCAGGTGTTCTTTTTCAGTGCCGCGAAAATACCCAGGGCAATGCCCAGAGGGATACTGAAAATCACGGAATAGAGGTTTACGATGACGGTTGCGGGCATTCTCTGGGCGAAGAGCGTCACAACGTCCTGGCCGAAGAACAGCTTATCGCTGACGCCCCAGTTAAAATCCGTGATAATATCCTTCAGGAATATTCCGAACTGGACCATATAGGGCTTATTATAGCCTGCCGCCTCCCGGCGGGCCTCAATGACGATGGTATGGGGGTCACCTGCGGGCAGCTGTGCCGGCGGAAGCATCCGGATCAGCACGAAGCACATACAGGTAATGATCAAAAAGACGATCACCATGTAGACAATTCTTTGGAGACTGTATTTTAGCATTTGCCTTCCTCCCTGTTTTTATTTTTTGGATGCTCCTCTGGAGCAATCCTGTTTTATTACCCTGTTACAACAGGGAATGGGCTCAGCCTTTCCGTTTTCGGGAGGGCTCAGTCCATTCCCCATATACAGAAAATCGACTGTAATGGGGGCCGAAGCCCCCATTACAGCAGTGCCTGGGTTATAAGTGGAAATAAATCTTAGTAGGTCAGCTGGCCGCCCTGCTCAGCAACGTAAGCAGTCCACTCAGCGTCGGTGTAGTTGTACTTCAGGTAAGCGATTCCGCCGTACTCCATGACGGGGTTGTAATCCTCGGTCACGTAGTAGACCTGCTGGCTCAGCAGAGCCATGCTGGAATCCTGCAGCATGGGCAGGTAGTCGTAGGTCTCCAGGACCTTGCCCTCGATGCCGGCCAGGATGGTCAGGCGGGTCTCGACCTCGGCAATGCCTTCACCGAAGTTGTAGTCGGTGCCGTTCACGGTGACGGTAGCGCCGTTCAGGGCATCGGACCACTGACGCAGGTTCATGGTCAGCTCCTTGCCGTCGATGGTCAGAGTCAGATCCACAGTGGTGGCATCGAACCAGCCAGCGTCATACTGATAGGCGGGGTTGACGTACAGGTCAGACAGGGAGAAGGGGTTCATCTTGGAACCGGTCCAGCCAGCCAGAACGGTGTCGGACAGACCGGACTTGATTTTGTTGGACCAGTCGTTGCCGTAAGGCGCGGACTTGACGAACTGAACCTTGCCGTCGAAGGGGGTACCCTTGGTGACTTCGTTCATCTTCTCATTGAGGTAGTCAATGGTCTTGGTCATGAAGTCGGAGTCAGCGGACATGCAGTACTCGATGGTCACAACCTGGTCGGAGACGCCGTCGCCGTCCTTGTCGGTGATGTAGCCTTTCTCCAGAGCCTCGTTGAAGGCCTCGGTGAACAGCTCCTTGGCAGCCTCGGGATCGTAACCGGTGATGGAAGCAACAGCCTCATCCAGAGAATCGTACTTGCTGGTATCCACGGAGTAGAAGTCGCACAGGACCTGCTTGGCCTGCTCGGAGCTCCGATAGGTGTCGCCGGTCTCGGGGTTGTAGATATAGGTGTTGCCGATGATGCCGTAGCCGCCGGAACGGGCGGGAGAAATGGTGCTGGCGAACAGCTCCTTGTCGTAGGTAACGGCGACAGCCTTCCGGAAGGAAGTCAGAGTCATGGTCTGCAGATCCTTGGTGGCAGTATCGAAGTCGGCGGCGGCCTCACGCTCATCCAGAACGCTCTTGTTGCCGTTCAGAATCAGGAAGAACAGGGTCTCCTTGGGGGTGCGGTGGCAGAACTCGGAGTTGCGGTAGGTGGCGAAGTCGTCAGCGGTCAGGCCGTAGCCCATCAGCTCGCCCTTCAGGAACATCATCTTGTTCGTGGATGCCTCTTCGATCTGCTGGCAGTCGATAGCGGTGGTCTGGTACATGGGATAGGTCTGGCCGTCGGTGGGGTCAACATAGACGTGCTTGCCGTCGTTCCAGCCGTACCAGTTCTCGTTCTTCTCCAGGCGCAGAGCCTTGCCGGACTGGAAGGAGACCAGCTTGTAGGGGCCGTAGGAGCAGGTGGTCTCTACGCTGGTATTGTAGGTAGAGGTCTTCTGATCCTTGTTCAGGCACTTATCGTACAGGTCGGTCTTGACCAGCCAGTTGGAGGTCAGAGAGTACAGCAGGTTGAAGCCGGCCAGGCTCTTAGACAGAACCATGGTGATCTGGTTGTCGCCGGACTTGTACAGGCCAACGTTCTCAAAGGGAACCTCAGCCCACTCCTCAGCGTAGACCAGGTACATAGGCAGGGTGGAGCCATCGGTCTCGCCCCAGGCTTCGTTGCCGGTGACCAGAGTGGTCAGGGCGTCCAGGGTCTCGTCGGTCAGGGGGACAACGCCGTCAGCGGTCTCGTTGGCGGTCAGGGTCTCGTACTTGGAAACATCGAAGTACTGGTCGCCGTAGTTGTCAACGTAGTCCTTCAGGACTTCGCCGCCCAGCTGCTCGCAGCCAACGCCCAGAGCAACATAGACCTTCTTGCCGTTGGTGTCCACATACTGGCCGTCCTCACCCTTGGTCAGGTCGGCGATGGCGTCGGCATTGGCCTCATAGGTGGTGGTGCCGCCCTTGGCGTAGCTCTCGGCGTTGGCAATGCACAGGCTCTGCGCATAGTAGTCGGAAGCACGGTAGTTCAGCATCTCCGGATCCAGCAGACGCTTCATGGATTCCACGTAGTCGTCGGCGGTGATGGGTGTGCCGTCTTCCCAGCAGGCGTTGGGGTTCAGGTCGATGGTGTAGGCGTAACCGGCGGTCGCGCTCTCGGGAATGCCGAACTCGGGATGATCCTTCTTGACCTGCTCGGTCACATCCACAGGCTCGCTGGCGGCCATCTCAGGCACGAACTTGTAGCCGGTGAAGGGGGCCTTCACGTTGCCCTCGGTGTCCTCAACGGGATTCAGCTCGTCGTTGAAGATGAAGGTGTAGAAGCCGACCTCAATGAAATCCTTCAGATAGGCATCGTCATTGGTCTGGTAGGTGTGGGGATTCCAGTTGGCGGCCAGCAGAGGAACGGAAGCCTTATAGGTATACGTCGAATCTGCTGCGGGTGCTTCGGTTGCGGCAGTGGTCGCGGTGGTCTCGGTGCCCTTGTTGGAGCAGCCGGCGAACACGGAAACGACCATCAGCACAGCCAGAAGCAGTGCAAGTGTTCTTTTCATTTCATTACCTCCAATAAAATTTCTATAAAAACGGATGTCTCCGTATCATAGACGCTGTCTTTGCTTTTCTTTTGCAGGATGCCCTTGAAAAAATTTCATTTTTCTCACGGACATTTGTACTTTTCGGAAAAGCATCTCTATTTTACCACAGATATAACAATATTTCAATCCATTTTTTACAAATTGGTTATATTTTACTTTTTGTTCGTCTACGTTTGGAATACGCTCCCCCATATAGTACACAAAGCAGCTATATTTGTGTGCATTTATCCTATGCCTTGAAAGTATTTCTCCGGTCCGCGTCTTTCTCCTGCGGAAATGCGCTTCCCCTTCACGTACCCGGATGTGTATTTGACTGGAATACATCCATGCTGCCCTACAATTTTCCCAGGATGGGGATGCATTTTCCCGTCATTCCTGAAGCGTGCTCGCTCCTGCAATCCTTCCCGCACAAAGCCGAAGGGCCTGCCGCCCGCAGAATGCAGGCAGCAAGCCCTTTTGCTATTGATACGGTTCCTTCCGGGCCGTCCTTGCCCGGTTGCCCGCCAGTCGGCTTTACAGCATTGGCAGCGTCCATTCTCCGCCGGAACCGCTGCCGGAACTGCCGCCGGAACCACCGGAGTCCCCTCCGCTGGGCGCAGCAACGATAGGGGTAGTGCGGACCGTTTCCGCTGTCACATAGCCAAGCTCTTCCCCGGCCTGCACCAGCAGCACATTCTCCGCCTCCCACAAAACCTTCACAGGCGAATTTGCATAGAGTTTTTCATTGCCATGCCCCGGAGCCGGATATTATCGAAGAGCTGGCAGTTGTAGCCTGCATAGCCGTCCCAGGCTTCGAATGCGTCCTCCCCCTGTTTCCGGATCCACTGCTCCGGCACATAGGCAGCCCCCTTTTCTTTGCCAAGGTATACCGTGGCATAGCCTTCCAGGTCAGGTGCGAAGCCTTCCTCTGCAATGAGGTCCAATTCCGTGCCCCGCGACAAGAACGTCAGCACCAGCTCTGCGCCGTCAGCCTTGACCACAGCGTCGCCGGTCAGGCGCACATCGGCCAGCAGGGAAAGCCTGCCTGGAACCATCAGCGTGATATCCCCGCCGTCCTGGCCGCCTCCGCCGCCGGAGCTGCCAGAGCCGCCGGAACCGCCGGAGCTGCCGCCATCCGCAGGGGACGAATTGCCGCCGCCACCGATCCCCGTCATATAGTGGCTGACCTTTGTCTTGGATACAAATCCCGTGGTCCCGTCCTCAAACGCCACCAGATAGCAGCTGTCCAGCTCCTCCAATACATTGAGTTTGGTATTTGTAGGCAGAGTCTCTGCCTGCCCTGTCAGGAAGTAATTGGCGAAGCACTGAGCATTGTACATGGAATACCCTGTCCACTGGGCATAGTCCTCTTCATTTGCCATCTGCAGAAGCTGCTTTTCTACGCTTCCCTCCTGCTCTCCAGCCTTCACCCAGGCGTGAGTCTCATCGATCCAGCTGAGGACCTCGACCCGGTCTCCCCTGTGCAGCAGCAACAGTACCTCCGGCACGCCCTCTCCCTGGATCCAGGCGCTCTCCAGCTTGGGCTCGGTTTCCGGCGCCGTTGTCTCGGCCTCCGTAGTCTCGGGAGCCACCGTCTCAGGAGGCGCTGCCGTTGTCCCGGGCTCCGGCTGCTTTTGACCGCAGCCGGACATGAATAACATCATAACCAACAATAGATATGCGATCCCTTTTTTCATGCGATTTTACCCCTTGTATTCACTGTCGTATTCACTGCCGTAGACATAGTGGATGATCTCCCACACATAGTCATAGGCCGCCGTCCCCGGCCGGAAGCTGTTCCGGTTCTGGTATGCCACATAGCCGATGCTGCGGTATACCATTCCGCCGTAGAGCGTATAGCTGGTCCCCGCAGCGTCCTGCAGGATGATATAGGGCCGCATGGCAATATCCTCCTTGCAGTCCTCATCGGAAAAGCCAACCAGGACATTGGTATACTGCACCAGGCTGCCGGCATAAGCAAACACCGGGTCCGCCACGCCCCGCTTATAGGCGTAATTGGATTTTCCGTTCTGCAGCGTAAGGTTCCCGCCGCCAATCGCACTTGCCCGTGCCAGCACGGTTCCATACTCCACCAGGGTCAGCCCATACACGCCTTCCTTGATCAGCGCGCTTTTCAGAGCGCCGTCCACCGAGGTGATCATCCGGATTCCCTTTTTGCCGGTGAGCCGGATCGATGTACCGGCATAGCGGAGAAGGTTGTCAAAGGCGGACAGGCGCTCTACCTGAACGGCAGCCCCGTTCTTTGTCAAACGATAGCACCGCATTCCGATGGGGTATCTGCCGTGGGCATCCGCTGCATCATTGTAGCTGTATGCCGTCAGAAGATAGGACTCCGCCACAGGCAGGTCTACATAGGCATTTCCTTCTCCATCCTTCTGAATCGGATAGGCCACGCCGTCCAGCGTTACCTGGCTCTCCCCCTCCAGTTCTGTACCGGTGATATTCAGAGCGCTGCCTGTATATGGCACATCCCGCTCCTCAAATGCCGTGCAGCGGGAACAGGTTCGTCTTTCCTTCCCCGCTTTTCCGGGTGCAGGCTCCTGCGTCCTCGTCCAGCTGCCAAAGTCATGGTCCAGCGCCTTCACGGTCTGATCCGGCACGCTGGTTTCCTGGGTTCCCTCGGAATCCGCATAGATCTTGCCGCAGGTCTTGCATGTATAGTAAGCACGGTTGCCGTCCTCTGTGCAGGTTGCTTCCCTGGCCTCTGTTTTCTCCATGGAATGGCCCGCAGCGGGAATGATCTGCCGGGCCACCAGCACTTCCTGGCAGACAGAGCAGTGCTTGCCCTCGGTCAGGCCTGTCTTCGTGCAGGTCGGCTCCACCGCCGGGTCGACCACTTCCTTATGACCACTGGCGGGAATCTCCTTTTGTGCCACCAACACTTCCTTGCAGACAGAGCAATGCTTACCTTCGGTCAGGCCCGGCTTTGTACAGGTCGGTTTCACCGCCTGGTCAACCACTTCCTTATGGCCACTGGCGGGAATCTCCTTTTGTGCTACCAGCACTTCCTGGCAGACAGAGCAATGCTTACCTTCGGTCAGACCCGGCTTCGTGCAGGTCGGCTCCACTGCCTGGTCAACCACTTCCTTATGGCCACTGGCGGGAATCACCTTTTGTGCTACCAGCACTTCCTGGCAGACAGAGCAATGCTTGCCCTCGGTCAGGCCCGGCTTTGTACAGGTCGGTTTCACCGCCTGGTCAGCCACTTCCTTGTGACCACTGGCGGGAATCTCCTTTTGTGCCACCAGCACTTCCTGGCAGACAGAGCAGTGCTTGCCCTCGGTCAGGCCCGACTTTGTACAGGTCGGCTTCACTGCCTGGTCAATGACCACCTTGTGCCCCTCAGCGGGGATTGTTTCCTTCTCTGCAGTTGTGGGCTGGCTGCAGTCCGCATCCTTGAACGCTCTGTTGCAGCGGGCGCAGACATAATATTCATGGTTACCGGGTTCTGTATGGGTAGGTTCCTTGGCATCCACCTTTTCCGGGGAGTGCCCCAGAGCCGGAACGGAAACCTTATCCAGTGTGGTGGTTACCGTTCCCTCCGCATTGGCGAATAATCCCCCGCAGGAGCTGCATTTCCAGTATTCCTGATTACCCACTTCCTCACAGGTTGCCTGCTTCTCCGAAACCGGGACGATACTGTGCGCCTTCTTCGGCGTTTTCTGCCGGACTGTAAAAACATACTGGCACTTCGAGCAGTATTTGCCCGCTGTCAAACCGGTGCTGGTACAGGTGGCCTCCACTGCAGGTTGGACAACAATTGTATGCTCGGTGCTGTCCCCAGGCAGAGACTGGAAGGTCAGGTTGACACCGGCTCCATTGGCCTGCACAAGTGTGTGCACCTTAGAGCACGTATAGCCATACACGGTAACGTTCATCTGTCTGGGGTAATTTGCGTGAAACGGATGTCCATAATTGTCATTATCCAAGGAATAGAATTGGACGTTGGGGTCCGTGAACCGCACTTCGGTCAGCTTGTAGCAGCCTTCAAAGAAATAGGGACCAACATAGCTGCATCCCACTGTCGCTTTTGTCAAATTGGGGCATTGGCTGAACATACCGTAGCCGCAGCCTTCCCCGTTGAAGCTCTTGTCCAGCTTTACCGTGCCGGGAACAGTGACCTCGGTCAATCCGTCGCAGCTCACAAAGACGTTGTTGCCAGGTACGATCACCCGATTTCCGAACTGTATCTCGTTCAGAAAATCACAATAGGCAAAACAATAGTTCCCAAGAACAAGCGGTGCATCCGTCGATCCGGTTTCCTTCGCACAGAAAACGACCTTTTGCACGCCCGTACTCCGAAAGGCATTTTCCCCAATTTTCGTAACATTTGCCCCAACGCGAACCTCTTTTATTCTACTGCCGTACCGATGCCATGGGGCATTGCTGGCGTCGCTGTAATCCGGCATTGCGCCGCTGCCGGTAATTTTCAGCACGCCATCCTCCATCAGGGACCATCTCAGGTTACCTCCGCAGCTCCCCGCTGCGATGCGTTGATACTTCATCTCGAAGTAAAGCGTCGCATCCAGAAGTGCGCTGTTGTTGCCTGCATAATTGTCAACATCCATCCCTTCCCACTGTGCCTCTGTTCCACCGTAGTACACGGTTTTCAGAACAGGGCAATTATCAAAGGCACATATTTCAACACTCGTTACACTGGCTGGAATTGTAATCTTGGTCAACTGGGTACAATACTGGAATGTTCTGGTTTGAATGCTTGTTATGCCTTGAGGGATTTCCACTTCACGCAGAGCGCAGCCGGAAAACGCATAGCTGCCAATGCTGCTCACGGTGCTGGGAATGCTGATCTCCGTCAGCGCAGAACACCTAGAAAAAGCACTGTCTCCAATGCTGCTCACGGTATCGGGAATGCTGATCTCCGTCAGCGCAGAACACCCAGAAAAAACACTGTCTCCAATGCTGCTCACAGTACCGGGAATGCTGATCTCCGTCAGCGCAGAACACCCATAAAAAGCACTGTCTCCAATGCTGCTCACAGTACCGGGAATGCTGATCTCCGTCAGCGCAGAACACCAATCAAAAGCACTGTCGCCGATACTCGTCACGCCATCCGGTATCGTGATATCCGTCATGCCATAGCAGCCGGCAAACGCATTATTTCCTATATTTTGAACACCCGAGCCGAGAACCACCTTTTTTATCTGGTAGGCATAGCCATACCAGGGCGCCGTATTATTTCCACCGGACGACGGATCGTTATAATCGGGAATTCTTCCGGTTCCGGAGATCGTCAGCACTTCGTTGTTGTCGATCGTCCATGTCAAATTATCCCCACACTTTCCGGTAAAAACACCGGTGCTGTGGATCGTCACGTTGCCCCCAAGGCCTGCATTCCAGGATGTAATATGCTTCCAGCTGGCATCCGTTCCGCCATAGTAAATATCCGTCAGCTTCTCGCAGGCATCAAAGACACCATCAGCAATTCTTGTCACACTTTGGGGAATCGTAATATTTTTCATGGACACGCAGGCAGAAAAGCAATACTCATTCAATTCCGTCACACTGCCCGGAATGGAAATGCTGGTCACATTTGTGCATTCCTCAAATGCGTATTCGCCGATGGAGGTCACGCCTTCAGAAATAGTAATCTTCCTGATTTGCGTGCGCCGGCTATACCACGGTGCGTCCCCAGGGGAATAGGAAGCCATCTTTCCGGTTCCCGAAATCGTCAGCGTTCCGTAGTAGCTTAGTTTCCAGGTCAAGCCTTCTCCGCAGCTGTTGGAATTGGCGGCAAACAGCTCTATTTCCTCCGCCTCGTCCGTTTGCTCCAAAATCAGGTTGATTTCTATGGGCTCGTTCAGCCCTGACTCCACGGTGAAGCTGCCCGCAGCAGTCTCATATCCTTCCGCTGCCGCAAGGTAGCTGTATTCCCCCGGCAGGAGCAGATAGCTCCCCGCCTCCTCCGGTTCGATCATCTGGTCTGCATCGCCGTCTGCGGGGAATACCTCCAGAATCATGTCCTCCGGCGTGCATTGGAACGCCACCCGGATCGGCTGCGGTGCAGCTTCCGCACCACTTTCACCCGCAGGCTCCTCTTCTTTCACATTTTCTCCATTGGCGTCAGGGATCTCTTCGGATTTCTCCGCCCCTGCCGGCTCTGGAATCCCCGCAATGCTCGGATCATCTACGGGTTCCTCATAAACAGTCTCTTCTGCCAGCGCCCCGGCAGGGTCCGGATCCCCCACAGCGTCCAGATCTTCTGTAGGTTCATCATAGACGATCTCTTCTGTAGGCTCCCCGGCAGAATCCGGATCCACTGGAAATCCCTCTGCCCACGCGGGAACAAGCATCTGGGCCGTCAATGCAGCGGCCATGAACAACGCGAAAAGCTTTCTCATAGTTCTGCTCCTTTTCCTCATAGTGATGCTATGATATACCTTTCCGCGCCGCAAAACAATATGCTCGGTGCATACCCTTTCCGTTTTGTCACGAATCCACAAAGCCGCATTTCTTTTTTACACAGATATTACAAAAGGAACCGCCGCTGCAAGCAATCACAGCGGCGGTTCCTATAAAACCGTCTTTTACTTTTCTTTCAGCAGGTCTGCCAGGGTGATTCCCTCAAAGAAATCATCGATCATGGCATCCAGCTTATCCCACATGGGCCTTGTCTCGCAGCAGGAGCTGCGGGCGCAGGCAGAGGGCCCCTCAGCAGTGCAGGATACGGCAGAAAGGCCGCCCTCTGTGAGCTTGAGGATGCTGCCCACGGTGTATTTTTCCGGAGGCCGGTTCAGGCGATAGCCGCCGCCTTTGCCGTGGAGCGCGTCCACCAGGCCGCCCTTGGAAAGGATGGTCATAATGGACTCCAGATACTTCAAGGAGATCTCCTCCTGCTCAGCAACTTCTTTAATAGGGAGGTAGTCTTCCCCGCCCCGCTGTGCCAGAGCTACCATCACCCGCAGGGCATAGCGTCCTTTGGTCGATACAATCATAGGCTTACTCGCAATGCTCGCAGTGTTCGCAGTCCGGGAAGTCCTTCTCGTCGTAGGGAAGACCCGCGCGATCGTAGTAGTCCTTCAGTGCGTTCTTGATGGCTTCCTCGGCCAGGACGGAGCAGTGCAGCTTGTGGGCGGGCAGACCGTCCAGGGCTTCGGCCACGGCCTTATTGGTCAGGCGCATGGCATCGTGAATGGACTTGCCCTTGATCATCTCGGTGGCCATGGAGGAGGAGGCAATGGCGCTGCCGCAGCCGAAGGTCTCGAACTTCACGTCCTTGATGATGTCATCCTCGATTTTCAGATAGATCTTCATGATGTCGCCGCACTTGGCGTTGCCGACCTCACCAACGCCATTGGCATCCTCAATTACGCCAACATTGCGGGGGTGGGTGAAGTGATCCATAACTTTTTCACTGTAAAGTGCCATTTTTCGTTTCCTCCAAATTACAGAATATAGGTTCTCTTACCGGTCTGCAGATCTCTCCACACAGGGGACATCCCGCGCAGATACTCCACAACCTCAGGAACGCATTTCAGGATATAGTCCATTTCCTCCATGGTGTTCCATTCGCACAGGCTCAGGCGCAGGGAGCCGTGGGCCACATCATGCACCCGGCCAATGGCCAGCAGCACATGGCTGGGGTCCAGAGAGCCGGAGGTGCAGGCGGAACCGGAAGAAGCGCAGATGCCCTTCTGGTCCAGCAGCAGCAGCAGGCTCTCGCCCTCAATGCCCTCGAAGCAGAAGCTCACATTGCCGGGCAGCCGATGAACCAGGTCACCGTTGACGGCGCTGTGGGGAATCTTGCTCAGGCCTTCGATCAGCTTGTCCCGCATGGCGGAAACCTTAGCGGCATTCTCATCGATATGGTCGCAGGCCTCCTTCAAGGCAGCAGCCATACCGCAGATGGCAGGGATATTCTCCGTACCGGCCCGCTTGCCCCGCTCCTGGGCGCCGCCCTCGATGATGTTCACCAGAGGGAAGCCCTTGCGGACATACAGCGCGCCCACGCCCTTGGGGCCATGGAACTTGTGGCCGGAAAGGCTCAGCATATCGATGTTCTCTTCCTTCACATTGATGTGCAGGTGACCGGCAGCCTGAACGGCATCGGTGTGGAAGGGCACACCGGCCTCCTTGCAGATGGCGCCGATCTCGGCAATGGGCAGGATGGAGCCGATCTCATTGTTGGCATACATGGTGGTCACCAGGCAGGTATCCGGCCGGATGGCATCCTTCACCTGCCGGGCGGTGATATTGTGGCCCTGGTGCACATCCAGCAGCTCGATTTCAAAACCTTCCTTTTCCAGCTTCTTCAGGGTGTGCAGCACGGCATGGTGCTCAAAAGCGGTGGAAATAATGTGCTTCTTGCCCTTCTTCTCTCCCAGACGGGCAGCGGAGATGATGGCCTGGTTGTCGGCTTCGGAGCCGCCGGACGTGAAAATGATCTCCCGGGGCTCGCAGCCCAGGCACTGCGCCACGGTTTCCCGGGCGGCGTCCAGGGCTTCCTTAGCCCGTTGGCCCACAGAGTGCAGGCTGGAGGGGTTGCCGTAAACGGTGGTCATATAAGGCAGCATGGCGTCAATGGACGTCTGGCTCATTTTGGTAGTAGCCGCATTGTCTGCGTAAACTTGCATGGAAAAACCTCCTATGGTTTGCGGGATCCCGGTTTCCCGGAGTTTCCCTAGTATTGCTGTAGGGAGCATACCACATTTTGCCTACCTTGTCAATAGGTAGATGCAATCTTATAAAAAAGTCTGTATTCTTTTGGCCGTTTTCTCCAGCCCCTGCCGATCCGCCTCGGTAAACCGTCCAACATAAGGGCTGTCCAAATCCAGCACTCCCCAGAGTGCACCGTCCTTATACAGCGGCACCACGATTTCGGAATTGGAAGCGCTGTCGCAGGCGATATGCCCCGGGAAATCATGGACGTTTTCCACCAATTGGGTCCTCCCCTGCTCCGCCGCCGTGCCGCAGACACCCCGTCCCAAAGGAATGCGGATGCAGGCCGTCTTCCCCTGGAAGGGCCCCAGCACCAGCGCCCCATCCGTCAGCATATAAAAGCCCGCCCAGTTCAGCCCCTCCATCCGCTCCCAGAGCAGGGCTGCCGTATTGGCAAGATTGGCAATCACGTAGGGCACGCCCTCGGTAAGCGCCGAAAGGTCCCGGCACAGGGCATCAAAGTCCGTTTCAAATTTCATAAATTTTCCCGCCTTTCTCATTTGCTTTCTATTTTAGCGAAAATAGCGGCTGTAATCAAGAAAAATCTGAGAATACGGCCAGACCGTTCCAGATTTCTCGACTTTTTCAGCGGTTACATTCCGCTCTCCGCGGCATAGTAAGAAGGCAACGAGAAAGGAGGGATTTTATGAAACGAAAGCTTGCAATTTTTATTCTTTTGATATGGATGCTGCCTGTATGCGCCCGGGCAGCGGACTATCTGGTACCCGTCGGCACACTGGTAGGCCTGCAGCTGCGCACGGATACCATCACCGTGGCCGCCTTTGACGAAGCCTCCGGCTCGGCCGCCCGGGATGCAGGTCTGAAAATCGGCGACTGCATCACCGCCGTCAACGGGACCCCCGCCCAGAGCATCGACCAGATCAAGGACCTTCTGCAAAAATGCACCGCACCCGTGGTCCTCAGCGTCACCCGGGGCAGCCGCAGGCTGACCCTGCACCTGACGCCCCGGCAGACGGAAAGCGGGGCGGTGCTGGGCGTGTACCTGCGCCAGGGGATTTCCGGAATTGGCACCGTCACCTGGTACGACCCGGAGACGAAGCAATTCGCCGCTCTGGGCCATGGCGTCAGCACCGGCAAGGAGGGGCTTTTCCGGCTGGTCTCCGGAGAAATCTACCCCGCAGAGGTCTTTTCCGTCCAAAAAGGGAAATCCGGCCAGCCGGGTCTGCTCAAGGGTCAGGCACTCTCCCACGCCCCCATCGGTGCGCTCAGTGCCAACACGCCCCGAGGGATTTTCGGGACAACCAGCACCGGCTTCTCCGGCTCCGCCGTCCCCGTCGGGCAATGGGATGCCCTGCATACCGGCCCCGCCACCATTCTCGCCACCGTCCGCCAGGGCCCGCCGCAGGAGTATTCTGTGGAAATTCTGAAAATATATCCCAAAGACCGCACAACCCACAGAAATTTTCTCCTGAAAGTCACAGACCCGGCCCTGATAAATCAAACCGGCGGTATCGTACAGGGAATGTCAGGTTCGCCAATCTTGCAGGACGGCAAACTCATCGGCGCTGTAACCCATGTTTTGGTAAACGATCCAACTTGTGGATACGGGATTTTTATTGAGAATATGCTCCAGGCGGCTGGGTAAAACAGTCGGCGCTCCCGGGCTGGTTTCCGAGAGCGCCGGTTCTATAAACTGGAAGTTATCCGTTATGAAATATTTGCAACAAATTCCTCTATCAAGCGATTCACCTGTTCAGGTCTGTCTGTGTTGGAATTATGTCCAGCTCCTTCAACCCATGTCAAAGGAATTTTCGTATTGCGATACCATGCTTTGTTGTACCGTATACACGAACCAGCGTGATCTTGTGTACCGCATATCAATAATGCAGGACACTTAATCTCATACGGCAAATCCTTTTCCATAGCCGTTGCCAAAATACGATAACCATGTCCGGCAATTTGTGCATAGCGTTTCTGATTGCCGTCATAAGTCAGCATCATTTCATGCATGAGGTTTCTACCATAATCAGTCGTAGCAACACCTTCCGCCCCCGATTTCAGAAGCCATTTCCACGGATAGTGAGCATATACCGATTCCATCCGTTTCAGAAGCCAGATTTCAACTGCCGTCACATAGCTTCGTTGCAACGGTGCAGAGTCAATAGAGATAAACCCTGTCATTTTGTCTGGGTAAAGCTGTGCATAAACCTGTCCCACATATCCACCCATAGACTGCCCGATAATAACAGGCCTTGTTATTCCTTCTTGGTTCAATATATCGTTCAGCCATTTTGCCTTATCGAACAAGTCAAAATCAAACCGAAACGGCCATGAAGAAGCGTGTGCCGGTGCGTCCCAGACGATAACATTATTCCTGTTCTCAAAATACTGAATTTGCTTATCAAACAATCGATGATCCGCAGTCAACCCTGGCAGAAAAACAAGAGTAATTGTATCCGGGTTTGATACGCTTGCCCAATAGTGAATCGTTCCGCAACGAGTTTGACAAGTCTTTTCTTTCATCAATCTTACCTCCACAAATTAGAATTTGTTACACATACAAGATGGAGGTTTCCTAAATAATATAGTTAACCACTCCATAAATCAAATGACATATCATAAATATTGAAATGGGGATAACAGCAATCATATTTTTTCTGTCAATAGCAAAAAACAGAAATGTCAAACATGGGAAAATAACCAAACCCAATATAACAATAGCGTTTGTTACACCAATATAGTAAAACATCCAACATAGAAAATACAGTAAACAGCAAATAATTGTAGCTATAATAAATCGTGTGATACTTATTTTTTTACGATTTTGATTAATGAATATACATAACGACATAACCATCAACACCTGACATATAGATGCTATTGCATCTACTGTCTCTGTAATTGACTCTCCCCTAAAAATATCATTTGGTGCCGGAACTACAAACCAAATAAAATTAGGAACCATAATAATG
>ENA-UERC01000389-UERC01000389.1-human-gut-metagenome-genome-assembly--contig:-NODE-389-length-33329-cov-7.162276_pt1 | contig 33329 bp, 36 predicted proteins | sample MGYA00242955_ERZ507955 | MGnify/ENA primary metagenome ERZ507955 (study PRJEB26167, sample SAMN06115394) | human gut metagenome | host: Homo sapiens | place: China:Hubei | collected 2016-04-27 | study... | reverse complement strand
AGCGCCATAAGGACGCGGACAGCCCCCGGTATAAGGCACTGGGCAACTCCATCGCCCTGCCGCCGTGGAAATGGCTGCTGAAACGGCTGTGCGGTAACTACGAGCGGGACACCACAATGGCGAGTTTGTTCGATGGAATAGGCGGTTTCCCTTTGATTTGGGAGCAGCTGAACGGACACGGAACGTGCCTATGGGCCAGCGAGATTGAAGAATTCCCCATTGCTGTTACCAAACGGCGGTTCGGCACGGTAGAGGAACCGGGAGACATGGGACGGTTTTTGTTCCCATGCGGAGAAAGGGAAAAACTATGAGAGATCAAGAACTCGTAAATGCGCTACGTGAGCACGCGGAATGGGCAGAGGGGAACCAGTGGGAAACGCCCATTACCTTGGGCGATGATCTGGCGGAAGCCGCAGACCAGATTGAAGCGCAGTCGAAAGAGATCGAGAAGCTGCGGGGGCAACTCCGCCATCTGCGCCGAGACTGCGATCTTGACCGGCTGGAGGAACTGGCCGAGGCCGACAAGGACGGGCGGCTGGTGGTGCTGCCGTGCAAGACGCGGCAGGAAAAACTTCTTGAGCAGTACCCTACGGCAGATGTCGATGAAAACGGTATTTTGGAGGTATGCCCAGCTCTACTTTTTGCCTCGCACAGGGGAAAGAAAGGCGGGTGCTCAACCCTAAACCGCTCATGCGACGATTGCCGCAAGGAGTTCTGGGGTTTGTGGGACGAAGCGGCATTGGAGGCGATGAAGGATGGCAATTAGCAAATCAAAGCGTGAAGCGGTCTACCGAAAGTATGATGGCCACTGTGCGTATTGTGGACGCAAAATCGCCTACAAGGATATGCAGGTAGACCATTTTCACCCATTGAGGGCGTGGGGTATTGAGGACGCTGGAACAGATGACCTTGACAACCTCATGCCAGCCTGCCGGATGTGCAATCACTACAAGCGTGCAAATTCCCTTGAAACTTTTAGACGCTACATCACAGAAATTCCGCGAAAGCTGCGCGAGAACTATATCTACAAGATTGGCGTGGTTTATGGCAATGTCATCGAGGCTGAAAAACCGATTGAGTTTTACTTTGAGACGCAGGAAAGGAAGGAGGGCTGACAATGGCTGAATACATTGACCGCGAAGAATACTGCGAAAAGCACTGCCGGTGCAGTAACGAGTATTGTGACAAAGAAAGTTGCCCTATCTGGAAAGCGCCCGCCGCCGACGTTGCCCCGGTGGTGCACACCCGGTGGGCGCATCTTGGCGGGGATGAGTGGTGCTGCCCTGTGTGCGGTTTTGTAATTACCACTGAGGGCAGTTGGGACAAGCCTACCAAAAAATACTGCGAGGATTGCGGGGCAAAGATGGACGGAGGTGCTGAATGAAGCTGAAAGACTGGCTGATGATAGCCTTTTGGACGCTGGTTATAGCCGCTGGCATTGCGTTTATCGTGTTTTATTTCAAAAGCATTTTGACCGCCGACATCCCCCTGTGGCTGAAACTGTACTTGTTGGGGAGAAAATAAGATGGATGAGTACATCGAGAAACACAAAGTGGTCAATCTGCTGATCGAATTAGAGAACGAATTTCAGCAGTTTAAGCCATTCAAAGGCTTTGAACACGCAATGTATCGCAAGTTGTGTGAAGCTGAAATTGCTATCGGCAAGCTGCCTGCCGCCGATGTGGTTCAGGTACTTCGCTGCAAGGACTGTAAAGATTGGGGACCCGGAACCAGAGACGTCCCCATCTGCTGGGAAACATTCGAACCAATGCCGCCAGATGGCTTTTGCAGTCACGGCGAAAGAAAGGGCGGCGGGGATGGCTAAACAATCCGGCATGATTGCCTTTGCCGAGCAATTCGCCCAGGCGAAAGTAGACGCCGCCCAGCGGCTAACCTCCCAGTACATGATCGATACCCTACAGATGACCCTCCACCAGACGGAGGGCTGGGGTTATGACCGGATCATGCGGCTGACGGAGGCGTGGCAGCAGACCCAAAAGGAGTACACGCCCGCCCTCAATTCCAACGACCCGGCGGCGGACGTGATGCAGGAGCACATGGACCGGGTGATGGCCCAGATTATCGGCGGCAAACAGGAGCTACGGCCGTTCCCGGAGCGGTATCACGAGCTGCGGAAAGTGACATATGGGAGGCAACATGACAAACGATGACAAAGCCCTGCTAAGGGCATATGCGGAAAACAACATGAACCGGGAGCAGGCTGCACGGCAGGTTTATATGCACCGCAATACGGCGGGCTACAGGTTTGAGCGCATCAAGAAAGAGACCGGGTTAGACCCGCATTGTTTTTATGACTTGGTGGCATTGCTGCGGAAGATTGGGGAGTGCGTATGACCGAGGTGATAGCATGAGCACATTTCCGGAGCGGCTGCGCAAATTGAGAGAATCTGAGCGGCCTGCTAAAAGTATGAGATTGAAAGCGGAGCTGATTGGAATCGGGCATGATACGCTGCGGAAGTACGAAACCGGGGAGAACGAACCGGCTCTCAGCCAGTTGAAGCTGATAGCGAATCATTACCACGTCAGTTTGGATGAGCTTGCATGGGACGAGGGCGAGCGAGAGAGTAAACCTTTATAGTATCGCAAAAAAAATTGGCCTTTGCCCCCAATTCGGGGCAAGCGTAGAAAAATATGTGTCAGAATGAGGGTGCGGGGTTATATCCGTATCCTCATTCTTTCCACCCATCCTTTCTTTCCTCCTGACCCCGGCGGATGCCGGGGGTATGCAGACGTAGCTCAGTTGGTAGAGCACCGCACCAGGAGGTATGCGCAGGTTCAAGTCCTGCCGTCTGCACCATGGCGAGGAGCGTTTCGGGTGATGCGTTCTCGCTACCAAAAAATATAAGCTGCGGCCCGCAAAAGCAGCTCGTCTCCGGTAACTGGTACTTGCCCTTGATGCCCCGGTGCAATTCCGGTTGGGCATAGGACCCCTCGCACCTCTCCGCGGAAACGTGTGACGTGTCCCAGAGGGGACATTACGAATTGTGGCTTAGTTGGAAGAGCCATTCAGTGTAGAGTTGCCCTTCGGGGCGGGTAAAGACTGCTATGTACAGGCCAAGGGGCGGGGGCCGGTAGCAAAACGAAAGGGAGTGAGCGCATGGCTGGCGGAGCGCCAAGGAAATGGAAAAGCGTAAAGGCAATGCAAAAAGCCATTGACGCTTATTTTGAAAGCTGCAAAGGGGAACCGATTATTGGCGACGATGGACAGCCGCTGATGGATAAATACGGCAACGTCATTCTGATAGGGCAGAAGCCGCCCACGATAACGGGGCTTGCGTTGGCGTTGGGGTTTACGGGCAGACAAGCGCTGATCGATTATCAGGCGCGGCCTGAGTTCGCGGACACGGTTACGCGCGCGAAGTCCCGCTGCGAGGAATACGCCGAATCTCGGCTCTACGACAAAGACGGTGCGAACGGAGCGAAATTCTCGCTTGGCTGCAATTTCGGCTGGAGGGCTACGGAAGAAAAGGCGGAAACGGCGGCAGGCGGCATTGTGCTGCTGCCTGCGGTGATGGATACGCCGAAGCCGCCGGAGGATGAGACGTGACAAGCCAGACGGTGATCTGGCAGCCGCAGCCGAAACAGGCTGCGTTCATGAGCCGGTTTGAGGACGAGGCACTGTATGGCGGCGCTGCCGGAGGCGGCAAAAGCGACGCATTGGTGATGGAGGCCCTGCGGCAGGTGGATATTCCCTATTACCGCGGGCTGATCGTACGGCGGACCTATCCACAGCTGGAAGATCTGATTGGAAAGACGCTGCGGCTCTATCCAAGCATCTATCCGGGGGCAAAGTACAATGACAGCAAGCATGTCTGGAAGTTTCCTTCCGGAGCCGTGGTGATCTTTGGCTCTCTGCCGCACGTCAAGGACAAGTACAACTACCAGGGCAAGCCGTATGACTTTATCGGCTTTGACGAGCTGACGCAGTTTCCCTATGAACTGTATGACTACCTGACGCACTCGCGAAACCGGCCCAACGGTCCGGGGACCCGCGTTTATTCACGCGCCACGGCAAACCCCGGCGGCGTGGGGCATGGGTGGGTCAAGGAGATGTTTATCACGGCGGCTCCGCCCATGCAGACGGTATGGAAGCAAGTCAAGGTGCAGACGCCTGATGGGGTGCAGTCCAAGTGGAAGTCCTCGGTGTTCGTGCCGTCCACGGTGTTTGACAACCAGGCGCTGCTGGACAATGACCCGGACTACATATACCGGCTGGCCAGTATGCCGGAAGCGGAGCGGAACGCCCTGCTGTACGGAGACTGGGACAGCTTCTCCGGGCAGGTATTTACAGAGTGGCGGAATGACCGTGAGCATTACAGAGACCATATCAAGACCCACGTCATCGAACCCTTCCGTATCCCGGAAAATTGGAATGTGTGGCGGGCGATGGACTGGGGCTATACGCGGCCCTTCTCCGTTGGCTGGTATGCCGTGGATCAGGACCGGCGGCTTTACCGCATCCGGGAGCTGTACGGCTGCACGGGAACGCCCAATGAGGGCGTGAAGTGGACACCGGACCATGTGGCGGAAGAAATACGCCGCATTGAGCGGGAGGACCCCAATTTGCAGGGGCGGACGGTGCGGGGCGTGGCAGACCCGGCCATCTTCGGCAACAGTGGCACGGAGAGCGTGGCGGCGGTGATGGAGCGCAAGGGCGTGTTTTGGGAGGCCGGGCAGCATGACCGGCTGAACGGTAAGATGCAGATACACAACCGACTAGCCTTTGATGGGCAGGGCATCCCCATGCTGTATGTGTTCGACACCTGCAGGCATTTCATCCGGACGGTGCCGAATCTGGTATATAGCGAGACGGACGTTGAGGACGTGGACACCGACGGCGAGGACCATATTTATGACGAGTGCCGGTATATGTGCATGGAATACCCGGTGGCGCAGACCATTCGGGTTCCAGCAGCGGTGAAGCCGTACAGCCCTCTGGACGCGGACGAGCCGGAGGACCGGGATTACGCATGGTTCCGGAAATACTGATGGAGGACGTATGGACAGACAGGACTTATTCAATAAGGCAATGGGCATGGGGCTTGGAAGTCTCATGCCTCAGCTGCAGCCGCAGCCCGCAGGGCAGATGGCCACCGGGGATGCAATCAATGTGGATGACATCCGCAAGGCGGCGGAGACGGTGCGGAAGTACAAGGACGGCAAGAGCCTGCTGGAAAACCGCCTGAAAGAAGATGAGCTGTGGTATCGGGTGCGGCACTGGGAAGCGGTGCGGAAGAAGTTCAACCCGGATGTGCCGGAGCCGTCCTCCGCATGGCTGTTTAACGCCATTACCAACAAGCACGCCGACGCTATGGACAACTACCCGGAGCCGAACGTGCTTCCGAGAGAGGCGGGAGACCAGCAGGAGGCCAAGAAGCTGTCCTCCATTCTCCCCTGCGTCATGGAGGCGGCGGAGTTTGAGGACGTGTATGCGGATGCCTGGTGGGGCAAGCTGAAACACGGCACCGGCGCGTATTTCATCGGGTGGGACCCAGAAAAGGAAAATGGGCTGGGCGACATTGATATTCACGATCTCGACCTGCTGGACGTTTACTGGGAGCCGGGGATCAAGGACATTCAGCAGAGTCGGAACCTGTTTATCGCAGGCGTGGCGGAGACGGCAGACCTGGAAGCCCAGTTCCCACAGTACAAGGGCAAGCTGGAAACGGCAACCCCGGATGACTACGCCTACTCTTACGATCCCAACGTGGACTGGACGGGGAAGTGTTTGGTGTGGGACTGGTACTACAAGAAGAAGGACCTGACCGGGAAGACACTGTTGCATTATTGCAAGTTCTCCGGGGACTGCATCCTGTATGCCAGCGAGAATGACGCCAACTATGCTGAGCGCGGCTATTATGACCACGGCCTGTACCCGGTGGTATTCGACACCATGTTCCCGGAAGCGGGGACGCCGTATGGGTTCGGCATGATTGCCATCTGCAAGAATCCACAGCTTTACATCGACAAGCTGGGCCAGAACATTCTGGAGCGCAGTCTGCTGGGCACCAAGACCCGGTACATTGCATCTTCTCAGGCGGGTATCAATGAAGATGAGCTGAAAGACGCTTCCTGTGCCGTGGTGCATAGCGAGCTGCCGAGACTGGACAACGAGCATTTGCAGCCCATCGTGCCACCCTCTCTGGAGGGCAACTACATCGACGTCTATCAGATGAAGATCGACGAGATGAAAGAGACCAGCGCCAACCGGGACATGAACAACGGCGGCACCTCCGGCGTGACGGCGGCGGCTGCTATCGCGGCGCTGCAGGAATCCGGCAACAAGGTGAGCCGCGACATGATCCAGGGCAGCTACCGGGCATACCGGAAGGTTTGCTCTCTGGTGATCGAGCTGATCCGGCAGTTTTATACGGAGACCCGCACCTTCCGCATTCTGGGCGAGAACGGGCAGATGGAGTTTGTGGACTTCAACAACGCTGGGATGCAGGATCAGCCGGTGGCGATGCCGGGGAATACGGCGCAGATGTTCCGGCGCCCTGTGTTCGACTTGAAGATCAGACCCCAGAAGCGCAGTCCCTTTACCATTGAAGCCCAGTATGAGCGGGCAAAGGAGCTGTATGGCCTGGGGTTCTTCAATCCGGAGAACGCCCAGCAGAGCATCATTGCCCTGTCCATGATGGACTTTGAAGGTAAGGAGCAGATTTTGCAGCAGGTGCAGCAGGGGCAGACCCTTTTGAACATGGTGCAGCAGCTCCAGCAGCAGCTTGCCATGTTTCAGGCGGCGGCGGGGATGAATGTGGAGCAGCCGGGGTATCAGGGACAGACAGGCCAGAGCGGCGGTGGAGCCACCATTGCACAGGCAAGGCAGGATGCCGTCAACGCCAACAAGAAGAGCTACGGCGAACGGCTGGCTGAGAGGAGCAGGGCATGACCCGTGTTTACGCCAGCCGCCAGGGAGCCCGGTTTCGGCTGGAATGCCGGGGCCACGCCGGTTACGCGGAGAGCGGGAAGGACGTGGTATGTGCCGCCGTCTCCGCAATCTGCCAGACGCTTTACCTCTGGTGCAAAAACACCGAAAACGTGACGGTAGAGGACGAGACCATGGGATCGGGTGTATTCATGCTGACGGTCAGAGGACCCTGCTGGGAGCCGTGGAAGGCTGCCGTGCTGGGGCTAATGAGTTTAGAGGCGGGATACCCCGCCAATATACGGGTGGATGCCCGGGAATTTGATTTGTGTTCCAAGCCGCAGACGCGGCAAGAATGATAAAGGAGCAAGCGTATGAAACACTTTTTTGTCAAGGCGATGTGCCTGTTTCTGTTTGACGGCGGCGCTTCCGGGGCGTCCGGCGGAGCAGGAGAGGGCGGAGCCGAGACGGGCGGGACCAATGGCGGGCCTGACGTCGCCCAGCAGGCCAAAACGGGCGAGGTAGTCTACGGAAAGCAGACTGCGGCTCCTGACGCCGGGGAGCAAGACCAACGCGCATCCTTCAAGGATTTGATCAACGGTGACTATAAGGCGGACTTCGACGCCGAGGTACAGCGGATCGTAGGCGAACGGCTGAAAAAGGTAAAGGATCAGGGCCGCATCGTGGCGGATCAGGGCAAAGCGCTGAACGCACAGCAGCCCATTCTGGACGCCCTGTCTCTTCGCTACGGCACGGCACCCGGCGACATTGAAGCCCTGCGGTCGGCGGTGGATCGGGACAATTCTCTTTGGGAGCAGGCTGCAGAGGAAGCCGGTATGAGCGTGGAGCAGTACCGGCAGTATCAGCAGATGCAGCAGGAGAACGCACGGCTGAGAGCGGCGCAGGAGGACTATTACGCCCGTCAGCGCAGCGAACAGCAGCTGCGCTCGTGGATGGATCAGGCGGAGGCCATGAAGCAGGACCCCCTGCTGGCAGACTTCGACCTGCCCACCGAGATCAACACCAATCCCGATTTCCTCGCCTTGCTGCAAAGAGGCGTCAGCGTGGAGCAGGCATACAAGGTCCTGCACATGGATGACTTTCTCAGCAAGGCCACGGCACAGGCGGAAAAGACCGTAACGGATAATATCCGCGCCAGAGGGGCCAGACCCCAGGAGAACGGAGCCGCGCCCAAGAGCGCCGTTGTTGTGAAGGATGATGTTTCCAAGCTGACCCCGGCAGACCGGGCGGAGATCGCCAGACGGGCTGCGATGGGGGAAACCATCACTTTTAACTGACAACAACAAGGAGGCTACTCTATGAATACTCTGTTTATGTTCCCTATGTTCGTGCAGATCTTCGCGGACATGAAGACCAACACCACTACCCAGACGGGCGAGGGCAAGGACCTGTCTGCGGAGATGAAGGCCTATTACTCCGACTATCTGATCGACCTTGCAGAGCCGGAGCTTGTGCATGACCAGTTTGCCCAGAAGCACCCAATCCCCAAGAACGGCGGCAAGACCATTGAGTTCCGCCAGTATGATCCCCTGCCTGAGATGACCACCGCCCTTACCGAAGGCGTGACCCCTGATGGCCAGAGCCTGAACGTGAAGAAGCTGGAGGCCACCGTGAAGCAGTACGGCGGCTACGTCACCCTGTCCGATATGCTGATTCTGGCAGCCATCGACAACAACGTGGTGCAGGCCACCAAGCTGATCGCCTCTCAGGCCGGACGCACCCTGGATACCATCACCCGCGACATTCTGAACGCCGGTACCATTGTCCAGTACGCCGACGGCTCTGTGACTGCTCGCGCCAATCTGGTGGGCGGCAGCGCCACCGAGAGCGAGAACAACTATCTGACCGTGGACGCCATCAAGAAGGCCGTGCGCACTCTGGAGGCGCAGGACGCTCCCAAGATCAACGGCTACTATGTGGGCATCATCCATCCCAACGCCAAGTATGACCTGATGAAGGACCCTGAGTGGAAGAGCCCCCACGAGTATGTGGATACCGCCAACATCTACAAGAACGAGATCGGCGAGCTGTACGGCGTCCGCTTTGTGCAGTCCAGCCGCGCCAAGGTGTGGAAGGATGCCGCCAAGAACAAGGCCACCGGTACAGAGGTCGCCAACAAGCGGGATGTGTACTCCACCCTGATTCTGGCGGATGACGCCTACGGTGTGACGGACATTTCTGGCGGCGGTCTGCAGCACATCGTCAAGCAGCTGGGCAGCGCCGGTTCCGGCGATCCCCTGGATCAGCGCGCCACCGTCGGCTGGAAGGCCACCAAGACGGCGGAAATTCTGGTGCAGCAGTACATGGTACGTATTGAGACCACTGCCAGCGCCTGATAGGAGGACAGTATGAGCGAAGCTAAGAAGGTAACGGATCCCAATGAGGAGCTGGTAGAGTATACCGCACCTCTCATGGGCCGCACGGATTCCCGCGATATTATCGTGGGCGTCAACGGTGAGATCATCCGCATTATGCGTGGTGAGACTGTGCAGATCAAGCGGAAGTTCCTGCTGGTGCTGCAGAACGCAGAGAAACAGGAAATGGAAGCCTACAAGGCACAGATGGCGGCGCAGAAGAACAGCGCCAAGGCTTTGGCCGATATGTAACCCGATGCGGGCAGACGGTTTCCTGCCGTTTGCCCGCATTTTCTATGGAGGGCGTATGAATCGCATTATTTCACTGTCCGTTGAGGACATGTATATCAAATATACCGGGGAAGCGTTCGGAGCCACCGGCTCCCACAACGCCGTGACCCTGCGGATGACATTCGGCCCTGCATGGGAGGGCACCGCCAAGACGGCGTATTTCACCGATGCGCTGGGGAACACTTCCGTTGCGCTGGTGCTGGGGCTGGACACGCTGGTGGATGGAGCCTATGAAGTGGATGTGCCGTCCGAGGCACTAAAAATCGCAGGCGTGGCGACCATTACTATCAAAGGCGTACTGGTATCCGGGGAAACCATCACAAAAGCCATTACCACGGCGGCGGGGCATTTCCGGGTATTGGATTCCGAGCTGCCGGACAGCGCCGGGAACGCCGGGACCATCACGCCCAGCGACAAGGACCAGCTGCAGGCGGAGATTGCCGGGCTTGAAAATCTGTTTACCACCGCAAAAGCGGCGGCAGAAGCAGCAGCGGCCAACGCAAAAGTGAGCGAGACCAACGCAAAGGCCAGTGAAACGGCAGCGGCCATCTCCGCGTCCTCTGCGGAAGCCGCTAAAACGGCGGCGGCAGACAGCGCAGCGACAGCGGCGGAAAAGGCCACGAACGCCAGCAACAGCGCCAGCAAGGCGGCGGCCTCCCAGACGGCGGCAAAGTCCAGCGAGGACAAGGCCACAGCGCAGGCTAATGTAGCTGAATCCAACGCGTTGGCGGCAAAATCCGCTCAAGGCCTTGCTGAATCCAGTGAAATCAACGCTTTTTCCAGTGCTCAGGCAGCGAAAAGCGCAGCCAGCACGGCGTCTAATGCGGCAAGTTCTGCCGATCAGGCGGCCACGGCGGCATCCGGCTCCGCGTCTCAAGCCAGCGCGGCAGCAACGGCAGCGGCAGGAAGCGCCGCAGGCGCGGAGGCTGCCAGCAAAAACGCCCAAAGCTGGGCGGTAGGCGGAACCAACACCCGCCCCGGCGAGGACACAGACAACGCCAAATATTGGGCAAAGCAGGCGGAGGCAGTTGTTGGCGGTGACTTTGCTACCAAGGTAGAGGCACAGGGCTATGTAACGGCACATAACCAGAGTGTTGACGCTCACAGAGACATTCGCAACGCCCTGAATAACAAGGAAACAGCTGGCGCGGCGGCGACAGCGGTGACTGCCCACAACGAGGACAGCACTGCCCATGCGGACATTCGGGAGGCGCTGAATAGGAAGGCGGAAACCTTTGTCATTCAGGCGAATGCAAATGTGTCAACCAGTGGGATTACCATTTCCAACGTAGACAAAACGCTAGATGAAGTGAACGCCGCAAGAGAAGCGGGGAAAGCAATTCGCCTGAAGCTCATTATGGATAGCGAGGCGTATCAAGAACTCCCCCTTTTGGTTTTCTTTCAAGTTAGCCAGAAATTCATATACACATTTAGCGGGGCAAGCACATCAAACGCAGCTTCTGTTCAACTTACATTTGAAGGAGATTCTGTAAGAGCGATTGTTACCAAAAAAGAGATCTTCGGCCTTTCCGACAATGCCCCTGCCGCCCCCGGCACCACATCCGCCGGAACCTCCGACCTTGCCGCCCGCGCCGATCATGTGCATCCCAAAGAGGTCAGCGACACCGACCGGGCGACGTGGAACGGCAAAGCCGATCTTGTAGACGGCAAGGTGCCTACCTCCCAGCTGCCGGAGATTAGTTCTGTTAAAACCTACACCGCCACCATCGGGACTACGTGGGTGGAGGATGAAAACACCGGCGTCAAGACGCAGAGCGTTGCCATTGCTGGTGTCAAGGCCGCCAACACCGCCACGGTAGACCACGTTTACACGGGGGCAGGGACTTCTGACGATTACGCGGCCTTTGTGGAAGCGGAAAATCAGTACCTCAACTGCATCACCAACGGCTACGCCGAGACCTATAACGGCGGTATCAAGTTTACGATCTTTGGGGATGCCAACACGGTGTCTATCCCCATTGTTGCGGAGGTGAGCTGATGGGCCATGTAACGGTAGTTGGCGGGTGCAGAGCGAAAGCACCGTCAACCGGTATCTTGGCAAGCACTTTGCCGGTGGGTTCCACCGTGAAGCTGATGGAGGGCGGCGCGGCGGTGGAGTATCTGGTGGTCAATCAGGGGATTCCTTCTAACTCCAACCTGTATGACGCAAGCTGTGACGGAACGTGGCTGCTGAGGAAGGATATTCATAGTAACAGGCAGTGGAATACATCCGATGAGAATATCTATGAAACCAGTGCAATCAACACTTGGTTAAACGGAGATTTCTTCAATTTGTTTGGGACAGTTGAGCGAGCAACAATTAAGACGGTCAAGATACCGTATCGCAAGGACGGCGGCTTTGGTGGCACTGACCAGAGTGGCGCGGATGGTCTGTTATGTAAGGTGTTTCTGTTGGGTGGCTATGAACTGGGCTGGACGGCGTTTGACGTCCAGTATTTCCCGGAGGACGGTGCGAAGCTGTCCTACTTTGGGTCTGGGGACGGCACGTCCGCCACCAACAAGCGCATTGCGAAACTGAACGGCTCGACCGCCAACTGGTGGCTCCGCTCCCAGTACACCCGCTACACCTACGACGTGTGGGGCGTCAGCTCCGCCGGCTACAAATACAGCGGCAACTTAGCATCCAACTCGTACGGCATCCGCCCAGCCCTTATACTACCTTCCACTGCTAAGTTCAATACAACTACTATGCTTCTAAAGGGGTGAGATGATGGGGAACTGTATGTTTTTACGCAAGGGTGAGGTGCATACGCCGCCGTCCACGGACAAGGAGGTCATCGTTGCCATTACGGCGGCCAACATTTCCGACTATTTCACCGTGACCAACGGCACCTATTATTTCGCAGGCTCCGGGTCGGTCTTTACCAGCAACACCAGCGGCAAATCGGGTTCCACCGCTTCCACGGTGCTGACGGCGAAGCAGGACATTTCCGTGCTGGCGTTCAACTACTCCTATTCCAGCGAAGCCAAGTACGACAAGTTCACGCTGAAAGTGGGCGGAACCACGGCGGAAGATGGCGTATCCGGTGCTACCACGAACAAGACGTACAGCGGCAGTCTTGCCAAGGGGCAGACAGTGGAGTTCACCTACTCAAAGGACAGTTCGCAGGATGCCAACGATGACAAATGCACATTCAGCGATATGCACATCACGATTCTTGTGCCAAAGGGGGCGGCATAATGGGCAGAGTAATTATGAGCGGCATTGTGCCGCCACTGAAAGCACCGGTGACGTATAAGGCGGATTTTGCGGACAATACGTGGGCGCAGATTATTGACGCCTGCCACAAGAATCAAGTGCCCGCTACTTGGGTGGTGGGCAACCAGAAAACCATGACCATCAACGGAACAGCTTACGTTATCGACATCATCGGCAAGAACCATGACACCTACGCCGCAGGTGGGAAAGCTCCGCTGACCTTCCAGCTGCACGACTGCTACGGCGAGGCCAAGAACATGAACAGCTCCGACACCAACGAAGGCGGCTGGACGAGCTGTGATATGCGGCGAACGCATTTACCCGCCATCCTTGCCTTGATGCCGACGGAGGTGCAGAACGGCATCCGGGAGGTGAATAAGCTGACCTCGGCGGGCAACCAGAGCGTCACCATTAACACCACGGCGGACAAGCTGTTTTTGCTGAGTGAGATTGAGATTTTCGGCAGCGCCAGCTTTTCCAAGAGCGGCGAGGGCACGCAGTACGACTACTACAAGGCGGGCAACAGCAAGGTGAAGAAGTTCAACGGCAGCGCGGAAACCTGGTGGGATCGCTCTCCGCATGGCAGCAACTCCACGCGTTTCTGCTATGTCTACAGCAACGGCGCCGCCGTCTACACCAACGCGAGCGACGCGATTGGCGTGGCCTTCGCCTTCTGCTTTTAAAAAAGCCGGAGGTCAATCCCACCATCCACACACAAACACGTGATTCGTCAACAGCTTATACGAATGAAAAAACCGGCTGAGTAAGCCGTAAAATTGAAAGGAGAAACACTATGGAGAAGAAGTTTGCTGAGATCATCAACGAGGGCAAGAAGACCGGCAAGACCATCGAGGCTGTCAACGCCGAGCTGAAGGCGGCGGGGGCCAATTTCCACCTGAATCCTGACGGCTACGTGGCCGGTTGGGCGGAGCGGGAGATGGCCGAGGGCTTCATCCCTGCGGAGAAGGAGCCGGAGGACGTGAAGCACCTGCATGATTATATGCGGTACGATGTCGCGAAGGCCGGTCAGACCGTGCGGGTGGAGACCCCGGAGGGCACCTACGATATTACGTGGGACGAGGGTGGCCATCCTGAGAAGGCCGTGCGGGTGTGACCACCGAAAGGAGGGGTACTATGAACGCTTTACACATCAAAAATACGGTGTTGGCGGTGCTGGCTGCGGCTGGCTCCGCCATCGCCCAGGCTCTGGGGGGCTGGGATATGGCGCTGAAAGTGCTGATCTGTTTCATGGTGCTGGACTACGCCACCGGATGGATGGTAGCGGCCATCTGGCATAAGTCCAGCAAGAGCGGCACCGGGGCGCTGAGTTCCGACGCCGGGTTCAAGGGGCTGGCGAAGAAGTGCGTCATGCTGGCGCTGGTATGGATGGGGGCATTGTTGGATCAGGCCACATCCAGCGATTTTGTACGGGACGCTGTTTGCATGTTCTTTATTGCAAATGAGGGGCTGTCAATCCTCGAAAATACGGCAGTGATGGGGGTCCCCTACCCCGCCTTTGTGAAAAATATGCTGGATGCCATCCGTCAGGCCAGCGATCAGGGAAAACAGAATTCGGAGGCTCACACATGAGCACGAGAGCGGGCACCGTCCCGCTCTCCGATCTCCAATTTTTGAAGATCTATTTCAATAAGCGGCGTCTCCGCTCCACACCGGCCAACCTGCGAAAAATGCTGGCGGAGGCGGGCGGGGACGCTATCTGCAATGGTTCCATTTTCCTGAGGAACCAGACCCCGGCCTGCCACCTGAAAGCAGACGGTAAGATCTACAAGGCCCCCAATTACCGGGCGTGGGCCATCAGCTGGAACACCCCGGCGGACTTCGGCGTGAGAACCGTGCCCAACGGGGACCGGAATTACATGGAGTGCGTCCACCTCATCATCAGCGGGAAGAAGATCAACCCCGTCACCTGCGGAACGGATATGAAGTACCGCGCTCCACGGACGGCCATCGGCACCAAGAACGGGCGGTTCGCCTACTATGTGAGCAAGGCCCGGCGGTCGCCGGAACAGCTCCGGAACCTGCTGGCGTCCTCTGGCTGGGACAACGCCATTATGATGGACGGCGGCGGGTCTACCTGCTTCATGGATTCGACAGGCAAGGGCTTTACCGGGGACGGGCGGGTGATCCCGTTCTTCCTGGTGTGGAAACTGAAAAGTGAGGATGCGTGTGAGCCGGAAGGAGAAAAACCCATGGTAGAGATCAACGCCTATTCCAAGGCGAAGGACGGCAACAAGAAGCTGTCCACCCATTTTAAAGTGAAAGAATTTGCCTGCAAGGACGGCTCCGACGCCGTACTGGTAGCGCCCCGGCTGGTAATGGTGCTGCAAAGCATCCGCAGTCGCTTCGGCGCGGCTGTGACCATCAATAGTGGGTATCGGACGCCGCAGTACAACGCCAAGGTCGGCGGCGTGGCCCACAGCCAGCACTGCTATGGCACGGCGGCTGATATTTCCGTGCGAGGCCAGACCCCGGAAGCGGTGGCGGCTTATGCGCGGCAACTGATGCCCGATTGGGGCGGCGTGGGCGTGTATGCCGGACAGGGCTTCACCCACATCGACGTCCGGGAGGCCAAGGCCGACTGGAACGGATAAGGAGACACTATGAACAAAACAATTTCAGAGGTCATCGCCCAGACGCAGGCGGTACGGCCTGACCTCTACACGGATGAACAGATCACCGGCTGGCTTTCTGAATTGGACGGGCAGCTGAGCGTGGAACTGCTGAAAACGGACCCGGTAGCCTATTCGTGGCCGGAGGACGCCGGAACGGAGTTGCTGGTGCCCCATCCGTATGACCGCCTGTATCATTTGTATGTGATCGCTATGATCGATTTGTACAATCGGGAAACAGAACTGTACACCAATGACATGGCCGTGTTCAACAGCGCCATGCAGGAATACCGGAGCTATTACCGGCGGACGAACCGACCGGCAGCGGACGGGAATTGGTTCAAGACCATGTAAGGAGGGGCTATGTATCTTCCAAGTCTGAAATACGCAGAGCAGAAAACGAAACAGCAGATCGTAGAGTTTTTGGGGATCAATTTCTCCGACAACTTTACGGACGGCAATTTTTCTGCCTGCCGGAACCTCTCTACCCGCAGGTATCCCTATCTATCTACACGGCTGCGGCGGCTGCCGGTGGGGGACTATGTGTCCCCTACCGCCGTGACCGCATGGAATAAGCTGGTGGTGGTGGACGGCACGAGCCTGATCTATGACGGCAATGTGGTTGGAACAGTGACGGCAGGGGAAAAGCAGTTTGCCGTGGTCAACACAAAGCTGGTGATCTGGCCGGACAAGAAATATCTGGACCTGAACACGTCCAAGCTGCACGAGCTGGGAGCCAGTGCAGAAAAAGCCAACGCCGTTGTGACCACGGACAGCATCACCATGACGGGGGCAGGGCTTTCCTCCAAATTCTCTGCCGGGGACGGGATCACGATCTCCGGCTGCACCACAAAAAAGGAAAACAACAAGGATATCGTCATCAAAGCCGTGGATAAAGACAAACTGACATTCTCCGCAAACGCGCTGGCGGCTTGCACGGAAGCGGGTACCATGAAAATCGAGCGGAAGATCCCGGATCTGGATTTCATCTGCGAGAGTGAGAACCGGCTCTGGGGCGTGAGCAACGCCAACAAGACCATTTACGCGTCTTCCCTGGGCGATCCGAAAAACTTTTTCGTGTATCAGGGGATCTCCACGGATTCCTACGCACTGGCGGTTGGCTCTGCCGGGAATTTTACCGGGTGCTGCAAGCTGAGTTCCTCCGTGCTTTTCTGGAAGGAAAACCTGCTGCACAAGATTTTGGGCAGCTACCCTGCGGAATACGCCCTCTACACCTCGGACATTACCGGCGTGCAGGAGGGCAGCTTCAAGAGCATGCAGGTCATCAATGACGTTCTCTTTTACAAGGGGCCGGACGGCGTGTACGCCTATTCCGGCGGTACGCCGTCACTGGTGTCGCAGACGTTCGGAGCCAAGCGGTTTACAGATGCCGTTAGCGGGACGGATGGCAAAAACTACTACATGTCCGCCAAGAGCGGTGGCGTGTGGCACCTTCTGGTGTATGACACCCAGCAGGGAGTATGGCTGGAAGAGGATGACACGGAGGCGCTGGATTTCTGCCGGTACAACAGCTTCCTTTATATGCTGGGCGCTGACGGTTCCCTTTGGGCGCTGGACGCAGACGAGGGTTCGGAAGTCGTTGATTGGAGCGCAACCTTTACCCCATTCTATGAAACCATGGAGGGGAAGAAGGTGTATTCCTTCCTGTATCTCCGGTTTGAACTTGGAAAAGGCGCATGGATTCAGGCGGAAGTCCGCTGTGACAATGGCAAATGGGAGAAGATCGGAAGCCTTCACGGCAAAGGACCGCAGCTTCTTCCGGTACGGCCAAGACGGTGTGACAAATACGAGGTACGGCTATCCGGGCAGGGCGCGTGCGCGATCCTTGGCATGATCCGGCGGTTCCGGGTGGGTTCGGAGGTGTAGCATGGCAATTTTTGACAAGGAATTGAACCATCTGGATCCGCAGGACGCCGCCGGGAGCCTGCGGACGCTAGAAAGCTACATTTCCTATATGCGGGAGCGGCTGGAGTTTAACAATTCCAATCTTACCCGCACCCTGTCTTCGGCAGGAACCAGTACGGCGGAAATGGTGCTGATCGTGGCGGCGCTGCAGAACAACGTGCAGGCCATGCAGTCCAGCGTCACGGCGATGCAGGGGCAGATCACCACTTTGGAAACAACGGTTTCCGGGCTGAATAACAGCATACAGACATTGAGCCAGAACGTGACGGCGCTGCAAGCCTCTGTGGGCACTCTGCAATCGGACGTCGCTACGCTTAAAACCACCGTGCAGAACATCGACAAGCGCCTCACTGCGCTGGAAGCAAAAGGAGGGACCACCTGATGGCAGGGTACTATGACAAAAACAAAGACTACTCCAAGGAATTGCAGCGGACGGACCTTTCCTCTTCGGAACGGGCACAGTTGACACAGGAGCGGCAGAACAAGATCAATGACCGCTACGGCGGCAAGGAACCGAATATGATCGGCTCCAACAAGACCTACAGCCAGACCTACGGCGGTTCTTCCGGCGGCAGTTCCAAGGGCAGCTACAACGGAATTGAGTATGACCGCAGCAACAACGGCGGCATTTACGGCGTACCGACCAGCAATTCTCAGCAAAAGAATTACAAGCAGGGCGGCGTGACCTATCAGGTAGGCGCGGACATGAGCAGACGCCCTGATCTGGCTGGAGGGTATGCGGTGTCCAACGGATATACCGTGTTCTACGACAATAACGGTTATGCCTATAAGGCATCCAAAGGAACAGTGGATTATACGCCACATCAGGATATCAACGCTGGAAACGGCAGCTATAACAAAAGCGGGGCATGGACGGACAACGAGATGCTTTCCGCCGCAGATAAGCAGAAGATCGCAGACATTCGGGCGCAGATGCAGGCGGGGAAAATCACCGGGGACCAGGCCAACCAGGCGGCAAACGCTATCCGGGCTGGTTACGGCTACAGCATCGACAAAAACGGCTATGTGACAGACAACGGAGCGTTATCCCGCGTGAATGACAGGCGGGCGCAGTTAGGGCTTTCCACCAACCCGGAGGACGCTTCGACAGGGTATTACCGCTATCTGATGGGTACGGACACATCCCCGCTGGCGCAGGCAGCGGGACTGGTGAAGTCTTACGACGAGTTTAACGGCACATACACCCCCACAGACGTTTTGCAGGGGCTGGTCAACAACGGGTTCAACACCAGCGACGCCGGAAGGCCGAGCTTTGACTATACCTACGATCCCGAAATGCGGGCGCTGATTGACCAGATTATCAACAGCAATCTGGCGGACTGGAAACAGGGAGATCAGTATGCTGCCCTGAAAGACCAGTACGCCGCCAACGGCGAGATGGGCATGAACGATCTGCTGGGGCAGGTGTCCTCCCGCACCGGCGGTCTGGCTTCCTCCTACGCGGCCAGTGTTGCCAATCAGGAATACAACGACTGGATGAGCAAGCTGGAGCAGGCGGCGCAAGAAATGTACCAGCAGGACCGCAGCGACAAGCTGAACAATCTGGGTGTTCTGAACGACGCTTACAACCGGGAGTACGGCGAGTACGGAGACAAGTTGAACCAGTGGAACACGGACCGGGCTTTCGATTATCAGCGGCAGCAGGACGCCCTCGCCAACGAGTGGCAGCAGAAGGAATGGGACTACAACATGTCTCAGGACGAATATAACCGGCTGGCTCAGCAGGCGGACAACCTTGCGGCCTACGGTGATTTCTCCGGCTACAAGGCGCTGGGCTACACTGACAGCCAGATTAACAAGATGCGGCAGGCGTATCAGATTGCCCAGGCGGCAAAGGCGAAGAGCGGAAGCAGTGGGAGTAGTGTGAGCCGTAGGAGCAGTGGAGGCAAGAAAAGCGGGGATAGCGGCATGAAACTGAGCGTCGCAAAGGATAATGCCAAGCAGGGCATTTTCACGCCGGAAGTGCTAGATGCGTTCCATAAAAACGGGTATAGCGATGATTATCTGGAAAGCGCCTATGGCTACAACAACCCCGCGTCTGCATCGAATTTCAACCGGGCGTACAATAGCCTGATGATTTCCCTGTCGGAGGAAAGCTCCGCCAATGCGGAAAAGAATCTGAACAAGTTTGTTGACGAGTATTGGGATTATCTTTCCGATTCCCAGAAGAAGCAGGTCACACAGCTTGCGTCCAATTACGGATTCCAGATGTAAGGAGGCTGACACATGGCGACAAAGCCTGTATTTCGGAAAGTCACAACTGCGGCGGAAGTCCAGAAAAAGAACAAGGAGGATCGGGCAAATACTGCCCGTTCCTCTGATAAGCCGGTATTCAGAAAAGTAACGACTGCGTGGGGCGGGGATTTGTCTGATGTTAAGACTCCAACCCAGACGCAAAAACCTACTGTGCGAGGCCCAGCGCACAGCAACAGCACTACGCCCAGCCGCCAGCAGTGGAAGGCCACCAATGGCGGGCGGAAAAGCACCACGAACGCCGGGAAGAACAAACCATCTGCACAGAAAAAGTCCTTCTTTGAGATTGCCACGCAGAATAAGGCCCTGGGACGCGTCGTGGGAAATGCACAGCCCCGGCAGACTTCTTATGCCGGTCAGCTGGGACAGGTAAGCCGGAACGCGGCAGCTACCAATAGCCGGTACGATGCCGGGAATTTGCGGACAGCCCAGAAACAGGAAGTTGCTGCGCCCAGCATCGGCAATGCCAGAAAACTCGACGAGCCGACCTTTATGGAGCGGATTGGCAAGACCGTCACGGGCGGGGCTAAGTCTTCGGCGGCGGCCTATACCAATGTGCGAGGATACATTCAGGAAGGCACGCACATGGCGCGGGATGTGGATGTGTCCGGGTGGAACCGGGATCTGAACCGCTATCAATACGAACTGAGAAACGCAGACAACGATGCAGACAGGGCGTACTGGCAATCAGAAATCGACCGGGTGCGCCGGAATATTCAGAACGCTGGGAAAGCAACCGCCGAATCCAACGCATCTGCACAGAAAAATTACCGGCTGGCAGATGAAATTGCAGCCAATGCAGAAAAAGACCTGACCCGTGCAAAACAGGGTGCGGGGGCTGTTGGGCGGCTGCTGGTGGACGCGGGGGCGTCTATGACCCAGAGCGCCCTTGACGCAATCCCCAATCTCATTACTGGCGGCGCAACGGGCATGGTCCCGTTTGCGGCGCGGGCGTTCGGCGGAGCGGCCCAGCAGGCACGGCAGGACGGCGCTACGTGGGGGCAGCAGGGCCTTTACGGCGCAGCATCTGCCGCGAAAGAGGTTTTCACCGAAAAGATGTTCAATATTGCCCTTCCTTTTGCCAAAGCGTACGGCGGCGGTGCGCTGGATGATGTAGTGGAGCGCGGTATTCGCAGTGCGGTAGACAAGTTTGCCAAAACGGAAGCCGGGGCAAAGGCGCTTGGATTGGCGCTGACTTTCGGAGCCGGAGCGGTTGGCGAGGGCTTGGAAGAGTTCATCGGTGACTGGATGGAATGGCAGCTGCCCCGCATTTACGGCGGCGACGTTGCCACGGCGCAGGAAACGCTTTCCGATTCTCTGTATGACTTCCTGGTAGGTGCGACGTCCGGCGCGATGGGCGGGCTTGTCAGCCCCAATACATACCGCTACGATCTGGGCACCGCACAGGCCACACAGCAGGGCGTCCAGGAGCGCACGGACGTTCGGGAGGGTACACGTACCGCCCATTCGCAAACGAACGCACAGGCCCAGCAGGAGGGCGCACAGAGGACCATTCAGGAAGCTGTTCAGCGGCAGACTGCGAGTAATCCCGTTTCTGCGGAGGAACAGGTTTTGCGGCAGCGAGAAGCCGCCGTGCAGAAAACCTTTACCGGCATTGCAGACAAACTGGGGGACAGCGGCAGGAAGGCGTTTCAGACGGCGTATCAGGGAACGGACCGTGGTGACTACGCTGGGGAATTTCTGCGGGCGTATCACGCAGGCATGACCAACCAGAAGAATCCCAACAGCACCAGCGCGGTATCCTTTGCGGCGTATGCGGCAGGGCAGAATGACGCGGCAGCGTCTCTTGCAAGAGAGAAGCGGGCGGCGCAGTTTGCCAAGACCGCCGGAACGGACAGCGGCCTTGTGTTCGACGATTATGTTTCCCGTGAAATGGACAGTGCTGTTGCCGACGAGGTGAACACCGTGGCAAAGGCATTGGGCGTTCGGGTGCAGATGAAAGATCAGGTACTGGGCGGGCAGGCCAACGGCCAGATCACCGGCAGCGACGTTCTGATTGCAAAGGACGCGGTGGACCCTGCTTTGCAGGTGGTCGGCCATGAGTGGACCCACCGTGTACAGGAGTTGGCCCCGGAGCAGTACCGGGCGTTCCGGGACGCTGTTACCAGTCTGCCGGACGTGCAGGAAGCGACGAACATCCTGCTTGACCAGTACAACCGGGCGGGTGTTGAAACCAGCTACGAACAGGCATTGGACGAGGCTACCGCCAACTATGCCGGTGAGATGATCGCGAACAGCGACGTGCTGGACGATTTCATCCAGAAGCACAGCGCCGACCGGACGCTGCTGCAAAAGCTGCGGGACGCCATCCATGAGATCGTGGGCAAGCTGACCGGCAGAGCCAAGCGGCAGGCCCAGACGGTGGAGGGCAAATTGCAGGCGGCGTTTGAGGCGGCCAGTAAGCAGGCGGAGAGCTTGCAGAACCGGCAGACAAATGGTACAATCCAGGGAACGAGATATGCCGTAAAGGAGGGCAAGGACAATGGACGAGGAGAAGATGAACAATCTCGAAGAAAGGCTTTCGATGGAACTGAAACGGTTTGGGGCGCCTTACGCTGGGAAGCGGGTGCAGATCAAGGATACCGGCGCACAACTGAGCGCCGCTCTCGATTCTATGAACGAATGTCTCAAGCGGGAGCAGAAACCCAGCAATACGAAGGCATCGTATACGGATACAGATCTGTTTCACTAAATCAGGCCAGCGATTATGCGCAGAACGCTGCAAAGGAACTAACCAATCTTGGCGTAAAGGACTATTTTATCTTTGACGGCGAAGTTCAGGTAAATCACGCAGGGGTTACAGCTGGGAACAGCGCAATCGGCGTGACGCTGCGAAACGGTTCTGTGGGGATTAACAACACCGGCGAGGGGAGCATTGCGGAAGCGAAAAACACCGCAGCGCATGAAGCTGTTCACCATAAAGTTGACCTAAAATCCACGGAAATGATTTCCTATCAGCATATTATGATGCGGAACATTGACAGCAAAAGCCCCACCTTCCGCGCGTATTATAATGCAATTAACATCGGCTATTTTGATGGGAAGTTTGATTCGACCAATAGCGCACAAGTAAATAAGTTCGTCAACGAACTGTCCGCATATGTGGGTGGGCACATCTACTCCGGTGTAATGGATCCGTCCGCAATGTTTAAGGATTACAAAGCCGTGCAGACGGCCCTTGGAAAAGCGTTGGGGGCAGAAATTGAGAGCGCAGAGGATGGTGGAAAGGTTCGCTTTTCCCTGAAAGATTACAGCGATGCGGAGCAGCGGGACCACCGGAAAAAGGCAATCGCGTTTTTCGGCAAAACCTACAACTGGAACGAGACCGGATATCTGACCCCGGCAGGCACAAAGCTGGACTTCTCCGGCAAGCACGAGGGCGGCCCTGGCGGATACCGGACCGTAGACCACCGGGACATCCGGGACGCTATCGGTGAGGATTACGGCGGGGATGATTATTCCGGCTCTATGGTGCAGTTTATGAGCGAGGGCAATATCCGCATTTCCCCGGAAAGCGGCGGGATCAACCTCTCTGTGGAGCCGACAAAATCCCAGATGGATGCACTGTCGGACTTTATCGGTAAAAACCGGGGCGAAGTCATTCTTGATCTGGACACCCCGGATGGGCAGACAGTTTCCAGCACGGAATATCCCAGGGGGACCCATTCCAGCAAGGTGCTGAATGATATCAAAGCATATTTCAAAGATGGCACGAAGCCCCATGTTTCGGAATTGGCGCAGTTCCTATCGTTGAAAGGCACGGAGAACGCGCAGGAGATCGCGGCGCTGAAACGGGAAAACGAGAGCCTGAAAGAGCGGGTTGAGTATTGGAAGGGCCAGACCAGACGGTCTCAGGGCGTAACTACCGACCGGAAATCCGTTCAGAAGGCGGCGGACGCGCTGGTAAAGGACTACGGCGCAGAGATCAGCGGCAGCGACATTGCCGGAGACCTGCAAAGCTTGTATGATTACATTGCCAGCGGCAAGGACGGCAAGGACGAGCTGACCTATGCAGAGGCGCGGAGACGGTCTGATGCCATTGCGGAGCGGATCGCGGAAAGCGCCGTGGAGGTGGACGACCGGACATACAAGGAATACGCTGGCCTGCGGAAGTATCTGAAAGACACCAAGCTGACGCTGACGGAAGCGGATGCCGCCGAGATCACGGATTTCAACGAGTTTCGCAAGAGCTTGTTCGGCAAGCTGAAAATCAGCAAGGGCGAGCACACCAATGTTGACCAGATCTATTCCGAGCTGTCCAGCCAGTACCCGGAGTTTTTCAACGAGGCACAGGATACCAACATCTCCGACCAGGTGCAGCGGATCGCGGACGTGGCGAACCGGCTGTACAAGGTGACGGAGTACAACCCCTTTGAGGGCTACATGGGACAGGCCGTGGCGTCTATCTCCAATGACATTATGGACCGGTTCTTTGACCTTCCTCAGACGAAAAAGACCTTTGCGGACCGGGCAGCGGAGCAGGTGCAGGATGCCAGATTTCAGGGCAGACAGGCGGCAAATGACGCCTTTTTAGCTGGACAGATGGCACAAGGCAAACAGGACGCAAAGCGTCTAAGAAGCACGGCGCAGGCATTGGCAAAGGAACGGACCCGGCGTGCGGAGCAGGTGCAGGCGTTGAAGGAGCGTTACCGGGAGAAGGACGTGACCCGGCGGGACAATCAGAAACGGAGAGAACTGCGGGCTAAGATCGTTCGCCATGCCAGCGCATTGTCTCAAAAGCTGCTGCGGCCCACGGACAACCAGCACATTCCAGAGGATATGCGCTCCGCCGTGGCAAAGGTGCTGGAAAGCATCAATCAGGAGAGCAGCCCCAATGCACGGTCCTTTACGCTGGACCCCGTGACAAATGAACGCATTTACAAGGCAAAGGGGGAACCCACTAACCGGACAGAGGCTTTCCGCAATCTGAAAAAGAAATATCAGGAAAAAATGGCGGAGGACGGCTTTGACATGGTTGTTGATCCGGCGTTGTTTGAAGATAGTGCCAGCGGGATTGCCGGTGGCTTTGAGGAAGTTATCGACATGGGGGACACCCGCCTTGCGGACCTGACCACAGAGCAGCTGAAAACTATGTGGAACGTGCTGAAATCCGTGGAGCATTCCGTGACCACGGCAGGCAAGACGCTGGCGTCGGAGAAATTCGCGACCACCAAGCAGTTTGCCGATGCGCTCCGCATGGACGGCATGACCCGGCGGCGGAAGCTGGGAAACAACGTGGCGATCAGTCTGGAAACGCCTTATACATTCTTTGCCCACTTCGGGAAGACCGGTAAGGACATTTACCGGATGCTGCGGAACGCGCAGGACCACCAGGAAATCATGGCGCGAGATGTAGCGGAGAAGGTGCACCAGATTTTAGGCGACGCGAAAACCGGCATCCGCGAAAATGCGGTGACTTCCATGAATGAGGAAGTCCACCATTTCACTACAACGGAAGGCCGGGAGCTGGACCTAACCACGGCACAGGCCATGGAGCTGTATCTTCTGAGTGAACGCAAGCAGGCGGAGGACCACCTGCTGAAAGGCGGCATTATGCAGCCGGAGATCAAGATCCCCGGCAAGACCAAGATCCCCAGAGGAACGAACGCTATTCAGCTGTCTGCCGCCGACATTCAGAATATTGTGGGTGTGCTGACCCCGGAGCAGATCAGGATCGCGGACGGCTTGCAGAAGCTGACCACCGGTGTTCTTGCCAACTACGGCAACGAAGCCAGCATGAAAGCCTACGGCTATAAGAAATTCACGGAGCAGGACTACTGGCCCATTAAATCCGCAAAGGAAGCACTGAACAGCTCGCAGGAGAAGGACAGCGGGAATGTGCGCTCCATTAAGAATATCGGCATGGCGCAGGCGGTAAACCCCAAAGCGTCTAACGCATTGGAAGTCCGGAGCGTGTTCAGCACATTTGCAGACCACGCTTCTGACATGATCGACTACGCGGCGTGGCTGTGCCCCATGGAGGACGCGAACCGACTATTTAACTACAAGTTCGAGGACGGAAAAGGCAAGAAAACCGGCGTGACGGTCAAGGGCTTTTTGGATGAAAAAGGCGGGAAAGGCTCTCAAGAATACTGGCAGAAGCTGATGGGCGACATTCAGAACGGAATCAAGGCCAAGGATTTTGAACCACTAACTGATCTCGCCGGAAAGCCGATAGGCTGGTTCAAGGCAGCTGCTGTTGGGGCGAACCTGCGTGTGGTCATCCAGCAGCCGACCGCCTTTTTCCGGGCATCCGCCGTATTGGACCCTTCCGACATGGCAAGAGGACTGACCGGCGGCGTTACGAAGGGAAACGGCTGGGAAAAGGCTTTGACGCATTCTCCCATTGCCATGCGGAAGGACGTGGGAAGCTTTGACATTTCCTCCCCCTACACCCTGAATGACCGTTTTTACGGCAAGGAAGGCATTGCCAACAAGATCAATGACAAGGCTGGCGCTCCCGCAGGGAAAGCGGACGCCGTTACCTGGGGCGCTCTCTGGAACGCCTGCGAGTGGCAAGTGAAGCGGGAGAGGCCCAATCTGCGGGCCGGAAGCGGCGAATTTTACAGCGCAGTCAATGAAGTGTTCACCGACATGATCGACCAGACGCAGGTGGTAGACGGCATTTTGCAGCGTTCCAACATCATGCGAGGACATAGCGATCTTGCAAAGCAGGCGACCTCGTTCATGGGCGAACCCATCATGAGCCTAAACGTGTTCATGAGGGCATGGGACAATATGCGCTATGAAGAGAACCCTGCCAAGCGGAGCAAGGCCATTAAAACCGTGGGACGTGCGGCAGCTGCTTTGCTGGTTACGGACGTAGTCAACGCGATAGCCCAGAGCATTATGGACGCCAACCGGGATGATGACCCGGACAAGGACTATTGGGAAAAATTGTGGACGGCATTCTGGGGGCTTACAGGAGATGAAGAGAACGCGCTGCAACGTCTAAGAAGCGTGGTCATTGGTGGCAATTTAGGGAGTAATATCAACAAAGTTGGTAGTGTTCCATTTGCGAAAGACATCTTGTCTATCATCAGCGGATATGGTGTAGCTCGGACAGATATGGAAGTAGCGGAAGACATTATCAATGCATCTAAGAGTTTTATTGACAGTATGGGTAACAACGGCAAAAAAACTCGGGCAGAAGCATTGTCGAATGTAATTGCTACGGGAGCTAAAATTGCTGGCCTGCCTGTTTCTAATCTAAAACGGGAGCTTGTAACAACGGTTCGTACAGCTATTCAAGCAACTGGAAACGTAGCGATAGAATACGAATACGAAAAGCTGTTTTACAACATCTACAGCACGTCCAACAAGGACCGTTACATGGGACTGGCGTTCAAGGCGCTTGAACAGGGGGATTTGACCACATATGAGCACATCCGCAAGGAACTGAAGGACTACATGGCAGTGGACAGCACCAGCGTGGACAGCGGGATGCGGAGCCGTCTGAAAAAGAAGCAGGAAAAGGATAAGGATTACCGCCTGTCCCAGAACGCAGCAAGTCTGATTGGGGCAAAAGGCAGCTACGATGACAGCAAGGGTGAGGACAAATTCACGGAAAACGATCTCAGCTCCGATGACTACATCGTATACAGCCGCAGGAAGTCCGAGCTTTACGGCTCTATGGAATCCGGGTTGGAGGACAGCCAGGTGTTCAGGGCCTTTACTGACGAGCAGAAGGACAAGGCCCTGTCCAGCGCGGAGACCTACGCCAAAAAGACGGCACTGCACGAGACGGACAAAACCTATGAGATTACGGACAAGTGGATTTTGAATGCGCAGGAGGCACAGAAGAAGTACGGCATTAAGCCGGAAATTTATGTGGCGCTGAAAACGCAGGTGTCCGATCTGGAAAGCGTCAAGGACCGAAACGGGGAGACGATCCCCAACAGCAAGGGGCTGCTGATCATGCAGGCGGTGTACAATATGCCCGGTTTGAGCGAGAAGCAGCGGAACGCACTTTTTGAGTATCTGGGGGTAGGCAAAAGCATCCGGCATTACAACAAGGCGCTTGTAAACGAAAAGGTTCGGAAGAACGCCCGTTTGGCCGGGAAATAACGAAAGGAGATGTGAGGCGGCGGAAACGCCCACGGGATATCCCGTTCTGCAAGCTGAAACTGCGAGCATGAACAGTGAGCATAAGGCGCTGCGGACCATGTTTTCCAACATGGCACCCAAGCGGGCGGAGGCATATATCCAATCCTTTGAGCTGCCGACAGACGAGGAATACTGCCTTGTTCAGATCGACGTCCGGCGGCAGTCCTACACGCAGGTTTCCGGGCAGATGAACGTATCTCCGGAGTACATCAAAAAATGCAGACGGCGTGCCTACTCCAAGATTTTGGACGGCGTTAAGCATTCATAAGGAAGAACCCAAACAAAGACCTTTAGTAGGCCGTTTGTTTGGGTTCTTTTTTTGTACCATAAAGGCAGAAAAAGGAGGTGCGCTATGAATTATTTTCCCTATCAGGGGTACGGAAGCCCCTACGGATACCCTTCTGCGGCCCAGCAGGGTGCCGCAGGAGCGCCCCAGGCGTTCATGGGCCAAGTTACCCGGGTCAACGGTCGGAACGGCGCTGACGCCTTCCGGATGGCCCCCAACAGCTCCATTCTGCTGATGGACGAGAATGATCCTATCGTGTGGCTCAAACAGACGGACGGGGCAGGCTACGCCACGGTGACACCCTACACGGTAACGCCGTATCAGGCAGCGGCCCCGGTGGACGTGGCCGGACTGGAAACCCGTGTGAAAAGATTGGAGGAGATGCTGAGTGGCAAACCCGATGATGCAGATGCTCCGGGGAAGCGGAAGCAGAATGCCGAATAATCCCATCGCCATGATGGCGGAGTTCCGGAAGTTCGCGGCCAACATGACGCCACAGCGGGCGCAGCAGCAGGTTGAAAAGCTGCTGGCGGACGGAACCATGTCTCAGGATCAGTTCCAGCAGCTCCAACAGCAAGCCCGGGACTTCCTGGCATTTCTTGGTAAATAGGCCGGTGCGCAACGGCTTGTTTTAAATTTCGAAAGGAGATCAGATATGGATAACTATACTTTGAGCGATCTCGCAGCCGTCACCCGTGACAATGACGGCTCAGGCACCAGCGGTGCCTGGTGGATCATCATCCTGTTCCTGTTTGTCCTCATGAGCGGTGGCGGCGGCTTCGGCTTTGGCTCCCGGCAGGGTGAGTTCGGCCAGTACGCCACGGCGGCCAGCCAGCAGGACATCTTGTTCGGCCAGCACTTCGGCCGGATCGATGACCGCCTGACCAACATTGGCAACGGCATCTGCAATCTCGGCTACGAGATGCAGGGCAGCATTGGCGGCCTGGGTAAGGAGATGATGCAGGCCCAGAACGGCACCAACATGGCCATCATGCAGACCGGCAACAACCTCCAGGCTCAGATGGCTGAGTGCTGCTGCACCACCCAGCGGGCGCTGGACGGCATCAATGCCAACCTTGACGCCAAGTTCGCGGCTCTGGAAAAGAGCCAGCTTGAGAGCCGGATCGCGCAGTTGGAGCAGGCCAACAGCCAGCTCTACATGCGTGAGCAGCTGTGCGGCGTAGTGCGGTATCCCACCGGCTACACCTACAACGCCGGGCCTTCTCCCTTCTGCGGCTGCAACAACGGCTGCGGCGGCAACATCTAAGCAGCTATTTCCTTATCGGAAATAGTTCAGGCCCTTCTGGCCGGGTTACGGGCGGGGCCGGTGCCCCGCCCATTTATTATTAGGAGGTTATTTATATGAGCTGCAAATCTTTAATCTACACTGCGATGCAGACCCCGACCGCCGTTGCGGTGAATGGCGTTATCCCTCTGGGAACCATCGTCCGGCGCTACGGATGCAACTGCAATCTGAACGGAAACGGGATCGCCATCAACGGGCAGGGCTACTACGATGTGGACGTGTCTGTTGAAGCTGTACCCGACGCCGCCGGAACGGTGACGGTTCAGCTTTTGAAGGACGGCGTTGCCGTCCCCGGCGCAACTGCTGCCGCTACGGTGGCGGCTGTTGCTAATACCGTGACGCTGGCGTTCCCTGCGACTGTCCGACTGGGCTGCTGCTCCACCGGTTCCGTGCTGACCCTGCTGCTGACCGGCGCGGCTTCCACCGTCAACAACGTTGCCGCACGGGTTGAGAAGATTTGAGGTGGACTATGGGCATGAACAAAGACCAAATCGCGGAGTATCTGGAAAAGCTGGAATGTGGGATCACTGAATATATGCGGATGCCAGCCAGCGAACGGTCCGCCTGCGCGATCCGTGGGATGCTGGAATGCTGGTCTGCGCTTGCCGCCATGAAAGACTGCACCCGCTCGTCTGACGGTTTTACAGAACAGGATGCGACGGCGTGGGCTGCAATGCTCCGAAACGAGGACGGCACCACCGGCCCCCATTGGGGCGTTGACCAGACAACCGCTGTTGCGGAAAGTATGGGGATGACCTGGGAAAAGGTTTCCCGGCCCTGCTGGTGGATCACCATGAACATGATGTATTCCGACTATTCCAGCGTGGCGGAGAAATACGGCGTGTCCATTGCAGAGTTCTATGCAGATATGGCAAGGGCATTTCTGATGGACAAGGACGGCCCGGGAGCAAAGGAAAAGCTGGGCGCGTATTATCACGGGATTGTGAACCCCAAGTAAATTACAGATAAATTACAGATGAAAAGCTGCGAAATGCTGTAATTGCAATAGTTTTAAGAAAAAACACAGGGGTTCGACTCCCCTCGGCTCCACCAAATGAGAAAACCGAGAAGCCTCAATGGCTTCCCGGTTTTCCTTTTATTTTCAACGGTTTTGTGGATTCTAAAAATAGCAAGCCTTAACGATAATCGGCAAGGGAAAGAGCAATTTACAAATCAAATTACAGATGAATTACAGATGAAATGCGCAAAAATTAAGAGAGATGCAGCAGCTCTTCAAATCGCTGGTCAATCTCTTCGGAATACTTTTTCTGCTCTTCCTGAATGGTATGCTGGTAGACGGTTTTCAGCATGTTGTCTGTGGCGTGGCCTATGCGTTCCTGAGCGTATTTATTAGGGACACCGATTGCCAGCATGACAGAGGCGTTCATATGGCGTAGATCATGGAAGCGGAAGTGAGGAACCCCGGCCTTCTTGCACACGCGATCAAAGCCGTTATACATGGCGTGACCGGACAAGTTTACAATGTGTTCTTTGGAATGATCCTGTGCCTGAATCAGCGCGGCGAGATATGGGGGCAGATGCAGGGTGCGTGTTCCGCTGAAAGTTTTCGTCCCTTTTTCGACAGGGCCAGCTTCGCCCTGGACGATAGCCCGTTTGACAGAAATATATTCGCCGTCGATATCTTCCCATTTCAGGCCCCGTATTTCAGAAGCCCTCAAGCCCAGCCATACGGCCAGCAAGATCGGCAGCTCATATTTCGTCTCTTTGGCTGCTTTGAAAATGGCGGATAGTTCCGCCTCGGACGGGATCGCTATCTCCGGCTTCACCTTTTGCGGAAGCGTTGTGCGGAGCGTCATATTTGGGCGGTAGGACGCAAGGACGGCGCTCAACAGGCCATGGGCATTGGAAACGGTCTTTGGCTTTTTCCCCTGCTTGACCAGCGCATTTACCCACCGCTGCACCTGCTCCTGGGTCAGGTTTGCCAACGGCATATTTGCAATCGGTTCCAACAGGTTCTTTTGAATTCGGCGATACCCGGCGACTGTGGCAGGTGAGAGGACGGCGCTTTTGCTGTCTATATATCGGTCAAATGCTTCCGTCACGGTCAGGGCTATATTATGCTGGGCGCTTTTGACGCCAGATTTCAGAGCAGCCGCTTCCCGCTCCGCTTCCTTCTTCGTGGGCATGGTGATGGAAATCCGCTGCCCATTTACCATGACGTTTACATACCAATTTCCGGATGGGAGTTTTGTTGCTTTTGGTATCTTCATATTATTCCCTCCAAAAACCGATATTTAGGGCGTGCATATCCACAAATACGCACCAGCACAGCAGCAGGCTAATTGCTATGCCCATAACCAGAATCACGCAGTTCCGAATCCGCAGACCCTTTTCCATGACGTGAATGGTATAGTTTTGCACGTCAATCATCTCCCGCTTGTTAGACAGGCGCTTTTCCAACCCGTCCTTTTCCGCCTGCAAGGTTTCTTCCGTGGCGGTACAGTGATCGCCAATACCAAAAAATGCATCCAAAGACACCCCCAGTGCCGCACAGATACCAGCTGTGGTATAAAGGGCTGGGGATTTGGACGCATGGGCGAAGAAATTATTAACGGTGGAGAGGGGGACGCCGGAAGCATCGGCAATGTCCTGGGCCGTCATGCCCAGCGCGTTCTTTTTTTCTCTGCATAGTTCCTGAATCGTCAAAAAAATACCCCCTCTGCATGATCAGACAAAATATGGACAGGCAGAGTACCAATTTTGGTTTTGTAACAATTTGCCGGAAGGTGTCGAATACCCAAATTTGAAAATTGCTCTACCTATCCTGTTTCTGTTACGGTTACATCACGGCAAGCCGATGCCCCCGGCTTGCTGCCCCCGGCTCCGCCGCTTGTTGCAGAGGCGGCGGGGCAGGGGGAATGAAATCAATCCCAGCATCCGGAATGCTTCGGATAACCGAGCCATTCACAATATTCTACATTATGAGCGGTAAACTCATCATAATCTTCAAATGGGAATTGTGGGCAGTCATAGGAATGGCAGTATTTGGAGCCATCATAGATAAATCCGATATACGTGTCCAACGCAAAAGCTTTGGGAGCAAGCATATCTACCATTTCATCCTGAACGTTAAAGCTGTACTGTGCGTTTGATAACTGCTCGCTCAGCTGGTCTTTCTCTTCTCTAAGGGATGAAACCCGGTTTTGCAGAGAATTAACTTCTGCCTGCAATTTGTCCTGTCTTGAAGTCATTTCTTCCAGTTTGTTTGCAGACATATAGCTTTGAGCCACATTCCCAGCAAGGCTGGCGGCAAGCAAGATACCGAAGACAATGCACAGTGGGGCATAGGACTTCCCGGCGGGCTTCTGGGCAGGGTCCGGGTGTTCCGTCGGCGGCTCCGGCTCTTCCGGCGGGCCTTGCAGCTGGAAATCGGGATGGTATTCCAGGGTTATTGGCTTTGGTTCTTCGGCAGGCGGTTCGCTGATGACTTCTCCGGTGGCTTCGTCCACCACGAACTGCTGCATCTGGGCTTCCTGCTGGGTGTAGGCATCGGATGGAATCGCTGTAATTGGAGGAGTAAAAAGAGCGCGCCGCTTCTCAAAATAGATATACATGGGGATCATCCAGATCAACCAACCGAGAAAACATCCAATAATGATGCTCCACTGCATACCTTGCTGGGCAATTTGGTTGGCTGCACTTAACAAACAACTGACAAAGAGCCACAAGTATAACAGATTGACGCCGCGCCATTTCCAATCGTCCAGATTTTCAGATGCGGCTATTGTCAGAATGATAACGCCAATCCGTATTGCATACAGGATCAAAATTCCGATGCCATATTCACCCAAAAGCCCAAAGGCCGGGATAATATAAATAATTAGGAAAAGTATTTGTAATCCAATGCCAATTTTCAATAGGGCCTTTATGACCTTCAAAAACCGCAGCGGAGCAGTTTCGCGCGAGAAGTATTTTGGCTTTATCATTCAACCATCCCTATACAACATATTTTCTAAAATTGCCATTGCAATCGCAAAGCAGAAG
>ENA-UERC01000383-UERC01000383.1-human-gut-metagenome-genome-assembly--contig:-NODE-383-length-33542-cov-6.596145_pt1 | contig 33542 bp, 31 predicted proteins | sample MGYA00242955_ERZ507955 | MGnify/ENA primary metagenome ERZ507955 (study PRJEB26167, sample SAMN06115394) | human gut metagenome | host: Homo sapiens | place: China:Hubei | collected 2016-04-27 | study... | reverse complement strand
ATCATTTTTGACGAGGTGCAGGACTGCCCCAAGGTCATCAATTCCATGAAATACTTCTGCGAGAATGCCCCCCAGTATCATATTGCCTGTGCCGGTTCTCTGCTGGGCATTGCGCTGGCAAAGCCCTCCTCTTTCCCGGTGGGGAAAGTGAGCTTTATGCAGATCGACCCCATGACTTTTTCGGAATTTCTGGTTGCCAATGGGGACGAAAACCTGGCAAAGTATCTGGAGACTGTAGACGAGCTGGAGCCAATCCCTGATGCGTTTTTTAATCCGCTTTATGAAAAGCTCAAGATGTACTATGTCACCGGCGGAATGCCGGAGGCTGTGCTGATGTGGACGCAGGCACGGGACGTGGGAGCCATGCAGGAAGCCCTTGCCAACATCATCGGGGCCTACGAGCGGGACTTTGCCAAGCACCCTAATGTGAGCGAATTTCCCAAAATCTCCATGATCTGGAAGTCCATCCCCTCCCAACTGGCAAGGAAAAACAAGAAGTTCATCTACAAAGTGGTAAAAGAAGGGGCCAGGGCCAGGGAATATGAGGATGCCCTGCAATGGCTGGTGGATGCCCGGCTTGTCCACAAAATCTACCGCAGCACCGCACCGGGACTGCCCATTGTGGCCTATGACGATTTGTCGGCTTTCAAGATTTACCTGGTAGACGTGGGACTCCTCCGCCGCCTGGCCCAGCTGGCCCCCACAGCCTTTGGGGAGGGAAACCGCCTGTTTACAGAGTTCAAGGGTGCGCTGACGGAAAACTATGTACTGCAATCCCTGATTCCGCAGTTCGAGGTCACGCCCCGCTACTGGACCCAGACCAACCCACCCTATGAGGTGGACTTCCTGATTCAGCGGGAGAATGATATTTTCCCGGTGGAGGTCAAATCGGAGGCCAATACGTCCAGCAAAAGCCTGATAAAAATCAAAGAACTGTTCCCGGACCAAGTGAAGCTCCGTGTGCGGTTCTCTTTGGATAATCTGAAGCTGGATGGGGATGTGCTGAATATCCCACTATTTATGGCCGACCAGGCGGACCGGCTGATTGGATTGGCATTGGAGGAGCGGCGGGAATGAAAATCCCCTTTGACGGGACTAATATTGTCCTGTGGAGATGCGATGCTAAATTCCAAATATGGAGGTAGACATGGATAAACCACTTGAAAATTTTGGCTTACAGAAAGATATGCAGGACATTGATGATATACTCAATCAATACTTCCAGATTGGCCGGATAAACCGAGAAAAAGCCATTGCCAAAATCAGAGAATTGCGAATAACGAACGAAGATGTCGGAAGAACTGTAATGGCGGTACTTCCATATAACTTCATTCCCTTTAGTGATGCAAGTGATGCCCAACTTGCCAGTGAGTTACACACATACAAAGAAATCTTGACCGAAAATTACCTGCGTAATACGCAGGAAGAAATGCCCTATTCCAGTACAGAAATGGAGTGAAAATAGCGAGGCGATGACGGATATGAATGTGACGATTCCCGCTCTGCGGGATGCCGTTAAGATGTTGCTTAACGAATGCTATTCCCAAGTGTCCGGGCTTGATAAGGGTCATTACTCTTTTGATGATATTTTAGACCAGGTCGTTTTTGAGCTCATCAAAGAGGAGTACAAGAGATACGCCGAAAAGCACACAATTCAATATTATCTTGATCTGTACGATAGCGAGTATTACGGAACCAGCCGGAAGTATACACGTTCAATTCAGCATACTCAGTTCTATCGGGATTGGGACAATAGTAGCATTGAGGAAATCTTCGGTTTTCGCCTACCTGAACTTGAGGCACAGGATATGTCAGGGAGCAATAAATTTACTGGATATCAATTTACCGAACAAGAATTCTTGCAGATAAAAATGCAGGCGGAGTGTAAGCTACTGAACAAATTACACGGAAAACAAATAGACAATTCTCACAATGTTTCTGAGATAGACTTCGGGTTACTGTTTGGTGAATATGCGAACCAGATTGCAGGACTGGAACCACCTATGGATATAAATCCGAATAGTATTATCAGTCGGATATTTGCGTATTATGGAATAGAGACTCATTTTTTGACAGAGTTTCTATACCGGCTTACGTTGACTGCGGAAGAACAGGGCTATCCTAAAGAGGTGCCAGTTGACCGAATTTTATCTGTTTGCGGTATTACACCATTCATTCCTGCAACAATCTGGTGCCCAGAGGTGTTTTTTGCAGACCTATGTATCCTGCCAAGGTGGGGAGAATTTGGGAAAGATATTTTTACTGCCAACGATGAAGAGTGGAATGAACAAGAAAGCCTCCTTTTGGATTGTAAACGGATGAAAAACATTGTCCTCCAAAGGAGATTGGAGAAGTGGGTGGAATGGATTCATTTCTGCTCTCCACAGGAAAAGGCGGGCTTCCTTGCTGAACACTACTGGCTCTGGGATTATAGTCCGGATTATAAATGGACTTCCGAAAGAATAAGGTATTATAGAAAACTTCATAACACGGTTATGCAGGACTTTCCTAAACCACAAATCAAATAGCCATCCTGTTTTTTGATTATGTAGTGCTTCGGAAGATATGGTAGACTCGAGCTATCGGGAGAACGTGTTGGTTCTCTTGTAAAATCTAAATCGGCTGGAGGTATCCTACATGATTGAAAACGCATTAGTAAAATGGAACGCATACCTGGAGGTGAAAGAGTGATGGCAAGACTAACAAAGGAAGTACGACAGCAGTTCCTCAACCAGAACGAAGGCTTTACCAGACGAACATACAGCGAAAACCGCAATTCCAGAGAAGAACGCATTTACAAGATTTCAGGTGGCCAGTTACTCGTTAGAGCTATAGGGAAAACATCATGGGCCGATAGCCGATATGACAAAGAATGGGTCGCAGATGATGAGGAAGTCCATCAGTTCCTGTATAAACATCGAAATGAGATGAACGCAGACGGAATATGAGCATGTGAGGCTGGTGCTGTCTGGAGAAATTAAAACTATTTGAAGGATACCGCACTGCACAGGCTGGAAAGCTGACATAGGCTGGTATGTAGCAACAGGAGGGAATCGCATCCTCCTGTTGTTTTATATATTGTTCCGATAAATTATAATATATTGTTCCGAACGGTTGATATTGTTCCGCAAAGATGCTATACTGAATCCAGAATGAGGTGAGCGCAACATGTTTATGACAGTCAAGCAAGCAGCAGAAAAATGGGGCCTGTCTGACCGGCGGGTGCGGATTCTCTGCGCGGAGGGTAAAATCCACGGTGCGTTCCAGGAGGGACGGGGCTGGAAGATTCCCATGGATGCTGTAAAGCCGACGGACGGACGGTTCAAATCCACGGAATCGCTGCTGGAACGGATTGACCGAAAGAAAGCGGAGCTGAACACCATGCGCCCGCTGACCGCCGGAGAGGTGGCCAGACTGACGGAGGAATTTACGGTGGAGTACACCTACAACTCCAATGCCATTGAGGGCAACACCCTGACCCTGCGGGAGACGGACATGGTTCTGCGGGGGCTGACCATTGACCAGAAGCCCCTGAAAGATCACATGGAAGCGGTGGGCCACAAGGAAGCCTTCGACTATGTCCGGGAGCTGGTGCAGGAAAAAGCACCCATGTCGGAACGGGTGATTCAGCAGATCCATTATCTGGTGCTGGCGGACAAAAAGGACGACCGGGGCGTTTATCGCCGTGTGCCAGTCCGCATTATGGGCGCACAGCATGAGCCGGTGCAACCCTACCTAATTCGTCCTATGATGGAACAATTACTTGCGGATTTTGCGGCCAGCCAGGAGCATATTGTCACAAAGCTGGCACGGTTTCATATTGAGTTTGAGGGGATACACCCTTTCATTGACGGTAACGGCAGAACCGGGCGGCTGCTGGTAAATCTGGAACTGATGAAGGCGGGGTATCCGCCTATTGATATTAAATTTACGGACAGAATGGCTTATTATGATGCGTTTGACGAGTACCATGTGAAGCACAACCTGTCTGCAATGGAAAAGCTGTTTGCACGGTATATTGATGAACGGCTGGATGGGTATTTATCGATGCTGAGAGAGTAAGGAGAGAGACAATGGCAGAAATCAAGAAGGATCAGGAGAGGGAGGAACTGTTCCGCCGGATATATAAAATCGCCACCGACCTGGTACACGCCGGTCATGTGGCGGAGCGGGATTTCAAATCCTATGTGTTGGGCACCATGTTCTATCGCTATATTTCGGAGAACTTTGCCGCCTATATCAATGAGGGGGAGAAGGCGGCGGCCATTGCGCGGGGAGAGATAAACCCGGAGTTTGACTACGCAAAAATGTCGGATGCCGATGCGGAGATGGCACGGGAAGGGCTGGTGCAGGAAAAGGGGTTCTTTATCCTGCCCTCGGAGCTGTTCTGTAATGTTCTGGCTCGTGCGGATAAGGATGACAATCTGAATGAAACGCTGGAGAAAGTGTTTCATCACATTGAGAGCAGTGCCGCCAGCGGCGATGCGGAAAACGATTTTGCGGGCCTGTTCGATGATTTCGATGTGAACAGCAAGGCCATTGGCGAAACCGTTGCCAAGCGTAATAAGGTGCTGGTGGAGCTTTTGAACGGCGTGGCGCAAATGCTGCTGTTCTCCACGGACGGGATGAACCCGGACCTATTCGGTGACGCTTACGAATACCTGATGGGTATGTACGCCGCCAACGCCGGAAAAAGGGCGGACAGTATTTCACCCCTGTGGATGTTTCCGAACTGCTGGCCCGACTGGGAACGATTGGAAAAACGAAGATCAACAAGGTCTATGACCCGGCCTGCGGTTCCGGCTCTTTGTTGCTGAAGGTGGAAAAGGTGCTGGGCAAGGACAATATTGAGCGGGGCTTCTATGGCCAGGAAATCGACCTGACCACCTACAACCTTTGCCGCATCAATATGTTCCTGCATAATATTGAATTTGACAAGTTCAGCATTGTGCGGGAGGATACCTTGCTCAGTCCCCAGCACTGGGACGACCAGCCCTTTGAGCTGATCGTATCAAACCAGCCTTTCTCCGTGCCCTGGGAGGGGGATAAGAACGCAACGCTGATCAACGATCCCCGCTTCTCTCCTGCTGGTGTGCTGGCTCCTGCCTCAAAAGGCGATATGGCGTTTATTATGCACAGCCTTTCGTGGCTGGCTTCCAACGGTGCGGCGGCCATCGTTTGCTTCCCCGGCATTATGTACCGGGGCGGTGCGGAACAGAAAATTCGGAAGTACCTGGTGGATAACAACTTCGTGGACGCCATCATTCAGTTGCCCTCTAACCTGTTTTTGAATGTCACGATCTCCGTGGACATTATGCTGCTGAAAAAGAACAAGACAGACAACGCCGTTCTGTTTGTGGATGCCTCCAAGGAGTTTGTGAAGGTTACGAAGAACAACCGGCTTTCTGATGACAATATCCGGCGTATCGTGTCCGCCGTGGCAGAACGCAAGGACGAGCAGCACTTTGCCTGTTTGGTGCCCAATGAGAAAGTCGGCAATAAGCAGAATAATTATAATCTCTCGGTTTCTACCTATGTAGAGCAGGAGGACACCCGTGAAAAGATTGACATTGTGAAGTTGAATGCAGAAATTGCGGAAATCGTCGCACGGGAGCAGAGGCTAAGGGAGGAAATCGACCGGATTATTGGAGAGATTGAGGGACAATAACGTGGTAATATACAGATGGATTCTTGAACATAGTGATATTATAGGATTGTTAATCGATTTTATCGCCCTTATTGTAAGCATCGTTCTTACGGTCATCATTTACAGACTTGAACGACGTCACGAAAAAGAACACGAAGCAGCCGAAGAAAAAGCTCAAAAGATGGCTGTGGCTGAAGCAGCCAAAGTATTTTTGATTGATAACGACGATGAAGTAGAATATCTTCCACTGGCTGAAATCGCAGCAAAACTAAACCTAAAAAGAAAGCACTGCCGCTCAATCACGACTCGATTCTTGCGCTGTTCCGAAGCACAGCAAAGAGAAATCCTCCATCAGGCCAATATTGCGGATGTCCAAGTATCAACGGAAGCAGTTTCCGCCGCACTGAAAAGCTTGCAATCGGATTTAGACAAATATGAATTTGGACGGAGCATCCTTTATGATGGTGCTAAATACTTGCATCGTGCTTTTGAGCGGTGGTCTGAGGTTGAGATCAACGATATTAACCCGTACATATTTGAAAATATCGAAAGCAGAGAATGGCATGACACTCAATCAGAAATTCCGTGGTATGTTACCAGTCACTCAGCAACGCTCAGCGACTATATGTGGAGTTATACGCACGCCGAGAAACAAAATCGGCAACAAATAACTCCACCGGTGGATATGGTGTTTCAGCAGTGTAACTTGGGATCCTGCGATGAACAAATGGTGACTTTTTGGACAATGCGGATTATCATTGATGCTTGTCACACATTCGGCGACATTAGTCGCTGTGATGATTTTGATGAATCACTGATACAAACGCAAGAGGATATGTATTATTACACTCTTGCAACGCTGTGTACTGCATATTCCACGGAAGGAGGCACTGTGAATGACAAGACTTGAAAAGTTAATTCAGGAACTTTGCCCCGATGGGGTGAAATACCTACCAATCCCCGAACTGTTCATAACAAGAAATGGATACACGCCCTCAAAAGCGAACAATGAGTTCTGGGAAAACGGCACTATTCCTTGGTTTCGCATGGAGGACATCCGTGAAAACGGAAGAATTTTGACAACAGCGACCCAATATGTTTCTGAAAAAGCTGTCAAAGGAAAGTTGTTTCCTGCAGATTCAATTATCATTGCCACTTCTGCCACAATAGGTGAGCACGCATTGATAAAAGTGCCGTCTTTGGCAAATCAGAGGTTCACGTATCTGACGCTTAAAGACGAGTTCAAAGATTGCGTTGATATGATGTTTGTTTTCTATTATTGCTTTAGACTCGATGAATATTGCAAGTCGCACTTGAATCAAGGAAATTTTGCCTCTGTTGATATGAAACAGTTTGCAGCGTTTAAGTTCCCCCTCCCGCCCCTGCCAGTGCAGCGTGAAATTGTCCGTATACTGGACAATTTCGCAGAGCTTACCGAAGGCCTCAACAGGGAACTTGCCGCAGAGCTTACCGCACGGAAGAAGCAGTATGCGTATTATCGGGATAAACTGCTCGACAAGCCACACAGCAGCACAAAGATTATCACGATTGGCGAACTCGGTTCTTAGTCTGGTGGAAAAACGCCATCTATGGACAATTCAGACTATTGGGAAGATGGAACTATGCCGTGGATTACCTCCAAAGATATGAAGGTATCTACATTGGAAGATACCGAAGATCATATTACGACCAAAGCCATTAAAGAGGCCTCAATGACCGTCTATCCCTCTAATGGAATCGCTGTTGTCACCCGTTCCGGCATTCTGAAACATACGCTCCCGGTTGCCTATGTTCCTTTTGAAACTACAGTGAATCAAGATATTAAAATGCTAACCGTCCGAACGGGCATTCTACCTCGGTATGCGTTTCACGCAATGCAGGGAAAAAGCAAGGACATATTAGCTACGACCAAGAAACAAGGCGGAACAGTCGATTCACTGGAGTTCAAAAAGTTTCTGGATTATAAAATCCCTCTCCCTTCTCTCGAAGTCCAGCAGCGCCTTGTTGAAGTCCTCGACAACTTTGATTCCATCTGCACCGACCTAAATATCGGTCTGCCTGCGGAAATCGAAGCCAGACAAAAGCAGTATGAATTTTATCGAGATCAGCTCTTGACATTCGCTGCACAGGGCGAGACAATTTTGACAGACAGACAGACAGACAGACAGACAGACAGACAGACAGACAGACAGACAGACAGAAGAATATAATGCATTAATTCGTCTGTGTCAGTATGTTTTCGGATATGCATTTCTGCCTATGTCGTATCTGTTTGATTTCCGGAATGGTCTAAGCAAAGGAATTTTTTGGCCAAGGAACTTCATTTATCCGCTATACAGATGTTTATAATCGTCGGTTTTTGCAAGCGGAGGATATAACTGCATTGGTGGAATGTACGCCTGCGGAAATAGAGAAACTGAGAGTCAGAAAAGGAGATGTCTTATTTACAAGGACATCTGAAACCGCAGAAGATGTGGGGCGGTCTACAGTAGTACTGGATGATGTAGGCGATTGCGTTTTTAACGGTTTTTCAATAAAGGCATCACCAAAGGCAAATTATTTACTTCCTGGCTACTGTGCCTTTTGTTTCTCCACGAAGGAGTTTCGGCAATATATTACTTCACATTGTGCGTTCACTACAAGAGCATCGCTAACCGGACAGACGATTTCCGAATATATCCTTCCGGTGCCCAGTCGAGAGAGGCAACAAGAAATTGTGGATATCCTAAATAAATTCCATGCCCTCTGCGCCGATCTCACCTCCGGCCTCCCCGCCGAAATTGAAGCAAGGCAAAAGCAATATGAATATTACCGGGACAAACTTCTGTCATTTGAGGAAAAAACATGATAGAACACTTGGTAAAGGAAATCAACACCTGCCTGAAAAACGACCTCCAAATTGCGGCCCTAACGATGGCACTGACATTACCAGATACCTGTGGAAAAGCGTATTCTCCCAAAGGAAGGAATGGCGAGCGCTATGCCAATTGGTATGACGATTTTATCGCCACGCCAAAGCGGAAACGGGGTGGCATTGATGATGCCGTAATCAGTGGTAAATTGGTCTATAAGCTTCGCTGTGCCATGCTGCATGAATCCAATCCTGGGGTAGATGGGGCAGAAGATGTCACAAAATTCTCGTTGATTTGGCGCTCATTGGCCAGTGCCTCGCGCACGACAGTGGAGCGTTGCATCCAGCGCAATGCGGATGGTGTGGTGCAGGAACACATACTTTCCATCGATATAGTGGCGCTTTGCCAAGATATTTGCGAGGCGGCATTGGCCTACTATAGAGGAAACAAGGATAAGTTTTCTTTCGATTACAGAATCATATCAACATCAGATCAAGTAGCTAGGGCATTTCACTTTCCAAACGCAATGGATATTTGACGACAAAGAGAGGGAAACCTATGTCATACTTCAACATCGTTGCCCAGAGCAGCGAAAGCACTGTTGTCACCGAATACAAGCCCCAATCCAAGCGTTCCGATGGCTACCAAAGCGAGGCGGCTCTGGAACAGGAATTTATCCTGCTGCCGTGCGAGCTGGGCTATGAACGGATGACTATCCATAAGGAAGCTGACCTGATTGCCAATCTGCGGACGCAGCTGGAAAAGCTGAATAACTATCGCTTTACGGACGGCGAATGGAAGCGTTTCTGGGACGAGGTGCTGGCAAACACAAACTCCGGCATTCTCGAAAAGACCCGCCTGATTCAGGAGGACTATGTGCAGGTGCTCCGCCGGGATAACGGGGAAAGCAAAAATATTCAGCTTATTGACAAGAAGTGCATCCATAATAACAGTTTGCAGGTCATCAACCAGTATGCCATCTCCACAGAGGAGGGGGCAGCTCATGACAATCGCTATGATGTGACGGTATTGGTCAACGGCTTGCCACTCATCCATATCGAGCTAAAGCGCCGGGGCGTTCCCATTCGGGAAGCCTTCAATCAGATCGACCGCTATCAGCGGGATAGCTTCTGGGCATCCAGCGGGCTTTACGAGTTTGTGCAGATTTTCGTGATCTCCAACGGCACAAATACGAAGTATTATTCCAATACCACCCGTTTCAACCATATCAAGGATGCCAAAGCGCAGAAAGCCAAGAAGTCCAAAACCAGCAATAGCTTTGAGTTCACGTCCTTCTGGGCGGATGCGAACAACCGCATCATCCCCAATCTGGTGGATTTTACCAAGACCTTTTTCTGCAAGCATACCATTTTGAATATCCTGACCCGGTACTGTGTATTTACAGCGGAAAATATGCTGCTGGTGATGCGGCCCTATCAGATCGTCGCTACCGAGCGGATTTTGAACCGCATTGAAATTGCCAACAACTACAAGAAATACGGTACAGTGGCGGGTGGGGGATATATCTGGCACACCACCGGCAGCGGCAAGACCCTGACCTCCTTCAAAACAGCGCAGCTGGCTACCAAGCTGGATTACATTGACAAGGTGCTTTTTGTCGTTGACCGAAAAGACCTGGACTACCAGACCATGAAGGAATATGACCGCTTTGAAAAGGGAGCTGCCAACAGCAATACCTCAACGGCGGTGTTGAAGCGGCAGCTGGAAGATGACAACGCAAAAATCATCATTACCACCATTCAGAAGCTGGCAACCTTCATCAAGAAAAACGCCGGTCATTCGGTATTTGACAAGCGTGTTGTGATTATCTTCGATGAATGCCACCGCAGCCAGTTTGGGGATATGCACCAGGCCATTACCAGGTATTTCAAAAAATATCATCTGTTTGGATTCACCGGTACACCTATTTTCGCCGTCAACGCAGGAGTGAGCAAAAACCCGACCCTCCGCACGACGGAACAGGCCTTTGGCGACCAGCTTCACTCCTATACCATTGTGGATGCCATCAATGATAAAAACGTATTGCCTTTCCGGGTGGACTACATCAAGACGATGGATGCCGAGCCGGATATTGACGACAAGGAAGTTTGGGATATCAATCGGGAAAAGGCGTTCCTGGCCCCGGAACGGATCCGCCTGGTTACGGAGTACATATTGACGCACTTCGACCAGAAGACCTACCGGGGGGACAAGACCTATACTTTCAATGTCCTGCAGAACATTGCCGAGGTCGCTTCTGCAAATGCCAGGCAGCAGATTGAAGAAATCAAGCAGAAGCAACGGCTTAGCGGATTCAATTCCATTTTTGCCGTTTCCTCTGTAGATGCCGCCAAGCTGTACTATACGGAGTTCCAACGCCAGATGGAGAAGAACCCCCGGCGCAAGCTCAAAGTAGCGGTTATTTACAGCTACGGGGCCAATGAGGAAGAAGCGGACGGAATCCTGGATGAAGAAAATTCGGAGGATACCTCTGCCCTGGATCAGAACTCCCGGGATTTCCTGGATGCAGCCATTGCGGACTATAATGGAATGTTCCACACCAATTATTCTACGGATGGAGACAAATTCCAGAATTACTATAAGGATGTTTCCCTGCGGATGAAGAACAAGGAGCTTGACCTGCTGATCGTGGTCAATATGTTCCTGACAGGCTTCGACGCAACCACGTTGAATACACTATGGGTGGATAAGAACTTAAAAATGCACGGCCTGATTCAGGCCTATTCCCGCACCAACCGCATCCTGAATTCCATCAAGGTGTTCGGAAATATCGTGTGCTTCCGCAATCTGCAAAAGCGTACCGATGATGCCATTTCGCTCTTTGGCGACAAGGAAGCGGGGGGAATCGTTGTGATGCGAGGATATAAAGACTATTATTTCGGCTACACAGATGACGGTGGAAAGGAACATCCCGGCTACCATGATATGATTGAGGAATTGACAGCAAAGTTCCCGTTGACCGAGGAGCGTATCACGGGAGAACAGCGGCAACGGGATTTTATCATGCTGTTCGGTGCGATACTGCGTATGCGGAATCTGTTGAGTTCCTTTGATGAATTTGCGGGCAATGAGATCCTTTCCGAAAGGGACTTCCAGGACTACCTGGGCCGGTATCAGGACCTTCGGGATGAATGGCAAAACCGCAGACCCAAAGGAGACAAAGAGGACATCACAGATGATATTGTCTTTGAAATTGAACTGATAAAGCAGATAGAGATCAATATCGACTATATCCTGATGCTGGTTAAAAAATACCATGATTCCCATTGCAATGATAAAGAAGTGCTGATCACCATTCAGAAAGCCGTGGATGCCAGCCCGGAGCTGCGCAGTAAGAAAGCATTGATTGAAACCTTTATTCAGGGCATCAATGACGTGTCGGACGTATTGCTGGAGTGGCGTACCTTTGTAGCAGAAGAAAAAGAGAAGCAACTTGCGGCAATTATTGCAGAGGAGAATCTGAAAGACCAGGAAACCCGTCGCTTTATGGAACACGCATTCCGTGACGGCTCCGTTCGGACGACCGGGACGGATATTGATAAACTGATGCCTCCAATCTCCCGCTTTGGCGGCGGAAACAGAGCAGAGAAAAAGCAGACGATTATTGTTAAATTGCAAGCTTTCTTTGAACGGTTCTTTGGAATCGGCTGATGGTTTATAAACATAGAATCTGGCTGTGAAGATATGAAAATGGATACAGAAAAACTCACTTTATCAACAAGCTGGCGCTGGTTCCAGAGAGCTTTTAAGTGTACTCTGACTGTGTTGAGGTGTCTATATAACTGATTTTCAGGACAAGGGAAAAATATCTTGACAAATACGAATATATGTTCTATAATTCAGACAGGCTGAATCATCATAACTAAATATCCCCGTACTCAAATCGCGCAAGCGGAGACAGTGATGTAACATCATTGAGCTACCAAGCACCGTAAGAGGCTAATCCTCAGACAGGAGAAATCCTGCCTATGTGGTTAGTGTCTTGCGGTGTTTTTTGCTTTTTGTGTTCTCGATTCGCGTATGCGGAGCCAATGATGGTTTATCATTGAGACTGCCCTAGCACCGTAAGAGGCTTACCTTCAGACAGAAGAAATTCTGCCTGTGTGGTTGGCATCTTGCGGTGCTTTTGTTTTGCCCCAAATTAAAAGAATGAATATTGGCGGTGTGAAACCGTGCAGCTTGACAAGTGCATACCTGCCAGAAAATGGGATACGACTTTGCGAGGATAAGAGCGAGGCAACGCTCCGGTGAGATTCCGGGGTAGGAACGACATTGGAACAGGGCAGCATAAAAAGGTACGTCAGGGGGGAATAGGAACAGCGTGAAAGAAATGTAATAGTTGCTAATTTTTCAATGCGACTTTTGTGGAATATCAATGAAAAATAAGTATTTTTCCCAAAGCCCCCTAACAAAACCCCGTTTTCACCGCGATAGGTGAAGGGGTATTGTCCCTCTCAATGTACCTTGACAATTTCATACTCATTCATCTGATACATTCTTCCCCACCCGAGCCGGGAGGCCCTGCGCCATGACCATTTTATGCGAGCGACAACCACGGGCCTTCAATGCCGGTTTGCTACCGACAAGGCGACGACGGTGGGGACAGGACAATGATACTTCTCGAAAGAGCTGGGCGGAAGCGCAGGGGTGAAACTCCCATGGTCCCGATTCGCTGTCGGGCATCAGATGAATCCAGGGCGCACGGGGCGAGGTCAAATAGGTGTGCAAAAATCTAAATTTTGAAAGGAAAACCAAATGAAAACAATCAACAACATTAAAATCATCGGCGTGGATGCCGGGTACGGAAACATGAAAACAGCAAATTTCTGCTTCCACACCGGTCTGACCGCCTACGACACGGAGCCTTTGTTCACCAAGAATATGCTGGTCTACGAGGGCCGCTACTACCTGGTCGGTGAGGGACACAAGACCTACACCGCCGAGAAAACCCTGGACGAGGACTACTACATTCTCACTCTGGCAGCTATTGCCATGGAACTGAACCGGGAACATCTGACGGAAGCAGACGTTTATCTTTCCGCCGGGTTGCCCCTTAGCTGGGTGTTGGAGCAAAAGGACGATTATCTTGCCTACTTGCTGAAGAATCAGGAAGTGGAATTTTCGTTTAGGGGAGTACGGTACAAAATTTGCATAGTCGGTGCGGACATTCTCCCCCAGGGGTACGCCGCCATTGCGGACAAGCTGGATGATCTGAAAGGAATGACGCTGCTCTGCGATATTGGTAACGGCACCATGAATCTCATGTATCTACGGGATGGGGATGCTATTCCCGACAAAATGTACACCGAAAAGTTCGGAACCCAACAGTGCGCGAACGCTATCCTGGAAGCAGTTATGAACAAGTACCAGGTGGTCATGGACGAGGGAATCGTGGAGTCGTACCTGCGAACCGGCGAGGCGGATGTCGCCAAGGAATATCTCAAGATCATGAAAACAGCGGCCAGTCGGTATGCCCAGGAAATTCTCCGTCGGCTCCAGGTGCATGATTATACGCCGTCCTTCATGCGACTGTATGTGGTAGGCGGCGGGGGCTGCCTGCTGCGGAATTTTGCCAAGCTGGACAGCAGTCGTGTCACCTTCGATGATGACATTTGCGCCACTGCCAAGGGCTACGAGTTCCTGACGGAATATCATCTGCGCAATGGCTGAAAACATCCGCAATATCAAGCTCCGCTTGAATCTCGACAAGCCGGAGGCCAGGAGAGCCAACGAGATTTTGAATGGCTGTGGGCGATCCATGAGCCGGTTTATTATTGCGGCGGTGAATGCCTATGGGAGCTATCTGGACGAGGAAGAAGCGAAACAGCTCTTTATTCAGCAGGTTAATGATTCTCTGCGAAAAGCTTTGCTGGAAGTATTAGGGAGCACCATTGTCCGAACTGTTCCAGTAGAAGCCGCACCGGAAGCTTCGTCCGGGAATCAAAAGGCTATGGAAAGAAGTGCGGAAAAGGCTGGAAATTTCCTGAAAAGCTTCTTCTGACTGCAAGAATCTCCGAAAATTGCAGGCAAATGGCAAAAATTGACTGCAAATCCTGTAACTTTTTGACAGCAGACGAAAGGCAAATGAGAATGCCATATTTCATCCTGCTGTCAGGAAAACAGGGAAATTGGGAGCAGTCGGAGAAAACGACCCCGTCATCCTCGTCTCCCAGTGGAACGCACAGTGTCCGGCCTGTGTGTTCCATTTTATCACCAGAGGACGAGAGTCAAGAGGTACGGAAAAGGTATGTCCTTAAAGATAACGAGCATCGGATTTGTTGGCACAAATCCAGAATCCACACCACTTCCGGGTGTGGACTATTCTAAGAATCAACAGGAGGTATATGAAGAAAAACGACACAAGGCTTCAATTGCGGTTGAGCCTGAAAGAGAAAGAAAAAATGGAGCGCAACGCCAGACGTTGCGGTATGAGTGTATCCGGGTATGTCCGGCAATGTTGCCTAGGCCGGGAGCCGAAAGGCAGGCCGCCGGATGTGTTCTGGGAGTTGCTGGAAGAATTGTACACTATAACAGCACTTCTCCCCATACCGGAACAGGAACGGCTTTCTGGGCTGATTCTGCGGCTACAGGAGGCGATGTAGATGGCGACTACAAAGCTATGGCATATCCAGGGGCGGTTAAAAGACTTGGTAGACTATGTGGAGAACCCGGAAAAGACGGTCAAGCCGGGATTGCAGGATTTCTTCAATGTGTTCTCTTACACCCAAAATCCGGATAAAACAGCGGACGGCCAATTCGTTACCGCCATCAACTGCCAGAAAGACATTGCCTTGCAGCAGATGATTTTAACCAAACAGCGTTACGGCAAGGAGGACGGCTATATTGCCTGGCACGGCTACCAGAGTTTCAAACCCGGAGAGGTCACGCCGGAACAATGTCACGCTTTGGGGGTGGAGCTGGCAAGGCAGATGTGGGGAGATCGGTTTCAGGTCATTGTCACTACCCATTTAGACAAGGAGCACCTGCACAATCATTTCTGTGTTAACTCCGTGTCTTTCAAGGACGGCGGCAAGTACAATTTCTCCAAGAAAGAGTTAAAGCGTCTGCGAGATACCTCTGACCGCCTGTGCCGGGAGCATGGCCTATCCGTGGTGGAGCATCCTCATAAAGCTCCATCCTGGCAGGTGTGGCTGGATGAGCAGGCGGGGAAGCCCACCCGGTACAACATTTATCGGGCGGATGTGCAGGAGGCTATAGACAGAAGCATCACCGGCAGAGGCATGGTGCAATATCTTCGGGGGCGGGGCTATATCGTGGATAGCACAGGCCCAAACCTGAAAATCCGTCTGCCCCAGTACCCTTACTTCACCCGACTGGACACCCTGAATCCCCAGTGGACAAATCAGGGAATCGAGCGACTGATTTATGACCGGGACGACCTGGTTTCCAGTCGTCCCAAGCCGCCCCACAAGCCGGATATACCGGATTGGTTAAAAGAAGCCTATCAACTAAGAAAGCGTACCACCAAAATCTATCGGCTGTATCTCTACCACTGTTATCAGCTGGGAATCCTGCCAAAAGGCACGGCCTACCACCCGGTAAGCCCCCAACTTCGGACTGACCTCCGGCATCTGGATGATATAGACCGACAGACCCGGTATCTGGCCAGTCGCAACATCAAAACCGTGGAAGAATTACTGGCAGACCGTGCGGCAAAGGAATCACAGCTGGAAGTGTTGACCACCCAACGTACCAAGCTCCAAAACAAAATCCGCCGTGCTTCCCCAGAGCAGAAGATTTTACTCAGAAAAGAGAAAGCGGAGGTTACTGCCAAAATCACATCACTGCGCAAGGACATTCGTGACAGCAAGGAGATTGAACAGCGTTCCCTGGAAATTCAGGATACGCTGGATCGTGCTTTTGAAGCGGAGCATACCGGCAGGAACAGAAAGGAGCATGCCTATTTGCATGAAAATCGATAAAGTTGGAAATCATTGGGAGAAAAGGGGGCAGTAACATGGAAATCATTCAGGACGATGCCAAAAAGCTGGTACAGGTCTGGCTGACCCGGCAGGAAGGGGAGAACAGTGCCGTGCAGGAACGCTTGCAGCCCATGTATGCCCAGTGGAAGCAGCAGAAGTATATGGTGGCGGTATTTCACTCCGGGCAGGAGGATTTGAAGGAGAACACCCTGGCACTGCTGGCGTATAACAAACGGCGCTGCGCGGAACTGGCTGTGCAGCGGGAGAAAAAGCAGCGGGCGGCGGGGCTGGAACGCTGAATGTCAAACTGAAACGGAGGGGAGAAATTTCCTCCGTTTCTTTTTGGTTTGCCCTTGCAAAGTTCAAATCGTTCGTGTACAATATTATCTAATAAAAGCACAAGCAAAAAAGATATAAATGATATAAGAAAGGAACGGAGGTAACAACGTGAAGGAGCTTGAAAAAAATTCGATTCAACTTTTTGAGAATCAGAAAATCCGCGTGGCGTGGGACGCGGAGCGGGAGGAATGGTACTTCTCCATTGTGGATGTGGTTGCCGTTTTGACCGACCAGCCTGACTATGACCATGCAAGAAACTACTGGAAAGTGCTGAAAAACCGACTTGCAAAAGAGGGTAGCCAGTTGGTTACGGCGTGTAACCAACTGAAAATGTGTTCACCCAAGGATGGGAAGAATTATGCTACCGATGTTGCCAACACCGAGCAGCTTCTGCGTATCATCCAGTCCATCCCTTCCAAGAAAGCCGAGCCGTTCAAGACGTGGCTGGCCATGGTGGGCCGGGAGCGAATTGAGGAGACCATCGACCCGGAGCAGGCCATTGACCGGGCGTTGGAAACCTATCTCAAAAAGGGCTATTCCGAGGAATGGGTACATCAGCGGCTGCTGGCTATCCGCATCCGCAACGAGTTGACGGACGAGTGGAAAAAGCGCGGTGTGCAGAAGGGCAAGGAATACGCCATTCTCACAGACGAGATCACCCGTGCGTGGTCCGGAATGAGCACTCGGCAGTATAAGCAGCTCAAGGGACTGAAAAAGGAAAACCTTCGGGACAATATGAGCGATTTGGAGCTGGTTTTGACCATGCTGGCAGAAGCCTCTACCACCGATATCGCAAAAACAGAACAGCCTCAGGGCCTTGACGAAAATCAGAAGGTTGCCCGCCGGGGCGGCAATGTGGCCGGGATTGCCCGGAAAGCACTGGAAGCCGAAACCGGGCGGCCTGTGGTAACTTCGCAGAACGCTGAAAGCTTCCGCCAGCTTGTCACCGACATCGTGACCGACGCAGCGCAGCTGCCGGAACAGACAGAGGAGGACACAAATGGAAAATGATCTTGCCAACCGTGGAGAGATTCTGCTGTACAGTGATGACAGCGGAAAAGAATTTGTCAATGTGGTTTTCGAAGATGAAACCTTTTGGCTGACCCAAAAGGGTATGGCAGAGCTGTTTGATGTCAAAGTACCTGCCATCAGCAAGCACTTGAAGAACATCTTCCTGGACGAAGAATTGGATGAAACCATGGTTGTTTCCAAAATGGAAATAACCACGCCCCATGGAGCAATAGAGGGAAAGACCCAGACCAATGAGGCAAACTTCTACAATCTCGATGCTATCATCGCCGTAGGCTACCGTGTGAACTCCAAAAAGGCCACCCGGTTCCGCCAATGGGCGACGAAAACACTGAAAGAGTACATTCAGAAGGGCTTTGTTCTCAACGATGAGATGATGAAAAACGGCCGCCCCTTTGGCAGGGATTACTTTGATGAGCTGCTGGAACGGATTCGGGAAATTCGTGCCAGTGAGCGGCGTGCCTATCAGAAAATTGCGGATGTGTTTGAACAGTGCAGCTATGACTACGACAAAAACAGCGAGACAACAAAAGCCTTCTATGCCTTTGTCCAGAACAAGCTGCACTATGCCGTCACCGGCAAGACGGCGGCGGAGTTGATTTCCCAGCGGGCCACTCTGGACAGCCCCACCATGGGTCTGACCACTTGGAAGGGGGCACCGGATGGGAAAATCCTCAAAAGCGACACACTGGTGGCGAAGAATTACCTGAATCAGAAAGAGCTTTCCCGGCTGAATCGTCTGGTGACCATGTTCATCGATTATGCCGAGCTGATGGCAGAGGATGAGCAGCTTATGTCCATGCAGGACTGGCTCAGGGAGACAGACCGGTTTCTTGCCAACAACCGCCGTCAGGTGCTGGATGGCAAAGGACATATTTCCCGGGAGGCGGCGGTGAAACAGGTCAGCAGCATCTACGAGGAATTCCGCAAACGGCAGGATGCAGACTATATCTCCGAATTTGACCGTCAAACCGAAAAATACCTCAAGGGAGAATAACCATGACCGAAACCTTTGACATTGCCGGCTACTGCCGGATCTCCGTGGACGAGGAGCTGGACCGGGATAACGTGTCCATTGAAAACCAAAAGGCCATCATCCGGGACTTTGTGAACCGCCGATTCCCCGGCAGCAGCCTGACCTTTTATGAGGATCGGGACCGTTCCGGCTATACCTTTGAACAGCGGGAGGGCTACCAGGCCATGCGAAAGGGCCTGATCCACCACCAATATGACATTCTGGTAGTGAAAGATTTTTCCCGTTTCTCCCGGCGAAATTCCCGGGGGCTGGTGGAATTGGAGGATTTGCGGGATGCAGGCGCACGCATCATTTCCATTGGGGACGGAATTGACTTTCCCAACGATGACGACTGGCTGAAAATCCAGTTTCAATTTCTCATCAACGAAATGCCTGTCACCGACACCAGCAAAAAGGTGAAAAACGTCATCCGGCGGCGGCAGGCGGACGGGAAATGGCTTTGCGCCGCCCCCTACGGCTATATCATCAACAGGCAGAAAGAATTTGAGATCGTCCCTACGGAAGCGGAAATCGTGCGGCAGATTTTTGACCTGTACAACAATCAGGGCTGGGGTTACAAGAAAATCGCCAACTATCTGACGGAGCAGGGCATTCCAACTCCCCGGATGTCGGAGCAGATGCGCAAGGAGGCGGCAGGGGAACCCACCAGCCGGAAAACCAAGGCCGCCTGGGCCATCGTCACGGTGCAGGGGATTTTGGACAATGATTTTTATATCGGCACTTTCCGGCAAGCCAAATACACCCGGGCCAAAATCAACGGCAAGGATGTGAAACGGGACGAGGGGGAACACATCGTCATTGAAAACCACCACCAGCCCATTATCGACTACCGCACCTTTGCCACCACCCGGGCCCTTCGGGAGAAGCGTTCTGCAGCCAACTATCGGGGCGTGAAGAAGTACGACAATGTGTACTCCGGCTTCCTGTTCTGCGGGGACTGCGGCAGCCCCATGTTTGCCATGAGTCGCAGGGATTTGAGCGCCGCCTACACCTGCGGCACCTACCACCGCCGGGGCCGTTCCGGGTGCAGCTCCCACCACATCCGGGTGGACAAGCTGGACGAGCTGCTGAAAATCTATGTGCGGCGGGTCATGGAGCATTCCCATGCCATGCTGGAAGAACTGAACGCCGAACTGGCACGGCAGGATTCCGATGTGGTGGAAACGGAGCAGTCCGCCGACCATCTGGCGCAAGTCCTGGAGGAGCTGCGAGAGGAGCTGAAAGCCACCAAGCGGCAGCGCATCCGGGACACGGTAAAGCACCCGGAGCAGGAGGAGCTGCTGGCGGAGACCTATGACGAGCTGGAGGGGGATCTGCAAAAGAAAATCGCGGGATTGGAGCACCAGATTACTCTGCTCTCCGACAAGCGCAACGCCATGATCCAGGTCAACCGGACAGCGAAAACCGCCCTGGAGGTGTTTCAGGATATTCTGGACAAGGAGCACTTAGAGCGCAACGACCTGGAGCTTCTGATTCAGCGCATTCGGGTGTTTGAGAACCGGCTGGAAATCCAGCTCTATCCCGATATTGACGCACTTCTCCACGTAAATACCCGGGAGGAAGCCGTAAATTTTAATTCCGGCACGGAAAATATCGAATTGGAAATCGTCCAGTCGGCCACCCACCGAAAGGACAAGGTTTTCCGTGTCCATGTTATCAGTGACGGCGACCCACTGGAAATCTATACGGAGAAGGACGGTGGGGTGATTTTTCGGAAATACTCGCCCATGGGGGATCTGCAGGAGCTTGCATCCCAGATGTGCGAGTCGGTGTCGGCGGCTACGGGGCATATTACGGCCATTGCGGACCGGGACGGGATCATTGCACTGCATGGAGCGCCCAGGAAGGAGCTGCTGGACAAGCCCAACTCGCCGGAGCTGGAAAAGCTTATGGAGCAGCGGACGAATTATCTCTATAAAAGCGGCGACAGCCCTATCCGGGCAGCACTTGGGGATGAGAAGTATCGCCTGGGGGCAGCCTCCCCGATTTTGTCCCAGGGAGACCTGATGGGCAGCGTGCTTCTCCTGCTGGGAGAGAACGACCAGCCCCTGCTTCCGGGCGATCAGGAGCTCACCCGTGCCGTGGCGGGGTTTCTGGGAAAACAGATGGAAAGCTGACAAAAAAATCACATCAGTCAAACCCTTTTTGGGATGGCTGATGTGATTTTTCACTTGGGCGCGTTTGGCACGCGCCCTTATCAATATTTTACTTGCCTTCCATTTCCTTCAGGGCGTCCTTGCGGCTGAAGTTGGCGCGGCCCTTTTCGTCGAAGCCCATGAACTTGACCCAGGTCATGTCGCCCAGGTTCAGAACATCCTCGACCTTCTCTACGCGGCGGTTCTCCAGCTTGGAGATATGCACCATGCCGTCGTGGCCCGGGGCAATCTCTACGAAAGCGCCGATGGGCAGGATGCGGACCACCTTGCCGTAGTACAGCTTGCCAACCTCGGGAACGAAACAGATGTCGTCCACCATCTTCTTGGCGGCGTAGGCAGCGGCGGAGTCCACAGCGGAGATGAAGACGGAGCCGTCGTCATCGATATCCACCTTGGCACCGGTGTCGGCGCAGATCTTCTGGATGGTCTTTCCGCCGGAGCCGATGACCTCACGGATCTTCTCCACGGGGATCTTCAGGCTCAGCATCTTGGGCGCGTACTCGCTCACCTCGGCACGGGGCGCGGGGATGCAGGGCAGCATGATCTCGTTGAGGATTTCCAGACGGGCCTTCCGGCAGCGCTCCAGAGCGTCGGCGATGATCTCCATGGTGAGCCCACGGTTCTTCAGGTCCATCTGAATGGCGGTGACGCCCTCGGTGGTACCGGCAACCTTGAAGTCCATCTCGCCGTGGAAATCTTCCACGCCCTGGATATCGGTGAAGGTTCTCCACTCGCCGGTCTCCTGGTCGGAGATCAGGCCGCAGGAAATACCGGCCACAGGCCGCTTAATGGGCACGCCGGCGTCCATCAGAGCCAGAGTAGAGCCGCAAATGGAGCCCTGAGAGGTGGAGCCGTTGGAGGACAGCACCTCGGAAACCACCCGGATGGCGTAGGGGAACTCCTCCACGCTGGGGATCACAGGCAGCAGAGCCTTCTCGGCCAGTGCGCCGTGGCCGATCTCCCGGCGGGAGGTGGACCGGGCAGCCCGGGCCTCGCCGGTGGAATAGGCGGGGAAGTTATAGTGGTGGATATAGCGCTTGGTATCCTCGGGGTAGATGGTGTCCAGCTTCTGGGCGGCGGACAGGGTATTCAGGGTGCAGATGGACAGCACCTGGGTCTGGCCACGGGTGAACAGGCCGCTGCCGTGGACTCTGGGCAGAACGCCAACCTCGGCAGCCAGAGGACGAATCTCGTCCATACCGCGGCCGTCTACGCGCTTGCCCTGGAGCAGCCACTTCTTGACGACCTTCTTCTGCATCTTGTAGAGGCACACCTCAATATGGGTATCGAAGTCCTCGTACTTGTCGGCGAACTTCTCGGCGAAGTCCAGCCGGGCGGCGGTGAGCCGCTCCTCCCGGACATTCTTGTCGGGGGTATCCAGAGCGTACTCGATCTGGTCCAGGCCGTAGTTCATCAGGTCGTCCAGCAGCTCGTGGTTGACGGCGGCCTTCTCGAAGGTGAACTTGGGCTTGCCGATCTCGGCCACGATGCCATTGATGAACTTCACGATCTCCATATTGGTTTCGTGGGCAATGCGGATGGCCTCCAGCACCACGGATTCGGGAGCTTCGTTGGCTTCGGTCTCGATCATGACCACCTTCTCGAAGGTGGAGGAGATGCACACGAAGCAGTCGCAGGCATTGCGCTGATCGGCGGAAGGGTTGATGATATATTCGCCGTTCAGGTGGCACACGTTGGTGGTAGCCACAGGTCCGTTCCAGGGCACATCGGAAGAGGCAATGGCAATGGAAGCGCCCAGGGAGGCCACGATCTCTACGGGGTTATCGTAGTCGTTGGCCAGGACGGTGCAGGTGACCACGGTGTCGTTGCGGAGCTCTTCGTCGAAGAGGGGACGCATGGGCCGGTCGATGATCCGGCTGTTCAGGATGCCCCGCTCGCTGGGCTTGCCCTCCCGGCGGTTGAAGGAGCCGGGAATCCGGCCTACGGAATACATACGCTCCTCAAACTCGATGGTCAGAGGGAAGTAGTCAATACCGGCCTTGGGGATGGGGTTGGAAGTGCAGGTCGTCAGTACCACGGTGTCGCCGTAGCGGCAGATGCACTCGGCGTTGGCCAGCTCTGCCACCTTACCGGTCTCTACGGTAAAGGGACGGCCGCCGATTTCCATTTCGTACACCTTGTGGTTGGGGAACTGCTTGTGAGTAATCATTGGTGAACCTCCTGTTGTGATTTTTTATTTTCTCGGGAGGTTTAGCACTTGAAACTGGCAAGCTTTTTGCAGTCGAGCAAAAAGCGACTGAGTCCGAACCTCTATTGAAACCAGAGGCTGCAGCACAGAACCCCTCAGTCAGCTTCGCTGACAGCTCCCGCTGTGCATTAAGAGTCTGCAGGCCGCAAGCGCCCAACATCCTCTATACCTTTCAGGGGAGCAAAAAGCTCGACACTTTCAAACGCTAAAGGGACTCCCGAAAATTTGAGATGCGAAAAAGGGGCGACGGTTTCCGTCGCCCCGGGGAATATTACTTACGGATACCCAGCTTGGCGATCAGAGCACGGTAACGGTTGATGTCCTTCTTAGCCAGATAGTCCAGCATCTTACGGCGCTTACCAACCATCATCAGCAGACCGCGGCGGGAGTGGTTGTCATGCTTGTGGACGCGCAGGTGATCGGTCAGTTCGTTGATGCGGGCGGTCAGGATGGCAATCTGAACCTCGGGGGAGCCAGTGTCGCCTTCGTGGGTAGCGTTCTCCAGGATGACCTGGGACTTCTTTTCCTTCTGAATCATTGTGTTTTCCACCTTTTTTATTAATTTTCCGTAGGGCTAAGTATGGGGTTTGGTGAAGCACCCAGTGGGTTTTCTCCCGCAACTGAGCCCGGGGAATGGCGCCGACCCATAGTCAGCAGTCGCATTGTATCATAAGTTTTCCCAAAAGTAAAGGGGTTCTTTCCGGAAATCTGTGAATCCGGAGATTATTCTCCGCAGGTGATTGTTTATATAATGTTTAGCTTTCCGACGCATAATAACCCACTGGAAAAGAAAGAAGAAAGAGGACTGCATATGAACATCACCATTGTCTGCGATGTGCTGGGCGAGGAAAACAACGGCACTACGCTGGCGGCTATGAACCTGATCCGGGCCCTGCGGGCCAAGGGGCATACCGTTACGATCCTTTGCCCCGACGCCCAGAAGCAGGGTGTCCCCGGCTATGCCGTGGTGCCCACACGGAATCTGGGTATTTTCAACGGTTACGTAAAAAGCAACGGCGTTCAGCTGGCAAAGCCGGACGATGCCGTCATCCGGCAGGCAATCCAGGGGGCGGACATCGTCCACGTCATGCTGCCCTTTGTGCTGGGCCGCCGGGCGGCACAGCTTGCCAAAGCGCAGGGCATTCCCGTCAGTGCGGGCTTTCACGCCATGGCGGAGAACTTCACCAGCCACATTTTTATGGAGAACTGCGCGCCTGTTAACCGGCTGACCTACCACGTCTTCTCCAAGACCTACAAAATGGTGGATGCCATCCACTACCCCACCCAATTTCTGCGGGATCTATATGAAAAGATGTATGGGCCTACCAACGGCTATGTGATCTCCAACGGCGTCAATGCCGTTTTCAGGCCCCAGAACGTGGAAAAGCCCGCTGAATATGCAGGAAAATTCATTATTGTGGCCACAGGGCGGTATTCCAAGGAGAAGAACCAGGCGGTGCTCATCCGGGCGGTGAACAGGTCCAAGTATCGGGACAGGATCCAGTTGGTTCTGGCAGGCTCCGGCCCCAAGGAAAAGGCACTGAAAAAGCTCTCTAAAAGCCTCCCCGTGCTGCCCCGGTTTGGCTTCTTCCCCCATGGGGATATGGTGAAGCTTCTAAACTATGCGGACCTCTATGTCCACAGCGCCGCCATGGAGGCCGAGGGCATCTCCTGCCTGGAGGCCATCTCCTGCGGCCTGGTGCCCATTATCTCCGACTCTCCCCGGTGCGCCACCCAGGCCTACGCCCTGACGGACAGAAGCAAATTCCGCTTTGACTCCCCCGCCGATCTGGTGGCCAAGATCGACTGGTGGCTGGATAATCCCGAAGAGCGGGCGGCCTGGAGCCGAAAATACGCCGAAAACGCCGCCGGACAATTTGACCAGAAAAAGTGCATGGATGCAATGGAGCGGATGCTCCTGGAAACGGCAGGGAAGGCATGAAAAAGGTCATCACCTACCGCGATCCGGTAAACGACGACTTTGCCGGAACCAATATCAAAACCAAGCCCCTGCCCGAGTGGTTCCGCTACACCCACACAAACCCCGTCTGGCGGGGCCTTGCCTGCTTCGTCTATCGGGGCCTTGCCCGGCCGATTGCCTTTTGCTTCCGGAAAATCTGGTGCCTGCACCGGTTTGAAAACCGACAGGTCCTGGACGAGGCTGCTGGAAAGGGAATCTATGTCTATGCCAACCATACCCAGCGGGTCATGGATGCCTTTCTGCCCTGCCAGCTGCGGCGAAAGGGCAGAAGCTATATTATTGTAGGCCCGGATGCATTGTCCATCCCCCTGATCCACAACTTCCTGCAAATGCTGGGAGCCATTCCCTTGGGGTCCACCATAAAGCAGAGCCGGGACATGGCGGCCTCCGTCCATGGGCATATTTCCCGGGAGGATCTCATCACCATCTACCCCGAGGCCCATATCTGGCCCTTCTATACGGGCATCCGCCCCTTCCCCGCTGCCTCCTTCGGCTATCCTGCCCGGGATGGGGCCCCGGTATACGCCATGACCAGCTGCTACCGGAAGCGCCGACTTGGAGCCTTTCCAAAGGTGGTCACCTATCTGGACGGCCCCTTCTACCCGGACAGCAGCCTTCCCCTGCCGGAGCGAAAGCAGCGCCTCCGGGACCAATGCCACGCAGCCATGGTAAAGCGGGCGGAAGAGAACTCCAATTACGCCTATTATGAATACAGGGAAGAGGCGTGAGGAAATTTCCCGATGGGATACAGCTGCGAAACAGGGACTGCCCCTCCGCGAGGCAGTCCCTGTTTCAATCTGTCGAAAAACCTTACGGGCTTTTCCGGCGGAAAATGATCCCATTTTATTTGTCGGCTTACGCCACAAAACTCTGCGAGGCTTTTTTGACAAGCTGAATTTCATGCATCTGCGCAGCGGGGGCATCAACGGACAGCTGCAACCAATTCTTGCAGATTTAAGACCTTTTCTTTTAAACCCAGCTTTTGTGCAATTTCCGTACAGACCGGCGGCTTTACCCGGGCATCGGCCAGAATATCGCTGCGATAAAAAATTTCCCGGCAGCTGCCATCAGCAATCACATTCTTGTGTGCCATTACAATCACACGGTCAAAATTCTCGGCCACAAACTCCATGTCGTGAGAAATTGTGATAATGGTCTTTCCCTTGTTCTGCAGATAGTCCATCACCGTCTTCAGCTGCGCGCGGCCCCAGTTATCCTGGCCCGCAGTGGGCTCATCCAAAATCACATAGTCCGGCCCAACCGCCAGAACCACCGCCACCGTCAAAAATTTTCGAATGGGAAGGGGAATGTCAAAGGGATGGGTATGGATAAAATCCCGAATTCCGGTGACGTCCAGCACTTCGTTCCGACGGCGAACAATTTCCTCCTCGGGCAGCTTCCAATACCGCAGAACATACTCAATTTCCTTGGTGACATCATCGTTGAAAATCTGGTCGTTGGGGTTCTGGAATACATAGCCGACATGCGGTGCAATTTCGGCGGTGGTCTTGTCCTTCGTGTCGATGCCATCCACCAGGATTGTGCCGCTTGTGGGCTTGTAGATATTGTCGATAATCTTGACCGTGGTGGACTTACCGGCGCCATTCTGGCCAATAATTGCGACACGCTCACCCTTGCCAATGGTGAAGGAAACATTCTCGACAGCAGTTACCGGGCTGCCGGGATAGGCAAAGCACAGATTTTTCACTTCAATTGCCATGTTTTAACCCTCCATCCGCTGCCGGAGCAAGCTGACCGCTTCCTGCAGGTCGATCGGTATGGTATTCAGAGGCTTTCCCGCCTGTGCCATCGCAAAAGCAATCTGCACGACCTGCGGAATCTGAATTCCATATCCCGGCAGAGCCGGGTCTGCCAATACCTGACAGGTTGGCCCCTGGGCGACAATTTCTCCTCCGGCCATGGCAATAATCTCATCGCAGTATTCGGCCAGCAGGTCAATCTTATGCTCCGCAATAATGACGGTCTTTCCCATTTCCTTCAGGCCCTTGACGATTTCAAATACATCCAGCGTTCCCTCCGGATCCAGCTGGCTGGTGGGCTCATCGATCACCACAATGTCGGAATCCAGAACCAGAACCGAGGCAAATGCAACTCTCTGACACTGTCCTCCGGACAGCGCCAGGGGGTTCTTTTGCAAAAGATGATCCACTTTCACCAGCTTGGCGATTTTCAGGATCCGCTGAATCATTTCCTCCCGCTCTACCCCCAGGTTCTCCAGGCCCATGCCGATTTCCTCAAAGACGGTTTCCTTGATGCCGCTGACCTGGGCAAAGGGATCCTGGAAAACATAGCCAATCCGCACGCTCAGGTCGGCTTCGTCCCAGTCCTTCAGCTCCTTGCCGTCTACAATCACAGTCCCCCGCAGGGTGCCGCCATAGAAATTGGGGCACAGCCCCCGCATCAGATTGCAGAACGTCGTTTTACCGCCGGCATTGGGGCCGATGATGCCGTAGCATTTTCCAGACTCCAGCTTGCAGCTTAAATGCCGAACTGCTGCCTTTTTCGCCAGAGGATAGGCATAAGATACATCCTTGTATTCCACACAGTTACCCATTGTCTATTCCTCCTTACAGATATATTTTCCCAAGTACGCAGGTCACCACGCAGGCAGCGAAAGTGACAGCTGTAATGACCTTCTCTGCGGCAGTTGCAGGGGCAATCTTGCGCAGGGAGGTATGCTTGCCTTTCGCTGCGAACGCCCGGGCATTCATCGCAAGGGTCTTGTCCTCGATTCCGGTCATGGAGCTGATAATCACTGGGAACAGCACAGGCAGCACGGACTTGACCCTGGTAACAAAACCGCCCTCTGTCTCGATACCTCTTGCCCGCTGGCTCTCGCGGACGGTATTCAGCTTGCCCTTGATGGAACTGATACAGGAAAAGGTAGACAGCACCATAAAGCTGGCAGTGGGAGACATTCCCATCTGCTCCAGCCCACAGCACAGATCCCGCATTTCCGTGGTCAGGAAGAAGGCCATAAAGATTCCCAGAAAGCCCTCGATCATGAATACCATGTCCAGGCAGCTGATAACAGCCGTCATAGGCACGGCTTTGCCAAACAGGTAAAATGCCACAGGCCCCGGGTCGCCGAGATGGACGTACAGTCGGACGCCGACTGTCAGTACACAGCCCAGCAAAAACATGACGCCGATGGTCTTGAGATAGGACTTAAAAATGGGTGTTGTGGCGGCGATGACAGTTGCCAACAGGAAAATCGCCAGGCCGATTTGCCAGCGGAATACGATCATGGATGTAAATCCCAGGCACAGAACAAGAATCAGCTTACATACAGGATGAAAATCATACCACCAATGGCCCTTTTTCTGGTAGTGTCGAAAGCTTTCGATAAATTCGGCATCTGTCACGGCAGGTTCCTCCTAATTCTTAACGGTTATTGCACAATTTCCCGAATCAAATGTCCAATTCTGCCTCGTCTGCTTTTGCATCGGTGACATACTTGCCGTAGGGCAGCTTAACCAGGAAGCGATCCGGCAGGGCCTTGATAACCAAGAAGACTACCAGCAGGCAAACGAACTTATCAATGCAGTCAAAGCACAGGGAGCTGACGGCCATTGCCAGATACTTGGGGACACCGGCATTGAACATGGGAATGCCCATCAGAACGGAAGCCATGTTACCCCAGAAATCGCCGCCCATGGCGAAGAAAATGATGGTTCCACTGATCCAACCTCCGATGAAGCCAAAAATAGGTGTGCACAGCAGCGTCTTCCACAGCTTCTTGAAGAGTCCCTTTTTGGACATCAGGCCCGCCACGACGCCAAAGGCCATGTTCAGCGGTGCCATCACAATCATGACGGGATTCTTGATGACATTTACAAGGTTGGACAGGAGTCCAACGATCAGGCCGGGGACGGGCCCGCAGATCGCGCCCACAAGAATGGTGCCGATGGAATCTCCCAGAACCACGGTAGTGATGGGGTAGATTACGTTATAGCATACCATGTTAATAGCTACGGCCAAGGGGATCAGCAGGAGGGTCATTTTGTCGAGTTTGTGATTTTTCTTTTCTAACGTTGCCATATGAATTCTCCTTTTATTTGGACGCCAGTGCGGCGTCAAAGTACAAAATCATTTGCAATTGGCGGCGGCATCCACCAGCATATCCATAAACCGGGCATTGTCCATATTGTAGACAACCTCCACATTCTTGGGCAGGCCCACCAAAATGCCGGAATAATCGCAGATGGTCGCACCGTCTGTATAACCGCCGCCGGTTTCAATGTCCACGTGCATCCAACGGCTCTCCGTAACAATCGACGGGTCGATAACCCCTGCCACAGCGCAGGCATCGTGGATGGGAACCACGTTTTTGAGATACAGGAAGCTCAGACCGGCATTGTGCCGCGCCATGAAGAAGCGAACCAGCGCGGCCATCATCTTGCCGGTGTCATTGCCCAGGGCCTCCAGGCGCTCCAGGGTGTCCACACCGCACATAACCCGATACGTCACATCGTAGCCGAACATTGTAACGGGAATCCCGCTTTCAAAAACGATTTTGGTTGCTTCCGGATCAACAAAGGTATTGAATTCCATGCCCGGACGGCTCAGGACAAACTGCGCGGTACCGCCCATCATACAAATTCGCTCGATTTTCGGAATCAGATCCGGGAAAGCCTTAATCAGTAGTCCTACATTGGTCAGCGGTGCAGTGGGAATGATGGTTACCTTTTCCTCGCTTTCCCGCAGAACCTTCGCCATCATCTCCACAGCGCGGATGGAGGCTGCCTTCTTCGGATTTTCGGCGGGGAATGTGAAGCCGTCCAGTCCGGTAGTTCCATGCACTGCCGCGCCGGTTGTCTTTACCGACAGCAGCGTTTTCTTTTGCTCCTCATTCATACGCTCCAGCATGGCGGCTGTCATCTTTTCCATGGTCGCCTTGTGGGAGCGGACAATGCCATCCTGAAAACCCATCGCCACAGGCACCTCGTCTGCACCGATATAATGCAGCACATTCAGGGCATTGCGCGTCGTATTCTCAATGGTATTGTTGCCTGCCACGGTGGTAACGGCGCGGATATCCAATTTCTGGCTGCCATATGCCAGAACCAGCGCTACCATGTCATCGTGACCGGGGTCACAGTCAATGATTACAGGTATCTTTTTCATTCAAAGCTCCTCCTTTGTGTGCGCTTCCTCAAAATGAATGACCTCTTCCCATGTTGGAATTGAGGTAGACGCGCCCTGTCTGCTGACAGCAATGGCAGAGGCCATGCTCGCATATTTCAGAATGTCCTCCATCGGCAGACCCTTTGTAAGGCCTGCCAGGAAGTAGCCGCAGAAGGTATCTCCGGCGGCGGTGGTATCTACCGCTTTTACCGCGTAAATCCCGTGGGAAAGACGTTTTCCATGATTGTAATACAGAACGCCCTTCTCGCCAACGGTCAGGACAATGGCCGCATTGGGGAATTGCTCTGCCAGTCCTTCCAGAATTCGATCATACTCCTCAGAGGCTACACCTGCCAGAGCCCTTCCCTCAACTTCGTTGATGATGAAGTAATCCACCAGTTCCAGAGGATACTCCATCAGCTCCCGGGTAATTGGCGATGCATTGAAGGCAATCTGCATTCCCCGCCGCCTGGCTTCTTCCATTGCAAAGGAAACGTTGGATATTTCATTTTGCAGCAGCAGAATATCTCCGCTGCCAAAGTTTCCAAGAACCTGCTTGATGTACGCACGACTTATGCACTGATTTGCTCCGCCGCAGACGATGATGCAGTTCTGACCGGCTGCGTTCTGAATAATTGCGTGTCCGCTGACCGCATCGATTTTCTGGATCCATCCTGCATTTGCACCGGATTGGGTCAGGCACTCCAGAAAAGGCGCGCCATCTGGGCCAATGGCTCCCGCGTGATATACCTCTGCACCGGCACGGGCCAGGGCCAGCGTCTGATTCAAGCCCTTGCCTCCCAGAAATTCTGCATATCCGTCGCTCAAAATTGTTTCACCGACAGCAACAAAATGCGGCACGTCATAGACCTTGTCAAAGTTCAGAGAACCAAGATTCAGAATTTTCATTATGCACTTCCTTCCCGGTTTTTACTGTAATGCTTCTGAAAATCGTTTGCTTTATACTTGCTTTTTATTGAATTCAATAGTAAAATGGTTTCGTAAACAGTTTACCTTAACTGGATTGTACAACCATGCCATGCGTTTTGTCAACAATCCATTTTTGGGTTGCATTATTTTTGTTGAAATAGTACAATATGTATGTCGTAAAACTGTGAAATCGGCCCATTCTCTTGTGCCGTATTGGAAGGAGTACACAAAATGACCATCCGGGATATTGCCAATGCAGCTGGCGTCTCTGTTGCAACTGTTTCCAAAGTTCTCAACCATAGGGATCAGAATATCAGTCAGGAGACCAAGGAACGTATCCTTCAAATCATCAAAGACAGCGGCTATGTACCCTATGCCAAAATTCGTGACCGCCTTCTCACCGGCACCAATACCATCGGCCTGGCCGTTCCTTCGCTGGATATTTCCTACTACGCATCCTTTGTTTCAAGGGTGCAGGCCCTTGCGCGGCAGCAGGGCTTTGTACTGTCATTGTCCATTACCGGCGGCAGCAGCGAGGAGGAGCTTGCTGCGCTGGAGAGTTTTCGGGATACCAAGGCTGTTGGAATTCTGTTTTTTCCGTGCAGCGAGGAGGGTTTGCAGGCGCTTCAGCAGCTCCACGCGGAAGGGTATGGCGCGGTCATCCTGGACTATATGATGGAAAACGCAGTGTGCCCCCAGGTGTTTCGGGCAAATGACCGCATGGCCAAGCAGTGTACGGAGCTCCTGCTGGATCACTGCCAGCACATCGCGCTGCTGACGCACCGGGAAACCGGCAGTATCGTGCGCAAGGCCGTGTGTTCCGGGTATGAGGCGGCTCTGCTGGAAGCCCACCGCTCCATTGACTCCGGGCTGGAAATCCATGTCGGGGCAGAATATGAGCCGGTATTGGATATTCTTCTGGAAAGCGGCATAGACGGGATCGTCTGTCAGGATGCGGAATTGGCCGGTCTTGTCTATAGCGTCGCAGGCAAAAAGCAGCTTCAGATTCCGGAAGACCTGTCGGTCATCTCCATGGAGGATGCCCTCCTCTCCACCCAGCTTACCCCTCAGCTGACTTCCGGCGGGACAAGCGCAGCGCGGATGGCAGAGGTGGCGCTTGAAGCCCTCTCCTGGCAAATTCGCCAGCAGCCGCAAAAATTCACCTCCCAGGCGATTTGCGGCAGCACCCGAATGCGCGGCAGCATCTCTGTCCGGCAAAAGCACACTCCTCGTATCGCCATCATTGGCAGCATGAATATGGACGTTGTCCTCCAGGTCCCGCACCTGCCCCACCCCGGAGAAACGCTGCTCGCCCCTCAACTGACGACATGGCCCGGCGGAAAGGGCGCCAATCAAGCCCTTGGCGTCAGCCGACTGGGGGGCAATGCCTATATGTTTGGCTGCCTTGGAAATGATCGCTACGGAAAGCAAATCGCGGAACAGCTATCGAGCGCCAATGTGGATATGTCCAGCGTCCCGCTGACTGCGGATCAGCCAACAGGTACCGCCTATATCAATGTCTGTCCCGATGGCAGCAATACCATCGTTGTACACCCAGGGGCCAACACCCTGGTTGATCAGGAATACATTCGCCGCCACCAGGCGCTGCTTCGCAGCACAGACTACTGTCTGATCCAGATGGAAATTCCCTTCGAAAGCGTTCGGGAAGCGCTGCAATTTTGCGTCAGACACGGCACGCGCTCCATTTTAAAGCCGTCCCCCGCCAGGAACTTGCCAGAGGAGCTTCTGAAAGGAATTTACATTCTGGTTCCTAACGAGGAGGAAGCCGAGATACTCTGTCCCGGATTGTCATCGCCGGAGGAGCAGACCGCATATTTTCTGGAAAAAGGCGTGGAGAACGTTATTATCACCATGGGGCCCGCTGGCTGTCTCTGGGCCAATGCGGAGGGAATCCGCAGATATCCGGCGCATCCCTTCCCTTGTGTGGATTCTACCGGAGCCAGCGATGTATTTATCAGCTGTTTGGCAGTTATGCTTGCTGAGGGAAAAGGAATCGAAGATGCCATCCATGCGGCCAGCTGGGCCTCATCCTATTCCGTTGCGCAGGAAGGCGTCCAAAATTCCATTCCGGAGAGGGCACTCCTGGATGAATTTTTACAAAAAACATAGGATTGTAGTTGCACAGCTGGAGCATCTTCCCACATAGAAAGAATGGGCTGTTAGAAAAGTATGTCGCTGCGAACCAGTGACCGACGTCACTACTCCGCGCTAAGAGCCGGCTTCGCCGGTT
>ENA-UERC01000376-UERC01000376.1-human-gut-metagenome-genome-assembly--contig:-NODE-376-length-33922-cov-11.918777_pt1 | contig 33922 bp, 34 predicted proteins | sample MGYA00242955_ERZ507955 | MGnify/ENA primary metagenome ERZ507955 (study PRJEB26167, sample SAMN06115394) | human gut metagenome | host: Homo sapiens | place: China:Hubei | collected 2016-04-27... | reverse complement strand
TAAATGGTGTATTCAATCGCTGTCATTTTTCCTTTCTCGTCGCGTCCCTGCCGCCTTGTGATATATCCGGCTTTTTCAAGCTCCCATACCGCAGTACGGATAGCGTCGATACTTTCCCGGTTGATGTAGGACAGCCCCGCAAGGGTATAGTCCCAATTCTCCGGCAAGGACAACATTTGTGATAACAGCCCCTTTGCCTTTAGGGTCAGCTCCTTGTTGCGTAGGTGGTGGTTGCTCATTACGGTATATCCCGTATTGCGCTCCACACGAAAAACAGCCATTGTTTCATCACTCCTTTGCTGCGGATTTGTTACGCAGTAGAACAGCGATTTTGCGGGTACAGGTATAAATCCTTGTCCGCGCCAGAAATGCGCCTGCAAAGCCGCTGATAGCAAGGACTTTTACGTCCCTAATGCGTAACAGTAGGTATAAAAAAAGACGCTCAACATTGAACGTCTTATTAGGCACGATATTTTATTTTAGAAATGGCTTGTCCTATCATTTTCGACTGTATGTTGTTCTTATGCAGTCGTACCATCTGCCGCAAGGTCTTCGTTTAGGTCGCCGATAGTGTCGCCCGTTACGGCTATGCTTGCCGCATTCCACGGTGCACCGCTTGCCGCTGTCGGATAAACCCCTGCCGTATGGTCAACAAAGTATGCCATAAAGTTAGGATTTTTTTCAATCTCATCTTCTGTCAAATTGCGAGTAAGTTGGTGTACCATTGTTCCTATCATTTCAAGGTGCCCCAATTCCTCAACGCCTGTCGAGCACACGCAATTGACCCTTTGCGTCTACAAAGCCTACTGCTTCGTAGCATTCGGCAAAACAACTGCCATAAGCTCAAACAAGTCCCCGAACCGGACAAGCATTATATAATCAACTACACCGTTAATTTGATGTTGATATGATGCTAAACGATTAAATAACCGAGAGTAATTGATTCACTCTCGGTTTTGTTGTTATGGAATTTACGATAAAATTTCAAGCCAGTATCCGTCGGGATCTTCGATGAAATAAATTCCCATTTCGTGATTTTCAAAGCAAATGCATCCCATTTCCTCGTGCTTTTTGTGTGCTTCGTCAAAGTTATCGCCACGGAAAGCCAAATAGAATTCGCATTTGCCCAAATTATACGGTCGCGGATGCTCCTTTAACCAAGTCAACTTAAGCTCAGGCAATTCCCCCTCAATATACCATCGCAATGATAGTTCGTCAAGTTTGAAAACTAATTAAATCGAAAAAATAATTCTATAAAAATGGATTTCAATTTAATCATTTAATTGAAAATGATTAAATTGAACCTTGACTTTTCAGCGCATCAACGATATAATCAAACTGTATAAATATAATGCCAAACAAGGAGAATACTCCGTGAGGGAATATAACTACAACGCAAAATGGAAAGAACTTCTAACTCCGGAAATAGTTTCAATGCTTTCGCAAATTCACGAGTTTAAAGGTGAACAAAATCTTTATATCGAAACAAATAGTGATGCCTTGACTCAAATAGTTGATACAGCAAAAATACAAAGCATAGAAGCATCTAACAAAATCGAAGGTATATACACATCAAATGAAAGACTAAAAAAAATTGTTTCAAATAAAACTATACCGCAAAACCGTAATGAGCAGGAAATTGCCGGCTATCGTGATGTGCTTTCAACTATCCACGAAAGCTATGAATTCATACCGATTAAGCCCTCTATAATTTTGCAGCTTCATCGCGATTTGTACAAATTCAGTGGTAAGTCAATCGGAGGCGTTTACAAAAACTCAGATAATATGATTGCAGAGCAGGATAACGAAGGAAATAAAATTATTCGGTTTAGTCCTGTACCTGCTTGGGAAACACCGCAGGATGTTGAAAAACTTTGCAGGGCTTTTGATGATGCTATGAGTACAAATGAAATTGATTCACTTTTGCTGATTCCAATGTTTATACTTGATTTCCTTTGTATTTATCCTTTTAATGACGGTAACGGCAGAATGAGCCGACTATTGACATTGCTTATGCTTTACCGTGAAGGATACAATATAGGTAAGTATATCAGTATTGAAAAATTGATTGAAAATTCTAAAGAGACCTATTATGATGCACTGCAAAGCAGTTCTGTAAAATGGCACGAAAACAAAAATAATAATGCACCGTTTGTGGAATATATGCTTGGTATAATTTTATCAGCATACAGAGAATTTTCTTCAAGAATGGAACCCATAGAAAAAAACAACATTTCAAAGCCTGATAGAGTAAGTCAAGTTATCCAGAACACTTTCGGGAAAATTACAAAATCCGAAATTATGGAAAAATGCCCTGACATCAGTCAGGTAACCGTTCAGCGAGCATTGAACGATTTAGTCAAAAACGGCAATGTTATAAAAATCGGCGGAGGTCGATACACATCTTATACTTGGAATAGGGAGAAATAATAATGATTACAGGAGAACTTAAAAACAAAATTGATAGTATTTGGGACGCTTTTGCAGCAGGCGGGCTCGTTAATCCCCTTGAGGTTATTGAGCAAATAACATATTTAATGTTTATTCGTGATCTTGATGATTCCGATAATCTTAAAGCAAAGGAAAGTGCTATGCTTGGATTACCATACGAAAGCATTTTCAGCGGTGAGGTTCAAGTAGGCGAAAGAAAGATTGACGGAAATCAGTTAAAGTGGTCTGTATTTCGTGATTTTCCTGCCGGAAGAATGTACTCAATTGTTCAGGAATGGGTGTTCCCTTTCATAAAAACTTTACATAGCGACAAGAACAGTGCATATTCAAAGTATATGGATGATGCTATATTTAAGCTTCCGACTCCGCTTCTTCTTGATAAAGTCGTGACCGGACTTGACGAAGTTTATGATATGATAAATTCAATGCAGGCATCGGATGTTCGTGGAGATGTTTATGAATATTTGCTTTCAAAAATTGCACAGTCAGGACGCAACGGTCAGTTCCGTACTCCTCGCCATATCATCAAAATGATGGTTGAGCTTATGGCTCCCAAGGCTGACGATGTTATATGCGACCCTGCTTGCGGAACAAGCGGATTTCTTGTTGCGGCAGGCGATTATCTAAAAGAAAACCTTAAAGAAGAAATATTCTTTGATAAAGTAAAAAAAGATCACTATATGAATCATATGTTTTACGGATATGATATGGACAGAACAATGCTTCGTATAGGTGCTATGAATATGATGACCCACGGTGTTGACAGTCCTTTTATTGAGTATAGGGACAGTCTTTCCGACCAAAATCCGGACAAGGCAAAATATTCACTTGTTCTTGCAAATCCGCCTTTCAAGGGCAGTCTTGATTATGATACCGTGTCTGCCGATTTGTTGAAAACCTGTAAGACTAAGAAGACCGAATTGCTGTTTTTAGCACTGTTTCTCCGTATGTTAAAGGTAGGAGGCAGATGTGCCTGTATAGTACCGGACGGTGTTCTCTTCGGTTCGTCAACAGCACATAAAGCTATACGCAAAGCAATTATTGAAGAGAATAAGCTTGATGCAATTATTTCGATGCCGTCAGGTGTTTTCAAGCCCTATGCAGGCGTTTCAACTGCTGTTATGATTTTTACTAAAACCGGACATGGTGGAACAGATAATGTTTGGTTTTACGATATGAAAGCAGACGGCTTTAGTCTTGACGATAAGCGTTCTCCTGTTGATGACAATGATATTCCGGATATTATCGAAAGATTTAATAACAGAGAAAATGAAAAAGGCAGAGAACGCACAGAGCAGTCCTTTTTTGTTTCAAAGCAGGAAATTGTTGATAACGATTATGACCTTTCAATAAACAAATATAAAAAAATAGAATATGTTCCTGTAGAATATCCTCCGACAAGTGAAATTATGGCAGAAATTCGTTCGCTTGAAAAAGATATAGCAAAAGAAATGGATGAGTTGGAGAAATTGTTAAATGAATGAAAATATAAAAAAATTTGAAAATCATCCTATAAGAACCAAATGGGATGAAAAAAAAGAAGAGTGGTATTTTTCCGTTGTTGATGTGATCGGAATTTTAACCGAACAAAGTGATTATGACGGTGCAAGAAATTATTGGAAAGTAATGAAAAAGAGGCTTTCTGACGAAGGTGCTGAGTTGGTTACGAATTGTAACCAACTGAAAATGAAATCGCCGAAAGACGGTAAGAATTATAAAACAGATGTTGCCGACACAGAACAGCTTTTGCGCATCATTCAATCTATTCCGTCAAAAAAAGCAGAGCCGTTTAAAATGTGGCTTGCTCAAGTCGGCAGAGAACGCATTGAAGAAATTATTGATCCTGAATTAACAATAGAACGTGCTTTGGAAACATATTCTAAAAAAGGCTATTCGTCCGATTGGATAAATCAGAGATTGCAAACAATCAGAGCAAGGAAAGAACTAACAGACCAATGGCAACTTCACGGTGTTGAAAAAGGAAAAGAATATGCAATTTTAACCGATGAGGTCACTAAGGCTTGGTCGGGAATGAGTACAAGGCAATATAAAAACTTGAAAGGTTTAACAAAAGAAAACCTTAGAGATAATATGAGTACTTTGGAGTTGGCACTTAATATGCTTGCTGAAGCTACTACAACAGAACTGACAAAAGCACAAAACCCGAATGGGCTTAAAGAAAATCAAGTAGTTGCAAAAGCCGGTGGTAAAGTAGCCGGTGACGCTCGTAAAAATATCGAATCGCAAACAGGCAGACCTGTAATCACTTCGGATAATGCACAAACATTAAACGAAGTTCTAACCAGTGCTATCGAAACAGTCGCTGGTAAAGATAAAAAAGAAAAATAATGAATTTATTGTTATAAATTCGGATTTGTAGGGATGGATATGATTAAAAGATTGGGTGAAATATGTAATATAGTTTCAGGTGGTACGCCTTCAAGAACACAAACGAAATTTTGGGAAAATGGTAATATTCCGTGGATAAAGATAGGTGACATAAAAAGCAAGTATGTTAATGAAGCTAATGAACATATTACGCAAGAAGGACTTGATGGTTCGTCAGCTAAACTACTTCAAAAAGGGACTATACTTTATACAATTTTTGCTACATTAGGCGAAGTTGGCATATTAACAATAGAAGCGTGCACTAATCAAGCGATAGCCGGTATTACGATAAAAAATCAAGAAGAAGTTTTACCCGATTATTTATACTATTATCTAAAATCAAAAAAAGCTCATATCAATGAAATCGGACGAGGTGTTGCGCAAAATAATATAAATATGTCAATACTTAGAGGTCTTAATGTTCCATTACCGAGTGTTCAAAATCAGCAAAAAATCGCAGAAATACTTGACATGATCTCAAATCTAATAGTAAAACACAAACAACAATTAGAAAAACTTGACGAACTTATCAAAGCCCGATTTGTCGAGATGTTTGGGGATCCATTTGTTAATGAAAAGAAATGGGATGTTAAGAAGATTAGCGAAGTGGTAACAGAAGTTAGATATGGCACAAGCAAGCCTGCTGTTGACGGTGGGAAATATCCGTACTTACGAATGAATAATATAACTGATGATGGTGAATTAGATCTTAATAATTTAAAATATATAGATATTACGGATGAGGAAATAGAAAAGTGTATTGTTCATAAGGGTGACATACTTTTTAATCGAACAAATAGCATTGAATTGGTTGGAAAAACTGCGATGTATAATTTGGACGAGAAAATGGTTATTGCGGGATATATTATTAGAGTTCGCTTAAAATCGTGTTTGCTACCTGAAGTCCTTACTCAGTATATGAATTTAAAGCCATTAAAAATATTGCTTCGTTCAGTGGCAAAAGGTGCAGTAAATCAAGCAAATATCAACGCACAGGAATTTCAAAATATTGAGATTTATGTACCTAATATAGATTTGCAGAATGAATTTGTTTCTTTCAAAAATCATGTCGACAAATCAAAAGTTGTCGTGCAAAAGGCACTTGATGAAGCTCAGTTGTTGTTTGACAGCAAAATGCAAGAATATTTTGGATAATTTGCATTTTGGTTTATAATATTACATCATATTTTAGTGAGGTAATATTATGGATAAAATCATTTTTGAAATTATTGACGAAATGGCAGATGATTTAAGCATTGAGCAGCAAAAGAAACTGCAGCAGGTTCTCGTTAAAAGACTTGCATCAAACAGGCAAAGTCAAGAAACTTCCACCAATGAGCAATATTTAAAATTGTTTTTGGAAGCAAAAACAATTGAGGGTTGTTCCGAAAGAACAATAAATTATTATAAAGCGACGATAGAAAAATTCTTTTTGCTTGTTAAATATCCTGTAAGGCGCATAACAACCGAGCAAATCAGAACATATCTTGCCGAATATCAAAAGATTAATGATTGCAGCAATGCGACTGTTGATAATATTCGGCGCAATCTTTCAAGTTTCTTTTCTTGGATGGAGGAAGAGGACCATATATTAAAAAGTCCTATGCAACGAATACATAAAATTAAAACAAAAAAACCTGTAAAAGAAGTTATAACCGACGAAATGATTGAACGCTTGCGTGACGGCTGCACTTGTCTTAGGGATTTGGCAATGATAGATTTGCTTTATTCAACAGGTATCAGAGTCGGTGAACTTGTTAATCTTAATATTGACGATGTTAATTTCGAAGAAAGAGAATGTGTCGTTTTCGGCAAAGGTGACAAAGAGAGAAGAGTTTACTTTGATGCTAAGGCAAAGCTTCATTTGCAAAAATATCTTGAATTAAGAAAAGACAACAATCCTGCACTTTTTGTTACTCTTGATGCACCGTTTGACAGACTGAAGATCAGTGGTGTTGAAATAAGAATACGAGAACTTGGCAAAAATTTGAACCTTGAAAAAATACATCCCCATAAATTCAGACGAACAATGGCAACCAGAGCGATAGATAAGGGTATGCCGATAGAACAAGTGCAAAAAATACTCGGCCATTCCCAAATTGACACGACAATGCAATATGCGATGGTGAACCAAAATAATGTAAAAACAGCGCATAGAAAATTTGTAGCCTGATTCCTTGCAAAATTCGGATTTGTAGGGATGGATATGATTAAAAGATTGGGTGAAATATGTAATATAGTTTCAGGTGGTACGCCTTCAAGAACACAAACGAAATTTTGGGAAAATGGTAATATTCCGTGGATAAAGATAGGTGACATAAAAAGCAAGTATGTTAATGAAGCTAATGAACATATTACGCAAGAAGGACTTGATGGTTCGTCAGCTAAACTACTTCAAAAAGGGACTATACTTTATACAATTTTTGCTACATTAGGCGAAGTTGGCATATTAACAATAGAAGCGTGCACTAATCAAGCGATAGCCGGTATTACGATAAAAAATCAAGAAGAAGTTTTACCCGATTATTTATACTATTATCTAAAATCAAAAAAAGCTCATATCAATGAAATCGGACGAGGTGTTGCGCAAAATAATATAAATATGTCAATACTTAGAGGTCTTAATGTTCCATTACCGAGTGTTCAAAATCAGCAAAAAATCGCAGAAATACTTGACATGATCTCAAATCTAATAGTAAAACACAAACAACAATTAGAAAAACTTGACGAACTTATCAAAGCCCGATTTGTCGAGATGTTTGGGAATATTGCCGAGACTGTACCTCTGTCATATTATATTTCGGCATTGAGTGCAGGCAAAAGCCTTGCGGGCGAAGAAGAATGTTCAAATAAGGTTCTAAAAACAGGTGCAGCTACCTACGACTACTTCGATTCTACGCAAATAAAAAATCTTCCCGTGGATTACGAACCACAAGAAGAACACCGAGTTAATACCGGTGATGTGATTATCAGTCGTATGAATACATCAGAATTGGTAGGCGCAGCTGCTTATGTGTGGGAGGCACCAAAATGTACATACTTGCCGGATAGACTTTGGAGAGCGGAGATAAAGGATACTGCTTGCCCCATCTTTGTATGGCAGGTACTTATCCAGAGCAGTACCAAAGAAAGTATTCGTCGTATTGCATCTGGGACAAGCGGTAGTATGAAGAACATATCTAAACCCGGACTGCTAGGCATTCGAGTAAATAAAGTCCCACTGGAACTGCAAAATCAATTTGCAACTTTTGTAAAACAAATCGACAAATCAAAAGTTGCAGTACAGAAAGAGTTTATTTTACGAAACACAGGCATTTATTTAACTGCTTAATGCAACGATGTTTTGAACAAACTATTTATTATACAAAAAGGAGAATATATGAATATAATCGACAGCGTTACAATAAGATATTTTAGATCTGTTTACACTTTGAATTTATCTAATTGTAAAGATTTAAATGTGTTTAGCGGAAAAAATGATGTTGGTAAATCAAATATTATAAAAGCACTAAATTTATTTTTTAATCAAGAAACAGATTATGGTAAAAAATACTGCTTTGAAGATGATTATTCATTGTTGCGAAAAGAGGAAGTAAAAAAAGACTCTATACGAGGTCAACAGTTTATTTCTATCACGGTATCATTTAACAGAGGGGGACGGATGGAAAAATCATTACCTCCGAAATTTTCTGTAACAAGACGATGGGATATGCATTCTTCCAATTATAAAGAGTCAACAAATGTGCATAACCATATGAAGAGATATGCCGAGAAAAATGGGCTTAACTATTCAGAAAAAACAACAAATAGAGTATTAAATCAATTTCTTAACCAAATAAAATACATTTACATACCAGCAATTAAGGATGAAAGTGTATTTAACGATACATTAGATATGCTTCAAAATGTATTATTTTCCAGTAAAAGAGTGAAGACATTGGATAAGCCAATTAAGGAGGCTAATAACTTATTACAAGAAAGTGTTTCAGAAATACAAAATGATTTTTATACAGCAACCGGAATAAAAAATAATATTGAAATTCCTGATACATTGAATTTTTCAAAAGGATTATTAAGGGTTGATACAACTGTCGATAATGGTATAGTTGGTATAGAAAAGCACGGAGATGGTATTAGGGTTCACTATATTCCTAAAATTTTGGATTATATCGCAAAAAACTCTAATAAATACTATATTTGGGGGTTCGAGGAACCAGAAAATTCTTATGAGTATTTAAGATGTCTTCAAGTTGCAAAAGAATTTGAAACGCAATATAGCAAGAATAGTCAAATTTTTATTACTTCTCATTCTCCAGCTTTTTATAGCCATCATTCAGAAGAAAAAGAAGTAAAATATATATTATTGAGGGACTCGAAAACACAAATTGAAACCAATGTGGATTCAATTGATGAAGAATTGGGTGTAACAAAGATTTATGAAAAGTTTGCTGATGATTTGAATGAATTGCAAAAAAAACATGATAATCAAAATCAAATAATAAATGAATTAAAACAACAATTAAGTGAAATAACCACTCCTATAATTTTTACAGAGGGTAAAACAGACGCCGATTTATTAAAACTTGCAATAAAAAAACTATCGCTAAACAAGTTTAATAATTGGAAAATTCAGCCAATAAAAGTTGGCAACACACAAAATAATACGGAATTGATAAAATTTTTGAATTCAATAAAAACCAATTTAGATTTAAATCAACTAGTTATTGGAATGTTTGATAGGGATTGCAAAATTGAATTTGATTCTGTTGACATTAGAACAAAAAAATTTCATAAAATTGCTGATAAAATATATGCCTTTTCTATACCAATACCACATAATAGAGTTGAGGAGAATGAAATATCTATTGAACACTATTTTACAGACAAAGAAATAAAAACTGAAAAAAATGGGAAAAGGTTATTTCTTGGTAATGAGTTTCAAACTACGGGTGTTTACAAAGGCGATGAAGAATTATATTATAGAGGTGCAGAAAGTATATGCAGCAGCATTAAAATTATAGAACACGAGAGTAAAAGATTTGTTACAAAATACGATGGATCCGGAGATTATAGCATTTCCAAAGCAGCTTTTGTGAAATGCATTAAGAATGATGAATGCGAATTTAAGAACATCTCTTTTAATGAGTTTTCTAAAATATTTGATATAATAAACCTAATAGAAGAAGATGCCGAAGGAGATATAGATATCTGCCATGAATAAAAGTATAACCAACTTTGAATTTTTGACAAAGGACAAGCAGTTTGATACCTTTTCAGGTGTTGCGGTTGCTGCTGAAAAAATCCTGCATATTGACACGGAGGCAAGCATTATTAACTGCCGCCGTGCAATGGAATTTGCTGTCAAGTGGATGTATTCTGTTGACAGCTGCCTTGTTATGCCCTATCAGGATACTCTTGTCAGTCTTATGAACAGTGAAGAATTCCGAGATATTGTTGGTACTGACATTTGGAGACGAATGGACTTTATTCGTCGTATGGGCAATAATGCGGCTCACAGCGGTAAAAAGGTTACCTTGGAGCAGGCAACACTTTGCCTTGAAAATCTCTATGTTTTTCTCGATTTTGTTGCATATTGTTACGGTGAAGAATATACCGAGGGTTGCTTTAATCATGAATTGCTGAAGGAACAGTCTGCTGATGTTGTGCCGGTTGATGTTCCCGAAATTGACCTTGAAGCATTAGTGGCTGAAAACGAAGCGTTGAAAAAAGAACTTACTGCACGCAGAGAAGAACAGCAGCAGACCTATGTTCCAAAGCCGCTTGATTTATCTGAATACAAAACAAGAAAAATATATATTGATTCTATGCTTCAGGACGCAGGATGGATTGAAGGCAAAAACTGGTTAAACGAGGTTGAGCTTGAAGGTATGCCTAATCAATCCGAAATCGGTTATGCCGATTATGTACTGTATGATGATTGCGGTAAACCTCTTGCTGTTATCGAAGCAAAACGCACCTGCAAAGATGTTGCAGTCGGAAGACAACAGGCAAAGCTATATGCTGATTTGCTTGAAAAGAAATATGGCAGAAGACCTGTAATATTTTTAACAAACGGCTTTGATACACGAATTACTGATAACCTTTATCCCGAAAGGAAATGTGCCGCTATATATTCAAAGCGTGATTTGGAAAAGCTTTTTAATCTCCAAACAATGCGTACAAGCCTTAAACACATAAGTGTTGATCAAAATATTGCCGGCAGATATTATCAGGAGGCGGCTATTAAAGCGGTTTGCGATAGCTTTGACAAAAGAAATCGCCGTAAGGCACTTTTAGTAATGGCAACCGGTTCGGGTAAAACAAGAACTGTTATTGCACTTGTAAAGGTTTTGCTTGAACACGGATGGGTAAAAAATGTTCTTTTCCTTGCCGACAGAAATTCGCTCGTTACACAGGCAAAGCGTTCATTTGTGAATCTTCTTCCTGATTTATCGGTAACAAATCTTTGCGAGGAAAAAGATAACTGCTTTGCACATTGCGTTTTTTCTACTTATCAAACGATGATTAACTGTATTGATGATATCAAAGATGATGACGGAAAGCTTTTTACCTGCGGACATTTTGACCTCGTTATTTGTGATGAGGCTCATAGGTCAATTTATAATAAATACAAGGATATATTTACATATTTTGATGCACCGCTTGTAGGCTTAACAGCTACACCGAAAGATGAAATTGAAAAGAACACTTATGAGGTTTTTGAGCTTGAGAACGGTGTTCCAACATACGGATATGAGCTTGCTCAGGCAGTAAAAGACGGTTACCTTGTTGACTATATGTCTGTTGAATCAAAGCTCAAATTCATTGATCAAGGCATAGTTTATGATGAGCTTTCCGATGAAGACAAACAAGCCTATGAGGATACCTTTGAGGATGAAAACGGAGAATTGCCGGAAGCTATACAATCATCTGCTTTAAATGAGTGGGTGTTTAACGAGGATACCATAAAGGAAGTTCTTAATGTCCTAATGACAAATGGACTAAGAGTTGATTATGGTGAAAAGCTTGGTAAATCTATAATATTTGCGAAGAACCACAGACACGCTGAAAAGATTTTTGAAATGTTTAACAAAGAATATCCTAACTATAATGGATACGCAAAGGTAATTGATAACTACACTAATTATGTACAAAGCGCAATTGATGAATTTTCTCAGCCTGATAAGCTTCCTCAAATTGCAATATCTGTTGATATGCTTGATACGGGTATTGATGTACCGGAAGTTCTCAATCTTGTATTCTTCAAGAAGGTTATGAGCAAGGCAAAATTCTGGCAGATGATAGGACGAGGCACCCGCTTGTGCTCGGGTCTTATTGATGGGAAGGATAAGGATAAATTCTATATCTTTGATTTTTGCGGTAATTTTGAATTTTTCCGATTTTCACAGGGCAGACCTACTGCAAATATGATTGCCCTTCAAGGTGCAATATTCAACCTCAAGGCTCAAATTGCATTTAAATTGCAGGATATGGATTATCAAACACCGGATTTGATTGAGTTTAGAAAAACACTTGTTGATGATATGGTTCCAAAGGTTAGAGAATTAAACAGAGAAAATTTTGCTGTTCGTCAGCATATTAAATATGTTGATTTGTATTCTTCTGCCGATAATTACAATTCATTATCTTATGAAAATACTTTGCAAATCAAAGAAGAGCTTGCTCCCTTAATTCTTCCTGATGATGACGAACCGAGTGCAGTTAGATTTGATGCACTTATGTACGGTATAGAGCTTGCGTATTTAATTGGCAAAAAATATACCCGTGCCCGTTCCGATCTCATAAAAAAAGTTAGAGGAGTTGCAAGTGTAGCAAATATTCCTGAAATTCAGTCTCGCACAGAGCTTATTGATAAAATTCTTCATACAGATTATGTTGATACTGCCGGAATAAATGAGTTTGAGCATATCCGTGAGGAACTCAGAAACCTTATGAAATACATTCCTCAAGGAGAACGCCCCGTCTATCTTACGAATTTTGATGATGAAATTCTTGAGATGAATTGGAATGAATCCAAGCTTGAAAATGACGACCTTGCAAATTATAAAGCAAAGGCAGAATTTTATGTTCGCCAGCATCAGGATAATATTGTAATTGCTAAGCTGAAATCAAATCAGTCACTAACTGATGAAGATGTGAAATCTCTTGAAAGAATTCTATGGAGCGAAGTCGGAACAAAAGAGGATTATGAAGCTGAATATGGTCAAAAACCCCTTGGCGAATTTGTTCGTGAGATTGTTGGACTTGATATGAATGCTGCCAAGACTGCTTTTGCAGACTATTTGAATGATGCTAATCTCGATTCAAGGCAAATATATTTTGTAAACCAAATTGTAGAATATATCGTTCACAATGGTGTTATGAAAGACCTTTCCGTTCTTCAGGAAGCACCGTTTACAGATCAAGGCAGTATTGTTGAAGTGTTTACTGATGTAAATGTTTGGCTTGGTATCAAAAAAATAATTGATCAGGTTAATGCAAATGCAGTTGCATAGGTATTATTACCTGGACATTAAAACTCCCTTGTGGTATGTTGTAGTACTGCAAGGGAGTTGATTTTATGTAAATATTACAAGAACTATGGTATGGAAACATTAGACCAAACGAAGATAAGGTTATTACTGACGAGGAGAAGAAACTGATAGAGTTAATCGCTCGGCATCACGAAACATTATCTTCTTCCCTCGAAAATGATGATTTGGATGTGTTTGAAAAATATGTTGATTGATTCGCGGAATACGCTTCGTTGATTGAGGCACAAGCATTTGAAATCGTATTCAAGTTAGCATTGAAGCTGATGAAGGACTAATGCTTACGCTTTCTGTTGGGAAAACAGGAGTCAAGCCAAGCAATAAATTCTTCGTTTGTGATTATACCGTCAGAGCATTGGTCACGCTTGACGATTGCTTCGTATTTCCATTTCTTGAAATCGTCCTCAAGAATGGTGTGAGCCTTAACTCTGGCAAAATACCTCTTGTAATATTTATTGTAAATTGTAATGGCGGTGTTGTCTGCCATTTTCTTTTTGTAGTTTTCCATCGCCATTATGTCTTGGCAATTCTTTGTTTCGCCCTCGGCAATACGGTAGCAGTAATTAGTATCGTAATTGCCTTTCATAATAAAAAGTCCTGCCGAGGAATCGTCGGGCAGAAAGGAAATTAGAATGATTAAAAATATTATTACAATAGAGGTAATGCGAAAGGAGTGATGACATAAGGACAAGGTGCTTTTGCATAAGTTTCGTTGAGGCGATTGCTAATGAAAACGAAAATCATTTTCGAAAATCAAAATGATTGCGCAAAAGACAAAAGCAAAGAATTTGAAGGTCAGTATATGAAAGCAATTTTACTTGCTCTGTTGGAGGGAGGAAAAATAAATCAGGCACAGTATGACGAGTGCAAAAGGAGGCTCAAAATAAATTAGCTGGACTTTCAAATTACTTTGAATATAATGTGTGTTGAAAAAGGCAGGTGCCTTTACATCCGGTGCCTGCCTGTGAAAAAACAGAAAGGAGAAAGTTATGCTTAAAACTGATGACAGGGTACTGCGAGTGGCGGCGTACTGCCGTGTATCCACCGACAAAACGGATCAGGCAAATTCCCTTGAAAGTCAGCAACGATACTTTAACGAGTACATAAAGCGAAATCCTCTGTGGGAGCTTTATGACATTTATGTTGATGACGGAATTACCGGCACAAGCACGAAAAAGCGTGTGGCATTCAATCAAATGATTGAGGACGCAAAGGGCGGTAAATTTGATTTGATTATCACAAAGGAAATCAGCCGATTTGCCCGAAATATTCTTGACAGTATCGGCTACACAAGAGAGCTGAAAAATTTAGGCGTCGGCGTAATTTTCCTCAACGATAACATAAACACTCTTGATAATGATGCGGAAATGCGACTTGCATTTTTTTCCACAATGGCACAGGAGGAAAGCCGAAAAACAAGCGAGCGTGTTAAGTGGGGACTGCGCAGGCAGATGGAAAAGGGTGTTGTTCTCGGCAGGGATATGCTTGGTTATGATGTGCGAAACGGACAACTCATCATTAACGAGGAGGGTGCCGAAACGGTCAGGATGATTTATCACAAATTCCTTGACGAAGGCAAGGGCGCTCATAGGATTGCAAGGGAGCTGCGTGAGGAGGGAGTCAAGACCTCAACTCGAATGAAGGATTGGTCATACACGGTTATTCTTCGAATACTGCGAAATGAAAAATACTGTGGCGACCTTGTTCAGCAAAAGACCTACACACCCGATTATCTATCCCACAAAAAGAAACGCAACTACGGCGAAATAGAAACGGTGGAAATTCATAATCATCACGAACCGATTATTTCAAGAGAACGCTTTGATGCGGTGCAAAGAGAACTTGAAAGACGCAGACCTGCCGAAAGTACCGTGAAAGCCTTTGCAAATCGTTATGCACTGTCGGGCAAAATTGTCTGCGGGGAATGCGGTGCAGGCTTTGTAAGACGGCAAAAGAAACGCAAGGACGGCTCGTTCAATGTTAAATGGGTGTGCGCCGAAAGTCAAAAGAACGGCTCAAAGCACGAGGAAAAGGACGGAACCTACACAGGCTGTACGACAAATTCAATAAATGACCGAGATATAAAAGAAATTCTGCAAAGTGTGGTTGCCGACACGATGGAGGGCAGAGCAGAGGTTACAAGCTACATGTTGCAGACGGTGGAAGCAGTTATTGAAGCAGTCGGCAAAAGCAACATCATCGACCACTTTGAAAAGGAAATTGAAAGGAGCAAGGAAAAGAAAAAAAGACTCCTCGATATGTGCCTTAACGGTTACATTGAGGCAAAGGAATACCGAGAAGCCTGTGATGAAATCACAATGCAAATTATTGACCTTGAAGAAAAGCTAAATCGTGGAAAGAGCAATCAAAAGATTATTGAGGACAAGGAAAAGATTATCAATGATATAAGAGAATTTGTTGAAAATGTGTCCTGCGGAGCAGAATGGAACGATACATTTTACCGCAACATAGTTGACAAAATTGTAGTTTACAGGGATAGAAAAATAGATATTCACCTAAAGCTGATACCTGGAAAGTGGCAGGCAAAAATCCTTGCAGGTTCGGGGGAAATTAACGCTTATGAGAGTGAAAAATCCTCTTGTGTATGCTCAACGCCTATGTCTGTAAGCAATCCCTTGAGTTCGGGATACGGCATTGAATATCGCTGAGAAAGATAGCGAAGCGACGCACCGAGTTCCCCGTGCGGCCCACCGTATTGACTTATTATGATGGCGGCGGCTTTTGGGTCAGGGTGTTTTATATTGATAGGGTATTGCAGTTTTTTTATATAACTAAACAAAAAATCAACTCCTTAATTTACTTTTTTATTCTATGAAAAAGTTGAAATTTTGTTAATTTGATTATAAATTATTCTTCGTTTTGAAATTATCGATAACAACATAATAACGCTCATAGGCTTTTTTAACGGCATCGTCCCAGCTGATATAAATATCGCTTTGTGCCTTTTTGCCGACTTCTTTAAGAAGTGTTTTGTTATCCATAATATTATTGAGTGTTGCTTTGATTGAATGGGCGCTTTCCATACATAAAAAGCCTGTTTTGCAGTCCTCAACACCCTCTGCCGCACAGCTGCCACGTACTAAAAGGCTTGGCGTTGCACACGCTGCTGCTTCTCTTACAACGAGGCCGTTTGTATCAAAGGTTGACGGGAAAAGAAGTAAATCGGAAATGCCGTAATATCCCAAAAGTTCGTTTCTGTCTAATATTTTTCCTGTCCAAATAACATCGTCGGCAATACCGCATTTGCGAATTTTTTTCTTAATTGCGTTTTCGTCTGCACCGAAGCCGAGCATAATGAGCCTGAAGTCTTTGCCTTCGTTTTTTAACATTGCACAGGCATCGAGGATGAGCTCAATGTTTTTGTACCAAATCATTCTGCCGGTATAAATAAAAAGCGGAATATTGTTTGGTATGTTGTGCTTTCTTTTAATAAGCGCAATATCATCGTCACTTACGTTTGTTATAGGTAAATCGCAACCGTTTGGCATAACAATGTATTCGCCCTCATATCCGACCTTGCGAAGCGAGTCAACAGTGCCTTCGCTTGTCACCCAAACTTCGTCTGCGGCATTGATATTATTAAGCAAAAATCGATATGCAAAATCCCTTGCCGCCTTTGTCGGAACACGTCTGTCAAAATCGTATTCATATTTTGTGTGATAAGTAAGCACTGTTGGAATTTTTTTCTTTTCCACAACACGTCTGAAATAATAGCTTGTTGCAAGAGGTGCATGAGAGTGGAGCAGGTCAAAATTCATATTGATTATGTCCTGATGAAGTTCGTCCTTGAAAGGCCAGCCTATGCTGTAGCCCTCTTTTGACGGAAGCCACCAACTTTTATATCTGTAAATTTGATAATCGTATCTGTAGTCAAGCTGATTTGGGTTTTTAGGTGTAACAACAACCGCTTCGCCCAAATTTTTATTGATTATTTGCGCATAGCTTTGGGCAACGTTGCTTATTCCGTCGGTTGTCGGCGGAAATGCGTCGGTGCCGATTGCTATTTTTAATTTCTTTTTATTGTTCACTTGGTTTAACTCCGTATAATTTGATTGAAATTGTACTAAGTTTAGCACAAAAGAAAAGAAAAGTAAACATTTAGCAAATATTTTATATTTATATTATAATTTCTATAATAAAAAATCAAATTCCCCTTGATTAAGTTATTGAAATACTTTATAATAGTTTTTGAATGTAGATTTGGAGGAATGGATTATGTCGCAAACATATTCTGTTTCGCTTGAAAAGATGATTGATTTTCACAAGCTTGAAACGGTTTATATGCCACGCTCGGCTGACGAAATTTTGATTACAACAAGCGAGGTTAATCGTCCCGGTATTGTTTTGACGGGATATACCGATTATTTTGACTCTTTGAGAATCCAGATTCTCGGTTGGACTGAGATAGGCTTTATTCGCAGTATGGAACCTGACGAGAGGGAAGCGGCTCTTGATTGCTGGCTTTCGCTTAAACCTGCCGCTGCGGTAGTTACAAGAGGTCTTGAAATTCCCGATTATCTTTACGACGCTTGCAAAAAGCACGAAATTCCGCTTCTTAAGACGGAGGAGGAAACATCACCGTTTTTAGCCGCACTAATTGAATTTCTTAACACAGAACTTGCGCCGAGAATTACAAGGCATGGTGTTCTTGTTGAGGTTTACGGCGAAGGTGTTCTTATAACCGGTGAAAGCGGTGCCGGCAAAAGCGAAACTGCCATTGAACTTATCAAGCGTGGTCATCGTCTTATTGCGGATGACGCAGTTGAAATCAGAAAAATTAACGAAAGAACACTTCGTGGCAATTCGCCGAGCAATATTCGCCATTTTGTTGAGCTTAGAGGTATCGGTATTATTGATGCAAGGCGCATTTTCGGTATGGGTGCCGTTAAATCAAGCGAAAAAATTGATATGGTTATTCAGCTTGAGGCTTGGGATTCAACAAAGGCTTATGACAGACTCGGTCTCGATAATGAGTATGCAAATGTTCTCGGCGTGAAGGTTCCGGCTATTACCGTTCCTATTACTCCCGGCAGAAATCTTGCAGTTATTGTTGAAACTGCCGCAATGAATAACCGTCAAAAGAAAATGGGTTACAATGCGGCAAAGGATTTAATGATAAGCCTTGGTATGGACGATGTTCAGCCGGAGGATAAGGAAATTGAAATTTGGCAAAGCTAAGTCAAATTTTGTTTATATAAATTAAAAAAGAGGTAAAGCACAATGTATACAATTGGTATTGATTTAGGCGGAACAAATATTGTTGCGTCGGTTGTAGATGATGATTACAATATTATCGGCACTTCAAAGACTCCTACGAACGCTCCAAGGAGTGCAGATGAGATTTTTGACGATATTGCAGATGTTTGCGAGGAAGCGGTCAAAGCGGCAGGTCTTACTATGGAGGATATCGACAGCGTAGGTATGGGTACTCCGGGTACGGTTAATCAGGACGGTATTATTGAATTTGCAAACAATCTTGCGTTTAATAATGTTCCTGCAAGAACTATGCTTGCAAAGAGAATTAATAAGCCCGAGGAAAAGGTATTTATTGAAAATGACGCTAACTGCGCAGCATTAGGTGAGGCTTATGCTGGCTGCGGAAACGGCGCTAAGGACTTTGTTGCCGTAACTCTCGGTACGGGTGTAGGTTCGGGTGTAATTATCGGCGGCAAAATCGTAAACGGTGTAAACTATGCCGGTGGCGAGTGCGGTCATATGGTAATTGTTGTTGACGGCGAGCAGTGTTCGTGTGGTCGTAAGGGCTGCTGGGAGGCTTATGCTTCTGCTACCGCTCTTATCAGGCAGACTAAAAAAGCCATGGAAGAATATCCTGATTCTCTTATGCACAAGCTTGCTAAGGAGGAGGGCAAGGTATCGGGAAGGACTGCTTTTGACGCTATGCGTTTAGGCGATATCGCAGGCATTAAGGTTGTTGATGATTATATCAAGTATGTTGCTTGCGGTCTTATCAATATTGTTAATGCTCTCCAGCCTGAAATTATTTGTATCGGCGGCGGAATTTGCAATGAGGGCGAAACTCTTATGAAACCGCTTCGTCGTTTTGTTCAGTCTGAAAGATATTCAATTCACAGTAAAATTCAAACTAAAATTGTTAAGGCAGAGCTTGGTAATGATGCCGGTGTTATCGGTGCGGCTCTTCTTGGTAAAGTAAAATAATAATTTGGTGATAGCTTGGAGCAGTTAATTAAACTTTGTGAAAAATTTAATTGCAAGTATCTTCAAAACGAAAAAATGAGCCTTCATACCACCTTTAAAATAGGCGGCAATGCAAGGCTCGTTGTCTATCCGCAAAACGAGGAGCAAATAAGCGAACTTGTTAAGTGTGCAAAAGCCGAAAATGTAAGGCTTATTGCAGTTGGCAACGGTTCCAATCTTCTTGTGGATGATGACGGAATAGATGCTTGTGTTTTAATACTCGGTGAGCCTTTTTCGCAAATAAAGCTTATTGATGATGAAACTATATATGCAAAAGCGGGGGCTAAGCTTATTTCGCTTTGCCGCTTTGCTTATGAGCATTCTCTTTCAGGGCTTGAATTTGCTTATGGCATTCCCGGCTCGGCAGGCGGTGCGGCATTTATGAATGCCGGTGCTTACGGCGGAGAAATGAAAGATGTGCTTTATAAGTGTGAGCATATTGATAAAAACGGCGATAGAGGCTTTCTTGAAAATGACGATTTGAAACTTTCTTACCGCCACAGCGCTTATTATGATAACGGCGCCGTTATAACAGGGCTTTACCTTAAGTTAAAAAAAGGCGAAAAATCGGAAATTAAAGAAAAAATGGACGACCTTATCGGCAGGAGAAGGGCAAAACAGCCGCTTGAATATCCGTCGGCAGGCTCAACGTTTAAACGTCCTGAGGGATATTTTGCAGGCGCTTTGATTGAGCAGTGCAATCTTAAAGGCAAGAGCGTGGGCGGTGCGCAGGTCAGCGAAAAGCATGCAGGATTTGTGATAAATAAGGGCGGCGCAACTTGTAAGGACGTGCTTGATTTGTGCAAATATTGCAGTGATAAGGTAATGGAAGAAACAGGCGTAAAGCTTGAAATGGAAATCAGGGTTACAAAATAAAAGGGGAAAACATATATGGATAACAGCAAGGAACTTGTAATTATAACAGGTGTCAGCGGCGCCGGCAAATCGTCCGCTATGGCTTTTATGGAGGATGCAGGTTATTATTGCATTGATAATATGCCGCCTGAGCTTATGTCTACTTTTGTAGGACTTCTCGCAAATAACAGCGAATATTATCCTAAGGTTGCAATGGTTGTTGACGTAAGAAGCGGCCATGTTTTTGAAAAAATTATTTCAAGTATTGATAATGTGGAGCAATATGGATATACAGCTAAGATTGTTTATCTTGATATTAACGATACAGAGGCGCTCAAGCGTTATAAGCTTACTCGCAGAAAACACCCCTTTGCAGATAAATTCAACGGCAATATTCAAAATGCACTTGATTATGAGAGGGAAATTCTTGCACCGTTAAGATTAAAGGCAAACCATATTATTGACACTTCTTCAATTGATACGCACCAACTTCGTGCAAGGCTTACTGAACTTCTTTTGGGCGATGCAAAGGAATATATGAATATCCACTGTATGTCATTCGGATTTAAGTACGGCGTGCCTAATTCCGCAGACTTTGTTATTGATGTAAGATGCCTTCCTAATCCTTATTGGAATGAAAGCTTGCGAAATAAAACAGGTCTTGATAAGGAAGTGCAGGATTTTGTGTTCTCGTTTGACGAGTCAAAGGAGCTTTTAAAGAAGCTTATTGATTTTCTTGATTTCCTTAATCCTCTTTATATCAGAGAGGGCAAGAGCCAGATTGTTTTTGCAATCGGTTGTACAGGCGGCAATCACAGAAGTGTTGCTTTTGCCGAAGCTCTTAAGGATTATTTTTCAAAAAAATGGGATAATGTAACTGTAAGTCACAGGGATATAGATAGAAAATAATGTCGTTTTCACAACAGGTTAAAAATGAACTTTTAAAAATTGAATATGACAGCACGTGCTGCGAAAAGGCATTTCTTTACGGAATGTGTATTTTCGGCAAAAGCTTTTCGAGCTACGGCGTCGGTGTTCAAACCGAAAATAAGGATATCGCAATCAGATATGCTTTTCTTATAAAAAAATATTGCAATATTAAATGCGATGTTAAGACTTCGCCGGGCGGTAAAAGCCACACAGTTATGATTAATGATAAGGCACAGTGCGAAAAGGTGCTTGCTTTTTTCGGCCACGAGAGTAAGGGCAGTTTAAAAATCAATCATTCTAATTTTGATTGTGAAAATTGTCAAAAATCGTTTTTGGCAGGTGCTTTCCTTTCGTGCGGCACGGCGTCTGACCCAAATAAGGATTATCATTTGGAGTTTACTGTTGCGTTTTTGAATCTTTCAAAAAGTCTTGTTACTCTTTTGGAAGAAATTGACCTTGCGCCTAAAACCGCTAACAGAAAGGGATATAATATAGTATATTTTAAAGATAGTGAGGCTATTGAAGATTGTCTTTATATTATGGGAGCAAGCACTTCAATGTTCGATATGATGAACGTTGAAATAGTTAAGGATTTCAGGAATAAGGCTAACAGAGCGGCAAATTGCGAAACCGCAAATATTGAGAGAACGGTTAAAGCAAGTTGGGATCAAAGCGCCGCTATCGAGAAAATTGAGGAGAAAAAAGGACTTGATTTTCTTAAGCCCGACCTTAAGGAAATGGCTGTTTTGAGGCAAGATAATCCTGAAGCTTCCCTTGCAGAACTTTCAAAACTCAGCGGTCTTTCACGCTCTGGGGTTAACCACAGATTAAAGAAAATAGTTGAAATAGCTAAGGAATTATAATGGTATATTAGTTAATTAATATATAATAAAAGGAACGATAATATGTTTACTCATTTGCACACTCATACCGAGTTTTCTTTGCTTGACGGCGCTTGCCGTATCGAGCAGCTTGTTTCACGTGCAAAGAGTCTTGGAATGCAGTCTCTTGCTATTACCGACCACGGTAATATGTACGGGGCTGTTGATTTTTATAAGGCTTGTAAAAAAGAAGGCATCAAGCCTATTATAGGCTGCGAGGTTTATGTTGCGCCGAGAATGAGGTTTGATAAGGACAAGGTGCTTGATAAGGAATACAATCATCTTGTTTTGCTTTGCAAAAATGAAAAGGGATATAAAAATCTTATAAAAATGGTGTCAAAATCGTATACCGAAGGATTTTATTTCAAACCGAGAATTGACCATGATTTGCTTGAAAAATACAGTGAAGGTTTAGTTTGCCTTTCTGCTTGCCTTGCAGGTGAAATTCCGCAGGCGTTGCTTCAAAAGGATTATGATAAAGCTAAACGTGTCGCTTTGTGGTATGATGAACTTTTCGGCAGAGGAAACTATTACTTGGAACTTCAAAATCACGGGATTAACGAGCAGGCAATAGTCAACGAGGGGCTAAAGCGCCTTTCGAGAGAAACGGGTATTCCTCTTGTTGCCACAAATGATGTTCATTATATTGAAAAGCAAGATGCTAAAATTCAGCAGGTGCTTATTTGTATTGCGACTAATAAAACTATCGGCGATGATACGGGACTCGAATTTCATGCAGATGAGTTTTATTTAAAGAGCGAGCAGCAGATGAGGGAAATTTTTGCCGATACTCCGGATGCAATTGATAATACGCAGATTATTGCCGATATGTGCAATTTCGATTTTGAATTCGGCCACACTAAACTCCCTTATTACGAAACACCGAATAATATGGACCATTTTGAATATTTCAAAATGCTTTGTATGAACGGTATGAAAAAAAGATACGGCGAAAATCCGCCTCAAAAATATTATGACCGCCTTGAATATGAACTTGAAACAGTAGAAAAAATGGGCTATACGGATTATTACCTCATAGTTGCCGACTTTGTGTCGTTTGCAAAAAGCAGAAAAATTCCCGTAGGCCCCGGCAGAGGTTCGGGCGCAGGCTCAATTGCGGCGTATTGTATGGAAATAACCGACCTTGACCCAATGAAATATAATCTTCTTTTTGAGAGATTTTTAAATCCGGAGCGTGTTTCTATGCCCGATTTTGATATAGACTTTTGCTATGTCAGACGTGGCGAGGTTATTGATTATGTAACTAATAAATACGGCGCCGACCACGTGGCTCAGATTGTTACGTTTGGAACTCTTGCAACAAAGGCAGCTATCCGTGATGTAGGCAGGGCTATGGGTATGCCTTATGCCGCTGTTGATGCTGTTGCAAAGCTTGTACCTAACGATTTTCATATTACGATTGACGAGGCTGTTAAAAAGTCTAAAGAACTTTCAAACCTTATGCAGGAAAATGAGCAGATAAACGAACTTATCAAAACTGCAAAAAAGGTTGAGGGTATGCCGAGAAATACGTCTACCCATGCGGCAGGCGTTGTTATTACTCACGACCCTGTAAGTTCTTATGTTCCGCTTGCAACTAATGACGGAGTGCCGGTTACTCAATACATTATGACTTCTCTTGAGGAACTTGGGCTTCTTAAAATGGATTTTCTTGGGCTTCGCACATTGACTGTTATTAATGACGCAAGCAAGGCAGCGGGAATTGATATTAACGAAACACCTATTGATGATAAAAAGGTATACAGCCTTTTTGCGAGAGGACAAACGGAGGGTGTATTTCAATTTGAATCGAGCGGAATGAAGCGTATGCTTATGAATTTGAAGCCGACAAGGCTTGAGGATTTAATCGCTGCTACCTCGCTTTACCGTCCCGGTCCGGCTAATCAAATCGACACCTTTGTAGAAAATTCACATAATCCCCAAAAGGTGAGATATATAACCGATAAGCTTAAACCGATACTTGAAAATACGTATGGCTGTATGGTTTATCAGGAACAGGTTATGCAAATATTCCGTGAGCTTGCGGGATATTCCTATGGCAGGGCAGATATTGTTCGCCGTGCCATGAGCAAGAAAAAAATTGATGTTATGGAAAAAGAACGTACCGCTTTTGTTTCGGGTTGTGAAAAAAACGGCATTTCAAGTTCTGTAGCTAATACTATTTTTGACCAAATGTCGGAATTTGCAAAATATGCTTTTAATAAGTCGCACGCTGCCTGCTATGCGCTTGTGGCGTATAGAACTGCATATTTGAAATGCTATTATCCGGCAGAATTTATGGCAGCTTTAATGACATCTGTTCTTGACCAGTCAAACAAAATTGCACGATATACGGCAGAGTGCAAAAGGCTCGGTATTCGTCTTGCAAGCGCAAACATCAATACTTCTATGCAAGGTTTCACACCGAATGGCAGGGTGATTAACTATGGGCTTTTGGGTATTAAAAATGTCGGACGGGAATTTGTTGACGATATAGTTAAAGAAAGAGAAAACGGCGATTTTAAGGATTTGCCTGACTTTTGCCTTCGTATGCAGGATAGGCATTTTAATCGCCGTGCAGTTGAAAGCCTTATTAAATGCGGTGCGATGGATTGCTTTGAATTAAATCGTCGCCAAATGCTTCAGGCTTTGCCGTCAATTGCCACCAATATTGAAAATTACAGGCAGAGCACACGCTACGGTCAGGTTGGCTTTTTTGAACTCGGCGGTAATGATTCTCCGCTTGAATTTGATGTTCCGAATGTTGATGAATTTCCTAAGGCCGAGCTTTTGAAAATGGAAAAGGAAATGACGGGACTTTACCTTTCCGGTCACCCTATGGATAAATATTCCGATTTGTGCGAAAAACTCGGATTTGCTAATATAGGCGAGCTTTTGGAAAGTGCAAATGACGATATGAGTATTTACAAGGATAAAACCTTTGTGCGTACCTGTGGCATTGTTACTCGTGTAATTCTTAAGCAAACGAGAAGCGGTGCTTCAATGGCTTTTGTAACCATAGAGGACTTGTACGGCTCAATTGAGGTTATCGTTTTTGCAAAAGCGCTTGAAAAGTACGCACAATTTCTTTATGACGGCAGTATAATAACTATTGCAGGAAACCTCTCACTTGAGGAGGAAAAGGATGCTAAAATACTTGCTTATTCAATAGACAGCGCACCTACTCAAGCTGATTTTGAAAGCGGAAAATATAAAAATAAACCTATTCAAAACAGCAAACAAGCTGAAAATCACAAAAGAAAAAAGGTGGCTCTTTATCTGCGCTTTAAGAATGAAAATGATGAAAATATAGCACTTGCAAAACGAGTGACTGATATTTTTGATGGGAACATTCCTCTTTATTTTTATTATACCGATGATAAAAGGTATGCCTTACAGCCGAGGGAGTGTTTTGTTGAGGTGAATAATACCGAAATTAAGGAATTAAAAAGGATACTTGGCGATGAGAATGTAGTTTTTGTTCATTAATTTTACGACAATACTTGACTTTTTTCTTGAAAAAATATAAAATAAACAAGATATATAAGTTAAATAAAGATTATTTTGTTTTAGTCTATATTATTATATAGGAGGACATAATTATGAAAACAATTGCGGTATTAACAAGCGGCGGCGACGCACCGGGCATGAATGCAGCTATTCGTGCGGTAGTACGTACAGCATGCGAAAACGGAATTAAGGTTTACGGTGTAGTTCGTGGCTATAACGGTCTTATCAACGGCGATTTCATTGAGATGGACCTTAGAAGCGTATCAGACATTATCAATCGTGGCGGTACTATCCTTTACTCTGCTCGTTCGGTTGAGTTTGCTACGGAAGAAGGTCTTAGAAAAGCAGTTCGTACCTGCCAGGAGCACGGTATTGAGGGCGTTGTTGTTATAGGCGGCGACGGTTCGTTCCGTGGTGCGAGAGATCTTAGCGAAAGAGGTATTCCTTGCGTAGGACTTCCGGGCACTATTGATAACGATATTGCTTGCTGTGATAACACTATCGGTTATGATACCTGCCTTAATACTATTATGGAAATGGTTGACCGTGTTCGTGATACAACAGAGTCGCATGACAGATGTACTGTTGTTGAAGTTATGGGTAGAAAGGCAGGCTATCTTGCACTTAATGCAGGTATTGCTTGCGGTGCTACTTCTATTCTTATTCCTGAAGTTGAATACGATGTCCAAGAGCATATTATTGAACGTATGGAGAAAACTCAGAGAACAGGCAAAAAACACTTTATTATTATTGTTGCCGAGGGTGTCGACGTTGATGTTCATGACCTTGCTAAGGAAATAGAGGCTAAGACCGGCGTTGAGTCACGTGCCTGCGTTCTCGGTCATATTCAGCGTGGCGGCTCTCCTACTGCTAAGGATAGAGTTCTTGCTACACGTATGGGTAACTATGCCGTTAAGCTTCTTATGAATAATATCGGCAATCGTGTTGTTGCCGCTCAAAAGGAAGACGTTGTTGATTACGATATCTTTGAGGCTCTTAATATGAAGAAGTCTATTGATATGAATCTTTATAACGTTGCTCATGAGGTTTCAATTTAACCGAGTGATAAAACAAAGCGAAATATGAAGTATTTTTTAGGGTAGGGGTTTGCTCCTACCCTAAAGTTTTGCCCTTTGATTTTCAAAAAGCAATTAAAAGAAGATAAATAAAATAAAAATACTTATTAAAATTCTGTCAATAATAGTATAGGTGGTATTATGAAAAAAGCTATACGAATTACTGACGGAATTTTTGCGTTATGCCTTGTTATAATTTATTCTCTTGTTGCGTTCGGCGACTTTGTTTTGCCTGATAAAATAACTGCTTATTCAAACAAAAGAGTTGAATACAAAAGCATTTATTGGCTTGGTGACAGTCCGCTTTATCAGGTCGATTTTCAGAATAATTCCAAGGTATCGCCGAGTGAGAACGACATTAAGCTTTTGGGGATAATTCCCATTAAAACGGCAAGTGTTACCCAAAAGAAAGCTAAAAAAGTGAACGTTAGCGGCGAAAGTTTCGGAATTAAACTTTATACCGACGGAGTAATTATCGTCGGTATTCGTGACGTTGAAACCGACAGCGGCAAGTGCAATCCTGCTAAAGATGCGGGGCTTGAAAAGGGCGATATAATCGTTGAAATAAACGGTAAAAAAATGTATTCTGCCACGAGCGTGACCGATATACTTAATGATAATAACGGCAAGGAATACAATATCAAGGTCAAGCGAAACGGAAATTATAAGGAGTTTTCTTTAAAGCCTGCTTATTCCTCGGCGCAGGGGTGCTACAAGGTCGGCTTATGGGTCAGGGACTCAACAGCAGGAGTGGGAACCGTTACCTTTTATGATAAATCAACTAATTGTGTTGCGGCGCTCGGTCACCCGATAACCGATGTCGATACCAACGAAATTATGCCGATTTTGGACGGTGAAGCAGTAAAGGCGAATGTAACAAAAATTTATAAAAGCCGTGCCGGAGAGGCTGGCTCGCTTGCGTGCGAATTTACAAATGATACAATCGGTACTCTTAAAAAGAATTGCCAAAGCGGAATTTTCGGCAAATACACCTGCGATTTAAACGGCACTTATGAATATGAGGTCGCCTCAAATGATGAAATTGTAAAAGGCCCCGTTCAAATTCTTTGCACAACCGATTTTGGCAAGCCACAGTTTTATAATGCGCAAATAACACGTATTTCTTATCGTGAAAATAAAAAAGGTAAAAATATGGTTGTAAAGATTACGGATGAGCGCCTGCTTGATAAAACAGGCGGAATAGTGCAGGGTATGAGCGGCTCGCCTATTATTCAAAACGGCAAGCTTGTCGGCGCACTTACTCACGTAATTGTTGATTCACCCGAAAAGGGCTATGCAATCTTCGCTGAGGATATGCTCGAAGAATTGTAAAATTAAACACATAATAATTAAAAATGCAAACAATCAATATATTGTGGTGCAGGCAGATATTCACTTATCGCTTGCACCATATTTTTTATTGTGCAGTTTTGACGAAATTTAAGCGTGAATTTTGGTAAAAATTACGAATTTTTAAAAACGCAAAAATTCTAAAAAAAATATTAAAAAAGTGTTGACAACAGGGGCTTTATAATATATAATAGACGAGCGTGTGAACGAGGTATAGTATATAAATATATATATTATATTTATGCTTCACCATAGATATGCGATGATGTATGAGGTTGCGCCATAACCCACGGCGGTAATTCATACGGAGTATGTCCGATTTTAAACCGGGCGAAACGAAGATGATTTGTAATCATCTGAACCGATAGGAAACTACAAGCTGTGACTTGCGAACGCAGATTTTCTGTGTATTCGTTCCTTATGCCCGAATGATGTCTTTTCATTCGGTTTTATTTAAAGAGAGGTTTGAAACACACGGGAGCGTGGTTGAAATATCGGTACTCGCACCATAATTTTTCAGGGAGGAAATAAAATGGCAGCAAGTAAAGTGAAGATTCGAATCAGACTTAAGGGCTATGATCACAGCTTAGTTGATCAGGCTGCTGAGAAGATTGTTGACACTGCAAAGAGAACAGGCGCTCAGGTTAGCGGCCCTATCCCTCTTCCGACAGAGATTGAAAAGGTAACAATCCTCAGAGCTGTTCATAAGTACAAGGACAGCCGTGAGCAATTCGAACAAAGAACACACAAAAGACTCATCGACATTCTCAGACCTTCAAACAAAACTGTTGAAGCTTTGACAAGTCTTGAGCTCCCAGCAGGCGTTGAGATTGAAATCAAGCTCTAATCGCAGCTGAGGTCATGTTGGGGAAACCCAACCAATAACCAAAAGGAGGAAATAAAACATGAAAAAAGGTCTTATCGGCAAGAAAATCGGCATGACTCAGATCTTTGACGAAGCAGGCAATGTAATTCCTGTAACAGTAGTTGAAGCCGGTCCTTGCACAGTAACACAGATTAAGACAGTGGAGAACGACGGTTATCAGGCTGTTCAGGTTGGTTTCGGTGATGTTAAGGTATCACGTGTAAACAAGCCAATGAAGGGTCACTTTGATAAAGCTGATGTAGCTCCAAAGAAAACACTTAAGGAATTCCGTCTCGAAAGCATCGACGGTATTGAGGTTGGTAACATTCTCAAGGCTGACACATTTGAGGTTGGCGAAATCGTTGATGTAAAGGGAACAAGCAAGGGTCACGGAACAGCAGGCGCAATCAAGCGTTGGAACTTCTCAAGACTCAGAATGACACACGGTACAGGTCCTAACCACCGTCACGCAGGTTCACTCGGTGCTTGTTCAAGCCCTTCAAGAGTATTCAAGGGTAAGAAGATGGCAGGTCACTACGGTCACGAAACAGTAACAGTTCAGAACCTCAAGATTGCTAAGGTTGATGCAGAAAACAATCTTATCGCAATCAAGGGTGCAATCCCGGGTCCTAAGGGCGGAATTGTTGTAATCGCAGACGCAGTTAAAGCTTAACGAAAGGAGAGATAAGTAATGGCACAGGTTCAGGTTTATAACCAGGAAGGTAAGAAAACCTCAAAATTAGAACTTGCAGATTCAGTATTCGGCATTGAGCCAAACGAATATGCAATGCATCTTGCAGTTGTTAGCTATCTTGCTAATCAGCGTCAGGGCACACAGTCAACTCTCACTCGTTCAGAAGTAAGCGGTGGCGGTGCAAAGCCTTGGAGACAGAAGGGTACCGGCAGAGCTCGTCAGGGTTCAACAAGAAGTCCACAGTGGACACACGGCGGTATCGCTCTTGGTCCTAAGCCAAGAAAATATACAGTAAATCTTAACAAGAAGGTTAAGAGACTCGCTATGAAGTCTGCACTTTCATCAAAGGTTGCAGCAGGCGAGATGATGGTTGTTAATAAGGTTGAGTTCGACGGCATTAAGACAAAGAATGTTGTTGCAATGCTCAAGGGCCTTAAGGCAGCTAAGAAAACTCTCATCATCACAGCTGAGAGCAATGAACAAATTTACAAGAGCGCTCGTAACATCGAAGGTGTTAAGGTTGCTACAGTAAACACACTTTGCGTTTATGATATCCTTAACTGCGATTCATTCGTTGTTCTTAAGGACGCAGCAAAGAAGATTGAGGAGGTATATGCATAATGAGAACTGCTCAGGATATTATTCTTAAGCCAATCATCACTGAGGAATCAATGATGGGTATTATGACAAAGAAGTATACCTTCAAGGTTGCAAAGGATGCAAACAAAATCGAAATCGCTAAGGCTGTTGAGGCTGTTTTCCCTGGCACAAAGGTTGCTAAGGTAAACACAATGAACGTTAGAGGCCAGAAGCGTCGTCAGGGTATGCACGAGGGCTACACTCCATCTTGGAAGAAGGCAATCGTTACTCTTACAGAAGATTCAAAGGAAATTGAATTCTTCAACGATATGATGTAATCACAACCTATATATAATTAGTATATAACATAAAGTATTTCGGATGATGAGGTATGAAAGGTGCCATCCTTTCGCAAAGTTATCCGGAAAGGAGAAAAATAATGGCAATTAAGAATTATAAGCCGACCACTCCTTCACGCAGAAATATGTCAGTAACTGATTATTCTTCACTCTCAAAGGTTGCTCCTGAAAAATCTCTTCTTGAGCCTCTCAATAAGAAGTCAGGCCGTAACTCTTACGGAAGAATCACAGTTCGTCATCGTGGCGGCGGAAACAGAAGAAAATATCGTGTAATCGATTTCAAGAGAAACAAGCTTGATATGCCTGCAACTGTTAAGACCATCGAATATGATCCAAACAGAAGTGCACATATCGCTCTTATTCAGTATGAAGACGGTGTAAAGAGCTACATCACAGCTCCTGAAGGTCTTAAGGTTGGCGACACTGTTATGGCAGGTCCTAACGCAGACATCGTAGCAGGTAACGCTCTTGCACTTAAAGATATGCCTGTAGGTACAATCGTTCATAACGTAGAGCTTTATCCTGGCAACGGTGCTCAGCTTGCTCGTTCAGCAGGTAACAGCGCTCAGCTTATGGCTCTCGAAGGTGCTTATGCACTTCTCAGACTTCCTTCAGGCGAGCTTCGTAACGTACCGAGAGATTGTATGGCAACAGTTGGTGTTGTTGGTAACACTGACCACGCTAATGTTAAAATCGGTAAAGCAGGTCGTAAGCGCAACATGGGTTGGAGACCTACCGTTCGTGGTTCTGTAATGAACCCTAACGATCACCCTCACGGTGGTGGTGAAGGTAAGTCACCTGTCGGCCGTCCTGGTCCTTGCACTCCTTGGGGCAAGCCTGCTCTCGGCTATAAGACACGTAATAAGAAGAAGGCATCTAACAAGATGATCGTTCGCCGTCGTAACGGTAAATAAGAAGAAAGGAGAAGATTAACTAATGAGTAGAAGTACAAAAAAGGGTGCTTATGTAGAAGACAGCCTTTATAAGAAAGTAGAAGCTCTTAATGCTTCAGGCGACAAGCAGATTATCAAAACTTGGTCAAGAAGTTCAACAATCTTCCCTGAATTCGTAGGACACACATTTGCTGTTCATGACGGAAGAAAGCATGTTCCTGTATATGTTACAGAGGATATGGTTGGACACAAGCTCGGTGAATTTGCACCGACAAGAACATTCAGAGGCCACGCAGGCTCAAAGACATCTAAGTAATCGAAAGGAGAATTATTATGGAAGCAACAGCAAAAGCAACTTATGTCCGTATCTCCCCTCGAAAGGTGCAGATTGTTCTTGATCTTATCAGAAATCAGCCTGCTGACAAGGCAATGGCTATTCTTCAGTACACACCGAAAGCTGCTTGCGAGCCTGTTATGAAGGTTCTTAAGTCAGCAATCGCAAATGCTGAGAACAATAACAATATGGACACATCAAGATTAGTAGTAAGCTACTGCAACGCAACTGCAGGTCCTACTCTTAAGAGAATTCAGGCAAGAGCACAGGGCAGAGCTTACAGAATCAATAAGAGAACATCACACATCACAATTACCGTTAAGGAATTGGAAGACTAAGCGAGGAGGAAAGTTAAATGGGACAGAAATGTAATCCAACCGGTTTAAGAATCGGTGTTATCAAAAACTGGGACTCTCGCTGGTATGCAAAGAAGGGCGAGTTCGGTGATACACTTGTAGAGGACTACAAGCTTCGTAATTACCTTCTTGATTCTCTTCACGGCGCAGGTGTTCCGAAGGTAGAAATCGAAAGAGATGCTAAGAGAGTAAGAATCAACATCCATTGTGCAAAGCCGGGCATGGTTATCGGTAAGCAGGGTGCTGAAATCGAAAAGCTCAAGGCAGTATGCGCAAAGAAGCTCGGCAAAGATGCTAACGAAGTTTTCATCAACATCGTTGAAATCAAGCAGCCGGACCTCAACGCAACACTTGTAGCACAGTCAGTTGCTCAGCAGCTTGAAAGACGTGTATCTTTCAGAAGAGCAGTTAAGGGTGCTATCAGAAATACAATGAGACTTGGTGCTCGTGGTATTAAGATTATGGTTTCAGGCAGAATCGGCGGTGCAGAAATCGCTCGTTCAGAAACTTATAAAGAGGGTACAATTCCACTTCAGACAATTCGTGCTGACATTGATTATGGTTTTGCAGAAGCAAACACAACCTATGGTAAGATTGGTGTTAAGACATGGATTTATCAAGGTGAGGTACTCCGTGAATCTCGTAATAAGAGAAGATCAAATCGTAGAGAAGGGGGAAGAAAGTAATGCTTTTACCTAAGCGTGTAAAACACAGAAAGCAGCACAGAGGTCGTATGACCGGCGTAGCTACTCGAGGCAATAAGGTAACTTACGGTGAATATGGTTTGCAGACAACTGAGCCTGCATGGATTACCGCAGCACAGATTGAAGCTGCCCGTATCGCAATGACACGTTACACAAAGCGTGGCGGTAAAGTATGGATCAAAATATTCCCTGATAAGCCGATTACAGCAAGACCTGCCGATACTCGTATGGGTAAAGGTAAAGGTAATGTTGACTACTGGGTAGCAGTAGTAAAGCCGGGCAGAGTAATGTTCGAGCTTGGCGGTGTTGACGAAGCAACAGCTCGTGAGGCTTTGCGTCTTGCCGCAAACAAACTTCCTGTTAAATGTAAGTTTGTAAAGAAAGAAGAAGAGGGAGGCGAGCAGTAATGAAAGCATCAGAAATCAAGGCTCTTTCAGCAGAACAGAGAACAAAGAAGCTTGCAGAATTAAAAGAAGAGCTCTTCAACCTTCATTTCCAGCAGGCAATCAATCAGCTCGACAACCCTATGAGAATTAAAGCTGTCAAGAAAGATATCGCTCGCATCAAGACTGTTGAGCGTCAAATCGAACTTGAGAGCGCTAATTCTTAATAAAGGAGGTAACTGTTAAATGGAAAGAAACCTCAGAAAGACAAGAGTAGGTATCGTAACAAGCGACAAGATGGATAAGACAGTTGTTGTAACAATCAAGAACAGAGTTCGTCATCCACTTTACAACAAGATTGTAAACGATACAGTTAAGTACAAGGCACACGACGAAAACAACGAATGCGGTGTTGGCGATAAGGTTCTTATTATGGAATGTCGTCCATACAGCAAGGATAAGAGATGGCGTGTGGTTGAAATCATTGAGAAGGCTAAATAATCGTTACGATTTACAGCTTTTTTA
>ENA-UERC01000355-UERC01000355.1-human-gut-metagenome-genome-assembly--contig:-NODE-355-length-34952-cov-6.911656_pt1 | contig 34952 bp, 33 predicted proteins | sample MGYA00242955_ERZ507955 | MGnify/ENA primary metagenome ERZ507955 (study PRJEB26167, sample SAMN06115394) | human gut metagenome | host: Homo sapiens | place: China:Hubei | collected 2016-04-27 | study... | reverse complement strand
GGCCTCATAGCTCAGCTGGATAGAGCGTTTGACTACGAATCAAAAGGTCGCAGGTTCGAGTCCTGCTGAGGTCACCACTTTAAATACAAACTCTAGAAGAATGTTCTAGAGTTTTTTTATTTGTTAATACGTACATCGAGCAAAAACACCATTAAGAAAGTAAACGCTAGAACAATGTTCTGGCGTTTTTTATTTGCTTACGGTACCTAAAAATCAATACATTATGGAAACTATTTGGGGAACTATTTTAACTTTAAAAACAAGATAAGAATGCTGAAAGTTTTGCATTCACAGGTGAATTTGCCGTACTAAAAGATATCATGGATTTATAACACAAAGAGCTAACTGACTTTTCAACATCAGTTAGCTCTTTGTTGTTTAGTAATTAAATTGACTTACCGCACAAAATATGCAACTCAAAAAATTTTTCTGATTTACTCAAACTCAATCGTTGCGGGTGGTTTGGTTGTGTAGTCGAACAGCACGCGGTTAATATGCTTAACCTCGTTGACAATGCGGTTCGCAGCTGCGGTAATGGTTGCAGGCGTCAGCATAGTCACTTCGGCAGTCATAAAATCGGTGGTGGTAACTGCACGCAGAGCGATAGCATAATCATAGGTACGACCGTCACCCATTACGCCAACGCTGCGCATATTTGTCAGCGCGGCAAAATATTGGCTGGGACGCTCGCTCATCGGCAGCTTATCAACCTCTTCACGATAAATTGCGTCTGCGTCTTGTACGATAGCAACCTTTTCCGGAGTTACGTCGCCGATAATACGGATAGCAAGTCCAGGTCCGGGGAACGGCTGACGAGCTACCAAGTGCTCCGGCAGACCCAGCTCGCGGCCGGATTGACGCACTTCGTCCTTAAACAAATCGCGCAAAGGTTCAACAATTTCTTTGAAATCTACAAAATCAGGCAGACCGCCAACATTATGGTGGCTCTTAATGGTAGCAGATTCGCCGCCTAAACCGCTTTCTACTACGTCAGGATAAATTGTTCCCTGTGCCAGATAATCTACAGCGCCGATTTTTTTCGCTTCTTCTTCAAAAACGCGGATAAATTCTTCGCCGATAATTTTACGCTTGCGCTCCGGCTCGCTTACGCCGGCGAGCTTGCCGTAAAAACGCTGGCGAGCGTCAACGCAGATAAAGTTAATGTCAAATTGGCCGCCTTCACCGAAAACTGCGCAAACCTCTTCGCGCTCATTTTTACGCAGCAGACCATGGTCTACAAATACGCAAGTTAGCTGCTTGCCAATAGCTTTAGCCAGCATAGCAGCACAAACGCTGGAATCTACACCGCCGGACAAAGCGCACAGCACTTTGCCGCTGCCGATTTTGGCTTTCAAATCTTTAACGGTTTGCTCTACAAAGGAATCCATTTTCCAAGTGCCTGCGCAGCCGCAAACATTGTACACAAAATTGCTCAAAATCTTGGTGCCGTTTTCAGTGTGCAGCACTTCCGGATGGAATTGTACGGCATACAGCTTGCGTTCGGCATCTTCGGCTGCTGCAACGGGGCAGTTAGGAGTATGCGCAGTAATCTTAAATCCGGGAGCAACCTTTTCAATATAATCGTTGTGGCTCATCCAGCACACATTTTTATCAGGCAGACCTTCAAACATAGGACTGGCAGTATCAAGGTCAACTAAGGTTTTGCCGTATTCACGCTCAGGAGCAAGGCAAACGTGACCGCCCAGCATGTGGCTCATTAGCTGGCTGCCATAGCAAATACCCAAAATAGGCACGCCCCAAGTATAAATTTCCGGATCAATAGTAGGGGAATCAGGCAGATAAGCGCTGTTAGGTCCGCCGGTAAAAATAATACCCTTGAGATTTTTTTTAGCTTTAATTTTTTCTAAGCTATGAGTATAGGAAACAATTTCGCAGTATACGCCGCATTCACGCACACGTCTAGCGATAAGCTGGTTGTATTGACCGCCAAAATCAATGACTAAAACCATTTCTTGGGATGTAGTTTGCATACTGACACTCTCCTTATCTTCTATAATATGTAAAATTTCTAACGATTTGATGATTAGATATTAACATAAAAGCGGACAAAAATCAATTACAAAGGCTCCTTTGACAGGTGATTTCTGCCAAAAGAGCCTCTTTTTATGTAACTAGATTAAAAACGTTCGGATTTTTATTTGCAGTTTATCAAAATAAAGCCTGTAAAGCTTGCTCCAAGGTTTTGACCTTGATAATTTTTATTTTACCGTCAATTTCCGGCAAACGCAGCTTGCTGTCCGGCACAATAAATTTATGAAAGCCTAAATTTATGCCGTCCAAAATTCTGCGCTCCGGCGCGCTTACACGGCGCACCTCGCCGGTCAAGCCTAATTCACCAAAACACAGTACGCCTTTAGGCACAGGACGATTGCGATAGCTGCTGACCAAAGCCGCCGCTACTGCCAAATCCGCCGCCGGTTCCGTTACGCGCATACCTCCTACTACATTCACATACGCGTCATAAATGCCAAAGTCTAAACCAAAACGCCGCTCCAAAATTGCCAGCAGCATATTTACTCTGTTATAGTCAAAGCCTACGGCAGTTCTGCGCGGCATACCGTAAGGAGTTTTTGCTACCAGCGCTTGAAACTCTACCATAATTGGTCGGTTGCCCTCCATACAGGCGCCAATCAAGCTGCCTGCGGCTTCGCCGTCCCTATCCTCCAAAAACAAGCCTGCGGGATTGGCAACCTCTGCCAAGCCGCCTGCTTCCATAGAAAAAATACCGCTTTCTTCCGTACTGCCAAAACGATTTTTCAATGCTCGCAGCACTCTAAAGGAATAGGAACGATCCCCCTCAAATTGCAGCACTACATCCACCATATGCTCCAACAGCCGCGGTCCGGCAATATTGCCGTCCTTAGTAACGTGTCCGATAACCATTACAGCAATGTTCGTGGTTTTAGCAAACTGCAACAGCTTGGCAGTACATTCCCGCACCTGCCCTACGCTGCCCGCCGCCGTAGGCAGCTCCGAATTATACATAGTCTGAATACTGTCGATAATCAACAGCTGCGGCTGCACAGTATTAGCCTGAACTAAAATTGCATCTAAGTCTGTAGCCGTCATAATCAACAGATTTTCGTTAGTTTGCGCGCCGCCTAAGCGCACCGCCCGCATAGCAGTTTGTTCTTCGCTTTCTTCACCGCTGACATACAGCACCTTAACGCCGCGCTGGCCAAAGCGCAGTCCGGCATCCAAAAGAATGGTAGATTTGCCAATTCCGGGAGTTCCGCCCAAAAGCACCAAACTGCCAGGAACTACGCCGCCGCCCAAAACTCTGTCAAATTCATGAATACCAGTAGCTAAGCGCTCCACCTTTACTTGCGCCACGCTGGCAATAGTACGAGGTTTAATTTTTTCACTGCTTGTCGGCAGGTAGCTTTTGCTTGGCTTTGCTGTTATCTCTGCTTCTTCTGCTAAGCTGTCCCACGCGCCACATTCCGGACAACGTCCCATCCATTTGGCAGCTACATAGCCACAGCTTTGGCAGACAAAACGATACTTGACCTTAGCCATTTATTTTGCCGCCCCCTTTACGCTGCCCAGCTTTTCTGTTTCTGCTTGCTGATCTGTTTTTACAGTCATAGGAATTTCTACCACAAAAGGCGAATCTTTAACAGTAGTATGAAATTGTAGCTTTTTCTTATCCTGAACATCTAGTTCCGCCAAAATTTTATCGCCCTTATTGAAACTGCCAGCTAAGAATAAATCGCTCACAGGGTCTTCCACCAGCTTACGCAAAGCACGACGCAGCGGACGCGCACCATATTTACTGTCGCTGCCCTCTTTGAGCAACAACTCCTTAGCGTCAGCCGTTAATTTAATGGATAAACCCTTTGCAGCCATGCGTTCGTTCAGCTCTGCGATCAGATTATCGATAATACGCTCCAGCTGCTTTCTTCCCAAAGCAGAAAATACCAAGATTTCATCTATACGGTTTAAAAATTCCGGACGGAATAAATGCTTAATTTCTGCTAAAACCTGCTCTTTGCGGCTTTGCTGAGCGCCTTCTCCGTCAGCGGCAAATCCTAAAGGCTTAGTATTACTCAAGCGCTGTGTTCCGGCATTGCTAGTCATGATAATGATAGTGTTGCGAAAATCAACTGTACGTCCCTGACCGTCAGTCAAACGACCGTCTTCCATAATTTGCAGCAGCAAATTGAAAACATCGGGATGCGCCTTTTCAATTTCGTCCAACAACACAACGCAGTAAGGCTTACGACGTACAGCGTCTGTCAGCTGACCGCCCTCGTCATAGCCTACATAACCGGGAGGAGCACCAATCAAGCGAGCAGTAGTATGCTTTTCCATATATTCTGACATATCAAAGCGCAGCATAGCTCTTTCGTCGCCTAATAGCTCCTGCGCTAAGGCCTTAGCTAATTCTGTTTTGCCCACGCCTGTCGGCCCCAAAAACAGGAAGGAACCCACCGGACGATTTTTGTCTTTAAAGCCTGCGCGAGCGCGGCGCACAGCCTTGCTCACCGCTTCCACCGCTTCGTCTTGACCAATCACACGTTTTTCCAAACGCTGCTCCAGCTGTAAAAGCTTCGCACCTTCGCTTTCTGTCAATTTGGTCAACGGAATTCCCGTCCAGGAAGCCACGACCTCCGCTACGCTTTCTGCAGTTACTGGCGTAACCTTAGCTACATCTGCTAAAGCTGCTGCCAATTTATTTTGCAGCTCTGTTTCTTTATCGCGCAGCTTAGCTGCTTCTTCAAAATTTTGTTTTTCTACGGCTTCATCCTTTTCCAGCTGCACAAATTCCAGCTCTTCCTGTAATTTACGCGCGGGCACGCTGCTTTTATACAGCTGCAAACGCAGGCGGGCACAAGCCTCGTCCATCAAATCAATAGCTTTATCCGGCAGATTACGGTCGGTAATATAGCGGTCGCTAAGCTCCACTGCCGCTTTAATTGCTTCCGGTAAAATTTCCAGCTTGTGGAATTTTTCGTAATGCTTACGCAGTCCCACCAGCATTTTAATGCAGTCCTTAACACTAGGCGCGCCTATCACTAACGGCTGAAAGCGCCGCTCCAACGCCGCATCTTTTTCAATATACTTACGATATTCATCAATAGTAGTAGCTCCAATAACCTGCAGCTCACCGCGCGCCAATGCCGGTTTTATAATATTGGCAGCGTCAATACTGCCTTCAGCGCTGCCAGCGCCGATAATGGTGTGCAGCTCGTCGATAAAGAGAATAATTCGTTTATCCTCGCGCACCAGCGTTAACAGCTCTTTCATGCGCTCCTCAAACTCGCCGCGGTATTTTGCTCCGGCCACCAGCATACCAAGCTCTAAAGAAAAAACAATTTTTTTCTGTAAAAACTCCGGCACCTCTCCGCTGACAATTTTCTGTGCTAAGGCTTCGGCCACGGCTGTTTTACCCACGCCTGCCTCACCGATAATTACGGGATTGTTTTTTGTGCGGCGGCAAAGAATTTGAATAACCCGCTCCACCTCAGTATCGCGGCCAATCACCGGGTCAATGCGTCCGTGAGTAACCTCGTCGTTTAAATTACGGCCATATTCCGATAACACTTGCAACGCATCATCAGACTGGACAGCCTTTTTATTTTTTTGCTGCGGACGGCGGTTAGGAACGCTTCTGCGTCTTTCATCCAATATTTCCATAAATTCTTCAGCATATTCTTTAGTCACGTTAAATTTATTCAGCACGCGACAAGCTATACCGTCACCAGCAGATAAAAGCCCCCACAAAAGATGTTCGCTGCTGACATAGTCATAGTGCAGTTCCTTTGCCTTGCTGGCAGCTTTTTCCAAAACCATCTGCGCTCTTTGACTGTATTGCGGCACGCCGGTACCCTTACGGCTGCTTTTATCCAGCCAGCTTTCCAACTCACGCTCAATATCCTGCAAATCAGTGCTGCATAAATGGTTAATGATGCGCGTACCGATACAATCCTTATTGGCTAAAAAGCCTGCTAAAATATGTTCGCTGCCAATATGCTCACTGCCGCAATCCAACGCTTTATTAGCGGCAAGCTCCAGAACCTTAGCGGCACCCATGCTAAAGCCATCCTTCGTAGTCCTCTTAGGCTGCGGATTGGGCAAATCGTTAACACCTTCGCCTAAAAGATGCTTTAAAAATTTCAATGCTTTTTCCGGCGAAATATTGCTGCCTGCATTGCCCATTCCCGGCGGCAGCAGCGCGGAAGCACAATCCTCACACAACCATTTATTAGAAGGCTTATCGTTGACCATCATCATCAAATGGACAACGGCCTGCTTTTTATGACAATTTTCACATAACATTGTTTTCATCTCCGCCCTTCACCTGCCAGCAAGCTCATTGCCCGCTGCAGTACTGCTTTCTTTTTAGTTTCATCTGCATCAATAATATGCAGCATATATTGTAAAAGTATTTTTTCGCGGTCTGTGATAAGCTTTTGCGCAGCTAAATGCTCTACCAGTTCACCGGCAGAAGGCTCTTTGTGCTTGACCTGCACTGACTGAGGTTCCATCCGCACAATACGCACAAAGCCTCCGCTGCCTCGGCGCGACTCCACCATATAACCGCGCTCTGGCGTAAAACGCGTACTCAAAACATAGCTAATCTGCGACGGCGCGCAGCTCAACCGTTCTGCAAGCTCATTGCGCTGTACTAACAGCGCATCTTCTTGATCTCGCAACAGCTCGTTGATAATAAAATTTTCTATTGCATCTGCCAAATTTCTCATAAATTCTCACCTGTATTAAAAATATAAAAATTTATTTTTATCTGACTCTATTATATTTGACTTTTCGACTTTAAGCAAGTGAAATTATTATGACAAACATTTATGCAGCAAAAAAGCAGCCGTATGCTAATTTAATTCACAAAGGATTTACTGAATATTTTCTTTTTTGACCTTTTGACGTTTGACATATTTCTTCTCATACCTTACAATAAAAGAAAGTTAAGAAAAAACTTTTTGTTGAATTTTGAAAGGAAGATGTTGAATGAGTAAAAGTCTTTTAGGCGTAATTGCCGCCATTATTATTGTAGTAGGTATGGTTTTCAGCAGCTATAACGGCTTAGTAAGCTCCAACGAAAACGTAACCGGCAAATGGGCTCAGGTAGAAAATCAGCTGCAGCGCCGCAACGATTTAATTCCTAATTTGGTAAATACCGTGAAAGGTTATGCTGCTCACGAAGCAGATGTTTTTAAAGCAGTCAGCGACGCGCGCGCTAAAATGGGCGGAGCAAAAACCGTGGCGGAAACCAGCGCTGCCAACAACGAAATGACTAGCGCTTTAAGCCGCCTGCTGATGGTTGCTGAACGTTATCCAGATTTGAAAGCTAACGCCAACTTCACCCAATTGCAGGACGAACTGGCAGGCACTGAAAACCGTATTGCCGTAGCGCGCAAGGATTACAACGATGCTGCTCAATCCTACAACACTAAAATTAAATCTCTGCCCGCTTCCTTGTATGCCGGCGCTTTTGGCTTCACTGCCCGCGATTATTTCAAGGCTGACGAAGCCGCTCAAAAAGTTCCCCAAGTTAAATTCTAATTTCAGTTAGTTTCAGCGGTGCCTGCTCTTTGCTAAGGGCAGGCATTATCCGCATCTTTACAAGCTAATTTTATATTAGAGTTTGTCTACGGAAAGGTAAAGCTTATGAAAAAGTTCTTTATTTATCTGGTGCTGCTGCTGCAAACATTTTTTGCTGCCACAGCACTGGCCGGGCCAAGTATCCCTCCCCGTCCCACAGCCGGCAGCGGCATTTATGTGCAGGACTACGCAGGCGTTATCAGTCAGGCAGATAAACAAAAAATACTCCGTATTGGTCAGGATTTAGACAATAAAACTACGGCGCAAGTAGCAGTTTTAACTGTCAAAACCTTGGACGGCTATCCTATTGAAGATTACGCTCTCGAAATTTTGCGCCAGTGGGGAATCGGCAGCAAGGCCAAAAATAACGGCGTGCTGATTTTAGTTTCGATAAATGATAGACAAAGCCGCATTGAAGTTGGTTACGGTTTGGAAGGCACGTTGCCTGACGGACTGACTGGACGCATTCAAGACCAATACATGCTGCCTTATTTTCGTCAAGGAGATTATAGCAAAGGTATTTTACAGAGCTACGCTGCCACTACGGCAACCATTGCGAAAAGCGAAGGCGTGCAGCTCACCGGCGTAAAATATACAGGCGGTGCGGCGCAAGGGCAGGCACAGCAAAACAGCCTTGGCCTAAGCGATTTGCTTTTAGCCTTAGGTGTAATTGCACTGCTGATTATTGATAATTTATTTCTCGGCGGCTTTATCACCAATATGCTGCTTTTCGCCCTGCTGCGCGGCGGCGGTCGCGGAGGCGGCGGTGGTGGCTTTGGAGGAGGCAGCGGTGGAGGTGGCGGTTCCTCCCGCAGATGGTAATATTTTCCGGCTTCTAAAAATAAAAGCTTCTAAAAAATGCGCTCATTGGCAACGCAAATTTTAGAAGCTTTTTTATTACACAAATATTATTTTTCTGCCAGCACTTTTTTCACCATATCCGGGAAATTACCGATAACAATGTCAATGCCTAAAGCGTTCAAGCGCTTAACCTCAGCCGCATCATTAACGGTATAAGTATTGATGGCGATATTGTGGCTCTTAACCTCTGCCACGGTTTCCTCCGTCAAGCTGCCGTAATAAGGATGATAGCATTCTACGCCTACGCTTTCTACATAAGCGCCGGGATTCACCAGCCAGCTTTCCGTCAGCAAACCGTATTGCAGCTGCGGCGCTAATTTACGCATCTGCAAAATACTGTAATGATTAAAGCTGGAAATAATCACTTTGTCCTGCAAATTATATTTTTGCAAAATCTTCCAAACCTTGGCTTCAATACCGGGATAAGGATAAACACCGGTTTTGAGTTCTATATTAGTTACAATAGGCAAATCCTTAACCCACTCACAATATTCTTCAAAAGTAGGCACAGGATTAACGTCCATTTTGCCGGTGTAAATGTAAGACGCATCCAGTTTGCGCAGCTCGGCTAAAGTAAAATCGCGCACGTTGCCTGCACCGTTAGTGGTGCGATCAACCTTTTCGTCATGGATAATCACTACTTCGCCGTCCTTGGTAAGCTGCACGTCCAATTCAATGCCGTCTGCGCCTGCTTCGACAGCTTTTTTAAAAGCTAACATAGTATTTTCAGGATATTTGCCGCTGAAACCTCTATGAGCAAAATTTTTCATAGCTAAAACCTCCTATATCTGATGTTCTCTGATTTCGTAAATACATATAGTTAATCACGCTGTTTATTATAAAACCAATAGCAGTCATAGTCAAATATAAAAAGAAAGGCTTCCGAGAATTTTCGTTTATTTTTTGTAAACTTCTTCGGAAGCCTTTAATTTTTTTATTGTTATTTAAGCTCTAAACCGTTGCCGTCATCCCACAACACAATTTGATCCTGCTGCATGGATTCCTGCACCAAGATTACACGCTGATTAGCGCTGCCGCGAAAACGCAGATTAGGATTTTTTAAATCAATGACAAATTCGCCGTCTACAAGCACGTCAATGTAGGTCAGCATCTGCTCCGTTATCTCCCACGGACCTAAATTGCCAGTCAACATATCCTTTTCAAAATTGTAGCCACTGTAGCACCACAAATCCTTGTGCGGAAATTTTTCCTTGAATCTTTTTACTAAAGGCGCCAACACCGCTTGATTAGCAGGCTCAAAAGGCTCGCCGCCCAAAAGTGTCAAGCCGCGAATGTGTTCGTTTTCCAGCAGACGAAACAGCTCCGCCTCTGTTTCCTCAGTAAATGGCTTGCCGTAATTAAAATCCCAGGATTCCGGATTAAAGCAGCCTTTGCAGTGATGAGTGCAGCCGCTGACAAACAGCGACACGCGCAGTCCGGGGCCGTTAGCTATATCTAAATTTTTAATTTCAGCGTAATTCATGAGCGCTCACCTTCTTATAAGTGCATTACACGAGCTTTAATCTCCTTGGTTTTGCCTACGTTCCAGAAGTTTTCGCCTAAATAACCGCAGGTACGGCGGATAACCGTCATCTTAGCTTTGTCTTTGTTGTGGCAGGCCGGGCATTCCCATTCGTTATCATCGTTAATGATAATTTCGCCGTCAAAGCCGCACACATGGCAGTAATCGGATTTAGTATTAAATTCAGCATATTGAATATTGTCGTAAATAAATTTGACAACTTCTTCCAAAGCCTCAGTATTATGACGCATGTTAGGAATTTCTACATAAGAAATCGCGCCGCCGGAGGAAATCTTTTGGAATTGGCTTTCAAACTTAAATTTACTGAAAGCGTCGATTTTTTCGCGGACATCAACATGATAGGAGTTGGTATAATAGCCTTTGTCGGTAACGTCTGGAATAGTGCCAAAGCGTTCTTTATCAACACGAGCAAAACGGTAGCACAAGCTTTCTGCTGGAGTACCGTACAAGCCAAAACCAATACCGGTTTTAGCCTTCCATTTTTCGCAGGCACCGCGCAAACGGTTCATAACGCGCAACGCGAAGTCTGTGCCTTCCGGCTCAGTGTGGCTGACGCCCTTCATAAGCTTAGTCAATTCATAAAGGCCAATGTAGCCTAAAGAAATAGTAGAATAACCATTTTCTAAGAACTTATCAATAGTTTCACCCTTTTGCAGGCGAGCAATAGCTCCATATTGCCAATGTACAGGGCTAACATCACTCTTAATGCCTTTCAAAGCATTATGACGGCACATTAAAGCTTCGTAGCACAGCTCCAAACGTTCGTCTAAAAGCTGCCAGAATTTTTGCTCATCACCTTGAGCAACAATGCCAATCTGCGGCAAATTTAAAGAAACTACGCCTTGGTTGAAACGACCCTCAAATTTATATTTGCCGTTTTCATCTTTCCACGCGGTCAAGAAGCTGCGGCAGCCCATAGGACTGAATACATTGCCCTCATAATTTTCGCGCATTTTTTTCGCGCTGATATAATCGGGATACATACGTTTTGCGCTGCATTTTACAGCCAGGCGGGTAATATAATCATACTTACCGCCCTTTAAGCAGTTAAATTCATCCAGAACATAAACCAGCTTGGGGAAAGCAGGCGTTACATAAACGCCTTTATCGTTTTTGATTCCTTGCAAACGCTGACGCAGAATTTCTTCGACAATCATAGCATTTTCTTTTAGATAAGGGTCATCCTCCCGCAGGTTTAAAAACAGAGTAACGAACGGAGATTGACCATTAGTAGTCATCAAGGTATTGATTTGATACTGAATGGTCTGTACGCCGCCCTTTAATTCGTAGCGCAGACGCTCGTTAGTCAAACGCTCCAAGGTATCGGCATCAATTTTACCATCGCTGGTTTCTAAAATATTCTTTTTAAACTTTTCGTAGCTACGGCGCAAATATTTTCCCAAATGGCAGATGTCTACGGATTGACCGCCGTATTGGCTGGAAGCTACAGAAGCAATAATCTGTGTCATAACGGTACAGGCCACTTGGAAGCTTTTAGGACTTTCAATCAACTTGCCGTTCATAACCGTACCGTTGTCCAACATATCACCAATATTTATCAGGCAGCAGTTAAAAATAGGCTGAATAAAATAATCCGCATCGTGAAAATGCAGCACGCCTTCTTCATGGGCCTTAGAAATTTTTTCCGGCAGCATAATGCGCTTAGTTAAATCCTTGGAAACCTCACCGGCAATTAAATCGCGCTGAGTAGCTGCCATAACAGCATTCTTGTTGGAATTTTCTTCCATAACATCTTTGTTGCTGTTGCGAATCAAAGAAAGAATAGACTCATCGGTAGTATTGGCTTTACGCACCAGCGCACGCTGATAACGGTAAATAATATAAGCCTTCGCCAGCTCAAATTTGCCCTCGTCCATCAGGCTGTGCTCTACCATATCCTGAATATCCTCTACTAACAAGCGCTTACGGTTGCGCTCCTGAACATATTTGGCAATTTTGTCAATCTTGTCCTCCTCAATACGATATTCTGGCTCCACAGCGTTATTGGCCTTTTGAATTGCCACAATAATTTTACTGCCATCAAAATCTACGGTAGTACCGTCGCGCTTAATAACTTTCATTGCCCTCCGTCCTTTCTGGTTATTTATCATTAAACATAGAAAAGAACCGCAAAAAAGCTTTTTCATTCGTCTGCGGTCTTTCATAAATCGCCTTCGTCTCTTGGCTACATTTGATTACGAAATCATTCTACCACAATATATCGTGTGTGTCAATCAGATGTAAAACAAGATATAGTTTTTCTTTTTTTATAGACCAGCAAAAACATTTGTTGCAGCTTGCTTATTTTTTGACTAGCAGCCAGCACTTGGTTTACACTGCCGTCCTCACACAAAGAATGTTCCGCAGCTAAATAGTAAAAAAATCTGCTTCAAAGCCTATTATTTCGCTGCTTACCTTTGTATATCACAGCAAAAAATGGTACAATAGATAACGTTCTATTGTTTATGTTTAGGAGTGTTACTTATATGGATAATTCTTCTGTTAAAAAAACTAATTTCAAGGGTATGATGATGCTCACACTTTGCGCGTTCATTTGGGGCACAGCCTTTATTGCGCAAAGCGTTGGCGGAGAATATGCCGAGCCGCTTACATTTAATTGCGCCCGCAGTTTTTTGGCAACAATTTTTCTTTTCTGCTGCTGCCTATTGTTCGATAAACTAAACGGCAAACCATTCCGAATTCTTGGTACCGACGATCCTCTGCGCAAAGACCGCACTATAAAAGGCGGTATCGTCTGCGGTATTGCCCTAACCTTGGCCAGCTTCATGCAGCAGCTGGGAATTATGTATACTACCGTCGGAAAAAGCGGTTTTATCACCGCTCTATATATCGTGCTGGTACCGTTTTTAAGCTATGCTATCTACCGCACACGCATTACTATCTCCCAATGCGTCAGCGTGACTATCGCAGCAGTCGGCATGTATTTTATCTGTATCAACGAAGGCTTTTCTATTAACAAAGGGGATTTTTATACGCTTATCTGCGCTTTTTGTTTTGCGGGACAAATTATTGCAGTGGATAGAGTTATTACCAATTTAGACGGCGTGCGTTTATCCTTAGTACAGTTTATCACCTGCACTCTGCTTAACGGTATTTTGATGTTTATTTTTGAAACGCCGTCCTTACATAATCTTATTTTAGGATTTTTACCCATAGCCTACGCAGGCATTATGTCCAGCGGTGTGGCCTACACATTGCAGATTGTGGGGCAAAAATACTGTAATCCGGTGCTGGCCTGCATGATTATGAGCTTGGAATCGGCATTTGCACTGCTCAGTGGCTGGCTGCTTTTAGGTCAGGCTATGAGCCAGCGAGAAATTGGAGGCTGTCTTTTGGTTTTTGTCGCTATTATCCTGGCGCAAATGCCTGAAAGTATGCTGCCATGGAAGAGTAAAAAGTAAGCAAAAAAATATAAAACAAATATACACGTTTAAATAAAACCAAAAAACCGTGCAGGAATTATTTCCTACACGGTTTTTATAATTTATATCTTATTTTACAGCTTCTGCGCAGCGTTTACAAAGAGTAGGATGCTCTGCGTCAGTGCCAACTTCATCGCTGTAAATCCAGCAGCGTTCGCACTTGTGTCCTTCGGCAGCCATAACGGTTACCTTCAAATCCTCGCGTCCGGTTGCTTCTGCGCCACCGGCAACGCCATCAACTACAACTGCTTGAGAAACAATCAACAGGGTTGCCAAATCCTTTTCAACGGATTTGAGAATAGCCAAAGCCTCGCCTTCGGCGTGCAATTCAACCTTAGCGTCTAAGGAGTGGCCAATCTTTTTATCACGGCGAGCCAATTCCAAAACCTTAGTAATTTCGCTGCGGATACCGATAAAGTTATCCCACTTGGTTTCCAATGCTTCGTCAATGTACTCTGCTTTAATTTCCGGCCAAGGCAGCATTTGTACGGATTCCGGAGCGTTGGCAGGCTTCTTCATGAACTGCCATACCTCTTCCATAGTAAAGCTCAAAACAGGAGTGAGCATCACTAATAAATCCATAAGGATTTCGTACATAGCAGTTTGGGCACTGCGGCGTTCTTTGCTGTCGGCTTTGTAAGCATAGAGACGATCTTTAATAATATCCAGATAGAAGCTGGACATTTCTACGGTGCAGAAATTATGGATTGCATGATACAGCACATGGAAATCGTAGCTGTCATAAGCGGCAGTAACTTCCTTTTTAAGCAGCTGCAGATGCATCAAAGCCCATTTATCCAGCTCCAGCATTTCGCTGAAGGGAACAGCATCCTTTTCGTAATCAAAATCGTTGGTGTTGCCCAAAATATAGCGGATAGTGTTGCGAATTTTGCGGTAAACTTCGGAAAGCTGCTTCAAAATTTTAGGAGAAATGCGAATATCTGCCTTATAATCGGAGGAGGCAGCCCACAGACGGATAATATCAGCGCCGTATTGCTTGATTACATCCTGCGGAATAATTACATTGCCCACGGATTTGGACATTTTGCGACCTTCGCCATCAACTACATAACCATGAGTCAAAACAGATTTATAAGGAGCCTTGCCGGTTACGGCAACAGAGGTCAGCAGGGAGGATTGGAACCAGCCGCGATGTTGGTCGCTGCCTTCCAAATACATAGCAACAGGCCAGCCCAATTCCGGACGTTTAGCGGCTACTGCCATGTGGGAAGAACCGCTGTCGAACCATACGTCCATAATGTCAGTTTCCTTGCGGAAATGGCTGTGACCGCATTTGGGGCAAACTGTTCCTTCAGGCAGCAGCTCTTCAGCACTGTGAGCCCACCAAGCGTCGCTGCCTTCTTTTTCAAACCAGTTAGCCACAGATTCAATAGTAGCTTCGTTGATTAAATGCTCGCCGCATTTTTCGCAGTAGAATACGGGAATGGGCACGCCCCAAACACGCTGACGGCTAATGCACCAATCGTGACGGTCACTGACCATATTATGAATACGCTGCTCGCCCCAAGAAGGAATCCATTGTACGTCGTTAGCAATAGCTTTCAAAGCTTCGTCGCGGAAACCATCAACGGAAGCAAACCATTGAGAAGTAGCGCGGAAAATAATCGGATTTTTGCAGCGCCAGCAGTGAGCATATTGGTGCTTAATATTTTCCTTACCCAGCAGACAGTTGAGTTCTGCCAAATATTTTAACACCGGAATGTTAGCGTCAAAAACAAACATGCCTGCAAAGCGCTCGCCAGCTTCGGCAGTCAGCTTGCCTTGACCGTCAACAGGGCACAAAATCGGCAGCTTATATTTTAAACCGGTTTCAAAGTCCACGTCGCCATGACCGGGAGCGGTATGTACGCAGCCAGTACCGGCTTCTAATGTTACATAATCTGCCATAACAACTAAAGAGGTACGGTTGTTATATTCGGGGAAAGGATGTACGCATTCAGCAAATTCCATCTCCTTACCCATGGTAGTACCAAGGATATTGGACAAATCCTTATGGCATTTTCTGCCAACCTCGTCCAGCAAATCTTTAGCCATAAATAAGACTTCGCCTTCGCACTCAACCCAAGCATATTCCAAAGCAGGATTCAAAGCTACGGCTACGTTGGCAGGAATGGTCCAGGGAGTGGTAGTCCAAATAACCATATAAGCTTTTTTGCCTTTAGCAGCTTCCGGTGTCATGCCGTTATCTTTTACCAAAGGCATTTTTACGAAAATAGTGGGAGTTTTTTGCTCTCCGTATTCAATTTCAGCTTCTGCCAACGCAGTTTCGCAATGGGGGCACCAATAAACTGTCTTTTTACCTTTATAAATATAACCCTTGTTAGCCATAGTGCCAAATACACGGATTTGCTCAGCCTCAAAGCTGTGATGCAAGGTAACATAAGGATGCTCCCAGTCACCTAAAACGCCCAAGCGTTTAAAGTCCTCGCGTTGAATGTCCAGCCATTTTAAAGCAAAGTCATGGCATTTGCCGCGCAGAGTCAAAACATCCAGCTCATTGCGGTTCAAGCCCAACTCTTTAATGCAAGCGTGCTCAATAGGCATACCATGAGTATCCCAGCCAGGAACATAAGGAGTATCAAATCCTTGAGCGTATTTATATTTAACGATGATGTCCTTCAAAATTTTGTTCAGCGCCGTGCCCATATGAATTTTGCCGTTGGCATAGGGAGGGCCGTCATGCAGAACAAATTTAGGATGGCCTGCGTGCAAGGCTTGTTTTTTATTATAAATATCGTTTTCCTGCCAAAATTTCAAAAAATCGGGTTCGCGCTGCGGCAGTCCGGCACGCATAGGGAACTCTGTTTCCGGCAGATTCAATGTTTTACCATAATCCATTAGTCATAACCTCCAAAAATAATTTAAACATAAAAAAGCTTCATCCCGTAAGGGACGAAGCTATAATCAACATAGATACTCCGTGGTACCACCCTCATGACAAAATCAAAAATTTTGCCACTCGTCTGCGCGATATCGGGCGCTACCGTATGCGACTACTATTTTCGCCGCATCCATTCCCAAGTGATTTTCGTCTGCTCCGCTGCCGTCCGGGCTTGCACCATCCCCGGCTCGCTCACTCCGCTTGTGCAGATTACTGTCTTGTTCATCATGTTGCAATATTAAAAACTCATATAATTATATATTATGCTCTGTCAAAAGTCAACTAAACCCTTAACTTTTGCAAGTACCAATTTAGCAGATTATTTTTTAGCATATTTAAAATCAAATACGCCAAAGCCCTTGCCTTGGTTTAGGTGACTTACGTCGTTCAAGCGAAAAATAGCATGCTCGTGCCATTTATTAACACCCAAAACTGTAACGCTGGCAGGCGCAATATCCACAGAATAATTAAACGCCACCACCTGAGCCATATCCATACCCAACCATTTAAAAATAATATTTTGCAGCGTGCCCTTGTGGGCAACAATCAAAAGATTTTCTTTTTCCAAATCGGCGCAATGCCACAAGCCCTGTACATTGCGCTCATAAAATTCCGTGCGGTTTTCGCCGCCGGGATAATTACGGTGGTACAGTTCCTGCTCCGTAGCTGGCTTGCAAAAAATCTTTTTCGCCTCATCCTCGGTTAAGCCGGCAGCTATACCGTTGTTTTTCTCCCGCAGAAAGGAGCAGTATTCTATTTTATCCTGCATATTTAAGGCAGCCGCCAAAATTTGCGCAGACTCTGCCGCCCGCTGCAAATCGCTGGCCAGAATGCGCAGTTTTTCCTTGCGATGCGCAAAATCCAGCGCCAGCATCTCCGCCGCCGCCTGAATTTGGGCGCGTCCCTTATCTGTCAGCACGGAATCCGTCCAGCCGCCGGTTAAATGCTGGGTGTGGTGAGTTGCTTCGCCGTGGCGCACCAAAATAATCATACTTTACCCACCGCCTATTCCCCTGTCTGCTTAGTGAAATTATTCACCAGCTCCAGCTGCGTTTCCAGCATGTGCCGCATATTTTTGCAATGCAGCAAGGATTTTTTCATTTGATTTTCATAATTTTGCTGCGCCAGCGATGCTCTGGATTCGGCGTCAAAAATAATTTTACGGCTTTTTTCTTCCGCGTCGCCCACAATTTGACGATATTTAGTATTAGCCTCCAGCATCATTTTTCCTGCCTCGCTGCGCGCGTTTTCTAATAAAGCATTCGCTTCGGCAGCAGCAGAATTACTGCGCTTTTTGCAGGTATCTTCAGTCACAAGACGCAGCTTATCTGTTTCGGTTTCGGCAGCGCGCCGCAAATTATCGGCATATTCCTTAGCTTCGGTACGCATTTTATTTCCCTCTGCCATGGCAGCCTGCAGCATATTATCAGTTTTAGCCTTAGTTTGATTGTACAAATTTTCGGCATGAGCCATGGTTTCCTCGTGCAGCTTTTTAGCAGATGCTTTGGCTTCTGCCAGCATTTGCTCGCACTTCACCACGGTTTCTTTTTCTAACAGCTCCGCCTTTTTTTCACTGGACGCTTTCACCTCGTCGGCAGTTTCCTGCGCCACGGTCAAAGTACTCTGCATGGTCGCTTCCATTTGCTGGTAATATTCCAGCTTAGAGCTGACGCGCTCGATAGTTTCCTTTTGCTCCAGATTATCCAAGTACAAATAATTATACTCCTTGATAATCTCCGCCATAAATTTGTCTACCTCTTCCGTTTCGTAGCCGCGAAAGCCCCTGGAAAATGTTTTCTTTTTTAAATCCTCAGGAGTTAGCATTTTGTTTTCTCCCTTTATTTTAAATGTAACGCTTCAACGTAATGCTGATGCGTCCTTTTTTAGTTGTTCCGCGAATTTCCGCCACCTCTACGCGTCCGCGTCCGCGGAAGGAAAGCACGTCGCCTTCTTTAACAGGCTGCGCCGCTTTTTTGGCTTCCTGCCAATTTATTTTTACATTTAAGCCCTTGATTTCGTCTGCCATGCGGCTGCGGGATACGCCGTAACCGGCTGCCGCCACTGCGTCTAAACGCAAATCGGAAACCGTAGCGTTAATAATTTTTACCTTTTCTTCCTTTTGCAGCAGCTCCTCGCGGGTAATTTCTTTTAAAGTGACGGGAGCCGCGCCTATTTGCGTTAAATTGCCAGTCAAATAATTTACCAGCGTGCGCTCAACCACAAACTGCGCGCCTTCGGGTACAAAAACAATGTCGCCCAACGCCTCACGCTTACAGCCCGTGCCCATAAATGCACCTAAAATATCGCGGTGAGACAAATCATAGTAGCGTTTATCCCACGCTGCCAAAAAAAACGCCATACCAAAATCAGGCTGTCCGTAAAAATCCTCTGCCACATAGGCAACCTTTACGCGCTCTGCATTGGCAAAGCCGCCGTCTGCTTCCAGCTTAACGTTATCAAAATTAGCGGCGATAATTTCTGCTACATTATAAGCGTGAGGGTCTAAAAATTCACTAACGCGAAACTTGCGGCTTTTATTGGCACCTTCCGCCAAATCCAAAAGCTTAGCTGCCAGCTGCTCGTCACCGCCAACTTTAAAGTAGCGTAAAATTTTTTCTCTATCTGCCATATTTTTCTTACCTATTTACTTTTGCAGCTCTTGGCTGCGTGCTAAAACTGCCATGACCGCATCATAAAACGCGCCGCGCACACCATGATTTTCCAAAGCGTGAATACCGGCGATAGTAGTGCCGCCGGGACTGGTAACTTGGTCGCGCAGCTGCGCCGGATGCAAGCCGCTTTCAATGCACAGCTTGCCGCTGCCGGCCATGGTTTGCGCTGCCAGTTTAATAGCCAAAGCTCGCGGCAGACCTGCGCGCACGCCTGCGTCCGCCAACGCATCGATAATCACAAAGCAATAACCGGGGCCGCAGCCGGAAATAGCGGAAATAGCTTCAATAGCTTTTTCATCTACAAATTCTATTTCACCGCAACTGCTGAAAATTATTGCAGCGTCGTTTTTCATAGCTTCCGTAACATTTTCGTCGCAGCAAAGCGCCGTCATACCTGCACCGCAAGCCAGCGGTGTATTAGGCATAGTGCGGACAACGGGCAAGCCCGGAGCATATTTGTGCAGCTGCTCAAGATTTACACTGCCCATAATGGACAGCACCCAAGCATCTTTTTTAAAGCTATTTATCAGCGCAGGTGTTAAAGCCACAGGCGCAACCTGTGGTTTTACGGCCAAAATTACTAAATCGGCGTCGCTAACAGCCGCCTGGTTATCCGTAACGGCCTGCACACCATAAGTTCCATGCAAATAATCGCAGCGTTTTTGCGTGCGGTTGCCCACGTAAATATTGCAGGGCGCAAGCAATCCGCTGCCAATAATCCCTTTAATGATGGCCTCTGCCATAGCGCCGCCGCCAATAAAAGCAATTTTTTTTACATTTAAGCCTTTTATTCCTTCCAAGGCTGTTCCCCTCTTTCAGCATAGATTTCTTCACCGGCGTCAATATCTACATTTTTCGGCGCGCAGATTAAAATATCGTGCCCCAATTTTTTCATGGTGCCGCCTAAAGCGTAAATTGTGCCGCTGATAAAATCAGTCATGCGTTTCGCTACCACATTATCAGTATTTTTAAAATTTACTACTACAGGTTCGCTGCCGCGCAGACAATCGGCAATCTTTTGGGAATCGTCAAAATTAACAGGCTCCAATACCACTACGGTCACTAATTTATCGGCAACCGGCAAATTCAGAGTACGGCTGTTCATTTTGCCGTCTCCTACTTGGACAGTCTGCTCTTTTTGCTCTTTAGGCTTGCTAAAGCTGAACAGCGGCTTTTTCTCTTTAACTACTGCCGGAGCAGGAGTGTTTGCAGCTTCCGGCTTGGTCGGTGTTATATTTTTTCTGCTGAACAGGGAAGGGCGTTCCTTCTTTTCTTCAACCTGCTCCTTAGCAGGCAAAGGCTTTTTTAATTCCAGCTCGTCATCGTCTTCCTCATACAAAAAACTAAGTGAATCCACAATGCGGTCAATCAATTTCATATTTTCACCAACTTTACTAAAATTTAAAATTTCAAGCTATAATCACGCTGTCCAAAAAGTGCCGTACCTACGCGCACTACATTGGCACCTTCCTCTACGGCAATCATATAATCGCTGCTCATGCCCATGGACAAAATGTCAATTTCCGGATGCTGCTGTTTGAGACGCGCAAAAGCGCGGTAGCCAGCGGCAAATACGGGCCGGGTTTCTTCAACATCAGCACATTTTTGCGCAATTACCATTAAACCACGCAGACGAATATTTCTAAATTCGTCCAGCTTGGTCAATAAAGCCAGATATTCTTCTTTATCCAAACCGGATTTTTGCTCCTCGTGAGCAATATTCAACTGCAACAAAATATCCTGTACCTTGCCTATACGGGCCGCTTCCTTATCTACGGCAGCCAATAAATGCTCGCTGTCCACAGACTCAATTAAATCAAACAATGCCACAGCCTGACGTGCTTTATTAGTCTGCAAATGACCAATCAAATGCCACAAGCCCTGCTTGCCAAGCGCTTCCTGCTTGTGCTTAGCCTCCTGCACTCTGTTTTCACCAATATTTTTGACGCCTAAAGCTAAAATATCGCTGATTACCTCAGGCGGATGATTTTTGGTAACGGCTACCAAGATTACGTCGCTGCCGGTGAGCAAATTCTTCTGCCTGCGCTTAGCTAAAGCCTTTTGAAGCTGCTGCTGCACAAGCTGTAAATTTTCAGCTAACACTTTTTTGCCTCCTACTCTCCAGCCAAAATAAAATATTATTTCTGTTACACCTGCATAATTTTTCAGCAGGATACACTACGCCATTTTCACTATATTATTTTAACATACTACCTCTGCCTTGACAATAATTGTCGCCAAAAGTAAAGCTTAACACGCACAAAATAAAAAACGCGAGCCAATTTAGCTCGCATTTTTTATAAAGGTGGGTGTAAGGTGTATGATTTATCCGCTAAAATTTTTTAATCTAAATTAGGCGTGCTGCGGGGACGGTTTATATCCCTGAGCATCTGCATATCTCTGTCGGTACCGCGTCCGGCGGTAGTCAAATAGCCGCCAATCATAATGCCGCTGGCGCCGCCGTTTAACGCCAGGGACTGCAAATCGCGCAGGTTTACCTCGCGTCCTCCGGCAGTACGAATCTGCGCCTTAGGCAGAATAAAACGGAAAGTGGCAAAAGCGCGCAGAATTTCCAAAGGCGGCAGCGGTTTATTATTTTCAAAGGGAGTTCCCGGAATGGGCGTCAGCAAATTGAGCGGCACGGAATCAATGCCCAATTCTTTTAAAGTAAACGCCATTTCTACGCGCTGCTCCGGCGTTTCGTTTAGTCCCAAAATACCGCCGCTGCACACGCGCAATCCCGCAGCCTGCGCATTTTTAATAGTAGCAAATTTATCCTGATAGGTATGCGAGGTACAGATATCCGGAAAATGGCTGGCGCTGGTTTCCAAATTGGAATGAAAACGTGTTACGCCCGCCGCTTTCAAAGCCTTCGCCTGTTCCAAGGTTAAAATGCCCAAAGAAGCGCAAACTTCCATCTGCAATTCTTTTTTTATACGGCGCAAAGCCTTGCAGATATTTTCAAAATCATCTGCCTTGCTCTGACCACGGCCACTGGTAACGATAGAAAAGCGTACAGCACCAGCTTCCTTAGCTTTTTTGGCAGCCTCAAAAAATTCTTCTTCGCTTAACAAGCCGTATTCCTTAACACCGGTATGCCAATGTGCAGATTGAGCGCAAAATTTGCAGTTTTCACTGCATTTACCGCTGCGCCCGTTAATAATAGCGCAGCAGTCCACCTCGTTACCGGCAAACTTTTGGCGAATTTTATCTGCCATAGCGCACAGCAGCATAGTATCGTCATCGCTGACGTTGATTAAAAATTCGGCTTCTTCTCTAGTAATATCTTGACCAGCCAAAACCTTGTTGGTCAAAGCAATAATTTTCTCCACTCTGATTTCACATCCCTAGCTATATTAGTTAACTATTTCCGTCTACTGGTTAACTGCAATTTATTATATAGCAAAAGGCAGGTTAAGTCAACCTTATTTTTAGATGGGTTGACTAATTAAATGTGCATAATTTTTACCAGCTCTTGCGCCAACGATTTTTATCTTCTAAAGCTTTTAAGGCTTTGGTGTAAGCCTCCAGCATAGTTTTATTATTCGTACAAGGCTGCAATTCTAAATTAGCGCCTAAATCTAAGCAAATTTTTCCGTCATCTTCAACAATATAATGGGATACTATGCAATATTTAGTACCACAATTGTCAAAAAGATACATATATACAGCGCCAACAGCCTGCGTTAAATCCTCATCCTCGCGCAAAGCGTTAATATATCCTTGGTCGGTAAATTTTTCGTAAGACAGCACTGCTAAATAAAATGCGCCGTCCCTTTTGACGCTTTGCACATTATCCGTATCTACAAACAAAATCCCCACATCAGTTTCTCCAGCCTGCACTAAATTTTGCGCAGAGGCAAATTGCGGCAGCAAGCAGCTCCATAGCAGCAGACAGATTATAAAAAATTTTTTTCCAGTCATTTTTACCACCTAATAAAAAGTGGGAGAAGCAGCGCTCCTCCCCTTTTAACTATTTAATTTTTACTGTACCAAACTTGAACAAAGTGTAGAAAACTGTCCGTTATTTTTTCATTGACAATAATGCTGCGGCAAAATCATTCAAAGAAAATAATCCTTGTTCCTGCTTTGCCTTGTCCGTATCGCCGTCAATATCTACAAAAAAGTCGCGTACAGGACATTCTAATACTTCACTTAGCTTGATAAGATTTTCTAAAGTACAATGGCTGCGCCCGCATTCTATATTGCTCATATGCGCTTGGCTGATGCCAATTTTTTCGGCAAGAGCAATTTGCGACAGTTGCTTCATCAGACGCAGTTGCTTTATTTTTGAGCCTACTTTAGCTGTTTTTTCGCTTATCATAAGCCGCGTTCTGCCAGCATTTTAGCATGTCTAGCAGCTTGAGCAGCTACACGAGCATCCTTGGCAGCTTGTTTTTCTGCTTCTGCTTTAGCAAGTTTTTGTCTAGCGGCTTTTTCTTGCTCTGCTTTCAGCATAGCTTCAGGGCTTCTGCGGCCAATTTTCCAAGTAGCGCCGATACCAGCCATAAATTCATCACCGGCAGTAGATACGCTTACATTCAGCATGAAGTTTTTATTAGGATAATGGAAGGCGCCCAAAGCCAAACCGGTTTTATCGCGATATTGCCCAACGCCAACAGCAATTTCGGTTGGAGCAGCCGGGTCATAACCCATGGTGTGCAGGGAAGCCATAGCGGCAGCCATTGCGCCTACTTTTTCAACACGGTCATCCAGCTTGTCAATTTTGCTGTCCAAGCGGCTTACTTCTTTATCAAATTTTTGCTCAATGCGTTTGTCTTCTGCCTGACGCTCACTTACTTCAGTTTCCAGTTTTTCTTTAGAAGCAATATCGGTAGCTTGCGCAAGTTGTTCACCTGCTTCATTTTTTAAAGTCAAAGTGCCGCTTTCTTTGTCATAACTAGCAGATTTAACGTCGCCTGCTTTATCTGCATCTTCGCGTGCTTTAATTTCATCTTTGATTTCATTAGATAATTTGATATCTGCCTCCTCACGAACTTTAGCTTCGGTTTCAGCGCCGGTAGCCAATTTATCTAAAGCTTGATTGATATTGATAGGCTCTTTGCCAAAAATTTCATGTTGACCTCTATCAGTGTAATTGCCTATTTTTTCTTGAACCTTCTGCAAATCACTGTTGCTGGCAACGTCGTTGATTATAACTTGTCCAGCATCTGTGCCATCAGCATATTTAATATCCATAGAAACGGAACCGCCGGCTACAGTATACTTTCCACTTGCAATAGAAGCGCCGTCTTTACCGTCAGCACCGGTATCGCCTTTATCACCCTTGTCGCCTTTTGCGCCAGTATCACCTTTGTCACCCTTGTCGCCTTTTGCGCCAGTATCACCTTTGTCACCCTTGTCGCCTTTTGCGCCAGTATCACCTTTATCTCCCTTGTCGCCTTTTAGTTCAGCCTTTAAAGATTCATCTTCTTTGATGTCGCTAATTACAGTATCTTTAACACCATCAATTTTTTGCTCTAACTTTTTATCATTATCTACTAAAGTATCTTTTATTTGAGCTATATCTTTGATATCTAGTCTATCGGCATTTTCTTCACATTTACTCTCGTCATGATATGTGGCTCCATTAACCTTATGTTGAATTTCAGGATCTTGAAGACCTACTTGGGAATCTGCTACATCTTTATTTTCAACAACAACTTGCTCTATGTTCCATCCATTCGGCCAAGTATCTCCTGCCAAACATTTATGGTCGTATCCGTTAACCACAAATACACTAGCAGTCAATAAACCTAACGTAATAACTTTCGCTAAACTCTTCTTCATAAAAAACTCCACCTTTCCTGCATTTTCAATGCCTAACGCTTGAGACGACAGACGTTTTCAATTTTCAGCCCGGCTTGCGTCACTCATCACGATTTTTGATACAAATAAACGCTAAATCCTTCGCCTAATTATTTTGCTGCAAATCTAACATTTATTTACAATCAAGCTGTCTTGTAACATTGAGCGAGCATTTACCGTGCTTATATTTTAGTACAAAAATCCCCCCCGTCAAGACATTTTAGAAAAAATATTATAAATTGCAGGTAGTAAAGCATTTAAGATACATAATCTAAAAATTGGCATAAAAAATACGCAGTCACTTACAATCAAGTAACTGCGTAAAAACGCTATAATTTTTTCTTAACCTTGAGCGCTTAAATATCTTTTCAGCAAAAAGGTGCAGAAATACGGAAAAGTATAAATATTATTTTCGAAGCCTATGTTTCCTTTTACCAGCTTAATTCCATATTGAATATCAGGATAATGATCACCGGCAATCAACGTAGCCAAAGATTTTGCTTTACTATTAGTTGCCTTTACTTCCACAGGAATTAGTTCCTTACTTGTACGCACAAAAAAATCTTCTTCCAAGGTAGAATTATCTTTTTTGTAATAATATAAACCATAACCGCATTTAAACAAAGCTTCGCTGACAATATTTTCATAAAGAGCGCCTTTATAAACGCCTAAATTTTTATTAGCACGCAAATCCCTTGATTCGCAAGTATTTTACAAAAAAATGAGGGAATAATTCGCTTTTCATCACAAAACATGAGCGAATGATATTTGCAGCTTTAAAATTTATCCTTGCAAAAGGCAACTCAAAAAAATATTTAAGCTAAAAACAAGCAAAAAGAAAAAGGACTGCTGCATAAGCAATCCTTTAAAACTGCTGCCTTAATATAGGCAGCAAATAAAAATTTTATCTAATTCCAACTACACCTAAAAATAATCCCAGCACGCCGCTCATGCACAGCAGCTTAATAACGCTCATCTTGTGACGGATGCACCACAAGGATATGGGCAGCACAATGCAGCCAATTAAATCTACCTTCGTAAAATCCTTAGGCAAGGTTTCCGTATTCCATAAAGCTAAAAACACAAAGCTCAAGCCTGCCGAACAAATCAACGCCACTACTGCCGGTCGCAGGCCGTTCAAAATGCCTCTAACGGGACCAATATCGCCGTATTTAAAAAATAAGTGCGCCAAAATCAAAACAATAATTACCGAAGGAAAAACAAAGCCAACGGTAGCGCACACTGCTCCCGGAACGCCAGCCACCTTAGTGCCCACAAAGGTCGCCGCGTTAATGCCAATAGGACCCGGCGTCATCTGCGAAATCGTAAAAATATCAATAAACTGCTGCATTGTCAGCCAGCCATGCTCGTCGATAACCTGCGCCTGAATCAGCGGCATAGAAGCATAGCCGCCGCCTACGCAAAAAGCGCCAACCTTGACAAAGCTCCAAAAAAGCTCCCAATAAATCATCCAGCTCATACTACCGCCTCCCTACGCATATTTTTTATCCCGCAGTAAAAAGAAGCCGATAATAGCGTCTACCACTACGGCGTACATCAAATTCACATGGAAAAAATAATTTGCCACAAAGGTTCCCAAAATAATCAGCAGCGGCAACGCCAATTTTTTCTTGAGCTCCTTGTGCAAAAGGTCGATAGCCACGTTAATAATAATCGCCGTCGCGCCGCACTGCATACCTTTTAAGAGCAGTTGAATATATTGATTATTGGCAAAAGCGTCATAAGCGTAAGATATAATGCTCAAAGTAATCAGCGGCGGCAAAATCGTCGCAGCCAGCGCAACTAAAGTCCCTTTAAAGCCTGCTAATCTATAACCCAAACTAATCGCTGCGTTGGCAGCAACTACGCCGGGGGCGGACTGAGCAATGGCGACAAGATTTAGTGCCTCCTTGTCATCCAGCCATTTATATTCATCAACAAATTTCGCTTTAAGCAGCGGAATAATAACAAAGCCGCCGCCAATGGTGAACGCGCTGATAATAAAAGTTGATTTAAACAGCTTCCAACATAAATTATTGTCCCGTACCCGCTCTAATTCCAAAATTATCGCTCCTTTAATAGCAGTTTATCCTATTATAACACGAAGAGCCTTCCCTTGGTATCGGAAGGCTCTTGTAATTACAAAATTATTTCTTTTTTAAGGACGCGTTTGCAAAATTTTTACTGCCAGCGCTGCCAAAACCTTGATAGCACCGGCCAGCGCGCCGTGGTCAAAGGTCATCTGCGGATCGTGCAGACGCGGCACTAAATCGCAGCCAATGCCCAAGCTTGCCGTTTTCAGCTGCGGCCGCTGTTCTTTGAAAAAGTTAAAATCTTCGCCAACAGTAATATTTGCCGCAGGAATTAAGGCTTCGCTGCCTAATTCGCGCACAATCACATCGCGGGTTACAGCCAGCAGCGACGGGTCTGCCTCTGCCGCAGGACAGGTACCGACAATATGGCTGTCGGCTTCTGCGCCGTAAGCCTGTGCCACAGAAGCAACAATATTTTGCACTTTTTGCCGCAGCATAAGCATTTCACTATTAGAAGTGCTGCGCAAATCAAAACCAATATTTACCTTGTCGCAAATAGCGTTCAGCGATCCTGCACCGCCAATAAAGCGCGTGGTTTTTACGCTGCCGCCTAACAGCGGATTAGAGTGCAGCGCATTAACTGCATTGACAATGGCAGCACCAACGTCAATGGCGTTAACGCCTAAATGTGGCTGAGATCCGTGCGCTGCTAAGCCGCGAATTTCTCCCTCTATCAGCGTACATGCCGTCCAATTTATTTGTGCGATAATCTGTCCGCTGCGAGCCATATCCTTAGGCATTAAATGATAGCCCAGCACATATTGTACGTCGTCCAGCGCGCCTGCTTCTAGCAAACTCAAGGCACCGCGGCCAATTTCCTCCGCCGGCTGGCAAAGAATTTTCAGCCTGCCGCACGGAAGTCCCTGTTCTGCCAATAATTTAGCTACGCCTAAAGCCAGCGTCATGTGACCGTCGTGACCGCAGGCGTGAATTGGCTTTTCGCTGCCGTCAGCCTGCTTAAACAATAAGCAGTCCATATCTGTGCGCACGGCAACCGTCGGTCCCGGCTTGCCGCTGTCCAAAACAGCCGTCACCCCGGTGGTGCCGCCGACATTTTCCGTCACGGTATAACCAATTCCGCGCAAAAAATCCGCTAAAAATTTAGCTGTTCTAACCTCGGCAAATGCAGGCTCGGCCATGGCGTGCAGCTGCGGCCAAATTTCGTTAATGTGACTTGCTAAATCCATAGTACAGCCTTATTCTTTCCAGCCAAGATAAACGGAGCCGGGGAATTTAGTTTTAATAAATTCGGCGTTTTCTTTAGATTGATAAGCTTCTTTGAAGATTTGCAGACGCGGGTCTTTTAAAGTAGCTTCCTGTACGGCAACAATATTTACATATAAAGAGTCGGCAGTTTCCTTAACAATCGGGTCGGTTGCAGGATTAAGACCGGCGTTCAAAGCATAGGTGGTGTTGATAGCTGCGCAGGTTACATCGTCCAAGGAACGGGGAATGGCAGCTGCTTCCAGCTCGATAATTTGAAAATGATGCGGATTTTCCGTAATATCGGCTACGGTAGTAGTAATATCCTGGGGATTTTTAACCTTGAGCAAGCCATTGGCAGCTAACAGCAGAATGCTGCGGCCGCCGTTGGTGGGGTCGTTAGGAATAGCAATTTTAGCACCGTCGGGGATGGTGTCGCCAGGTTTTAATTTTTTGGAATAGATGTTAATGGGGAACAAAGCCGTGGGAAAAGCGTTAGCCAGTTTAAAGGAAGGCTCTTTTTTCATAGTAGCTTTTAAGAACGGCTCGTGTTGGAAGCTGTTAGCCCAAATTTCACCGGCGGCCAGAGCAGAGTTAGGAGTTACAAAATCGCTGAACTCTTTAATTTCGATTTTTAAGCCTTTTTTCTCGGCAATCTTTTTAACATTTTCCATGATAATGGCATGAGGGCCGGGGTTTACGCCTACAATAACGGGTTTATTGGGGTCGGCCTTTTTTTCTTCTTTAGAACCGCCGCAGCCGGTAAAAGCTAATGTCAAAGCAGCTAAAGCGCCAATTAAAGCAATTTTTACAAACTTATTCATAACACATCTTCCTCTCTAAAAATAATTTTACAAACCTTTTTCTTCGTACTCAGCTTGCTTAAAACCAATGAGAACTCTTTCTCCGTCCACAACAATCGGACGCTTAACCAACATACCGTCGCTGGCCAACAGCTCCAGCTGTTCTTCCTCGCTCATGGTTGGAATTTTATCCTTTAAGTTCAGCTCCTTGTACAGCTTACCGCTGGTATTATAGAAACGCTTTAAAGGCAAGCCGCTGGCCTTGTACCAAGCTTTTAATTCTTCCAAAGACGGCTTTGCTTCTTTAATATCGCGTTTTTCTAAATTGAAGCCCTTGTCCAGAAGATATTTTTCTGCTTTTTTACAAGTGCCGCATTTGGCATAGCATACAAATAACATTTCGCCACCTCTTTTACTTAGCTATTTCTGCTTTCAAATAATCTACTGCCGCCTGCATTTGCAGGTCTTTAGTAGCATTATCCGGAAGTTCAACCACTACATCCGGCTCAATACCCACATTGTGAATGGAAACGCCGGAAGGAGTGTAATATTTTGCAATGGTAATTTTTACGCCGGTGTCGTGTCCCAAACGATATACGGACTGCACGCTGCCCTTACCAAAGGTTTTTACGCCAAAGAGCTTGCCTGCCTTAGTATCCTTAATCGCTCCCGCAACAATTTCCGACGCGCTGGCGCTGCCGTGGTCAACCAGCACCGCCAAAGGATATTTTACTTTTTCCAAAGAAGAATTTTCGGTATAGGTTTTGCCGTTTTTATAGGTTATGGAAACAATCGGGCCTTTGGGCACCAGCATTCCCGCCACGCCTACGCCGGAGGTCAAAAGACCGCCCGGATTGCCGCGCAAATCAAGAAGCAAAGCCTGCATTCCCTCTTGTTCCAGCTTTTGGTATTCCTGTTTAAAATCTTCGTCGGTGCTTTCGGCAAATACGGAAACTCGGATATAACCGATTTTAGTATTCGGCACAAACTGTCCTTTTACGGAAGGATTTTTTATTTCCTTGCGGATAACACGCGCCTTACGCAGTTCGCCGGTTTTATCCTTTAAGTCCAACGTGACCTCCGTACCTACCTTGCCGCGAATTTTATGAGCAACCTGCTCCATATTCATGGAGCTGACAGCTTCGCCGTCAATAGCGACAATAATATCGCCGCTTTTAATGCCGGCTAAAGCGCCGGGATTATCAGCTAGAGCAGAAATTACCACGTAATCTTCCCCACGCTTGCCAAAAACAATACCTATGCCGCCAAAAGTAGAAGAGGTTGTTTCATTTAGCTGCTGAAAATCCTTGCTGTTTAAATAAACAGTATAAGGATCGCCCACGCCTTCTACCATACCTTTGATAGCGCCTTCATACAGAGCATGATTATCTATTTCACCGTTATAGTTTTGCTTGACTAAATTCATAGTCTGCCAAAAACGCAGCGTATCGGTAACGCTGCCGGTAATTTGGTGCAGCAGAACGCTCTCTGCGATAGTCACGGCAGCAAATGTTACCACGGCAGTAACCGCACAGCAGGCCACAAGCTGCCAAGATTTTTTCTCCATCAAAACATCTCCCCAAACGCCATTATGGCAAATAATTCAAAGGTTCTGTAACTTCGCCGTGCAAACGTACCTCAAAGTGGCAGTGCGGGCCGGTAGAATAACCGGTGCTGCCTGCGTAGGCAATGCAGGTTCCCTTGCTTACATATTGTCCCTCATAGACATTTAACCCTTGATTATGACCATACAAAGTTACCAAGCCGCTGCCATGGTCAATCATAACCGCATAACCATAGCCGCCCAGCCAGCCGCTGTATATAACTGTTCCGGAATCCGCAGCCAAAATCGGCGTACCGTAATCAACGGCAATATCCATACCGCTGTGATATTTTGTCGTACCAAAAACAGGATGCGTGCGCCAGCCATAATATGAGGTAATGGGGCCGCTGCAAGGCCACATAAAACGCCCCGTACCGCCGCTGCTGCCGGAAGCAGTCATACCGCTGCTTTCCATATTGCGCAGCATGGCAGCAATATTTTCGCTGATAGCCAGCAGGCGTTCATATTCCTCCTGGCTTTGCTGCTCTTCCTCCTGTGCCTTGTACAGCATATAGGAGCGCTGCTCCTTGAGCTTATTAACTCTTGCAGTTTTCGCCTCCAAGGCAACCTGCGTGGTCTTAATTTCTTTCATTTCAGCGTCCAGTTTTGCCTGACGCTCTGTAATTTCTGCCTCGTCCTTTTTTAGCTGCTCAAGCATATCAATATCGCTGCCGATAATTTTTTGCAGCAAAAACATACGTGAAGAAAAATCGCTGAAATCTTTGGCGCCTAAAAGCACGTCCAAATAATTTATCTGTCCGTTGATATAAATGTCGCGCAGACGCTTGCGGTAAACCTTCAAGCGGGTTTCTACATCTTTTTTCTTTTGCGACAGCTTTGCTTGATTATCGTTAATGCTTCCCTGTAAAGTGTCGCGCTCTTTTTGCAGCGCATTAGCCTGCGCCTGCAGCTGCTTTAGGTTGCCTGCCAAGTCCTGCAAGCCTTCGCTGGCAGCCTCTGCCCGGCGGCGCGCAGCCGCTTTGCGCTCCTGCATTTTCTGCATCTGCGCCTGCACACTGTTCAGCTCGGCCTGCTTATCGTCGGCTTCGTTGGCAAAACCGCCGCCGGCAAACAGCGGCAAAACTGCCAACAGCGCGGCTAAGGCCAAGCTGGTAATTTTTTTTCTCAGCATCTGCCAGCCTCCCTTACACGCGCAAGAATTTACGCAGGGAAATATAACTGCCTAAAGCGCCGATACCTGTTCCCGCTATTAAAAGAAATAAATCTACATATAATAACAGCGGCTGTGCCGGCAGCAGCGGCAGAAACGCCAGCGTAGCATGAATACGCTCCAACAAGGCGGCATAAATACTGTTAATCAATAAAAAGGCAATCACTGCGCCAAAAAATCCCAGCGTCATACCCTCTAAAAGGAAAGGCCAACGGATAAACCAATCTGTTGCGCCTACATATTTCATAATCAAAACCTCTTTACGGCGGGCAAAAACTGTCAGACGAATGGTATTGCTGATAATAAACAAGGTAGCCATCGCCAGGAAAATAACCAATAAAATACCGCCAAAACGCAGGATTTTCGTCAGCTGGAATAAATGTTCCACAACCTCCTGACCAAATTTAGCCGTTTCGACCTTAGGAATTTGGCCAATCTGCGGTGTCAGCACTTTAATGCGTTCAGGACTGTCCACCTGTACTTCAAAGGAATTGGGAAAGGGATTATCTTTGCCCAAGCTGTGCAAAAGTTGGTCTTGGTCGCCCAAGCGTTCTTTAAAACGCGCCAAGGCCTGCTCCTTATTCACCTGATTTACCTTCACTACGCCGGGCATTTTTTGCAGCTTGGCCTTAACGTCTGCCAGCTCCTTATCCGTAGCGCTATCCTGCATATAAACGGAAACCTGAACCTGACTTTCCAAATACTGCGCCAAATTATTGGTGTTAAGAAAAATCATCAAAAACATTCCCAATACCAACAGGGAAACTGCCACCGTAGAAACAGAAGCAAAGCTCATAAAGCCGTTGCGACGAATGGATTTATATGTTTCCTTAATAAAATACTCCTTCGTACTAAAGCTCATAGCCGTAAACTCCTTCTTTTTCATCACGGACAATGCTGCCCTTTTCGATGGCAATAACACGCTTGCCCATGGCGTCCACTACCTCTTTGTCATGGGTTGCCATAACAATTGTGGTGCCGGTTTCGTTGATTTCCTTAAAAATTTCCATAATCTCCCAGCTTGTTTCCGGGTCTAAATTTCCGGTAGGTTCGTCGGCAATTACAAAAACCGGGTCATTGACTATGGCTCTAGCAATGGCAATGCGCTGCTGTTCGCCGCCGCTCAATTCATTAGGATAAGCGTTGGCACGGTGGCGCAGACCGACTAAATCCAAAACGTTCAGCACCTGACGTTTAATTTTGCGGTGCGGTGCTTCGATTACCTGCATAGCAAAGGCAACATTTTCGTACACAGTGCGATCCGGCAGCAAGCGATAATCCTGAAAGATAATGCCTAGCTGACGACGCATGAAGGGTATTTCTTTAGGCTCTAACGATAGAATATCTACACCGTTAACAAAAATGCTGCCCGTAGTAGGCAAAACCTCACGGAACAGCATTTTGATAAAAGTAGATTTACCGGCGCCGCTTGGTCCAACAACAAAGACAAATTCGCCTGGCGCTATATGCACATTAACGTTCTGCAAGGCCACGGAACCGCCGGGATACACCTTGCTCACATCGTTCATTCTCAGCACTACCTTCAATCTCCTTTCGTCAATAGAGCTAACGCCTGCTCAGCATTAAGCATGGCCTTGGCCCGCAGTTTATCCAGCAAACCACGGCATCCATTGCAGGACGCCAGTACTTTTTTTGCAGCAGCCACTACTTGAGCCGCCTGCAGCGTTTCTACCTTACCGGCAGTAACTCCGTGAATATCTTTGACAAAGCCGTCTACTTTTGGGTCATAGGAAACAGCCACAAAGGGACGCTCCATGACAGCGGCAAAAATCAGTGCATGCAGACGCATTCCTATCAGCAGCTGAAAATTTCCCATCAAGGATAAAAACTGCTCCGTATCGCAGTCGGCAGTTAAAACCGTACTGCACTCCTTATGCACCATAAAATGCTGCAAACGCTGGCATGCTGCTACATCAATGGGATACTGCAAAGGCAGCAGCACAATATGCGCTTGATACTCTCTGCTCAAAATATCCGCAGCTTTAGCCAATTCCAAAAGATAACGGTCGTCCTCCTGCCATTTGCGCACGGAAAGCGCAATGAGCATTTTATCCTGCGGAACGCCAAATTTTTCCAGCAGCTTTTGTCCCGCTTCCGCACTTTCCTGCGGCAGCGTCATTACAGCGTCGGCAGTAAGCTGCACCTTTTCCGCAGGAATACCAATGCGACGCAACTCATATAAAGAATCCTTGTCGCGCACAGTAATCAAATTAACGTGGCTGCATACAAATTTTGTTAAGCGGCGCATTAGGCCGCTATGAATAGGGCCGATACCTTGGGCATAAAGCATAACCTTTTTGCCCAAAAGCTGACCAATAGCCATGATAGATAAATAATACAACAAGCTACGTTTACTGGTAACGTCCTGCAGCAGACTGCCGCCGCCGCTGATCAGCAAATCACAACCGCGCAGAGCGCAAAATATTTCTAATGGATTAAAACGATGAATGGAAGATACACTGTATTTGGCCGCCGTTACTTGAGGATTGCCGGAAAAAACCGTCAATTCCACAGTATTTTCCTTGCTGCGCAAGGCTTTCACAATCGCGGCCAGCATAGCCTCATCTCCGGCATTGGCAAATCCATAGTATCCGGAAATTACGATTCTACTCATTACTCAAGGTATCTCCTTTTAAAATTAGCAAAAACAGGACTCAAAAAGCCAATAAGCACTACGCAGATGACGCCGAAAATTACGCCCACAGCATAACCGTCCACAGCACGCATGAAGCTCATCATCACAGGCGTGCGCATGTGACAAAAGGTCTGCACCAAGCTGCCTTGGCCGATAACTGCACCGCAAATCAGCACAAACTGCCACCAGCGCGGCGCGCATTTATATACAGCCAGCACGGTCAAGAAAAATGCCGGATGTCCAATCATAAATTCTTTTTCGCGAGGCCGAGCGTACATCACTTGCTCTAAAAAGGCGCGCATTTTCAGTTCAATAGCAGGCACAGGCACGCCGCCAGTATGACCGCTGCGTCCTACAAAATAGAACATAACAAAAAGCAGCACAAAAAGCACTGCTACATGCTTAAAGGTCAAGCCCGTATCCAGCAGGCTGTTAAGCTTATTGAACAAAGTATCCAAGCCTTTACCAACAACCTGCAATAAATCATAACGCTTGATAAACAATATCGCCGTAAAAATTACCGGCAAAATAAAGGTCAGCTTAACGCCGCGATAAATATCAATCTCTAATAAGAAGCGGCTGTCCGTTAAAATCGCCGATAAAAAGGCAG
>ENA-UERC01000345-UERC01000345.1-human-gut-metagenome-genome-assembly--contig:-NODE-345-length-35688-cov-5.830895_pt1 | contig 35688 bp, 31 predicted proteins | sample MGYA00242955_ERZ507955 | MGnify/ENA primary metagenome ERZ507955 (study PRJEB26167, sample SAMN06115394) | human gut metagenome | host: Homo sapiens | place: China:Hubei | collected 2016-04-27 | study... | reverse complement strand
CGCATTGGTCGGCTTGCTTCTCGGCAGCTTTCAATCGCTTTATACATATTCGTCGTCGGTCATCGACGGCACTCTGCTTTTCCCTGCCTATAACGGCGGTTCGACTTTGCTTGTAACCCTTTCGGGAATACTGATATACAAGGAAAAATTAACCAAGCGTCAGTGGTTCGGCGTCTTAGTCGGCGCGATTGCGATTCTTCTGATGTGTTTATAAAAAAGGAGCATAATTAATGGACAAAAAAATCAAGTACAAGGCATTGGGCAACCCCGACAGGAGCTATAGGCAAAGCGAATTTATCGTTTCGACCTTTAACATAAGCGGCAATTCGGGCGTGGAAATGTCCCGAGAGGCAGTCGGCAAAGCGATAGAAAAGATGAAAGACCTCGGTCTTACTCAAATAGAATTGGGCTGGGCGCATCACAAAACAGGAGCAATCGCTCTTGAAATATGCGAAAAAATCGGAATGAATGTGATTTGGCAGGACACCTCTCTGTTTGGGGGATTTCAAGGCAAGATTCACAAAAAAACGACCTCGGATGAAATAAAAAAGATTATCAAAGATACAGAGCATTATACGCATCTTGTCGGCTATTACATATGGGATGAACCGTGGGAGGACGGCGACCTTAACACGGCGGCGGAACAGACGGAACTGTTCGACAGATACGCCCCCGGCAGGCACGCTTTTTCGGTTATGGTTCCGAATTACAATCCCGATTATACATGGGAAAACGGAAAATATCCGACATATGTTACGCAATACCTCGATACGGTGAACCCATCCGTTGCATCGGTGGATTTTTATCCTTTCGGCGAAGGAACGGTCACTCATCACGGCGAGCCGCAGCTCGATAACTCTAACGTATGGAAGGATATGGGCATTGTCCGCAGTGAGGCCCAAAAAAGAAATATGCCGTTTTGGTTTTATTTTCAGACCCTGCGTATGAGCCAATGCCCAAAATACCACTTTTCTATGACACGGTTGCAAATGAACTATGCTCTTTTGTACGGTGCAAAGTGTCTGCAATGCTATGGGCTTGCCGCTTCTCTGATTTGCCCCGATAAGCTTGACGAAAAACGCAGAGTTCTCGAGAACGATTATTCCGAGGGCTGTTTTTATGATGACCTCAAATCAATGATTGCCATTGTAAAACAGCTCGGCAAGACCTTTATCGCTCTTGAATCAAAGCATATTTATCACGGAAAAGAGGTTCTGACAAACGACGCATATTTTAACGAAAATTTCAGAGAAGATATAAAAAACGATGACATCATTATGCTTGACGAACTCCCGTTCCGCTGTACAATTGGAATTCTTTCGGATTCGTGCGACAATCAATACATCGCAATCCTCAACCGAGATTATCTTTCCGCGAGGACATTTTGTATTCCCCTAAAAGATAATTTCAGGATTTACGAGGTTTCAAAGGCAGACAGCAAGCACTATTGCATAAACGATTCAACGGATATTTTGAACATTACTCTCGAACCGAGCGATATGGCGTTTTTTAGGATTCAAAAACCGTCCGATGAGGTCTGCGGCATTGAATACATCCCGGAATAAAAGTAACGAAAAAAACACTTGCGATTATAGGGATTCCGAAAGAGAAATCATATCTTTGATTACAAGAAAATCGGGCGGTTGTATAAATTTACAGCCACCCTAAAAATTTCATTATTATTTTGACCTCAACTATTGACAAAGAGCCTTTTTTATTTTATCTTATTTTTTCTTCGTAGGCTCTACTTGCTTACCCCAACATTTATTATAGAGCCAGAAAATACAAAAGAAGTACGGAAAAGAAAACCGTTTGCTTTTCAAACATTCAAAAAGAATTTTGACAAAACGGAACAGCAAATTAAAACCCGAACAACGAGAAAGGGTAGAATATTTATTATACTTTAATAACGACTTAAGAAGCGCATATTATCTTAAAGAACTCTTTTACAAGATACTTGATTGTGAGAATGGTGAAATGGGTAAAATGCTCTTTTCCAAGTGGATACTAACCGCAGAGAACAGTCGGCTCAGTGATTATCGGGAGTGCGCATCAACCTTTATGAATTGGGGAAAATCAATACTAAACACATTTGATTATCCCTATACAAACGGATTCACTGAAGGTTGCAACAACAAAATTAAGGTACTAAAAAGAAACGCCTATGGTTATCGGAATTTTGAGAGATTCAGAAAAAGGATATTACATATGTTTAATTACAAGAAAACCGACAAACTAAAGGTGATTGCATAAATTTACAACCGACCTATAAAGTTTCATTTTTTGACCCCGCCCATAGACAAAGACAGCTGTGCCTAAAGCGCAATTCGCAACAAGTTGGTAGCGACAGTGAAACATCGCGAGCGCGTTTATAAATGAATAGGACTCCCACAAAACCCAAGAGGTTTTGTGGGATAAAGGAGCGGCAGTCGATAAAACGAAGCCGTATTTTTTGCAAAAAAATACGGCAAGTCAAAAGACTTGCCGCGACGTGGAGCTGCTGATGCGACTTGAACGCACGACCTGCTCATTACGAGAGCCACTTTATGCTTTCGGTAACTTGCGGTAGTCGGCGAAAACGGCGGTATAATGCGGTTTTGCAGGTTTTGGAAAATATTTACTTTTAGTAATTTGCGGTAACTTTCGGTAGCTTTTGGTGGCTGTAGTAGGTCAATAGTAGGTCAAAAATCAAGATACCCCAAAAACAGCATATAAGAATTTTAACATAGTAGGAGCGATTTCGGGCGCAATAAAAGGGATTGCACACGCAATCCCCTGTTAGGGTATTTTGGTGGGTGTACCTTGTCCCACATTTCTTTTGACCTCATCGGGTGCGTAGCAGTACATTCTCTACTTCAAAATACCTTTTTTATTATACCACATCTGCACAAGGTGTCAATATATTTTGAACGATTACCCAATATTAATAACTTAAAAGTACTTGACAAAATAATAACTTTAAAGTATAATGAATATTAAAGGGGGAATAATTAAAAGTGTATTCAATACGGTTTTATAAAGATAAAGACGGCAGAGAACCGCTGAAAGAGTATTTAAAAGAGCTTGGGGCTAAGACGGACAAAAACAGCCGAATCAATTTCAACAAAATAAGGGATTATATCAAGATTCTCAGCGAATACGGCACAAGAGCGGGCGAACCTTATGTTAAACACTTAGACGGCGAAATTTGGGAGCTTAGACCGCTCCGCAACAGGATTTTATTTTTCGCTTATGACGGCAAGCAATATATATTGTTATCTCACTTTATAAAGAAAACACAAAAAACACCGAAAAGAGAAATTGAAAAGGCTAAAAATCTTATAAATGATTATGCGAAAAGGAGCAAGGAAGATGAGGATAGATAAAGACTATGCGGCGGCGATAGGGCAAGCCAAAGGGAATATGACGGATATTAAAGAACGCGGAGCGGCGGCAATAGGTGATGATGTTTTGGCATTTATGGATGAAATTTCGACATCAGAAGAAATTGCGGAAAGCGATTTGAGGGCGGCGTTAATCGGTGAGCTTATAAAGGCAAGACAGGAGCGCGGAATAAGTCAAAAACAGCTTGAAGAGCTTAGCGGCGTAAAACAGCCGATTATAGCCCGAATGGAAAAGGGAGCGACAAATCCGCAAATTAACACGCTTATAAAGGTTCTGGCACCACTGGGGAAAACCCTTGCTGTTGTGCCTTTGGAAAAATAAAATATCAGATTCGGAGCGGCTCAAAAATGCCGCTCCGCTTTGTTTGTGTGCTTATCCGTGTAAGATGTTGCTCAATACCTCCGAAGCCTTTTCATCAAGGGATTTTAAGGCGTGAGCATATATGTTCATTGTGGTACTCGTCTGTGCGTGTCCGAGCCTTGCTGATACCGTTTTTACGTCCATTGATTGAGAGATTAAAAGCGTTGCCGATGTATGTCTTAGTCCGTGCAAGGTTATTTCGGGCAAAAGCAAGCGTTTTTTGTCGTTATCCGATATATCTTTTCGGGCAGATATTTTGTCATTGTGCCACCTTAATATTTTTCTGAACATCTGATACGGTGTGGACGGCACCATGTGACCGCCAAATTCCGATGTAAATATATATTGGTCGGGATTGTTCCAAAGTTCACCTATTTTGAGTTGGTTTAATTTTTGCTCCCTCTGCAACTGTTTTATAAGGGCTGTGACGTGGGGCGGTATTGCGACTTTGCGCGTTGATGTCTTTGTCTTTGTGGACTTTATTACAAGCGTGTGATTTGTGTATGACAGCGATTTTGATATATCTATGACATTGTTTCCAAAGTCGATGTCATAGAATGTCAAAGCCAAAATTTCACCCGAGCGCATACCGCTGTAAATGGCTATATGATAAAATACCTTATAGCGGAGCGGCACGGTTTTAGGTACTGAATACCCTTTAATTCGGTATTTGTGACCGCCGTCATCGGTACGGATTCTTTCGCCGAAAACATTTGTGTATTCCTCATCGAGTGCATTTAAAAATATAACTGCCTGTTCGGGCGTGAAATAGTTTGTTCTTTCGGCGGTGTATTGCGGCTTTGGTATGCTTGTGTGCGCACAGGGGTTTTTGTCCGTAATTTCCCATTTAATGGCAGTGGTATAAATACCGCTTACTATATTTATTATCTTGCGGATGGTTGCAGGGCTTAAACCGCCGCTTTTGCCGTCACGGCGCACATCATCGTTATATAGGTGATTGCAAAGTTTTTGAATGTGAGCGTTTTTGACAGCCTTTATTTTAAAGTGACCGAGCGCAGGAATAACGTAGGTATTCAAATAATCGCGGTACACCTCGCAGGTATGCGGCGCAAGCTGAATTTCGGCGTATTCTTTGAGCCATTTGGGGATAAATTCGGCAAGGGTCATATTTTCGCCGTCCATATATTCACCGCTGATGACCGCCCTTTCAAAGTCGTATGCGACCCGCTCCAATTCCTTTTTATTCTGTAACTCGGTTCGGTACGGGTCGGGCTTGAATGTCTTTGTTTTGAATAATTTCTTGCCGCTTACCGAATAGCCGCACGACACCGTTATTTGATACCTAACGCCGTTTTTGCCGTCAATCCTCTTTATGCTTGCCATTGCCGCCGCTCCTTTCGTGGTGTTCTTGTGTGCGTTTAATTGATTTAAGCCATTTATCGGCCATATGATTTAACGAGTTATTCACTTCTTCCATTATATCATATTTATATGCTTTCGATTCGGCAATAAGTTCTCTGCGTTTCAGATATGATTCAGAATCAGATGAATGCGGCAGTCCGTTTACAAGTTGTAAATCTAAAAGGTGCATAACGGCATTATGAAAAATTGTGCTTGTAAGAACTGAAATAAATTCAGACTGTACTAATTGTTGTGCGGAATAATACGACCGTAAAAAATAGTTATCTTTATTTCTGTCAGCTTTGGCTGTACTTAAATCTAATTGTAGGCTATTAAGGCGTTCTATACATTCCTCGCTTAATCCCGTATAATCAACAATCATCTTTAAATCCGTATCGGTGGTTTTTACATCGGTCAAGCCGAGCAGGTAATCGGTTGACACGTTAAAATATTTAGATATTTTAATTATTTGCTCTGTATTTGGTACTCGCGTACCTTTTACGAAATACGAAACGATATTATCAGATATAGATAAATAAGCGGCAAGCTCTTTTTGTTTAACATCGTTAATTGCCAAAAGCTCATTTATTCTGCAACCTATTATTTTTCTTGTGTTTTCTGTTACATTATTCATTTGAAAACTCCTTTGGATAACAATTTTGTTATCTTGATAAAAATTCATAACAAAATGTATTGCATTGTTGATGTTGTTATGTTATTATTATAGCATAACATAGTTGATATGTCAATAACAACATTAATTTTTCAAAGGGGGTTCAGAAATGAACACAGATATTAAACAAGCCGCAAAAGCGGCAGGGGTCAGACTATGGCAGATTGCCGACAAGATAGGTATTGCGGACAGCAGTTTTTCAAGGCGGTTGCGCTATGAATTACCCGACAGCCAAAAGCAAGAAATTTTCGCTATTATAGCGGGGTTACAGAAAGGAGCAGACGAATAATGACCTATAACACAAAAAAGGCTATGCAGAACGCCGACCAAAGCCACTGCATAGCCAAAGAAAAGGTATTTGACGAAAATCAAATACAGACTAATTTTAACACAAAAGACGATGATTTGTCAACCGTATGGGGTGAAAAAATATTAAGCCTAATCGGAGCGGGCGAAGAAAACGCAATACACTTATCCGACCTTATGCGAATAACGGGTATCGGGAACAGAGAAATACGCAAATGCATAGAAACATTACGCCGAAACGGAGCGGTTATTATATCCAACAAAAACGGCTATTTTAAGCCGCTCCGCTCTTATGAGGTTGACAGGTATGTAAGACAGGAAACAGGCAGGGCAAAGAGCATATTTTACACGCTTAAAGCCGCCCGAAAATGGCAGAGCGAAAATATAAATCCATAATTCGCAAGTATCAAAAATGTTAAAAATGTCAAAATGTTGCGATGATAATATGATGACAGCGGAGCGGCAAGCATGCCGCTCCGATATGACACGTTATGACACTTTTATGTGTGATAAACTGAAAGAAAAAATCAAACTGAAAAGAGGAATACTTATGAACACAAAATACGTTAAACCCGAAAATTACATTGTTATTCAGGGCTTTATGCTGACCGAATTACACTTGAAAGGAGCGGAGTTGCTTGTCTATGCTGCGGTTTACGGCTTTTGTCAGACGGAAGAACAATACTTCACAGGAAATTTGAAATACCTTGCCGAATGGACAAACTGCACCGTTCGTAATGTTTTAAATTGCGTAAACGGCTTGACCGAAAAAGGCTTGATTAGCGGGGTGTTTGACGAAAAAGGAAAACGGTGTGGTTTTACCGTCACACGCACATCGGAAAAAAGTTCCACTATGGAAAAAAGTTCCGCAAATATAGGAAAAATTTTCCGAGAAGATAGGAAAAAAGTTCCGACAGAACAGGAAAAATTTTCCGAAAAACAGGAAAAAAGTTCCACAGATAATATAGATAATATAGTATATAATATAAATAATAATATAAAAGAGAAATATAAAAGAGAAAGCGCACCGCAGAACACACCCGAAACACCCAAAAAGCCGACACGTCACAAATATGGGATATATAAAAACGTTTTTCTCACCGATGAGGATGTGGAAAAATTAAAATCTGAGTTCCCCGATGACTGGCGAAACAGAATTGAGCGACTGAGTGAGTATATCGCAAGCTCGGGAAAGACATATAAAAATCATCTTGCCACCATTCGGGTATGGGCGAAAAAGGACAAAGAGCGTGAAACACTCAAAAATGGGGATAAAAACATCAAATGGTGTATGGACAAGGAAAGTATATCCCTTGATGAGATATACGGCTTAGAGGTGGCAAAATGAGCGTGACAGAGGTATTGATAAATGCAGAGCAAGCCGCAAAAGGCAAGTTTAAGATAAACGAGGGCGATTATCTCGATGATGAGGGGCTTTATTGTTGTGGAGTATGCCACAGAAGAAAGCAGACTGTTATCACTATCGGCAACGTCACAAGGACAGTGCCGTGTATATGCGATTGCCGAGAGCGTGAAATAGCCGCCGAGAAAGCTGAAAAAGAGGATAACGAGCGCCGAGAACGCATAAAGGCAATGCGCAAGAGCTGTTTCGGCGAGGAAAAGTTATATAATTGGACTTTCGCCAACGATAGGGGCAACAATCCCAAACAGACCGCCGCAGTGAAGAAATACGCCGACAATTTTGACGAGTTCAAAAAGGACGGTATCGGGTTGCTGTTATGGGGGAGCTGCGGAGCGGGTAAAACATACGCCGCTTGTGCGGTTGCCAATGCCCTCATAGATAAGGGTATATCGGCAAAGGTGACGAATTTCGGGCGCATTTTGAATGAGTTGCAAGGCACGTTTGATAAACAGCCGTATCTGGACGAATTGAACCGTTATTCACTGCTTGTGATTGATGATTTGGGTATCGAACGAACGTCCGAATTTTCAGCCGAACAGATGTACGGCGTGATAGATAACCGCTATAAATCGGGGTTGCCGCTGATTATCACAACAAACCTTGATTTGCACGAGATGTCACGGATTGAGGATATACGATACAAGCGCATATATGAGCGGATTTTAGAGGTCTGCCACCCGATAGAGTTTAAGGGCGTGAATTACCGCCGCAAGAACATCATCGCAAGTTATGACGATATAAATAAAAAATTGGGTCTGTGACGTACAAACGTGCCGATAAGCAAAATATCAAAATATTGCTGTGCTGCCGCTCCGAGCCGCAAAGATACAAAATAAAACAGAGCGACATATAACTGCCGCTCCGCTTTACAAGATTATGCAGAATACAAACAAATGTGATTTTATTATATCACAGAGGTGCGAAAATGTCAAATGATGAGCTTGTATTAAAAATCAAGGGCGGAGCGGTTGAGTACAAAAATCAGCTATGGGAGCAGATAAAAGGGCTTGTATATTTACTTTGTCGGCGGTATATGGTATTTTATTCGTTGGGGAAATACGATGAGGACGAAATAATAAATACGGCGTGGCTCGGTGTTGAATGTGCAATATGCGATTATGACCCTGAAAAGGGGCTTAAATTCAACAGTTATCTCGGATTTCATATCAGTAATGCCATAAGAGAATTTTTGGGCATACGGGGCAAAAAAGACCCTTTGAATGATTGTTCGTCTTTGGATGATAATATTAGGGGCGCAGACGGCGAAGCAGAGGACTTGACATTACTTGACATTTTGGAAGATGAAACCGCTCCGCAAGCCTTTGAAAACGTGGCTGATACCTCGTCAAATGCGTTTGTATGGGCAGAGGTTGACAAGCTGAACCAACGTCAAAAAGATGTGATTTATGACCTTTATAAGCATAACAAGACATTGAGAGAGGTCGGAGCGGATTTTGGTGTGAGTGCCGAACGGGTGCGGACACTGGAGCGAGCCGCATTAAAGGATTTGCGCAAAAGTGCGGCATTGCGTGATTATTTTGCCGACTTTTACGGATTCCGACACATAGGCGCAAAGACGTTTAATAATACGTGGACGAGTTCAACCGAGTATGCGGCGTTGAAGCTTGTAAAACGTGAACAAACGGAATTTGAACGCCGCTCCGCAGAGCGTGAACGGTTCTATAACGAGGTTATGCGGCGGCACGAACAGACCAAAGCGGAGCTTAAATTACAGAACCGAAACAAACAAAAGATTTAAAAAGCTGATATTCTTAATCGGAGTATCAAAATTTCAAATATGAGGTGATTTAAAAATGAGCAGATATATAACAAATTCGGGTGCGCGGCAACCGTCACGGGCGGTCAGATTGCGGAGCATTATCCCCAAAGATAAGCCCGAGATAAAAACGCCGATAGGTATGTATGATTTTAGGTGTATAATTCAAACATCGGGCGTTGTGATAAAAAATATAGCCGACAACGGTCTGCCGTCATACGATATTGAATTTGAGATACCGTTTGACGATGATTTGATACCGAATGAATCCGAAATAAGAATTTATAACCTGTCGGAAGAGACAAAAAACAAATTCGTGATAGGTAATACGGTTGATGTTACGGCAGGGTACGGCTATGACACGGGCGTTATTTTGCGCGGCTGGATAAGCGATATACAAACCGAGTGTTCGGGTGCGGATGTCGCAACCGTGATATACGTTATGGATTCTATCGCCTATGACGTGGAACAGACAGTAAATAAGATCTATACCAAAGGCACAACCGCGTCACAGATACTAAGCGACCTGTTGAATATGACCGCGCTTGAAATAGCCGAATATGAGATACAGCGCGATTATACATTCAAAAACGATACAAAGGTATCGGGCGGCATTATGGATTGTCTTAAAGAATATGCGGATATATGCGGCGTGTCGGTGTTTATAAGTATGCAAAGAATATTTTGCAAGCCGATATGGCTTGGGTGGAATACATACTTTACCGTATGTCCCGAAACAGGAATGATAGACAGCCCCGAACGCTTTACCGAGAGCAACCAAAGCGAGATATACGAGGACGTTTTTCACGGGTATAATGTATCTATGCTTATGCAGCACCGATTACAGACGGCGGCAATAGTCAATGTTCAAAGCAAGGTGTGCAGGGGCGATTTTCGTGTAGTCGGCGGCAAGCATACATATGACGGCTTATCGGCAATAACCGAGATAAAAATAATGGATAGGATTGACGTTATCGTTCACCCCGAAGATGACGGCGACAACGATTTAAAAATATCGCCGACAGGATATAATTGTACAGTATATGAGCTTTCGGACGAACAAAAGGTAAACCTTGCGAAGTATGTCAATTGTGAAGCGGGGAGTAATGTTGACGGTAAAAAAGCTGTTGCGTCACATATGTGCAATATGTATGAATATTGGCGTTGGTCAAACGACAGCAGGGCAAAGAAAACGCTTTATCAAACGATATACGGCAGCAGGTGGTATGCAAAGCCCACGCGCGAGAATCAGACATACACCGATGAGGACTTAAACGCGGTCGAGGATTGCATTTGCAACGGCAACCGAAACATACCGCCGTATGTGACCGAATTCGATATGTGGGGCGGCGTGGCACATTTGGGTGATAGAAATTACACCGATATAGTCGAGATTTCGCCAAAGCCGTCAAGCGATGATGATTTAAAGCGGCACATATCCATACTTAAAAACGGAATGGGCGCAAGCGGCAGATTTTACGCCGTTTATATGTACTCAAATTACGGCGGCAATATCTTTTTCTATGAATCGGACAAGTACAAAGAATATTGTGACAGTAGGTATGTAAGCGAAACAACGGCACTTGCACAAAAGTTTGTGAGCGTTGCCGTTGCGGAAGAGGGAACAGCCGAAACGGGTGATAATATTCAAAAATACGGTCGTGAAATGGGGACAGACGGATATTCGTGGTGCGGCTATTTTGTGGCATGGTGTGCAAAGCACGCGGATGTACCGACATCGGTTATTGCGTGGAATAACGGCAGTTGCGGAAGTGCGGCGTGGTACGCATATGCGGCAGAAAAACAGGGCATGGGAACGTATCACGCAAAGGGGAGCGGATATACCCCGAAGTTGGGCGATATTTTCGTCTTGAATTACAATGGCAGTGATTACGCAGGGAACGGACACGTGGGGATAGTCCGAAGTTATGAATCGGGAGACAAGTTCAAGAGCATTGAGGGTAATGTTTCGGATAAAGTTACATCTCGGTCGATTTCCATACACCAATGCACATTTATAACACCGAATTGGGAGGATGTAAAAGACAATGGCTGAAATAATAAATATATGCCCTCGAATGATGACGATAGAACAGTTAATCGATACCGTTAAACAAGCGGACGAGAACACCGCCATAACTCGGTATTTCGTGCGGCAGTTATGCAAAGAGAACAAAATTGTACATATCAAAGCAGGGCAAAAATACTTGATAAACTATGACAAATTTATTGATTATCTTAATTATGGGGGTGAGGACGAATGTCAAAAGGCAAGTACAAAAAATGGTTAGAACCGCAAAACCTAACACTGCTTTCGGGGTGGGCGAAAAGCGGCTTGACCGATGAACAGATTGCACGCAATATGGGTATAAACGTGCGGACACTTTATGAATATAAAAACAAATATCCGCAGATAGAACAGACCTTAAAAAAGGGTAAGGAAGTCATCGATTATGAGGTCGAAAACGCCCTTTTAAAGCGTGCTATGGGGTATATAAGCACAGAGGTTATAAAAGAAAGATTGACGGACACAGGGCAAAAGAAACGCCATAACGGCGAGGGCGAATTAACCGAACGGGAATGGAATATTGCCATAAAATATTTTGATAACAAGTGCTGTTACTGCGGTGGGTATATGGATGAACCGACCAAAGACCATATACTTGCACTCAAAAAGGGCGGTCGGCTTTCGCCCGATAACATAATACCCTGTTGCCGAACGTGCAACAGCTCAAAAAACGACCGCAATCTTGAAGAATGGTACAAAGAACAGCCGTTTTATGACCGCCGCCGATTATTGAAAATATATGACTATGTAAAGTTTATATCAGAGCTTTCAAAAATGGGCGATATGGGCGAATTGGTTGTGACAAAGGAAATTACTAAGGAAGTTCCGCCCGATACAACAGCATTAATATTTTGGCTTAAAAACAGACAGCCCCAAAAGTGGCGTGACAAGCAACAGGTCGAACACAGCACGGACACCGATTTTGTATTTAATATCCTACCGGCAAGCACGCAGCCAAAAGTCGATGAGGGCAAGAATAACTAAAAGTGTACAAAAACGGAGCGGGAATGTAAACCCGCTCCGAATTGCTTTGTATCGGTGTTATCGTCTGCTATATATAGTCTTTGCTATTTCAAATCCGACTTTAAAGGCGTTCTTTTGTTCTAAAGATCTAATGTTGCTAAAATCGCTTTGCATATCGTCCATATCCTTAAATTTGCGATTAGGTGTTTCGATGTACTTTGCATTAAAATCATCAGCGGCGGCGGTAATGCTGTCCGTTTCAAATGGGTTATCGGGTATATATAAGTCGCTTAAAAAATTGTATAATTCCTGTGCGGTGTTGTTCTCTAACATATTGCTTCACCTCTTTTCGTTAATCTGTTGTGCTGTGCGGCTTTTGCGGCTCTTATGCCCTGTGCATATCCAAATGTAAAGCTGTTGCACGCAAGTTCGCACGCCGTACTTGATTCGGATAATAATACTTGAATGTGGTGTATGGTCATATCGTATCGGGGATTGATTTTGCCCCTTGTTCTTTCGATTGTTTTTAATGCATTTATCATTTTTATAAAATCCTTTCTTTTTTGTGTGAAAAAGTCTTGAAAATTTCGGCACTGTATGATATAATATTTTCAAATTCCCTCAATTGTTTTTAATGCGTTTATCATTATTATATGACTATTTCGAGTGAATTTTGGGGTCGGTTCGGTGTTTGTAATGTTGTGAACCGACCCGTTTTTTATTGCTTGTGTGTACGGCTTAAATATTTGTCGATAAAATCATTTATCAAAGAATAAAGGCTTTCCCCGTTTTCGGCGGCGGCGGCTTTAAACCTCTCAAATTTATCAGCATTGACCCACACACGCAACTGTTTTTGCTTTGATAAATACTTTTTTTGAGATGTGTATTTATCTTTTTCATCTTGCATAACGTCACTCCTTACGCATTTTGGTTATTAATATCAAAATTGCAATTGATGATATTAACGATAAAATGCTTGAAATTAAACTTAACACTTGCATTTTTTCAGCAATTGAGTTATAATATATTTGCACCCCATAAGGGGCGGGGGATTATTTATCCCCCTTTTCGTTAATCGACTTAATTAAGAGAATTATGGAAGCTGTCAAAACAACCGTTTCTTTTATTAGGTCGATTATTTTTATTATTAACTCAATCACCTTTTCACCTCACTTTCTGATTACATTATATCATATAGTGCACTGTTTGTCAAGACTTTTCCAAAAATTATTTTAATAAATATTTATTGACATCGGAGCGGCAGAGGTATATAATATACATACCGCTCTTAAATTGAGTTTTGTGCGGCTTTGCCCTCTGTACGTGCCACCGTATCGAGGGCTTTTATTATGCCACCGTGAACCGTCTGTACTCACTCGGTTTTGTGAATTGATTGTAAAGCTCGGGCATTGCCTTTTTAAATGACGTGCTGTCAAAACGGTTGCTTGTGCATTTCGACCACCGAATTTTAAATATGTCAATCTGCATTTCTTCGGTGTTCCGTGCTGTCATTTCGGCTTTTATGATGTCCTCTATGCTCGTTATCTCTGCCGTCAGTTCGTCAGCCATTGCTTTAAGCTCCTTTAATTCCCTTACCTTGCTTGTTAATTCGTTTGTACTCATAATTATGTACTCCTTTCATATTTCAGAGCTGCACCGCTCTTGATTATGGTTCTATTATACTACGTACATAGCGGAAAGTCAATATACAGATTAACCAAAAATAATAAAAATATTTGGTAATGTTTACTATGTACACAGTGACAATGTTGTGATATAATAAATACACTATAGCAAAGGATGTGATTATATGGCTGATAAGGCGAAAAAGACACAATATGACATAAAGTACGCAAAGGAAAACCTAAAGCGCATACCATTAGATGTCCGAAAAGAAAAATATATCGAGATAAAAGAAACAGCAGAGCGTGAGAATGAAACCGTCAACGGCTTTATCAAAAAAGCAATTGATGAAAGAATGTCAAGACTTGGGCGGTGATTTAATGGCTATGTCAGAGGCAAGAAAAAGGGCAAACAAAAAATGGAACGATGAGAATATGCGGATAAAATATGATAGAATTCAATTAGTTGTGGCAAAAGGACAAAAAGAGGTGTTGCAGAGTATAGCAAAGGAACAAGGCGTAAGCCTTAACGGATATACCAAAAGCGTACTGACCTCTCTCGAACTGCTTCTGGAAGATGAGTTCGAAGGGGTGGAGACTGCCTCGAACCCGAACAGTATCCTTTCGGTCCTGGACAGTCGGCCGGTTGATCTTGTCCTGTTGGATATGAATTTCTCTGCCGGAGTCAATACTGGTAATGAAGGGCTTTTCTGGCTCCGTCGCATACGGGAGATCGCACCGGAACTTCCTGTTATCATGCTGACTGCCTACGGGGATGTCGAGTTGGTAGTTAGGGCGTTGAAGGGTGGGGCAGCCGATTTTGTATTGAAGCCCTGGGACAACGATAGCCTGATCGGGAAGATACGTGCCGCCCTGCACGAACGGAAATCCAGTCAGCTAGTGCATCCAGTGGCGAGGCCGAGTGAGCCGGCTATGATTATCGGGCGTTCTCCCGTGATGATGAAACTGATCAAAGTGGTGACAAAAGTAGCTAAGACAGACGCCAATGTCCTGATCACCGGAGAGAACGGTACAGGTAAGGAGATGCTAGCACGTGAGATACACCGCCTTTCGTTCCGCAGCGGCCGAGAGATGGTCAACGTGGATATGGGAGCAGTCAGCGAGTCGCTGTTCGAAAGCGAGTTGTTCGGGCATGAACGAGGCGCTTTTACGGATGCGCGCGAGAGCCGTCCGGGGAAGTTCGAGGCGGCACACGGGAGCACACTGTTTCTCGACGAGATCGGAAACCTGCCGTTAGGATTGCAAGCCAAGCTCTTGGCTGCCTTGCAGAATCGCGAGGTCACCCGCCTTGGGAGCAATCGGAAGATTCCGGTCGACATACGCCTGATTGCCGCCACGAACCGCAACTTGCCGGAGATGGTGGCGCAGTCGCTTTTCCGTGAAGACCTGTTCTACCGCATCAATACGATACAGATCGAGATTCCGCCTCTTCGGAACCGGCGGGAAGATATCGCCCTGTTTGTCGATTATTTCCTGAAAAAATATACAGACCTTTACGGGCGGCCGGGGCTAATCCTGCATCCGCAGGCGTTGGAGAAGCTCGCGAACTATGACTGGCCCGGCAACATCCGGGAATTGCAGCATACGATCGAGAAGGCGGTGATCTTGGCGGAAAAGAATGTGATTCGTGCCTCCGACCTCTTTATACGTCCGGGAAAGGCGCTCTCTTTTAGCGAAGTGCCCAATTTGGAAGAGGTGGAGCGGCAGGCGATCTTGGCGGCTATCACCCAGAATGAAGGGAACCTGACGGCTGCGGCGGAGCAGTTGGGCGTGAGCCGGCAGACTTTGTATAATAAGATGAAGCGTTTCAACCTCTGATCCCCCGCCGATATGTTCAGTGCCCGTCTATACATACGCATTCTTTTGCAAGTGGTCGCCATCGTACTGGTGGCGGGCTTGGGCGTGGCCGGCATCGTTACGGGGCGGGCAGTCATACTGGGTTTCGTGGCCCTCTTTATCGCAGCGTGGCTGATCAGTCTCCTTGTCTATTATCTCAACGCTTCGAACCGGAGGATACAGCTTTTCCTGGATGCCATCGAGGACGACGAATCGATGCTCTATTTCCCCGAAGACATCGGAAGCCGGGAACAGCGTCGCCTGCATGCCGCCTTCAACCGCATACACATGTTGATGACCGAGAACAGACGGAAGGCGTTCGACCGCGAACTGCATCGCAAGGAATATGAATCGTGGGATAAGCTGATGCATGTCCTGACACACGAAATCATGAACTCCATCGCTCCGGTCGTCTCCCTCTCCGGCACGCTCCTTTCTTATTTCCGGACGAAAGACGCGCCGAAAAGCAGCGGGGAGATCACCGATGCCACCATCCGCAAGACGATACGGGGATTGGACACCATCAAAAGCCAGGGGCAAACCCTGATGCATTTCACCGAATCGTACCGGCAGTTCGCTTACCTGAAGCAGCCGGAGCCTGAGCCATTCCCGCTCACGTATCTGCTGCAAAACCTGCAAACTTTGTACTTGCCGGATATGCAACGGCAGCATATCGATTTCTCCCTCGTGCTGTTCCAGCCGGAGATAACGGTCCATGCAGACGAAAAGCTGCTGTCACAAGTCTTGATCAACCTGCTGAAGAACGCTATGCAGGCACTCGAAGGGCAGGCGGATGGAAAGATCCGTATGGAAGTCGATACGGAGAAGAATCAATTGCTTATCCGGGTGACGGACAACGGTCCCGGCGTCCCTTCCGACCTGATAGAAGATATCTTCGTCCCCTTCTTCACCACCAAGGCTACGGGAAGCGGCATTGGGTTGAGCCTTTCCCGGCAGATCATACGGATGCATGGAGGAGAATTGTCGGTGGCTTCGCAACCTTACCGGGAAACCTGCTTCACGGTTTCTTTACCTGTAAAGTCTTAAGAATTACCGTCTCTTGATTTCTACCCGCGAAGTGAGCGGATAGCGCAAGCCTTTGGAGGACTTATAATAGACTTCGGCCGCACCGATCTTCAGCTTGGCGCGTATCTTGATCGGGATATGGTTCTCGTCGTCGCCGATCCAGATCTCGGCGGCTTCCTTGCTTTGGGTAAAGGCGTCGTCGTAGATGTCGATATAGAAATGGCGGGTTCTGTACTTCAACGTCTCACTTCGTTCAACGATCTGCTGCCCGGTATAGCGGAAACTGATGTTGATGCGTTCGCGTCCGATCGCCACTTGGAAAGGGAAGCTCTCACCGCTTTTCATCTTGTCCCAGTCCAGGGAACGCAGATACATCGTTGCTCCCAGCATGTCGAACATGTGTGGGTCTTCCGTCACGAGCATCGTGTCGATCTTCGTGCGGGTGGGCGTATAACGGTGGGAATGAGCGAGTATCTTCTTCCTGTCGTAGGAGAAACGGATGTCGTCTATCAGATAATAGTCATTCTCGTTTACCCGCTTCTCACTCCGTAGAAGCAGCATGTCGGGGGTAAAATGGCAATCGATCGTATCTCGCATCTTATAGACCTTCTCGATAATGCCGGAGGTACGGAAGATAAGCCGGTAGTGATAGGACGGCTCGCCCTCGTATTCCGCGTCGCGGATGGAAAGGGTGGCATGGCCTGCACGGGGCATCAGAAGGCCCCATTTGAAGTATAACTCATACTGCACTTCCTCGCCGGGGCTGAACCTGTGGCGGACTGGGATTTCCTGCGCTTTCGCACACACGGCCGATAGCAATAGCAAAAATATCAGCCACAGGCGGCCGATGTCAGAACGGCATTCCCATGTTGCCGCCGCTATTATTCCTTGACGATGATTGTTGACTTTCATCTTTGTAGTTTCTTTTCTTCTTGGTTGCTTCCTTCGGCTTATTCTTCGTTATCTCAAGAGGCTTTTGCTTGGCCAGCGGGGTGGAGTTGACATTCCATGTCTCTTCGACCTGCCAGTTCTGCATGATCTCGTACATTTTGGGAGAATAATAAACTTCTTCGGGCTGTCGCTTTTTGATATAATTACCGGTATCCCACACTCCGTTGCCGTTTGTGTCGATCACGATACGGGCATAATACTTATCGGGCTTCAAGTCCATGAAGAGTACTCCGCCGTCTTTTACTTTCGCTTTGCGGACAGGGGCGTCTCCACTACTGAGCAATTCGACGAAAGCGGTCGTGTCCACACCGTTGATATTGAGATAGAGATGGCCGTATTCGTCTTCTTTCTTGATTTTGAACTCACCGGTAAAGAAGTCGTTCCACTTCCCGTAAAGGCTGTGAATGGCGGCGGAGTCCACTTCGATGCGATATTCTTCCCCATACTTCCACGGACGTCTGATAAAGTAGTTCAGGCTGTTAGTCGAATCGGGGAAGAAGTCGAAATCGACCGTATTCCAAACGGTATCGATCTTTTGGTCGAGGAAGAACATCTCTTTGTTGATATCCAATACCGGTTCGTTGAAGGTTACGGATATCGTATCGAACAAGTCCATCGAACCGGGAGCGTCTACTTGCATGCCTAAGAACACGATCGGATCGGGTTCGTCTTTCTTTTTCTTTTTTTTCTTTTCTGCCGGACGGCGGCGCAATACCAGTTGGACCGTGTCGGTTTGCGGGCGCAGGATGTTCAGGGAGTCGCTCTTCGGATAGGAGACCTGCACCTGCAGAGTGTCCTGCTTCCAGACGGTCGAATCGGCAAGCCAGTAGTTAACGGCCGCGCCGCCTTCCGTCTGCTGCACAAAATACCAGGTACTGTCTTCCGGGGTGAAATTGATGGGGACAGGCACCGGTACGGTGTCCAGCTTCGTATTGAAACGCAGCGTAAAGTATTTCTCGTCCGGGCGTTCGGGCTTTACCATATACTGGCGTTCGAATTTCTCCTTGAACAGGCGGAGTTCGATGTTGTCCGGGAAGAAACGGGTGTAACCGACCGTCCGGATCGTATCGATCGTCAGGCTGTCTTTCCAGGTCGTATCCTGCCGGGTCGTCAGTTCGAAGGAAGGGACGATGACGGAATCCAAGAAAGCGATGTCTTCGCCGGGTTGGTCGAATTTATAGTCGCGGTTCACATCGTTTAAGGCAAAAATATGATAGGTTCCAGGAGTGATATTACGAATCGTGAACTGCCCTTTGTCATTCGTACGGGAAGTACGGACGAACGGGAGTTTCACGAATGCGGAATCTTCCAAATTGTTGTGCAGGCCGATCGTAATGCCTGGCATCGGTTCTAGATTCTCGGCATTCAGCAAGACTCCCGAAACTTCGAGTGTGTCGATGATGTCTCCGGTAGAGAAAGCGAAAGAGAAGTTTTCGAACACGTTTTTCTCATTATTGTCGGAGATGGAATTGGTGAAGTCGATCGTGTAGGTCGTGTTAGGTTTCAACGTGTCTTTCAATTCGATCACCGCCTTCTTTCCGGCAGAGCGGATAACCGGTAGTTCCATCTGGGGCGGAGTGATAATCACGTTCTCCGAAGGTTTCTCGATCTGGATCAGCTCGTCAAAGAGGATTTCTATCTTTTTACCTGTATAATTAATCTGATTTGGGACCGGTGTACTGCTTACGAATTTGGGAGGTGTTTCATCATAGGGTCCTCCGTTCGGACTACCGATATTGGCACACGAATAAATGACAGTCAACAGCAGCATTCCATACAACAGGCGGAATGAATTTCGTATATATTTAGTATCCATTTATGTCTATTTCAAATACATTCGATAAACACGTGCAAAAATAGGGAAAAATCCGGTGAAAATTAGTAGGGTATCCTGTCATTAATCAATCTTTGCATTTAAACGGACTTTTGTCCGATTGTCGTTTTTAACATCCTGAACCCGATCCTGCAATACAAACATTTCTTCTTTTCGCAATATTCGCGTTTTAATTGGATCAAAGCCTGGCTGTCGCCAGCGTGGCGGACGGTGATACCGGCGTTGTAGAAGGTGGTGACGATGGTGTTCTTTTCCGGAGGAATACTTTCTAAAAGGCGGGTAGCACGTTCGCAATATTCGGGACGTTTGTTATGTAGGCCGTAGGCAAAGAGCATCGGAACGACCGTGTTTATCAGTAGGATGTTCAGGGCGTTTTCGCCTATGGTCTTTTCCTTTCGGGGAGAAGCATACCGGAAATGATAATGTGTCTCCCAATAACCGGATGGAGGAATCCTGAAATACTTTTTGATCTCTCCGGTGCTCCTGGCTTCAAGAATGGCAGAAAACAGAGTGTCGTACCGTACCCAAAGTGCGGCTAACTGTGCCACTTTCAGATACGGAAAGTTGACAGGCCGTGTCCGTAGGTTCTTAAATACGAAATCTTCCATTGGTGACAGGCCGAACTTATGGCGTAAAAAATCGTATTCCCGTTGCAACAAGCGGTAGTAATGATCGTCGTTTTCCTCCTCTAACATTCCTGCCTGTCCGAAAAGCATTGCTTCTATCTGCGAATGGCTGTTCCGCTGTTTTTGAATGCAACGAAGCGGCAAGCTCTTTGCCAGCCTTTCAAAAGCATCATTATTCACACCAAAGCCGAAGTTTCGGGTTAAAGTAATATAAAAAACTTCATTCCAGTCTGTCTGATACGCATCCAAAAGGAGGAATATGTCATGTGTTTTCCGTTCCAGCCGCTCGCTTAGCAAGGCTTCCATCCAACAGGCTATATGCAAAGGAGCGATCCCGGTTATGTGATCGAGGCACGGAAGAGCCGCCTCCCGGTAAAGCAGCCAGTCTATACTGCGGAGAATATTTTCCGGAACAGTCAGGAGCATTTGTGGAATCGGGTTTCCGTTCGTTCGAACTGGCTGGAAATCATTAAAGCCTATAATGTGAAGGATTACACAGTCGTATGCCTTATCCGTATCATGATGATGGAGCAGCCAGTCGGAAGATTTATCATGAATTTCGACACTTCCTACCCATAGCGTTCCGTCTATTTTGATCTTCGCATTGAAAAAATCGGGACCTGCATCCGTATTCTGCATTCCGGGATCGATTACCTGGACGGGACGTCCCTCTGTTGTTATCAATGGTGTGGCCGCGTAAAGTTTGTATTTCCAAACATAATGTAATAAACGTTCCATCTTTTTTCAGAGTTAAGATTTATGTCCAAAATCTAAGCATTATTCTTTATATTTGCAGCACGTTATCAGTTGAAAGTTGAAAAATTAAAATTGAAAGTTAAATATATAAGTATGAAGATTGCACTTATCGGTTACGGAAAGATGGGAAAAACTATCGAGCAGATAGCACTTGGAAGAGGACACCAAATCGTGTCTATCGTAGATATCAATAACCCTGAAGAAATACACTCCGACAAATTCAAGAGTGCTGACGTCGCGATCGAGTTTACGACTCCGGCTACAGCATTCAACAATTATATGCAATGTTTTGCAGCAGGCATTCCGGTTGTTTCCGGTACGACAGGATGGCTTGACAAGATTGGGCAAGTCAAAGATATGTGCGAAAAAGAGGGTAAAACTTTTTTCTATGCCTCCAATTTCAGCATCGGTGTAAATATATTCTTCGCTATCAACAAATATCTGGCAAAGATTATGAATAATTTCTCCGCTTACGATATCAAAATGATGGAAACTCACCATATCCATAAAGTGGATGCTCCTAGCGGAACAGCTATCACACTGGCGGAAGGAATCATTGAAAACGTGGATCGTAAAGACCGCTGGACTTTGGAAACGGCTGAGAAAACAACCGATATACCTATCCATGCCATTCGTAAAGGGGAAGTTCCGGGTATCCACGAAATCACATACGAGTCGGATGTCGACACGATCAGCATCAAGCACGATGCGAAGAGTCGTGCCGGATTTGCCTTGGGCGCTGTTATTGCCGCCGAATTTACTGCTGGAAAGAAAGGTTTCCTCGGAATGGATGATATGCTTAAATTTTAATTAATAACAGAAACAAATGAAGAAGTTTTCCAAGAAACAATGGATTAAATTCAGCATAGCAGCCGTTCTCTACCTGCTTTTCCCGCTTTGGATGCAGAATGCCTGGTTGTTGTTGGGCCTGATTGTCCTTGTCGATATTTTTCTGACCGGGTATATCCCTTGGGGAGCCTGGAAACGTACCAAGAATCCGCAGGTACGCAATGTGTTGGAATGGGTGGATGATATCCTGTTTGCATTGGTTGCCGTCTATTTCATCAATATCTTTATTTTCCAGAATTACCAGATTCCCAGTTCCTCGCTGGAGAAGTCCTTGTTAGTGGGTGACTATCTGTTTGTGAGTAAGCTCAGCTATGGACCGCGCGTGCCGAATACGCCGGTCGCTTTCCCACTGGTACAAAACACATTACCCTTCTTCAACTGCAAGTCATATTTGGACTGGCCGGAATGGGACTACAAACGGGTGAAAGGCCTCGGTCATGTGAAACGGAATGATATTGTGGTGTTCAACTTCCCTGCCGGCGATACGGTTGCACTAAAAGTTCAGAATCCGGATTATTATCATTTGGTAGAACAATACGGACGGGAAGCCATCCTGTTGAATAAAGCGGATTTCGGTGATGTGATCTATCGCCCTGTTGATAAACGAGAGAATTATGTCAAACGGTGTATCGGTATGCCGGGCGACACGATCGAGATTCGTGACAACCAGGTCTACATCGATGGTGTTGCAGCCAAGAATCCGGAAAAGATGCAGCTTAACTACTTCGTCGAGACGGATGGCTCCATGTTGAGTGAGGAGCAGTTCCGTTTACTGGATGTCAGCAAAGCCGACCGTGTATTGATCGATGGAAGCTATAATCCCCAATATATGTCTATGTTGAATATTCAGCCGAATGCCAACGGGCAGTATAACCCGATTTACCATTTCCCGCTGACTCAAAAGACATTGGAAGTAGCTAAAAAACTTCCAGTCGTGAAACGTGTGGTTCTCGAACCGGATCCCGTAGGAACCGATTCCTATTATCCGGTTGACTACCAGACCGGATGGAGTCGTGACAATTACGGACCACTATGGATCCCGAAGAAGGGAACCACGATCCCGTTGACGGAACGTAATATAGCCCTTTATAAACGCTGTATCGTCAATTATGAACATAATAAATTGGAAGTAAAGGATAGTAAGGTTTACATCAACGGCAAGCCGGAAACGACCTATACGTTCAAATACGATTATTACTGGATGATGGGTGACAACCGCCACAACAGTGCCGACAGCCGTTCCTGGGGTTTCGTGCCGGAAGACCATATCGTAGGTAAGCCGATCATGATCTGGCTGTCACTGGATAAGGATCGTAGCTTGTTTGACGGCGGTATTCGCTGGAACCGTATGTTCCGTTGGGTACACCCGGATTAAGCAAATTTCTATGGGGAAAAAGATTCATAATAACATAAACGGGGCGGGTGGACGTAAAAGTCGCCTCTACGTGATGTCGGAGATAACGATTGTTATCTCCTTTCTCATTGTTATACCTGTCCGCCGTTTCTGCATCGAATCTTACCGGATATCAACGAGTGCGATGGAAGATGCATTGCATCAAGGCGATTATATCTTGGTAAATAAATTGCCGTTTGAAGGAAATCCGGGACGGAACAAGGTCGTGCTGTTTACCAGTCCGCTCCTGAAAGACACGGTGAGTACCCCATTGTTATTGAGCCGTTGTATCGGTATGCCTGGGGATACTATCTTGGTGAGTGGCGACGGGTATGAGGTGAACGGGAAGCTGTTACCTCACTCTCCTCGTGCGCTTAACACCTGTTTCATTACCCAGAAGAGTGCCGCCGATTTCCTGAAAGCGCTGCAAAAGTTGAGCATACCTGTGCGGAACTGGAAGAGCGAGACGTTCGGTTTTTCTTTTTCCCTGACTTCTTTCGAAGAATATCAATTGCGTGAAGAACTGACGGAAGAGATGAATATTCATTTTATCCGGAATCAGTCTGCTCCGTACAAGCTGGTTGTTCCCCGTAAAGGCCGGGCATACCGCCTGGATGAAGCTGCCCTTGTCGCTTGCAAGGAAGCGATATTGGCCGAGGCCGGAGAAAAGGCTGTTTTTCGTGACGGAAAGCTATATTTAGATGGAAGGGAAACTGCGTTTTTCTTCTTCGAACAAGATTATTACTGGATGCTTTCCGACAATGTAAACGAATCGGTCGATTCCCGCCATTTAGGCTTTGTTCCGCGTGACCATATCATCGGAAATGCCTGGTTATGCTGGTTCAGCCGTGACAAACAACGAATCTTTAAACCCGTAAACTGAATGATGCAACCCGTTTATATTTCTACTACCTATTTGGGGCCGGTCCAGCAATATTGCAAACTGTTCCAATATCCGGAAGTACACTTGGAAACAGCCGAAAACTACCTCAAGCAAACCTTCCGGAACCGTTGTACCATTGCCGCCGCCAACGGTCCGTTAGCTTTATCTATCCCCATCGTGAAGCCGGACACGTTGAAGTGTCCGACCAAGGACATCCGTATCTCCGATCATGGGAACTGGCGTCACCTGCATTGGAACGCTTTGGTTTCGGCTTATAATATGAGTCCGTTTTTCGAATATTACGAAGAGGACTTCGCTCCTTTTTACGAGAAAAAATATGAGTTCCTATTCGATTACAATGAGGAATTGCGTCAGTTGATCTGTCGCCTGCTTGACCTGCATCCGAATGTTATTTATACGGAAGAATACCAATCCGAAGTGCCGAACGATTTCCGTGAGATCATCCGGCCGAAACATGAAGGAGAAGATCCGTCCTTCTCCCCGAAACCCTATTATCAGGTTTTTCAGGGCAAGCACGGATTTCTTCCGAATATGAGTATTGTGGATTTACTGTTCAACATGGGACCGGAAGGGCTGTTGGTGTTACGTGATTCCATTGTAGCATCGAAGCAGCCCTGATTGAGAATCCTTCAGTTCTTTTTCATCGTATAGTTTTTCACCCCTAACGAATCGTATGCCTGTAACAAGGCCTCGTCGTTATCGGAAATCATCAAAAGTTTGTCGTTTTCTTTCAGCTCTGTGTTGCCTTTCGGGATGAAATAATGTCCGTCTCTTTTCACCATAACGGCAAGGGTGTGGTCGGGCAAGGTGAGTTGCATCAATTTGTTTCCATGAGAAAGGACAGCAGGAGTGATGTCTATTTCACTCATGGCACTCTTAATATCTTCCGGCAATTCGATACCGAACACATCTTTTCGCTCCGGCTCGTCGACAAGTCCGAGCCATTTGGCAGCCTGTGTTACGGTTGTTCCTTGTATCAATAGGGAAAGGATCGTGATGAAAAACACGATATTAAAGATCATGCCTCCATGATCGACTCCGGCAATCCAAGGATAAGTTGCGAAGATTATCGGAACTGCTCCACGAAGTCCCACCCACGAGATATATAGCTTTCCTTTTGTTGTAAAGTTTTTAAATGGAAGCAAACACAGGAAAATCGTTGCCGGACGAGCTATCAGTATCATAAATACTCCCACTAAAAGGCCTACTGGAGCGACTGGCAGCAACTCGTGCGGGTTCACCAACAGACCTAACGTGAGGAACATGACGATCTGCCACAGCCAGGCAAAACCGTCGAAGAAAGTTCCCATACTCTTTTTATGCACAATCTTAGCGTTCCCCACGACCAGGCCGGCAATGTACACGGCCAGATAGCCGTTCCCTTTACATAAAGTAGTCGCCGAGAAAGTGAAGAAAGCAGTTGTCAACAATAAGATCGGATATAAAGACTCGTTGTCCATATTGATCTTGTTGATCATCAGAACGGCCAGCTTACCTAACAGGAAACCGGCTATCGCACCGACGGATAGCTGGACGAGCAATTGCAGGACAGCTTCCTGCAAGTTCATACCCCCGACCTGTATATAAGCGATAATAAGCAAGGTAAGCATATATGCCATCGGGTCGTTGCTACCGCTCTCCAATTCGAGGGTCGGACGCAGGCGTTGTTTCAAATAAACCCCTTTGCTCCTAAGGATGGAAAAGACGGAAGCAGAGTCTGTAGACGACATCACTGCCGCCATCAGCATAGATTCGGCTACCGTAAGCGTTTCATAACCTGTAGACCACAAAAACACATAATAGATAAAACCTCCCGTTATAAGCGTCGTTAGCAATACTCCCACTGTTGCAAGGACAACTCCTTCCGTGGCTATCGGCTTGATCTCGGACATTTTAGTATCCATACCACCGGAAAACAGGATGATACTCAACGCCAACATGCCTATGAACTGTGCTGCACTGGGATTGCTGAACTGAATGCCTAAGCCGTCGCTGCCGAACAGCATTCCGACACCTAAAAAGAGAAGCAAGGCGGGAAGGCCGAAACGGAAACCGGCTTTACCGGCAATAATACTGAAGAAAAAGATAATCGAAGCAACCAACAGGATTGCTTCCGGATTCTCGAAGATTTGTAATTCGTGGAACATAGGCTGATAATAACGGTTTACTCTATACTTTGTCACTTCAAAGTAAAGAAAAAATAACGATATGCACAACAGCTTAACACTTAAAAGACAAGGTTATCTACTGACTAATAAATATATTCACTATATTTGTGCTGATAAAATTAACGCTATGATTAAAACAAATCTATTCCTACTATTGTTCGTTCTCCTCGCGGGAACTTCGTGCAATAGGCAGCAACATTTCATTTCGGACGATACGTTCCGCGCCGAAGTGGAGAATGACTTCCGGGCAAAGCAGGCCGCTCTGCCGGACGGAAACCTTTTTTCAGTCTTTAACCAAAAGATGACGTCCGACGAAAAAGAGGCGCTTACTTTCTTGTATGCCTATATGCCGATCGGAGATATCACGGATTATGACGGGCAACTGTATCTCGACAATATCCGCAGTTCGTTTCGTGCACGGGTGGAAATGCCTTGGGGAGACAGCATACCGGAAGACATCTTCCGCCATTTCGTACTTCCCGTGCGGGTCAACAACGAGAATCTGGACGAGAGCCGCATGATCTTTTATGAAGAATTGAAAGACCGGGTGAAGGGCTTGTCCTTGTATGACGCCGTGCTGGAAGTGAACCATTGGTGCCACGAGAAAGTGATCTATACGCCGTCGGACGCCCGGACGAGTTCGCCTTTGGCATCCGTGAAGACCGCTTACGGGCGTTGTGGCGAAGAGTCGACGTTTACCGTAGCCGCCCTTCGTTCGGTCGGCATACCGGCCCGTCAGGTCTATACGCCGCGTTGGGCGCATACCGACGACAACCATGCTTGGGTGGAAGCTTGGGTAAACGGTAAATGGTATTTCCTCGGAGCCTGTGAACCGGAACCGGTACTTAACTTGGGGTGGTTCAACGGACCGGCTTACCGTGGTATGCTGATGCACACGAAAGTATTCGGTAAATACAACGGACCGGAAGAAGTCATGGACGTAACCGACGGTTACACCGAGATCAACGTGATCGACAATTATGCCCCGACGGCCAAAGCAACGATCACCATTGTGGATGAAAACGGCCAGCCGGCTGCCGGAGCCGATGTCGAGTTCAAAATATATAACTATGCCGAGTTCTATTCCGTAGCCAATAAGAAGGCGGATGCTGAAGGGAAGGCATTCCTTTCCGCCGGTAAAGGTGATATGCTGGTATGGGCGACTAAGGACGGCAAGTTCGGATATAGCAAGGTGTCGTTCGGAAAAGACAATAACGTGACAATCACTCTCGACAAGAAACCGGGTGACATCGAAACCGTCACGCTTGATGTCATTCCTCCGGTAGACGGTTCCATTGCCGCCTGCGTGACGGACGAACAGAAAGAGGCCAACGCCAAGCGTTTGCACGAAGAGGATGTGATCCGTAATAAATATGTGGGCACTTTTTATACGGAAGAGAAAGCGGAAGCACTTGCCAAAGAATTAGGTATCGACCCGCTGAAAACAGCCGATTTCATGATCGGCAGCCGGGGAAACTGGCGTGAGATCGAGAAGTTCCTTCGCGATGCGCCTGCCGACAAACGTCCGATGGCGATGGATTTGCTGAATGTTATCTCTGCCAAGGACTTGCGTGATACGCCGGCCTTCGTGTTAGCGGACCATCTGAACAATGCCCAGGCTGTGCAAAGTTCCCTGTTTACCGAATATATCCTCAATCCGCGTGTGGCAAACGAGTTCCTGACGCCGTACAGGAAGTTCTTCGCCGCCAACGTCGATTCGGCATTAGTGAAGAAGGCTAAAGCTGATCCGCAATTAATTGTAGACTGGGTGAAGGAAAATATCAGTATCAATGACAGCCTGAATCCGCAACGCATTCCGATTATGCCGATGGGCGTATGGAAATCGCGTGTGGCCGATAAAGGTTCCCGCGATATATTCTTCGTCGCTGTATGTCGTAGCATCGGTATTCCGGCACGTATCGAACCAGTGGCGGGAAAAGTGCAATATGCGAAAGGTCTGAACTGGGTGGATGTAGACTTCGAAGCTGCCGAGCAGACGGTTGCCAAGCAAGGTAAGGTCGTCGCTTCTTACCAGCCGATCAAAGCATTGCAGGACCCGAAATATTACAGTCATTTCACGATTGCGAAAGTGTTGCCGACCGGCAAGTTGCAGACACTTAACTTCGAATCGGGCGATGTGGATATGGGGGGCGGTGATACTTGGAGTGCTCTGTTGAAAAAGCCGCTTTCTATGGATGAGGGCCATTATATGCTGGTAACCGGAACACGTATGGCAAACGGTAGCGTACTGGCCGAAATGTCTTTCTTCAACGTAGAACCAGGCAAGACGAGTGATATCAAACTGGAGATGCGTGAGAGCCAGGACGATGTACAAGTCATCGGCAACTTCAACTCCGAAAACAAATTCAAACGGGCTGATAACGGCGAGGAAACGAGTCTGTTGGCTACCACCGGCCGCGGCTATTATGTTGTCGCTGTCCTCGGAGCGCGCCAGGAGCCGACCAACCACGCCATGCGTGACATCGCTGCCGTAAAGAAGGACCTTGAAGAATGGGGCCGCGGCATGGTTTTGTTGTTCCCCGATGAAAAAGGCTTCCAGAACTTCGATCCGAAGGAGTTCGGAGAGTTGCCAACTACCATCACATATGGCATAGATATCGACAAAACAATTCAGAAGGAGATCGCCGCAGCTATGAAGTTGCAGAACGCCAACACACTGCCAATCTTCATCATTGCCGACACTTTCAACCGTGTAGTGTTCGTTTCACAAGGCTACACAATCGGCTTGGGAGATCAGTTGATGAAGGTGATACATAAGTTGTAATCCCTCTTCGACGAAACATAAAAGAGGCGTAGATTAGCAGATGTCATTCGAGTCATCACTAATCTACGCCTCTTTTATGTTTTGGATATTGTAGAGGTAATTACCGGCGACGGCGTACGCTGCGGACCGGAGCGCTTTTCTGGGCTTTTGGAGCTTTGATTTTGACCTCTTTTTGTTTGCTCTCTTTTGCGGCTTCCGTCTTTCTGCCACGGGCGGAAACGGTTGCGTTTTTAGATTTCTTGCCTTTTGTATCAGCTGCCAACTGAGCTGTGTCCGGTTGCAGATAGAGAGATTTTTCGAAAGTAATCAGCTGGTTCTCGATACGTTCCTGCTCGCGTTTCATCGAATCGGGTGTCGGGCAGTAGGCTTGCAGAGGTTGGTTCATCAGGTTCTGCGTCTTGAAGATATCGCCCTGGAACATCCGGCGACGGAAATAGTCGTCGAGCGTGAAAGTCATGGCGTTGTTGATGTTGGACGTCATGATATAGGCGGTATTGATATAGGGACGCAAATTTTCATAAGGAATCCAGAACATCGGCATGGTGTTCTGTCCCATATCGTCCACGATTGTCAGAATCGGACAGATCGCCAATGTCTTGACATCGAATACGGAGTTGTTCTGGTCGAAATACCACGCTTCCTTTATGTAATAGGAGCGGACATCGCCGGAAGGAATATCGCTTTCGTTCACGACGAAACCGGCAGGTTCGTTGTCTTTGCCTGGCGTCTCTTCGTAGAAGATACGGCAACGGTCCAGCATGACTTTCAAGTCGAGCTTGCGGTTGTCGCTGAAATCCTCGTAACCGTCCAGGTATTCATAGGCGGACAACTTGCCTTCGCATACCAGCTGGAAGATGATCGAGAACAAGTTCATCTGCCCGTTCATCGGTTGGGTGGGATAGTATAGAGGAGCATTCTGTTCTTTCGTAAGGTCGATCTGGCGGTAGATGACACGCATCCAGCGAGCGTTGCCGATATGCTGCGTCATTCGCTCGTTCATATCCTGTGCTCGGACGGTCAGTTCGGGCATGCCGTTCTCTTTCTTCTCTTCTTCACGGGCGCCACGGCTTGCTTCGGGACCGCGACGTCTCTGCTGCTGTTGCTGTGTATTGCCGGCCTCTTCCTGTGCCTGTATGGGGAGGGAGGCGAACAGGGCGATGGCGAGGGTTGCTATGTAATATAAACGTTTCATATATCTTTATACATTACGGGACGAGCAGACCTCGTCCCTACGTTATGTTAATTGACGATTACTTCGACGGTCGGAATGATACGTTCCTTATTGTCCGGACCTAATACTTTCACATGGGTGATGTAGAAGCGTTTGCCTCTTGCCAGACGGCGGATATAATCTTTCTGACGCTGCGAGAACTGGTTGCCTTGCGTGACTTCCGGAATAATGTTGCCCATCGAATCGTAGAAAGTCAGCTCGAAACTCAACACCTTGAACGGCACGTTCAGCAGGTCGTCGTCGATAGCCGCCTGGATGCCGTCGGCTTCCACCAAATTGCGTTTGGAGAACTGACCGCCACGGAACTTGCGCATATTGCCGTTCTGGTCCTTATATTCGATAAAAGGCATCGGGTCGGGCAGGGCACGTACGCGGAAAGTCGTTTTCGCCATCTCGACGCTGCGCCCATCCGCCATTTTAGCATGGACGGAAATGATGGCGTCTGTTCCAACCGTTGTCGGACGGGCTTCCCATTGGTCGCCTTTGCGGACCAGTGTCCCGTTCGTCATCGTTGCCGTCACGTTGCCGCTGGGCACACCCGGCACGGCGATACGGATCGGGTTGGCGATTCCGGCATACAACACATTCATCAGCATCGGCGCTACCGTCGCACTCGGTTCCGTCACGAAGTATTCGCTTTCGAACTCGCGGCGCATCACGCTGCCGTCGCTACCCGGCATTTCGATATATCCTTTGACCGGATAAGTGCCCGGAGTACCGGCTACAGCCGTAAACATGCCGTTTGCATCATAAGGCAATTCCTTGCCGTTCACATAGACGGTCGGACGTTTCGTCGAGTCGACAGCCGATAAGACGATATTGGCCTTGTACTGGCTGCCGCGCATGACGATCTGGCTTTCCGGAATCACCTGTGCCGTGATCTGGTTCACACGATAGTCGCGCATGTCGACGCTGCTCAGCAGGTTGGACAACACTTCACCTTCGGCATAGCGGATATCGCTTTGCAATTTCGTCAGCAAGGTAACAGCCGCCGCCACCGGCATATTCTCGAACAAAGCCTCTTCCCAAGTGCGGGTATTGATACCGGCCTTGTGAGGCGGCGTTGTCGACAGGCTGGCTTCGATGATGCGCGTCTTGGCCGAGTCTTCCACCATCTCGCCCATCAGTGTCCGGTATTTTTCGATGCTCTGGCGCAATTTCTTGCCTTCGCCCGAAACGGGAGACAGCATCACGCGGGAAGCCGCTTCGAGGTCGTCCTTATGATCGATATTATTGACATCGGCATCCTTACCATCGGCAATCTGCGCGATACGCACTTTCAGATCCTGCACGTAATTGTACAGGCTGTCGGATGCCTCCTTCACCTTTGTCCCCTTTTCGTACCATTCACGTACTTTTTCGGGATTTGTCTGATAATAAGCCTTCAGTTCCTCTGTAACGATCTCATTACGGGTCGAGGTATTATCGATAGAAGTACGCAAGCTGCCTTCCACCAGTTCGAAACCGTCGAGTACCTCCGACGACACGTTGAGTGCCATCATGGCGATGAACACCAGATACATCAGGTTGATCATCTTCTGACGGGGCGAATTGGGATTATTTGCTATTCCTGCCATATCCGATTACTTCATTGGGTTGTTTGTATACGGAGCCTGCTGCTGATATCCGTACGGTTGCTGATAGGCCTGCTGGTAATTCTGCTGCTGTGCGGGCTGCGGTTGCTGCTGGTAAACAGGTTGTGCGGGCTGCGCCGGTTGCTGGTATCCCATATTGACCGTCATAGCCTGCAACAGGCGGCTGTATACCTGGTTCAATTCGGCCAACTGTCGCGTCATCTTTTCCGTTTCGTTGCGGAACACGGAACTGTCGACAACGGAGCCGTCATACATTTCGCGAATGCGGCTCAAGCCACTGTTGATATGTTCGATCGATTCGATCTGCGAGCTGATGCTCTTCAACTGTATTTCGTAGATCGTGTTCAAGCCGGAGATGTTGCGGTTCAGCATTTCCATCTGCTGCACGTAACCGCGGGAATTCTGGTTGATGCCATCCGAATTATCCGTAATGCTCTTATACGAATTCAAAAGTGTGTCGGAAACGTCGGTCAGCGAATGCGTCACCTGGCTGAAACGTTCCATATTCTCGGACATACCCGAAAGCTGTTCCAGATATTTCTGCGTCGCTTCCGTCAGTTCCGCCATCTTGGAGATCTGTTCGGCGGCGGCGCTCAGTTTCTTGATACTGTCGGAAAGGTTTTTCGTATCTTCTTCGCTCACATCCAGGCCGAGATTGCCCAGTCCGGTAGCCTGCTTGCCGCCTAAGTTGATATTCAATCCGCCAGCAACCTCGTCGTCGGTCGTATTCTCAGGCGAATTGACCAGATTGGACATAGGCGTGTTGGCGAAATCCGGACGGTCGAGCGGGTTCTTCGATTTCAAAACCGGGAACACTTCTTCCCAGTGATATTCGTTGAATGGCTTTTCAAAAGCGGAGATAAAGAATACCAATGCTTCTACCGTCATGGCCACAAACAGGATCTGGTTACCATACGGCAAGTGTAACAACTTGAACAAGGCGCCTATAATAACGATGGAGGCTCCCCAGCTATAACAGAAATTCAGTACCCGCTTGCCTTTTTCACTGGCGAGGTACATTTCTACTCTGTTTTTATATCTTCTATATTTTTCCATGATATAATGTATATTCGTTAATTAGAGAGGGCGGGCGAACTCCGCCCCTGCGTTATTTTTTACCTTTTGCTCTCGAAAAACCGATTTGTGTACGGGCGCAACGGAAACCGATGTATGAACGCGTTTCGTTCTGGTATTCGAAGGTGCGCATATCCGAACGGATGAACTGTGCCACGTCTTTCCAGGAACCGCCGCGTACGACCTTCTTCTTCATGGCATACGGGTCTTCCTTCGCGGCATTGTAGCGCAGATCCGGATTCATGTCGCTCATCTGGCTCGGTCCGGATTCGGAATAAGAAGTCGATGTCCATTCCGCCACGTTGCCGACCATGTCATAGAGGCCGAATTCGTTCGGAGCGAAAGAGCCGACACGCGAAGTGATCAGATGGCCGTCTTCCGTATAGTTACCTTTGCCCGGTTTGAAGTTGCCCAAGAAGCAACCTTTTCCGCTCACCAGCTCGTCGCCTGCCCACGGATATTTGTTTTCGTTCTTGCCTGTACGGGCCGCATATTCCCATTCGCCTTCGGTCGGCAGGCGGAACGGTTCGAGAGCCTGTCCGCTGGGGAAGTTCAGAGATTCCTTGAACAGGTTGGTGCGCCATACGCAGAATGCTGTCGCCTGTTCCCAGGAAACGCCTACCACAGGATAATCGTCATAGCCCGGATGCGAGAAATACATACGCATATAAGGTTCGTTGTAAGCATTGTTGAAATCGTTCACCCAGCAACTTTCGTCCGGATAGATATTCACGATACGGGTGTGGAGGAAATCCCACGGCCCGCTGAGCCGTCGTGTGATGGTTTCGTTCACGATCTCGCCTTCCTCGGTGATGTAGGCCGTGTCTTTGGATATCATGATCACTTCGTCAGGGTCGACCTGGATATCGGTGTTACGCACGCGGGCTGCCGGGTCCAGGTTGTGTTTGCGAAGGGCTGCTGACGTATAGTCGTACCATTCGTAGCGATAGACCATCTGTTTCGGGTCCAACGTCTTTTCGCCGGTCACCGGATTTACGGTGTAGACACTTTCGATTGCCCGTATCTCGTCTTCATTGGCACGTTTCCAAGGAATCGGGCGGCTCCAGTCCAGATGCGGAGTCACCGGTTCGCCATATTTATCTTCAGTAATCTTAAACAGGTCATTGCCGCCATAAGCCGGGTCGGCCAGACGTTCGCGGATAATGGAATCGCGCACCCAATACACGAACTGACGGTATTTGGCATTCGTCACCTCTGTCTCGTCCATCCAGAAAGCATCGAAAGAGACGCCTTTCGTTTCAGGATTGATCCCCCACAAGGAATCCTTATCTGCGGGTCCCATCTCGAATGAGCCTCTTTTGATCAGAACCATCCCGTAAGGGGCAGGTTCGTTAAACGCCACCGATCGTACCCCTGTCACTTCGCCCCCGCCACCGGAAAGGGTTTTGCCACATGAGGTAAACAGGGCTACTGCCGCAAGTACTAACAATACTTTTTTCATATACTATAATATACGTACACTTTTATGTCTATTCTTTCCTGACTTCGATTTTTTCAACTTCAACTTGTAGCTCACTACCAACTCGTGGCTTCCACTCGTGGCTTTCAAGATGGGTATGGTAGAGATCGGAAAATCATACGCATATCCTACCTGAAAACTCCCGATCTTGGCTCCTAACAACAGGATCAGCGACTCATTCACACGCCAGGAAAAACCTCCGTTAAACATCTTATTATAAAACAGCCGGGCGGTTATGTCCGCCTGGAAGCTCTGCATGTCTGTTTTCAGGAATACAGACGGCTGTAATTCATACAACGGATTTCGAAACTGAATATTGTATCCGGCTATCAAATTATATGTGCTGGCGAGATACATGGAAGAATATTCGTCCAATATGATCTCCGTCTTGTTCAAGTGCGTGACGCCCAAACCGGCATAGAGGTTCTTGCGGTGATAGTAAAGCCCGGCGTTCAAGTCGAAGCCCATTCCGCTCACCTGCTTCTTTGGAATTGCCTGGTCTTCCTGTTGGTGGAACTGGCTGGTCGGATAAAAGACCTTTTCTCCGTCAAACGACTGGTTTACCATTCCGAACTGCATTCCGATACTGAGCGTACCGCCAAACAGTTTTTGTTTATAGGCATACTGCAAATTGACATGTGTATTGACGAAAAGCCCGATTCCTTCGGTAAAGACGACCATCCCGATGCCATGATTGGTTTTCCCGATCTTCAGTGGCATATCCGCATTGATGAAAAAGGAGGTCGGCGCCCCGTCGATCCCGACATATTGCAAACGAGACAACGCCAACATGTTCAAGTCTCCCGTAACACCCGCATACGCCGGATTATAGTAACCCAGCGCCATAAAATACTGGCTTAGCTGCGAGTCGTATTGCGCCCGCGCTCCCGTGAGGCCGGTTACCAAAAGGATAATAAGCAGGAGATATTTGTTCATATATCAAGAAACGGAATAAATCCGAATAAATTGTATAAAAAGCAAACGAGGCGGCGGGACATAGCCCTACCACCTCGTTATTATTTCATGCCTGTACGTTTTTATCGCACATTAATATTCTTCTTCGTTGAAGAAAAAGTCTTCTTTACTTGGATAGTCGGGCCAGATATCTTCCATGCATTCATAAATCTCACCTTCGTCTTCCATTTCCTGCAAATTTTCAATCACTTCCAGTGGCGCACCAGAACGTTGTGCATAGTCAATCAGTTCATCCTTGGTTGCAGG
>ENA-UERC01000328-UERC01000328.1-human-gut-metagenome-genome-assembly--contig:-NODE-328-length-36711-cov-7.965142_pt1 | contig 36711 bp, 29 predicted proteins | sample MGYA00242955_ERZ507955 | MGnify/ENA primary metagenome ERZ507955 (study PRJEB26167, sample SAMN06115394) | human gut metagenome | host: Homo sapiens | place: China:Hubei | collected 2016-04-27 | study... | reverse complement strand
CCACCGCTGCGGCGGTCCCCCTTCCCCCGGGGGCCAGAAAAAAGCTCCCCCCTTCGGGGGAGCTGGCTCGCGTTAGCGAGACTGAGGAGGGGCGCTGCGGGCGGGAGCGGCTAATAAATACGCACCGCTCTCTTCCATAACGCCCCTCTTCCACCACCGCCTACGGCGGCGGTCCCCCTTCCCCGGTGGGGAAGGTTAAAAGCTTCCCGTCCGGGCGCTACGGCGGTCCCCCTTCCCCGGTGGGAAGGTTAAAAGCTTCCCCTCCGGGGGAGCTGGCTCGCGTTAGCGAGACTGAGGAGGGGCGTTCCGGGCGGGAGCGGCTAATAAATACGCACCGCTCTCTTCCATAACGCCCCTCTTCCACCGCTGCGGCGGTCCCCCTTCCCCGGTGGGGAAGGTTAAGAGCTTCCCCTCCGGGGGAGCTGGCAGGGCGCAGCCCTGACTGAGGAGGGGCATAGCGAGCGGGTGCGGCTGGAAATTACGTACAGCTCACTCGTCCAACGCCCCTCATCCGCCCCGCCTGTCGGCGGGCCACCTTCCCCGGAGGGGAAGGTTTAAAGGAGCGGCTTTTTAGAATGCCCAGTTCCCGTTCCGGAAGATGGGCTTGGTGGAGCCGTCGGCGCAGAGGGCGTCGATGGTCATGCTGTCGCAGCCGATCATGAAGTCCTCGTGGATCATGGAATCGTTGATGCCCAGGCTGCGGCACTCCTCCAATGTCTTATTCTGGAAGTCCGCAATGGTATCCGGGAAGCCCATGCCCAGGGCCAGGTGGCAGGCGGCATTCTCGTCGAACAGGGTGTTGTAGAACAGCAGGCCGCTCTCGGCAATGGGGCTGGCCTGGGGCACCAGGGCGCACTCGCCCAGGTAGGCCGCGCCCTCGTCCATGGAGATCATGGCCTTGAGCAGGTCCTCGCCCTTCTCGGCGTGGACCTCCACGGCCTTGCCGCCGGCAAAGCGGATGGAGAAGCCCTCGATCAGCTGGCCCCGGTAGCTCAGGGGCTTGGTGGCATAGACAATGCCCTCGGCCTGGCCTCTTCTGGGGGAGACGAAGCACTCCTCCGTGGGGATATTGGGGTTGAAGAAGATGCCGGTGCGGGCCGTCTCTCCGCCGCCGCAGAAGCGGCCCTCGGGAATGAGCCCCACGGTGAAGTCCGTGCCGTTGTCGGCGGTGTAGTGCAGGGAGCGGATGCCCAGGCTGTTCAGGTAGTCGCAGCGCTCCTGCAGGTCCTTGTCGTGGTCTGCCCAGGCCTTCTCGGGGTCATCGGTGACCCGGGAAGTGAAGAGGATGGCCTCCCAGAGCTTTTCCATGGCGGTGCCGGTGCGCTCGCCGGGGAAGACCTTCTTGGCCCAGGCTGCACCGGGGACGGCGGCAATGCACCACTGCTGGCGGTTCTCCAGCTGGTCCTGATAGGGCTTGATGATGGGGTAGCTCATGCGGCGGGCCTTGGTGACCTTCTCCATATTGATGCCCTTCAGGCCGTCGGGGTCTTCGGACATCAGATGGATGCGGCAGGGCACCACGTCCACCTCGTGCTGATACTTGGCCTTCTGCCACTCCTCCACGGTGCCCATGGTGGTGACGGAGCGATAGCGGGTATGGACCTTGGTCAGGGGCTGATAGCTCCACTCCACGGTAACCTTTTTGGCCTTGGCCTTATAGGCCTCCTCCACCACCATCCGGACAAACTCCGGCTGGTCCAGGTCCGCATAGACGATGACCTCCTGGCCCTTCTGAACATTGACGCCGCAGCGGACGATCAAGCGGGCATATTCCCGCAGTACGGTTTTTATCACGGTAAAAGCTTCCTTCCTGAAAAAATTTTCCCTATTATAGCAGGTTTTATGAAAAAGGTCAACGGTATTGCAATTCTTACCCACTTCCTATATAATATACCCATCATCTGAAAACTGAGGTAAAATCTTTATGCTGACAAAGGATAATTTTTCCGAACTGCTGGCCCAGGGGCCTTGCCTGCTGGACGGGGCCACCGGCTCTTACCTGCGCGCCAAGGGAATGCCCCGGGACTGCGCCACGGAGGAATGGGTTCTGCGCAACCCCGAGGTCCTGGTGGAGCTCCAGCGGGGCTATGCCAAGGCGGGCTCCAGGATCATCTATGCCCCCACCTTCCAGGCCCAGCCCATTGCCCTCCGGAAAATCGGCCTGGAAAACCACACCGAGGCCATCAATGCCCAGCTCATCGCGCTGAGCCGTTCCGCCGCCCCGGGCTGCCTGATCGCAGGCGACATTGCCACCCTGGCCGCCTTCTGCGACAGCTGGGATACGGACAACTTTGACCTGCTGGTGGAGAACTACCGCCGCCAGATCCGGGGCCTCATCGACGGCGGCGCGGACCTGCTGGTGGGCGAGACCCTGCTCTACCCCCAGGAGGCCGAGGCCATCCTCACCGCTGCGGAGCTGGAGGGGGCCGGGGCCACCATGATCACCTATTCCATGCAGTCCGGCGGCTTCCTCTACAGCGGCCACGATGCAGGGCCGCTGATGGGGCAGCTGGAGAACTGGGGGGCCGCTGCCGTGGGCTTCAACTGCGTGGCGGCGGACGGCATGGTCCCCCACCTGGTGAGCAAGCTGCGGCGGTTTACCAAGCTGCCGCTGATCTGCAAGCCCAACGCAGGCAATCCCATCATCAACGAAAAGGGGCAGGCCGAATACAAGCTGGAGCCGGAGCCCTTCGCCCGGATCGTCAAGGCCTGCTATGAAAACGGCGCTTCTTTCCTTGGCGGCTGCTGCGGCACCACCCCGGCCCACATGGCGGCGCTGAAGAAATCCCTGGATCGATAGGAGTATACCCCCATGAATAAAAACATTCATTTCTACGTCAACCCCAAAAACGGCTGGGCCTGGCTCATGGCAGTGTGTCTGGCCGGGTCGGCCATCAGCCGGACCGTGCTGTACGGCCTCCACCATATGCCCATCTACACCAGCCTGTGGCTCCAGATGGGGCTGCCTGTGGCGGCAACGGTGCTCTATATGCTCATCACCCTCTGCAAAGGCCGGGAGCAGTTCTATAAGACCGCCATCCCCGTGTGGCTCTATGTGCTGTTTTCCGCCGTGTGGGTCATGCACAACCTCCAGGGGCGGATGCTCATTGCCCTGAGCTGGCTGGCCCTGATCTGCTTCGGCCTCATCTATACGGACATCACCTCCGGCGCACGGCTGCACCGGGCGTGGCTGCTGTTCCCCGTAATGCTCTTCCCCCTGGCCACCATCCTCTACTATAACCGGCAGGCCATTTTCCTGCAGGATTGGCCCGCCGTCATCCAGCTGCTGCCCAACACGCTGCTCTTTCTGGGGGCAACCGTGCTGATCTTCGCCATCCGCATCGACCCGGCGGGAGAATACCACCCCACCTGGGGGGACCGGGTGGACGGGCGGCGCATCCGCTCCCTGCCCCCCGTCAACTACATCATTCCCTACATCATGGTCAACCGCAACGGCTCCTCCAATCTCTTTGAGGAGGCCTTTGAGATCACCAATGTGGACCGCTACATCCGCCAGAAGCGCCGGGAGGGGCTGACGAACTTCGGCATCATGCACGTCTTCCTGACCGCCTATTGCAGAGGCGTTGCCAAATATCCCGGAGTGAACCGGTTCATCGCCGGGCAAAAGATCTACTCCCGGGGCGAAGATATCCAGTTCTGCATGACCATCAAAAAGGACATGACCACCGACGGCGCGGAGACGGAGATCAAGCTCCACCTGAGCCCCAGGGACACGGTTTACGACGTCTACAAGAAAATGAACGACGCCATTGTCAAAGTAAAAAACACCCCTCTGGACGCAGGCGTGGACAACACAGCCTATGCCCTGACCATGATTCCCGGCGTGGTGCTGAAATTTTTTGTGTGGTTCCTGAAAACCCTGGATTATTTCGGGCTTTTGCCCAAATTCCTGCTGGAGGTCAGCCCCTTCCACGGCAGCATCTTCTTCACCTCCATGGGCTCTCTGGGCATCCCGCCGGTGTATCACCACCTGTATGATTTCGGCAACCTGCCGGTCTTTGGCTCCTTCGGCTGCAAGCGCAGAGCCCTGGAGCTCCAGGAGGACGGCACCGTGGTCCAGCGGAAATACATAGACTTCCGGTTCACCCTGGACGAGCGGACCGTAGACGGCTTCTATTACGCCGCCTTCTTAAAATACTACAAGCGCCTCATCCAGCACCCGGAGGTTCTGGACGAAGCGCCTGCGGAAGTTGTAAAGGACATGGACTGACATGGAACAGGCAATTCGTGGGGCCCTCTCCCCGGACTACCCCTGGGCGGACCGCTTCCACTACTTTGATACCATCGATTCCACCAATAATTTTCTGAAACGGCAGGCCCTTCTGGGCGCGCCCCACGGCACCGTTGCCGTGGCGGACTGCCAGACCGGGGGCAAGGGGCGGCTGGGCCGCAGCTTCCAGTCCCCCGGGGGCGTGGGCATTTACCTGAGCATGCTGCTGCGGCCGGAATGCCCCCAGGAGCAGCTCATGCACCTGACCTGCGCCGTGGGCGCCGCCATGTGCGACGCCGTGGAGGCCTCCGCCGGTTTCCGCCCCGGCATCAAATGGACCAACGATCTGGTCTGGGAGAAACGGAAGCTCTCCGGCATTCTGGTGGAGCTGTTGAATGATACGAACGGGAAGCTCTGCGTGGTCATCGGTATCGGGGTCAACTGCTGCCAGCGTCCGGAGGACTTCCCGGAGGAGCTCCGGGACCGGGCCGGGTCTCTGGCCATGGTCACGGGAAAGGCAATCGACCGCCCCAGAGTTGCCGCCGCCATGATGGAGGCCCTGGCCAAGATGGACAAAAATCTTCTCACCGGCAAGGAAGCCATTCTTGCCCGGTACCGCCGGGACTGCGTGACATTGGGGCAGCACATCTCCGTAGTCCGTGGGGAGGAAATTCGCCACGGTACCGCCCTGGACATCGGAGAGAACGGCGATCTCACGGTCTGCTTTGACGACGGCCACACCGAGGCCGTCAGCAGCGGCGAGGTCAGCATCCGGGGAATGTACGGGTACGTATAAGCGCGAAAAACAGCAATGGGCACGCCAAAGGCGTGCCCGCATTTTTTACTGCATTCTGAGAATATTCACCAGCATCTTCACGCACTGCTCCATATCCTCTACGGGGATATACTCAAAGCGGCCATGGTAATTCTCGCCGCCGGTGCAGAGGTTGGGACAGGGCAGGCCCTCGTAGGACAGCCGGGCGCCGTCGGTGCCGCCCCGGACGGGGACCTCCTTCGGCTCCATGCCTGCAAGGGCCATGGCCCTCTTCGCCCGGTCCACGATCTCCATGCAGGGCTCGATCTTCTCGCGCATATTGAAGTAGCTGTCCCGCAGGGCAATTTCCACCGTGCCCGGGCCGTACTTGTGGTTGAGGAAGTCCGCGGCAGCAGTCATCAGGCGCTTCTTCTCCTGGAATTTGGCCATATCGTGGTCCCGGATGATATAGCGCAGCTGGCTGTTCTCCACCTCGCCCCGCATATCGGTCAGATGGATGAAGCCCTCGTACCCTTCCGTATACTCCGGCTTCTGGGCAGTGGGCAGCAGACTCTGGTACTCCATGGCGATATACTGGGAGTTGACCATCTTATCCTTGGCGGAGCCGGGGTGGATGTTCAGGCCGTGGAAGGTCACGCAGGCAGAGGCGGCGTTGAAGTTCTCGTACTCGATCTCCCCCACCGTACCGCCGTCGGCGGTATAGGCATAGTCCGCGCCAAAGCCCCGGACATCAAACTTATCCGCGCCCCGGCCGATCTCCTCATCGGGGGTGAAGCCGATCTTCAGGGTGGCGTGCTTGCCGCCCTGGGTCAGCAGGATTTCCGCAGCGGTGAGGATCTCCGCCACACCGGCCTTGTCGTCCGCCCCCAGAAGGGTGGTGCCGTCGGTGACGATCAGGTGCTTGCCGTGATTGCGTTTCAGGGACGCATAGTCGGTTTCCCGGAGATAAATGCCCTTTTCCCCGTTCAGGAGGATGTCTCCGCCGGTGTACTCCACGATTCTGGCCTGGATGTCCGCGCCGCTGGCATCGGGGGCGGTGTCCATATGGGCGATGAGACCGACGGTGGGAAGGCTGGGGTCTCCGGGGACGGTGCCGTAGACATAACCGTTTTCGTCCATGCGGGCATCCTGAATGCCCATGGCAAGCATCTCCTCCACAATAGCGGCACCCAGGACCTTCTGATTGGCCGTGGAGGGGCAGTCTTCCGAAGATTCGTCCGAGGTGGTTTCATAGCTTACATAGCGCAGAAAGCGCTTTTCGACTGGTTCCATGTTGGTCTTCCTTTCTTTGATGAATGATAACGGAAAAAGGGCTGTTAGAAAACGCACTGTCATTGCGAACCAGCGCGCACGCTGGTGTGGCAATCCCCCGGATTTTTGAACATCTTGGTAGTAAAACCAAGCTATTTTCATTCAACCGGGGGGCTGCCACGCCAGTGACATCGGTCACTGGCTCGCAGCGACATACTTCTCTAACAGCCCCTTTGGCTTGCTATTTACTTCTTGGCAGCGTTGACCAGCTCAGCGGTGTCCTGAGCGATCATCAGCTCTTCGTTGGTGGGAACAACCCAGACCTGAACCTTGGAGTCGGGGGTGGAGATGACCATCTCCTTGCCGCGGCACTTGTTCAGCTCGGCATCCAGCTTGACGCCCATGAAGCCCAGGTAGTCGCAGACCATGGCGCGGACCAGGCCGTCGTTCTCGCCTACACCGGCGGTGAAGGTCAGCACATCGATGCCCTTCAGAGCGGCAGCGTAAGCGCCGACGTACTTGGCCACTTCGTAGGCGAACTTCTCCAGAGCCAACTTGCAGTCCTCGTTGCCCTTGTCTGCGCCCTCGCCCAGGTCACGGAAGTCGGAGGACACGCCGGACAGAGCCAGCATACCGGACTTCTTGTTCAGCATGGTCAGGCAGTCGTCCACGCTCATACCGTACTTGTTGCAGATGAACTGCACCACGCAGGCGTCGATGTCGCCGGAGCGGGTGCCCATGGGCACACCGGCCAGAGGGCTCAGGCCCATGGAGGTATCCATGCACTTGCCGTCCTTGATGGCGGACAGAGAGGAGCCGTTGCCCAGATGGCAGTTGACCATCTTGAAGTTCTTCTTGCCAACCAGCTCCGCGGTGCGCTTTGCCACGTACTTATGGGAAGTGCCGTGGAAGCCGTAGCGGCGGATGTCGTCATTCTCGTAGTACTCCTTGGGAATGGCGTAGCGGTAGGCCTTGGGGGGCATGGTCATATGGAAGGCGGTGTCGAACACGGCGACCTGAGGGGTATTGGGCATAACAGCCTGGCAGGCACGGATGCCCATCAGGTTTGCGGGGTTGTGCAGAGGTCCCAGAGGGATGCACTTCTCGATGGCCTTGATAACCTGGTCGTTGATGATGCAGGAGTCGGAGAACTCCATGCCGCCGTGCAGCACGCGGTGGCCCACGGCATCGATCTCGTCAACGGACTTGATCACGCCGTCAACAGGGTCAACCAGGATGTCCAGCACCGCGGCAATGGCCTCGGAATGGGTGGGCATGGGAATGTCCTTGACAACCTTCTTGTCGCCCACCTTGTGGGTCAGACGGCCGTCAATGTAGATACGCTCGCACAGGCCCTTGGCAGCGACGTCCCCGGTCTCGGGGTTCATCAGCTGGTACTTCAGGGAAGAACTGCCGGCGTTGATGATCAAAACGTTCATTGGAATCTCCTCCTAAAAATATTGTTTTCTTTTTCATTGATCTGTGATACAATATCGATGCTATTATATTCCATCTTTCCCATTTTCTCAAGCCCTATCTGAAAAATTTTTGCTTTTGGAGGAAAAACTTTGACCATCGTCGGCATTATCTGCGAATACAATCCCTTTCACAGGGGCCACCGGAAGCAATTTTCGGAAATACGGCAGCGGTTTGGGGCGGATGCGGCCATTGTGTGCCTCATGAGCGGAAATTACGTTCAGCGGGGCGCTCCTGCGGTTTTCGACCGGGAAGTCCGGGCCAGGGCAGCCATGTTCTGCGGCGCGGACCTGGTGCTGGAGCTGCCGGTGACGGCAAGCCTTTCCTCGGCAGAGGGGTTCGCCTCCGCCGGGGTTGCCATTCTGAGCCCGCTGTGCGACTACCTGTGCTTCGGCACGGAGTCCGGAAATTCAGACGCGCTCATGCGCACGGCCCAGGCTCTGCTCTGCCCCGGCTTTTCGGAGCAGCTGCGGCAGCGGCTCGCCACGGGCGTCAGCTTTCCCGCCGCAAGGCAGCAGGCCCTGGAGGCCCTGGGCATTCCGGGCACCCTTCTGGAGCAGCCCAACGACATTCTGGCCACGGAATACTGCAAGGCCATTCTCGCCCAGGGCAGTTCTCTTCTCCCCTTCCCCGTGATCCGCCGGGGCAGCTACCACGCGGAAACGCCAGACGCAGAAAACCCCTCCGCCACGGCTCTGCGGCGGTGCATCGCCTCGGGAACGGACTGGCTGGGCTTCGTGCCGCCGGAGGCCGCCCCCTGCTTCGAAAGCGCCCCCGTGCATACGCTATCCGCCGGAGAGCGGGCCATTCTGGCCAGGCTGCGCACCATGACGGACAGGGAATTTGAGGCCCTGCCCTATGGCTCCGAGGGGCTCTGGCGGCGTCTGATGCACGCCAGCCGGGAAGAGGGCTGCCTGGAGGACATCCTCACCCGGGTAAAAACCAAGCGCTACACCCGCTCCCGGTTAGACCGGATGGTGCTGTGCGCATTTCTGGGGCTGACCCAAGAGGACCTTGCCGCCCCCGCCCCCTACGCCCGGATTCTGGCCTTTGACGACGTTGGCCGCAGCCTTCTGAAAGGCAGCGATTTCTGCAAAAATCTTGGCTGGCAGGAGGAAAGCAGCTATGCCGCTCTGGAGCAGCGCTGCAATACCCTCTACGGTCTTTTCTGCCGGGACGGCATTCCCAAAGCCGATGCTGCCCAAAAGCAGCGGCTATCCTATCTGCACAGGTGATACCATGGTATTTTCATCCTATATCTTTCTTTTCGCCTTTCTGCCCCTGGTGCTGCTGGGGTACTATCTGCTCTCGGGTCTGAAAGATCCCATCTATCAGCGGCTGTTCCTCATCGGAGCCTCGCTGTTTTTCTATGGGTATTTTAATCCCAGCTATCTTTTGATCATCGTTGTCTCCATCTTTGTAAACTATCTTCTGGCCGCCTGTATCTCCGGGGGCAAGGGGAGATTTCAGACGGTGTGCTTCTGGCTGGGGGTACTCTTCAATGTGGGCCTGCTGGGGTATTTCAAGTACCGGGACTTTTTCGTTGAAAACATCAATGCCCTGTTCCATACCTCTTTCCTGCTCAAGCACATCGCCCTGCCCCTGGGCATCAGCTTTTTTACCTTCCAGCAGCTGTCCTTCCTGGTGTCCATTCGGAAAGGCGAGGAGTGCCTGGAGCGCTTTGATGACTACTGCATCTTCGTGCTCTTCTTCCCCCAGCTGGTGGCGGGGCCGATCGTGCTCTACAGCGAGATGATCCCCCAGTTCAAAGACCCCCGGCGGCGGTACTGGAACTGGGACAATGCAGCGGCGGGGGCCTACATCTTCACCGTTGGCCTATTTAAAAAGGCCGTAATTGCAGACACTCTGGCCCTGTTTGTGGACACGGGCTTTGGGGCAGCCAGCCTGGGCTTCTGCGCCGCCTGGGCCACGGCCCTGTCCTATACCTTCCAGGTCTATTTCGATTTCAGCGGCTATTCCGATATGGCCGTGGGCCTGGGGAAGCTCTTCAATATCGACATTCCCTTCAATTTCCGCTCCCCCTACCAGTCCGAAAGCATCGGCGTCTTCTGGCGCAGATGGCACATCACCCTGGGCAGGGCCTTGCAGAGCTACGTCTATTTTCCCCTGGGGGGCAGCCGGGCGGGCAAGCTCCGCACCTACCGGAATCTGCTCATCACCTTCCTGGTCAGCGGCCTGTGGCACGGGGCGGCCTGGACCTTCGTGCTCTGGGGACTGCTCCATGGGCTCTTCAACGCCCTGGAGCGCATCTTCGCCAAGCCCCTTTCCAGGGTGCCCCACTGGGTTCGGGTGGGCTGCACCTTTCTGATCGTCAATGCATTGTGGGTGCTGTTCCGGGCGGAGAGCTTCCAAAGCGCCGCCACGGTCTACCGGGGTATGGTGGACGTTTCCAACCTTGCCTTCGCCCAGGTAGGCAGCCTGGCCGTGGACGGCTTTGTGGGCGTTCCGAATCTGCTGAACGCAATCTATGTTGTGGGCATTCTGGCAGCCTTGGCGGTGGTCTGCTCCCGGTGCAAAAACAGCTGCCAGATGCTTACGGAATTCACCTGCCGCAAGGGCGCGCTGTGGGCAACGGCGGTCCTCTTCTGCATTGCCCTGGTGCATCTGTCCCGGGAGAGCGTCTTTATCTATTTCAATTTCTAAGGAGCTGGCTATGGCAAAAAAATGGCTGCTGCGGCTGCTGGCACTGACGATGGCACTGGTGATGCTGATGTGCCTGTGCGCCTGGTGCATTGACCCCTATATGCTCTACCGGGTGCGGGACAACCAATACCTGCTGAATTCCCGGCTGGTCACCCCGGGGCTGATCAAAAACTACAACTACGATACCGTGCTCATCGGCTCCTCCATGATCCAGAACACGGACATGCAGCGCTTCCGGGACACCCTGGGAGGCCGCCCTCTGAAAATCACCACCGGGGCCATCAGCCTGACGGAGATCCAGAAGCTCACGGACAAAATAGGTCAAATTGGCAAGGCAGAGCACTACTATATCTGCCTGGACCAATATCTCTTCGCCCCGGAAAAATGGGACGACATGGACCGGTTTCCCGACTACCTGATGGATGACAACCCCTGGAATGACTACCGGTATCTGCTGGGCTACGAGACCTGGATGCGCTTCATCCCCATCGATATCGCCCTGTCCGGCGCCAGGGCGCTGGGGCTCTCCCTGCCGGAAAAATTCACCCGGACCATGAGCATTGACGGCTTAGAGGACTGGCGGGACGACTGGACCTTCGGCGAAGAGGCCACCCTGTCCCTTTACACGCCTCCCGCCAAAAATGCCGCCTTTGACGGGGCAACCGTGCTGGCCCGGATGAAGCAGCGGTTCGAGGAATACCTGACCCATCTGGATTTTTCCCAGGGAGACTATACCTTCTTCTTCCCGCCCTATTCTGCCCTGTACTGGAACTATGCCTTTGGGGCCGGAAACGGGGAAACCTACCTGGAATTCAAGGCCTATGCAGAGGAAAAGCTGCTGGCGCAGGAAAATGTCCGCATTTTTGACTTTCAGAATGCACCGTTCGTCACCGATTTGAACAACTACAAGGACTACACCCACTACGCCCCGGAAATCAACGACCGGATGCTGGGGTGCTTCGCAAGCGGCGAATATCTTGTAACAAAGGCGGCCTCCATGGAGCATCTGCTGGAGACCACCCAGTCCCAGGTAGCGCAGCTGCTGGAACGGTATCCACAGATTCCGGAGTGAGCTTAGCCTCCTGAGCAGGCCAACCCAATGGGTACGCCAGATCACGCCGTCTCAAAGTGCCCAGATAGGCGCATTTTCCGCGCCGGAAGTGCCCTAGCACCGACTGTGTCTCTTCTGAGGCCGGGAAGGATTCTTAAGGGAGGGCGGTGCGTCGCGCAGCGAATCTCATGAACGATTGCCGGTGGCAATCGCACCACTATTCATCGGCTTTGCCGACAGCGCCTCCCTTAAGCCGCATTCTTGCGGAGCTTCTTGGCGGGACAAGAAGCTCCCCGCCGGAGGCACCCAGCCAAAATCTTCGACTGAGCTTCAGACAGAACCCCTCAGTCAGCTTCGCTGACAGCGCCCGCTATGCATTAAGGGTCTGTAGGCTGCAAACAGCCAACATTCCCTATACCTTTCAGGGGAGCCAAAATGAACGCACAAGGAGGTCACGCGCATGACCTACAAAATTGCAATTTGTGACGATTCCCAGGCGGATCGGGACTATGTCGCTTCTCTGGTCCGGCGCTGGGCCTCCGAAGGGGATCGCACGGCACATATAGAAGCCTTTTCCTCCGCCGAGGGGTTTCTCTTCCACTATGCCGAGGAAAGCGACTTTGATATTCTGCTGCTGGACATCGAAATGGGCGGCATGGATGGGGTCACCATGGCCAAACGGCTGCGGCAAAGCAACGACACCGTTCAGATCATTTTCATCACCGGCTACTCGGATTACATCGCCGAGGGCTACGAGGTGGCGGCGCTGCACTATCTCGTGAAGCCCCTGGATGAAAGCAAACTCTTTTCCGTCCTGGACCGGGCTGCTGAAAAGCTGCAAAAGAACGAAAAGGTGCTGCACCTGGAGCTTTCCGGGGAGATGGTCCGCTTGCCTGTCCACCGCATCCGTTGGGCGGAGGTCAGCGGGAACTACGTCACCATTCACGCGAACCAGGACTACACCGTGAAAATGACCCTGGGCCAGCTGGAAAAGGAGCTGGACGAGCGGTTCTTCCGGGTCGGCCGCTCTGCCATTGTGAATCTGACCCAGATCAGCCGGGTGACCAAAGGGTCGATCATGCTCACAGGCGGCGGCTCCGTCCCCCTGCCCCGGGGGGCCTATGAGGCGGTCAACCGGGCAATTATTGCAATGAGGTAAGCGAAATGGGATTCTTTTCCAAACGTGTGGACCGGCAATTGCAGGCCTACCAGCAGGAGCTGATCGAAACCCACTACCGGGAAGTGGACAATATGTATAAGCAGATCCGGGGGTGGCGGCACGACTACCGAAACCACATCCAGACCATGAAGGCCTACGCTGCCAAGGGCGACTGGGAAGCCATCCGGAACTACCTGGACCTTCTGGATCAGGATCTGACCACCGTGGACACCGTCATCAAAACCGGCAACGCCATGACGGACGCCATTCTGAATTCCAAGATCTCCCTGGCAAAGTCCAAGGGCATTCAGGTGGTAGCCGACGCCCATATCCCCGTGAAGCTCAAGTCCTCGGAAATTGACCTGTGCTGCATCATCGGCAACCTCTTTGACAACGCCATTGAGGCAAGCCTGCCCCTGCCGGAGGACAAAAGGCTCATCCGGGTATACATGGACATGAAGAACACCCAGCTGTACATTTCTTTCACGAATTTCACCGCCGGGAAGAAGCTGCCGAAAGTCGGCGGGCGCTTCCGCACCACCAAGGGCGAGGGCCACGGCTTTGGCCTAGTCCGCATCGATGCCATTGTAGAGCGGCTGGAGGGCTATATCAGTAGGAACAGCGAGGACGGGGCGTTTACTACGGAAATATTATTGCCCCAGGTATGATTCCGCGTCATCGATACGACTTAGCCAAGACTCCGTCCGGGCCGATGTGGACATCGGTCCCTACGAGAAACAGATAGACCCGCAATGGTAAAATCTGCAATTCGTCCCCCGAAACAAACAATTCATCCCCGGATTCCCCCGGGGATGAAATTCTATGATAGGATAGGCGCAAAGAGAGGTGTTTCCCATATGAAATCAAAAAAACAAAAACAGCCCCATAGTCTCCTGCAAAACGTCGGCTGGATGCTCTCCATCGGCTGGAACACCCGGCGGCGGGGGCTGACCTTCTGTCTGCTGATGGCCATTGCGGATGTGCTTGCAAACGTGAGCCAGCTGTACATTGCCCCGGGGGTTCTTTCCCTGGTAGAGCAGCACGCGCCCCTGCAAAATCTTCTGGGTACCATTCTGTTTTTCACCCTGGCGCTGCTTCTCACCCTGGGGGGCAAGGCCTATTTGGAGGAGGTCAACTGCTTCTGCCTTGTGGAGATTCGGGATGCCATTATCCAGAAAATTCTGTTGAAATCCCTTTCCACCGCCTATCCCAATACGATGGCCCCGGCGTTTCTGCGGCTGAAGGGCAAGGCCAACGAGGCAACCAGCGGCAACCGGGAGGCAACGGAGGAGATTTTTCGGACGCTGACCGCCCTGCTGACCAACGTCGGCGGGCTCATCCTGTATACCACCATTCTGTCCGGCCTGAACGGATGGCTATTGCTGTTCATGGCCCTGACCTGTCTGGGAGAATTCGCCGCCGCCCGCCATAAGGACAACTGGTACTACGCCCATAGGGACGAAGAAAACCAATTTTACAATAAGAAAAGCTACCTCCGTAGGAAAGTGGAATCCATTACCTTTGCCAAGGATATCCGCATCTTCGGCCTGCGAAACTGGATGGAGGCCCTTCTGGACAGCATTCACGACGCCTATCTGGACTTTCTTCTGCGGTGTGAGAAAAAACGGCTGCTGGTGGACCTGGTGGGGGTGCTGATGACCCTTGCACGCAACGGCATTGCCTATTGGTATCTGATTCGGCTGACCCTGCGGGAGGGACTGCCTGTCTCCCAATTCCTGCTGTATTTCACCGCCGCTACCACCTTCACCGCCTGGATCATGGGCATTCTTGGGAGCCTGAGCAAGCTGAACAAGCAGAGCCTGGACATCTGTCAGGTGCGGGAATTCCTGGACTACCCGGAACCCTTCCGGGGTAAGGACGGTGCCGCCGTGCCCAAGGCCCGGGAATACGCCCTGCGGCTGGACCATGTATCCTTCCGCTACCCGGAAGCAGACAAGGACACCATTCATGATTTAAGCCTGACGGTGCACCCGGGGGAGAAACTCGCCGTTGTGGGCCTGAACGGTGCGGGCAAAACGACCCTGGTGAAGCTCTTGTGCGGCCTGCTCGACCCCACGGAAGGAACGGTTTTTCTGAACGGTACCGATATTAAAACCTTTGACCGGAACAGCTATTATGCTCTGTTCAGCGCGGTATTCCAGGAATATTCCCTGCTTTCCACTACGGTGGCCGAAAATGTGGCCCAGCAGCCAGAGGATATCGATGCGGAACGGGTTTGGGACTGTCTGGAAAAGGCCGGGCTCACCAAAGCCATCCAGGCACTGCCCCAGGGGATTCACACCCACGTGGGCCGGGAAGTCCATTTGGACGGCGTCCTCTTCTCCGGCGGCCAAACCCAGCGGCTCATGCTGGCAAGAGCCCTCTATAAAAACGGCCCCATTCTGATGCTGGACGAGCCCACCGCCGCTCTCGATCCCATTGCGGAAGACGACATCTATCGCAAATACAGCGCCATGACCCAGGGAAAAACCTCGGTGTTTATCTCCCACCGGCTGGCCTCCACCCGGTTCTGTGACCGAATTCTGTTCCTGGACCACGGGCAGATTGCCGAGGAAGGCACCCATGAAGCGCTGCTGGCCAAAAACGGCGGCTATGCGGCCCTTTTTGAAGTTCAGAGCCGTTACTACCAGGAAGGGAGGGAATTCTGATGAAACAGACAAAACGGACCTTAAAAGAACATCTTACCATGGAGCTTCGGGCCATCCGAACGCTGCACCCGGTGAATCCGAAATTTTTCCCCGTGGTCACCGGCAAAGCCCTTCTGACCGCCTGGCTGCCCTATGTGACGGTGTATCTCTCCGCCCGGATTTTATCGGAGCTGTCCGGGCAGCGCAGGCCGGAGGTCCTCTGGAAATGGGTCACTGTGACGGTAATCGTCACCGGCCTGATGACGCTCTTGCGGAGCTTTTTCAAAGAGCGGGAGGAAACGCTGCTGGATGATATCTGGGGCCGTAAGGAAATTCTCTTCTGCAAAAAGGCCGTTTCCATGGACTACGCCGATGCGGACAGGCAGGAGACCCAGGACCTGCGGGCACAAATCGCCCAGAACGAAATGTGGAGCGGCCTTGGGCTGATGAACGCAGCCATTGTCTATAAGGACTTTCTCAATGGCCTGCTGGGTGTGCTTGGAGGCGTCGGCCTGACCGTAGGTCTGTTTCTCTCCAAGGTCCCCGAGACGGCCGGTTCTTTGACAATTCTCAATAGTCCCGTATTTCTTCTGGTGTTTGCCGCCGTTCTTATCGGCATTAACCTCTGGGCCGGGGCGCTCTACGGAAAAATTGCGGAGATCAACAATACGCTTACCAAGAATGCCACCTTCGGGAACCGGGTTTCCTCCTATATCTTCACCTTTCCCAACCGAAAGGATACCTGGCTGGACGCCCGCATCTATCACCAGCAGTCCATTCTTTCCAATCTTCTGAGCACCGACAAAACCTTTACTTACGATGGCGCTTTCGGTCAGGCGTCCCGCGGCCCCATCGGCATTCGCTCTGCCCTGGCGCTTGGCAGCACCGCCATCACCACAGGCTTCATCTATGTATTCACCTGTCTGAAGGCCTGGGCCGGGGCCTTTGATGTGGGCAGTCTGACCCAGTATGTGGGCGCTGCCACGGCGCTGGCCAACGCCATCTTCCGCCTGCTGAAAACCTACGGGGATTTGCAGGCCAACACCGAGCACCTGGAAACCACCTTCCGCTACCTGGACCTGCCCAACACCATGTACCAGGGCAGCCTGACCACGGAAAAGCGGGCGGACCGGAACTACCAGGTGGAATTCAAAAACGTCTCCTTCAAATACCCAGGAAGCGAAGCCTGGGCGCTGAAAAACGTTTCCATGAAGTTCCAAATCGGCAAGCGTCTGGCCATCGTCGGGGAAAACGGCAGCGGCAAGACCACCTTTATCAAGCTCCTGTGCCGCCTGTACGACCCTCAGGAGGGGGCAATTCTTCTAAACGGCATCGACATTCGGAAATACCGGTATGACGACTATATGGGCATTTTCTCCATCGTCTTCCAGGACTTCCAGCTGATCTCCCAGAGCCTGGGCAGCAATGTGGCGGGCTCTATAGACTATGACCCCCAGCGGGTGAAACAGGCTCTGGCAGACGCAGGCTTCGGCCCCCGGCTGGAGGCCCTCCCCAAGGGGCTGGACACCCAGCTCTACAAGAACTACGGTGAGGACGGCATCGAGGTCTCCGGCGGCGAGGCCCAGAAGATCGCCATCGCCCGGGCGCTGTATAAGGACGCCCCCTTCATCATCCTGGACGAGCCCACCGCCGCCCTCGATCCCATGGCCGAGGCAGAGATCTACGCCAAGTTCAACGAGATCTCCGGCGACAAAACCGCCATCTACATCAGCCACCGCTTGTCCAGCTGCAAGTTCTGCGATGAGATTCTGGTCTTCGACCGGGGAAGCATCCTCCAGCAGGGCACCCACGAGGCATTGCTGGAACAGGCTTCCGGCAAATACGCCCAGCTTTGGAACGCTCAGGCGCAGTATTATACCAACTGATTCATGACCAGGCTCCCCTGCGAGGGGAGCCTTTCTTCTTTCTTACGAAAATGTCAAGACAAACCATAACGAATTGTGGTATAATGGTTCAAAATTGGAGGTGTATGCCATGGCCTCTTCCATTCTTCTTGTGGAAGACGATCTTTATCTTTCCCAGGGGCTTACGGAGCTGCTGCAAAAAAGCGGCTATGTCCCCTGCCAGGCCCGGAATCTTTCTCAGGCAAGGCAGTCCGTTTACAGCCGGAACTTTGACCTGCTGATCCTGGATGTGACACTGCCGGACGGGGACGGCATTTCCTTCTGCCGGGAGCTCCGGTCAAGGGGGTGCGCCGCGCCCATTCTCTTCCTCACCGCCCGGGACGAGGAATTCGACATTGTCACCGGGCTGGACGCCGGGGGCAACGACTATGTGACCAAGCCCTTCCGGGTTCAGGAGCTTCTGAGCCGCATTCGGGTGCTGCTGCGCAAGGACAGCCCCAATCTGACCCGGGGGGAGCTGGAAATTGACCAGGCCCGTATGCAGGTGCTCCGCCAGGGGGCGGCGCTGCCCCTGACGCTGACGGAATACAAAATTCTCCTATGCCTTATAAGGCAGCGGGGCGTTGCCACACGGGACATTCTTTTAGGTGCTCTATGGGACAGCGACGGGAAATTCGTGGACGACAATACACTCTCCGTCCACATCAGCCGCCTGCGGGAGAAGATCGGCGGGCAGCATATCCAAACCGTGCGGGGGGTGGGCTACCAATGGGTGGACTGAGCATTGCTCTGTCGGCCCTTTGCCTGGGCCTTCTCTGGGGGCTATTGCGGCAGCGGCAGAAGACGAAAAAGCTATACCGGCAAATGGAGGCGTTTTTGGACGGGCAAAAAGCGCCTCTGGAAATCTCTCTTGGGGAGAGCCCCAGTGCCCGGCTGCAAAACGCCGCCGCCCGGCTGGAAAATGCCCTGCTCCACGCCAGGGAGCAGACCCGGCTGGAGGCCCGCCGCAGCGAAAACCTGCTGACGGACATCTCCCACCAGCTGAAAACGCCCCTGGCCTCCCTGCAATTATTTGTGGAGCTGGACCAGGGGGCGCATCTGGAGCAGGAGCAGGTCCAGCTGGAGCGGATGCAGGCCCTGATCTCCGGCCTGCTGCGGCTGGAACGGCTCTGCGCCGACGGCTATGCCTTTCATTTTGAAAGCCATGATTTATTGGAGCTTGTGGGCAGCTGCTGGCAGCCCCTGGCGAAGCTATACCCGGAGAAAACATTGACGGTCACAGGCACGGCCGCGCTGCGCTGTGACGAGATCTGGATGGGCGAAGCCATTACCAATCTGCTGAAAAACGCCTGTGAGCACACGCTTCCCTCCGGGCACATCCGCATTTCCATCGAGGAGACGGCGGGAGAGGTGGCGATTTGCCTTTCCGACGACGGCGGCGGCGTCAGCGCCGAGGAGCTTCCCAGGCTCTTCGAACGGTTTTACCACGGCAGCCACCCGGGCCACGGGGCGGGGATCGGCCTTGCCATTGTGAAAGAGGTGGTTCTGCGGCACCACGGCAGCGTCACCGCCGAAAACATCCCCGGCGGGCTGCAATTTACCCTGTTTTTTCCGAAGCTGGACAGCTGTCTTGCGAAATCGTAAGGCAGCCGTCACGGCAGCGTAAGCTTCCCGCATTACAATGGAGCTATCCAATACCAAAGGAGGCTTTTTCATGACAATTTTGCAGTGTACGTCCCTTTCCAAGCACTATGGCAGGGGCGAAGAGCTGGTGAAGGCCCTGGAGGGCGTGTCCCTCTCCCTGGAGCAGGGCAGCTTTACGGCCATCACAGGCCCCAGCGGCTCGGGCAAATCCACCCTGCTGCATATGCTGGGGGGACTTGACCGGCCCACAGAAGGCAGCGTCCAATTTCGGGACAAGGACCTTTACCGGCTCCGGGATGACCAGCTGGCCATCCTCCGGCGGCGGCAGTTCGGCTTTGTATTCCAGAGCTACAATCTGGTGCGGGAGCTGACGGGGATGGAAAACATCCTGCTGCCCCTGATGCTGGACAAGCGCAGCCCGGATGAAGCTTACCTGAACCGACTCATCGATATTCTGGGCATTGGCAGCCGACGGAACCACCTGCCCTCGGCCATGTCCGGCGGGCAGCAGCAGCGCTTTGCCATTGCCCGGGCTCTGGCCAACAAGCCGGAAATCCTCTTTGCCGACGAGCCCACAGGCAACCTGGACGGCCAGACCGGGCGGATGGTCCTGGAGCTGCTGCGGGAGCTGAACCGGGAGCTGGGCATCACCCTGGTGCTGGTGACCCACGACCTGGGGGTTGCGGAACAGGCCCAGCGGGTGATCCACCTGACGGACGGGAAGATCGCCCGGGACAGCGGAGGGGTGCAGCTATGAAAAGGTTGACCATGAACCGCCTGGCCTTTTCCGGCATCCGGGCCAATAAAAAGGACTATCTCCTGCTGGGTATCAGCGCGTTTCTGGCGATTTTCGCAGCGGTTTCCACGGTGCTGGGAACCCTTGCCCTGATGCAGGCCGCCACAGACCGGCGGAATGGGGCCTACGGCAGCGAAGACGCCTTTGTATTCAATGTACACTCTGTGCCGGAGAACATCCCCGGGGTGCGGCAGTATGGCTGCGTGACCGTGCTCGGGCAGGTGAAGGATTTCCCTGTGGGCTATTACGATGAAGCCGCCCAGCGAATCCTCAACCGCCGCTGCATGGAAGGGCGGCTGCCGGAAAAGGCCGGAGAGGCGGCAGTGGATCTCACGGCCCTGGAGCGGCTGCAGCCCGGGGCGCAGGTGGGAGACAGTCTGGTCGTCCCCTTCACGGCCAAGGGCAAAACCGAAACCAGACAATACCGCATCGTGGGCATTTTGCAGCCCCAGTTTGCAGATGACACCCGGGAGGACTTTCTGTCGGCGGTTCCGGATTCCAGCCTTGCCATGCCGGAAATTCTGGTGTCATCCCAGGAGGGCGGCAGTGCGGTGAACCGGCATCTGGTGGTGATCTTTTCCGGGAAGGGCGGCATGGAAGCCCTTTCCGCTGCCTTTCCCGAAAACAGCTGTCGGGGCGTCGACTGGTTCGGAAACATCTACGAAACGGAGCCGTTTTACGGCTTTTGGGCGCAGTTCCGGGAGAATATAAACATCAGTGCTTCCCTTCTGCTGGGCGGCGCCTGCCTGCTGGGCGGCAGCCTCATCGGCATTTTGGAGGCCACCGGCGGCCAGTTTGACCGGAAGCGGCAGCAATACGCCATATATCGCACCATCGGCGCGACCAGGCATCAGCTGCGCAGCATCAGCAGCCGGGAGGCAATGGTCCTGTCTGCCCTGCTCTCCCCTGCCGCGGTTGGCTGCGCCTTTCTTTTGGTATGGGGCATGTGCCGGATTTTCCCGGACAGCCTGCATTTTGCGCCCAGGGTGCCCTGGATTCTGGGGGCTGCCCTTGGCAGCTTCCTGCTTGTCTGGCTGGCTGCCCGGCTGCCTGCGCTGTTTTCCCGCACCCAGGCGGCGGCATTCCAGGGGCCGGTGCTGGGGTTTCCCAAAATTCGCTCCAGGAAACGCTTCCATCTTGCTTCCTTGTGGAATGCCCGGCGGTTTCGCTTCCACCCCCTGCGGCAGCTGGGCTGCCTGCTGATGACCGTTATCCTGAATCTGGCCGTCTATGGCAGCGTTTCGGAGATTTTCTATCAGGTGCAGGTCCTCCACTCCACCAAGGCATCCTATACGGACACACAAAGCATTGCTCTGGAACGGGAAAATTTCAATACCGGCTGTCCCCTGTTCACTGCGGAACGGGCCTACCATATCGAAACGGAGGTTTTGGAGGAAATTCAGGCTCTTCCGGGTGTTGTTGACGCAAAGGGCTGCTGGTATGCCGATGTGATCGGCCTTACCGACCACGTGGGCAGTTATTTTGAAAAAGCCGCTTTTGATAACACCCAGCTATACCGGGACGCAGCCGAGAAGCACCCCCGGGCCTACGCCTGGCATGAGGCACTGAAAGCGGCTCTGGGAACGGAGAAATCAACCATGGAGCTGACGCTTCTGGTGCTCTCCGATTTATCCGGGCTGGAGAAAAGCACCACCGGCGGAAAAATCGACCTTGCCAAAATCGATGCCGGAGAGGAAGTTATTGTAAATGTCCCGGAATTCTATGCGAAATACCGGGAAGACGGCATCGGAAGCATCTCCTGCACGCCGAAGGAAGGCTATGACCCTGTGGAGAACGACCAGTTTGAGGCGGGGGAAGTTTTGCCTCTTGTGCAGCTGTGCCTGACGCAGCAGCAATCGCAGAATATCGATCTGACAACCTCAGCCCAGGCGCTGCCTTTTGATGCGGCGAGAGGTTTGCGTGCGGAGCCGAAAATCGGCGCAGTGGTGAATGCGGAGCGCTTCACAGGCTCGGGCTGCCAGGTGATCACAACGCCTCAGGGGCTGAAAAATATGGGTCTTGTTTGCGACAACACCCAATATATTCGCATCAATAACCGGGAGGATATCACCCAAACACAGTATGACGCACTCCGGGCCGCCCTGGAGCGCATTGCCGCCCGGGAGGATGACATTACCGTCCTGGATGACCGGGAAAGCCAGACCAGCCGGACCGGCAGCGGCATGCGCCGCATCGTCTTCTTCTGCGGCCTGAGCATTGCAATGCTGCTTTTAACGGTGCTCCTGCTCTGCGGCAGCATCCTTCGCCAGATACGCGCAGAAACGCGCACCCTTGGAACATTGCGGGCCGTGGGCTGCGACGAAAGGAGCCTGACCCAGCTCTTTTTCCGGCAGATCCCGGAAACCGCCGGGCTTGCCTGGCTGCTGGTGGTCGGGCTGCACCTTTTCAGCGCCTGGGGCTATCTGCAATACAATTGGCGGGAAATCCGGCTCAACGCCACCACGAGCATCTTTACCGCCCTCCTGCTCACCGGGCTATGCTATCTGGTGATCCGAAGGCAGGTCAAAAAAATGCTTGAAGGCAGCATTGTGGAGAGCATTCGGGAGGAATAAACGCACATTTAAAAATTGCCCCAAAGCGCTTCTCAAACGCTTTGGGGCAGCTTTTTTGCTCAATCGTAAGGAACAACCTTGACGATTCCGGCTTTCCACATAATCCAGGAAATCAGAATCAGGATGGGGATCATCACAATCATCAGGATTCCGGCAATGCCGGTGGTGGCAATGCCCATGACGGTCAGCACGGATACAAGGATCACAGGAATAATGGCAGGGAGCAGCTTATTCTTGACCTTGGTCTTGCCGCTGCCCTTGCCCAGCAGGCCAAGGCTCATGCAGCCGAACAGCGCAGGCAGAAGATAGTTGCTGGCTGTTTCGAAGGTCTCGTTCTCCAGAATTGGCTGAATGAAGGACAGCAGCAGCATACCCAGCGCCAGGATGACAATGGTCACGCTGGAGGAAACAGCGGTGGCAATCAAGGCAATGGCATCGCCCTCTACCGTGCTCTGCTCCACCTTGGCGATCTTTTGGGCATTGATAATGCAGGGCATTTTCAGGTTCATCAGATTGCCGGAGGCAAAGGTCAGATAGCTGGAGGAACCCAAGATGGGGGTATAGCTGCCGATCTCTGCAACACTCATGGGAGTCATAATGACCAGAATGGAAATCAGGCCCGGAAGACACATCTTAAAGCTGGGCATGCAGTCATAGACGGTGCAGATGATAAAGGGCATTACCACCATGTACACAGTGAAAACGATCATGAAGATACGGCCGGATTTATGGGCCCACTGAGTAAACGGATCGAGGGTTGTAGGTGTTTTTTGTTTTGCCATTTTCTTTTCCTCCCTTACGCAAATACCTGCACCCAGAGAACGCTGGATGCCATTGCTACGATCATTGCGATTGCCATGGTGAAGTCATTGAGCACCGGGTGCTTCTTGGCAATGGTGCCGCAAATCACGGTCACAATCAGGCTGACCACCAGGGTCATGGTTGTGGGCAGGTCCGTGAATACCATAATGGGGATATATACGCAGAACATTGCCAGCATGAAGCACCCTGCCATGATCTGGCCAAACTCGCTCTTGCCGGTCTTGGCCTGCATGATTCCGGTGGAGTACTTCTTTGCAAACAGGGTCACCATAATTGGGCCGGTGCAAATGCCGATGGACATAACAATCATAATCGCACCGAAGACCGTTGCATCGGAGGTCAACACATCGGACAGCTGCACACCCAGGCCGTTGGCAGCATAGGAAGCGGCCATCGCTTCATAGGACAGAGAGCCGATAACAGACAGCCGCCACCAGGGCAGCGCCGCCCCCAGAGAAACCGTCAGGGTGATAAATCCCAGCAGAATGGCAAGGCTGGGGACAATGGAGGACACGACGGTGGACTTCACAACGTTCTTGATGACATCGCTTCCAATGCCAAGCTCGGCACATCTTGCGGAGGCTTTCTTAACGCTCATAATTGCATATGCGATGATAATGCCCAGGCCCACAACGATCAGGGCATACAACAGCGGGCTGTTCGCAACAACAGATCCCTTTACCATAGTGATTTCCTCTCTTTCTGTTCTTAAAATCCTTTATTTGTGCTCTTCCAGCCAGCGGGTGGCCACATAAACATAGGAAGCAGTTCCCTCGTAGAGAACCTCATCATTGAAGTTGGCCTTAGGATGGTGCTGGGGGTATGCATAGTTTTCCTTGTCGTCCCCCACGGTAGCCAGCATCAAAGCGCAGGCGGGAATCTCATTGCTGATAAAAGCGAAGTCCTCACTGCCGCCGCTGACCTTATTGCCGGGAGCAATCACGGACATAGGCACAGCACCGTCCCCCAGGAGCTCCTTCATATACTTGGTAGTAGCTGCCCCCACCTCCATATCGGAGATCATGGGCGGGCAATGCTTGACAAATTCCACATCCGCCTCGCATCGGTAGGCCTTGGCAATGGTCTTGGCGATTTCCGTCAGCCGATCCATCAGCATCTTCTCGACCTTGATGTCTCCGGTACGGATGGTGCCCTCCATCACCGCATTGTCTGCAATAACATTGGGTGCGCCGCCTGCATGGAACATGCCCGTGGTGACAACGCCGAAGGTTCCGGGCTCCAATTCCCTGCTGTGGAGCTCTGCAAGCCCCACTTGAATATGGGCTGCAGCGGTGATTGGGTCAATGGTCAGATGGGGCATGGCGCCGTGGCCGCCCTTGCCCTTGACGGTGATCTTGTATTGGTCACAGGAGGCCATTCCCCTGCCTCCATCCAGAATGGCAACCATGCCCTTGGGGAAGGGCATGCCGGTCATGGAATGGATCATCAGTCCGGCGTCCACCTTCGGATTCTCCAGAATCCCTGCCGCCAGCATATCCTGTGCTCCCTCCAATGTTTCCTCGCCGGGCTGGAACATGAGCTTGACCGTGCCCTCAATTTCGTCCTCCATGCCCTTGAGCAGCTTTGCTGCGCCCAGCATCATAGCGGTATGGGTGTCATGGCCGCAGGCATGCATCTTGCCGGGATTCTGGGAACGGAATTCCACATTTGCCTGCTCCTCTACAGGCAGGGCATCCATATCGCCCCGAATCAGGAAGCACTTGCCGGGCTTCTTTCCACCGGCCAGGACCACCAGGCCGCTCTTGCCGCATTCCTGGGGCACATAGCCCATTTCCTCAAGCTTTGTTTTGACAAAGGCCTTGGTATAGACCAAATCCATACCCAGCTCCGGGTGACGGTGCAGCTCTCTGCGATTTGCCTGAATTTCCGGCTGGATCGCCAGAGCCGCCTGCATGATTTTCTTTGCATCCATAGTTGAAACCTCCCATTGCTTTTAACACATTATTACTTTATCGTGTTAAAGAAAATGAATGAAATCAGTATAGCACTTCAATTTCGAAAGTCAATGCTTTCTTTTCTTTTTGTAGAATTCCACAGATATCTGTAGAGAATCTCAAACATATAACGACTGATTGACCACATTTTCGAGGACATTTGATTTTCGCTCAAATACACCGTGCAGTTTCTTTCGTCAAAAGTTGCATTTATTCAAGTGGCAGTTTTCCTTCTTCCTGCCGCATTTCCTCCGAGAATGCAAAAAGCGCAGCGGCTCCCCTGCCCTTTCAGGCCATCAGGAAACGCTGCGCTTCTGGTTTGGAATTGTGTTACACTCTTTGGAACTGACTGTTATAGAGGGTATTGTAGAACCCGCCCTTGGCCAGGAGCTCCTCATGGGTTCCCTGCTCAATGATCTTGCCGTCGCGCATAACGAGGATCAGAGAGGCATTGCGGATGGTGGACAGGCGGTGGGCCACCACGAAGCTGGTGCGGCCCTCCATGAGCTTGTCGAAGGCCTGCTGAATCAGCATCTCCGTGCGGGTATCGATGCTGGAAGTGGCCTCATCCAAAATCAGCATGGGCGGCAGGGTCAGCATAACCCGGGTGATGCACAGCAGCTGCTTCTGGCCCTGGCTGATGCTGTCCTCATAGAGGACGGTATCCAGGCCCTGGGGCAGACGGCGGATGAACTCCCAGCTGTGGGCCTCCTTGGCGGCCCGGATGATCTCCTCATCCGTGGCATCAGGCTTGCCGAAAGCGATGTTCTCCCGGACGGTGCCCTGCTTGATCCAGGTGTCCTGCAAGACCATGCCGTAGCCGGACCGCAGAGCATGGCGGGAAAGGGTTTTGATCTCCTTGCCGTCTACGGTGATCTCGCCCTTGTCCGTATCGTAGAAGCGCATAAGCAGATTGATAAAGGTGGTCTTGCCGCAGCCCGTGGGGCCGACGATGGCAATCCGCATTCCGGGCTTTGCCTCCAGGTTGAAGTGCTCAATCAGCTTCCGGTTGGGGTCATAGCTGAAGGAAACATCCTCAATTCCCACATTGCCCCTGGGCGCTTCCAGGGTACCGGCAGCATCCCCGCTTTCCTCCGGCTCCTCCAGCAGGGCGAAGAGCCGGGCCGCGCAGGCCAGGGCGTTCTGCATCTCCGTGACCACGGAGCTGATGTCATTGAAGGGCTTCATATACTGGTTGGCATAGGACAGCAGCACCGTCAGGCCGCCTACGGTCAGGCTGCCCACGGGAATCAGGATCGCCCCCAGCAGGGCCACGCCTGCATAGATCAGGCTGTTGACAAACCGGGTGCAGGGGTTGGTCAGGCTGCTGTAGAAGACCGCCTGGGCACTGTAGTCACGAAGCTCCCCGTTGATTTCGGCAAAACGCCTGGAGGCCCGCTCCTCATAGCCATAGGCACGAACCACCTTCTGATTGCCGACGATCTCGTCGATCAATGCCGTCTGCTTGCCTCTGGCCTCGCTCTGCTTGCGGAACATCCCGTAGGAGTGGGAGGAAATGAACTTCGCCACCCAGAAGCTGACAGGGGTCAGGCAGATGACCAGCAGCGTAATCCAGAAGTTCTTGGAGAACATGAATACCAGCGTCACCACAATGGTGACAATGCCGGAAAAGAGCTGGGAAAAGCCCAGCAGCAGGCCATCGGACAGGATGTCCGCATCGGCGATGATCCGGCTGACGATGTCGCCGGAGCTATGCTTATCCAAATAGGACAGGGGCAAATGCTGGATATGCCGGATGGACTGGGCGCGGATATCCTGGACCACACGGTAGGTCATGCGGTTGTTGATGACGCTCATGACCCAGCCGGTCACTCCCGAGAGCACCGCCAAAATGACGACACGCTTCAGATAGAAGCCAACCATGGCAAAATCCACTTTTCCGGCCGCCAGGATGTTGTCGATGGCGTCGCCGAACAGGATGGGGACATACAGCTGCAAAACCACGGTGACACCGGCCATGAGCACACTGAGGATCAGCAGCACCCGGAATTTGGCAATGTGATCCCAGAGCTTTTTCAGGGTCTTTCCGTTCTCCGGATTGGTCTTTCTTTTCATCACACATTCCCCTCCTTCTTCTCCCGTTCTCCCGGGAACTGGGAATCAAAGATTTCCTGGTAGAGGCCGCAGCTTTCCAGCAGCTCCTCATGGGTGCCGACGCCCGCAAGGCTGCCGTTGTCCAGCACAAGGATCTGGTCCGCCTGCCGGATACAGGCAATGCGCTGGGATACCAGGAAGGTGGTGACGCCGCCGCCAAGGCCATGAATGGCGCTGCGCAGGGCGGCATCCGTGGCAAAGTCCAGAGCGCTGGAGCTGTCGTCCAGAATCAGGATCTCCGGCTTCTTCACAAGCGCCCGGGCAATGGAAAGCCGCTGCTTCTGGCCGCCGGAGAGATTCCGTCCCCCCTGCTCCAGCCGGAAATCCAGCTGCCCCTCTTTGCCCTCTACAATTTCCCGGGCCTGGGCAACCTCAAGGGCCTGCCACAGCTCCTCATCCGAGGCATTTTCGTTGCCCCAGCGCAGATTGTCCCGAATGGTACCCTGGAACAGCACCGAGCGCTGCTGCACCACGGCGACCTTCCGGCACAGGGCCTGCTGGGTGTATTCCTTCACATTGCAGCCGTCCAGGCAAACCGTGCCGGAGGCTGCATCATAGAACCGGGGAATCAGGCTGATGAGGGTAGACTTGCCGCTGCCGGTGCCGCCGATGATGCCGACGGTCTGGCCCTTCCCGGCGCAAAAGCTGATGTCCGTCAGGCTGGGAGCACCGGCATTGCGGTAGGTGAAGTTCACGCGATCAAAGCGTACCGCCTCGTCGCCATTTTCCCGGGGCTGGGCATTCTTCTCGGGATAGGTCATGGAGGTGGGCTGCTCCAGAACACCGGCCACACGGCCCGCGCAGGCCATGGATTTGGTCAGGGTGATGATCAGAGAGGCCAGCTTAATGAGCTCCACAGTGATCTGGAGCATATAGTTGTTCAGCGCCACCACATCGCCCTGGGCGATGGAACCGATGTTCACCCGGAGGGCCGCCCGGTCGATGAGGACCACGGCAGCAAGGTTGATGAGCACATAGGTCAGAGGGTTCAGCAGGGCGGAAATTTTGCCCACGAACTCATTGAGCTTGGTCAGGGCCTGACTGCTCTCGTCAAACTCCCTGACAGAATGGTCCTCCCGGCAGAAGGCACGGATGACCCGCACGCCGGTGAGGTTCTCCCGGGTCAGGCAGGTCACCCGGTCCAGAGCGGACTGAGCCTTCCGGTACAGCGGGATGCTGCTCAGCATAATGGCAAAGACGGCCACAAACAGCACGGGAATGACCACTGCAAAAACCCAGGCACAGGATACATCGATGGTGAAGGCCATGATCATGGCTCCAAAAACCACAAAGGGGCTGCGCAGCAGCAGCCGCAGGCCCATATTGACGCCGGTCTGGACCTGGTTGATGTCGTCCGTCAGCCGGGTGATCATGGTGTCGGCCCCCAGGGTATCCAGCTCCGTAAAGGAGAAGCCCTGGATATGGTCAAATACCGCCTGCCGCAGGTCCGCCGCAAAGCCGGTACTGGCCTTGGCCGCAAAGAACTGGGCCGTAATGCTGGCCGCAAGGCCCAGCAGAGCCATAAGGATCAGGATCAGGAAGCACCGGACCATATAGCCCCGGTCATTGCCCGCCACGCCGATATTGATCATGCGGGCAACTACCAATGGGACCATCAGGTCAAACACGACTTCCAGCAGCTTGAACAGCGGGGCCAGGATGCTCTCCTTGGTGTACCGCTTCAGGTAACTTGCCAGTTTTTTCATATTTGTCGCTCCTATTGCATTTTCTTGATTGACAAGCACATTATAGCACGGTATGATTCATATGAATAATTTTGTTTCTATGCCTGTGTAATATAAAAAATATATCAGCGAGGGATATCCTATGGAAATACGTCAGCTGGAATACTTTCGGAAAATCGCCCTGACCGGCAGCATCAACGAGGCAGCCCGGCAGCTCAATATGTCCCAGCCGCCCCTGAGCTATCAGCTGAAGCTGCTGGAGGAGGAGCTGGATGTGGTCCTATTCGAGCGCAGCCGCCAGGGCGTCACCATGACGGAGGCCGGAAAGCTCCTGTACCAGCGCTCTGAGGAGCTGCTGCAATTTGCGGACTCCACCAAGCTGGAGGTCAGCCAGATCGGCAAGCGTCAGGTTCTGCGCCTGGGCATGACCTCCACCACCGTAGGTCCCATTCTGCCAATAATTTCCGCCTTCGTGCAAAAGCACCCGGAGGTGACTTTTGAGGTCCACGACGGCTCCACCTACTCCCTGGCAGATCTGCTGCGAAGCGGGATCATCGATGTTTCCGTGGTGCGCACCCCCTTGCAGCTGGACGATCTGGACTACCAGCTTTTCTGCGAGGAACCAATGATCGCGGTCTCCGGCCCCGGCGTCTCCGGCGGGGGCCTTTCCCTGAAGGAGCTGACCGGCACCCCCCTCATCCTCTACCGGCGCTATGAGCGCTTCCTTCTGGATGCCTTTCATGCCCAGGGGCTGGAGCCCAGGGTGCTGTGCGTCTGCGACGACGCCCGGGATGCCATGCAGTGGGCAGAGCAGGGCCTTGCCACCGCCATTTTCCCAAGATCCATGGAAAATCTCTGCAAGGGGCTGTGCATCCGGCCCATCCTGGAGAAATCCCTGAACACCAAAATTCTGCTGATCTGGCGCAGCGGCAAGCCCCCCAGAGCCATCGTCCGGGAGTTTTTGGAAATCTGCGCAGATAACTCCTGACCGCATTCGCCCAGGAATCCCGGAACAGAACAAACTGCCATTGCCCATCCGCGAAAGCCGCGCAGAGGCAATGGCAGTCTTTTTTATTTCGCTTTTATCTCTACCCCAACGATTGACAGAAAGCCTTTTTTATTTCTCGTCCCGCAGGTGCTGTATGGAGGCAAGGATGTTCATCTGAAGCTCAAAATTCTGACGGGCACGTTTTCTCTGGCTGTCCAAAATCATGCCCACAGCCAGCACCAGCAGCGCCGCAACCATAAAGAAGCCGGAAACCACCAGCGTGGGGATTCTGGGCACCAGCCCCGTGGCATTGTACTCCGCCAGCACCGGAATGAACAGGAGCACGGACACCAGGGCCAGGATCGCCGCAATGCAGGTGAAAAAGGGCATCGGCTTGTAATCCTTTACCAGCGTGCCGATGGTCTTAAGGACCTTGAAGCCATCGGAGAAGGTATTCAGCTTGGATTCGCTGCCGGTGGGGCGGTCCCGATAGCCCACGGGGACGGAGGACAGGCACAGATTCTTATCCAGCGCATGAATGGTCATCTCCGTCTCGATCTCAAATCCCTTGGAGAGGATGGGGAAGCTCTTGACGAAGGTCCGGCTAAAGGCGCGGTAGCCTGTCATGATGTCCGTCACATTGCCCCGGAAGAAACCGTTTACGAGCTTACGTACCAGCACATTGCCTGCATTGTGGAAGGGGCGCTTATTCTCCGTGAAATAGGTGGAGGACAGCCGGTCGCCAATGACCATATCCACTCCCTGCTCCAGCACCTGGTCCACCATCTCCCGGGCATTCTCCGCCGGGTAGGTATCGTCGCCGTCGATCATCAGGTAGCAGTCCGCCTCAATGTCCCGGAACATGGTCCGGATCACGTTGCCCTTGCCCTGGCGGTGCTCGTAGCGGACAATGGCCCCCGCCCTCCGGGCGATCTCGTCGGTGCCGTCCTTGGAGTTGTTATCGTATACATAAATGTCTGCCTCCGGCAGCGCCGCGCGATAATCGGCGACAACCTTGGCAATGGTCTGACTTTCATTGTAGCAGGGAATCAGAACTGCAATCTTTTTCATCGGCTTCCTCCAAATCCCCGGCCCGGGCCGGATGTGGTCTGATGAGATGATTATAGCATTCTTTCGGGAAAAAGTCCATTCCTTCTGCGCAGATCATGCATTTTCTTTCCCGCAAAGGCCATACAAGCCCTTACCCAGGAAGCGCATAAGGTGCAAATTCCGTCCAGCCGGAATTTGAAAACAGTCCACAGGACTGTTTCATCCAATGGGTTCGAATCGGGAACTTTTTACAAAACAAGAAAACGCAGGAGCTGCTGACTCCTGCGTTTGGTCCGAGTGACTGGATTCGATAACATTATGGTGCAAATTCCGTCCAGCCGGAATTTGGAAACAGTCCACAGGACTGTTTCATCCAATGGGTTCGAATCGGGAACTTTTTACGAAACAGAAAAACGCAGGAGCTACTGACTCCTGCGTTTGGTCCGAGTGACTGGATTCGAGTACACTATGGAGCAAACACCGTCTAGCCGGTGTTTGGCAGAAGTCCACCGGACTTCTGCATTTGATGGGTTCGAATCATTTTAGCACTGCCGTACGTTAAAAGGCAGGAACCACTAAACAGTTCCTGCCTTGGTCCGAGTGACTGGATTCGAACCAGCGGCCTCTTGAACCCCATTCAAGCGCGATACCAAACTTCGCCACACCCGGATATTCACTTGCTGTTCCCTGACAGCTCCCTGACAGCTAGGGTATTCTAGCATAGAATAAGAAAAATGTCAATCCCTTTTTTGACTTTTTTCCTCGCAGGATGGGGCGGCCCAGGAGGCCGCCCCGAAAGATCACTTTGCAGAGCGTAAGCCCTCCAGCGGGCGGGAAAGAGCGTTACTCTCCCCGCTCGCTGGTGACGACCTTCCCGATGTTCCACAGGCGGACGACCATCTGCTCGGCGGACTGCTTCTCCTCTTCATTGTTGTACTCCACGTAAACCGTGTGGGCGGAGCAATCGGCGCACTCCACCTGGACGTTCCAGCCGCCCTCGTGCATCAGCATTCCGGGGCCGCGGCAAATGGGGCATTCTTCCAGAAAAAATTTCTCTTCCATGTTCATTTCTCCTTATCTGAAAACAGTTTGTGTATTGTCAAAAATCTCTTTTCGGGCAATGCGGGAATGGTTTGGGGCAAATTCCGGCAGATACCGGCAGACGGCCCCCACAAGAAGGGCGGGGTTCAGGGTCGGATTCTGGCAGCAGATGACTGCGTCCAGCATAAGCTCCCCGGGTGCCGCCGCTGCAACATCCATGCTGCGGATCATGGGGCGGATATCCTGCTCTACGGTACCATTCTTGCCTTTCTTTTCCACGGGAATGCTTTCCCCGGCAAAAAGGTCTCGGATGGCCCCCTCGGCCCCCTCCGGGATACCGGCATCGTATTCCAGGGTTACCCGGCAGCGCAGCAGGCTCAGGTCCCGGAGTTTGCGGCCATTTTCGCAGCACTCCCGGACGAAGACCCCGGGAACAAGGGCCCCATTCAGCCGGTCCCGGATCTCCTCCATGGGGACGCTCTCCCCTTCCAGGTCAAAATCCAGCAGCTCGCAGACGCTCTCCACCCCAACGGACAGCGGCAGGGCAATGGACACCGAAGGCCTGGGGTTGAAGCCCTTGGTATGGGTCAGGGGCAGCCCCGCCCGCTTAAAGGCCCGCTGGAACACCCGCATCAGATCCAGATGGGACATCCAGACGGCAGTGCCCGTCTTCTCAAACAAAAGTCTAGGCATCGCAGGCCACCTCCTTCAGCAGGCAATTGGCACCGCAGCCCGCGCAGCCCTTGCGGCAGTCCGGGGTCACCGTATCGGCATAGGCCCGCTTGCGCTCCCGGAGCAGGAACTTCTTGGTCACGCCCACATCGATCATATCCCAGGGCAGAAGCTCCTCCTCGCCGTAGCCGCGAACGGTATAGAAATTCGGGTCAACGCCGCATTTTTGGAAGGCCTCCTGCCAGATATCATAGCGGAAGTATTCGTCCCAGCCGTCCAGTCTGGCCCCCATATTCACGGCCGCTTCAATAACCGGTCCCAGGCGGCGGTCACCCCGGGCAAAGGCGGCCTCCAGGCGGCTTAAATCCGGGCTGTGGTAATCGTACTCAATGGATTTGGAATAGAAGTGCTCCTTCAGCAGCTTGCAGCGGCGCAGATACTCCTGAGGGCTGATCTGCTGCTCCCACTGGAAGGGCGTGTGGGGCTTGGGCACGAAATAGGCCGTCGCCACATGGACACGGAGCCCCCGCTTCTTATTGACCGCGTGCTCCTTCCAGGCCAGGATGACCTTGTAGACCAGCTCCGCAATGCCCAGCACATCCTCGTCCGTCTCCGTGGGCAGACCCAGCATGAAATAGAGCTTCACGCTGTTCCAGCCTCCGGCAAATGCCTGGGTGCAGGTGGAGAGGATCTCCTCCTCCGTCAGGTTCTTATTGATCACATCCCGCAGCCGTTGGGTTCCCGCCTCCGGGGCAAAGGTCAGGCCGGATTTGCGCACGGCCTGGAGCTTCTCCATCAGCTCCCGGGAGAAGTTGTCCGCCCGGAGAGAGGGCACGGAGAGGCTGATGTGGTTTGCCTCGCAGTAGGGCAGCATTTTGTCCGTCAGCTCTTTCAGCCCCCGATAGTCCGAGGTGGAAAGGCTGGACAGGGTGATCTCATTGAAGCCGGAGCTTTCCAGCAGCTTCACAGCCTGATCGTAGAGTACCTCCGGGCTCTTCTTCCGCACTGGGCGGCAGGAGAAGCCCGCCTGGCAGAACCGGCAGCCCCGGATGCAGCCCCGGAACACCTCCAGATTGGCCCGGTCGTGGACGATTTCCGTGGAAGGAACGATCATCTCCGTTGGGAAATAGGCCTTGTCCAAGTCCTCCACAATGCGCTTGGTGACCGCCTCCGGCGCGCCGTCTTTGGGCGTCACCGCAGTGAGCACGCCGCTTTCGTCATAGGTGTGGGTATAAAAGGAGGGCACATAGACCCCGGGGACCTTGGAAACGGCCTCCAGGAAACGGGGCTTGTCCCAGTTTTCCCGTTTTGCCCGCTTATACACATCCAGGATCTCCACGGTAATGTCCTCGCCCTCCCCCAGGGAGAAGAAATCCACGAAATCCGCCAGGGGTTCCGGGTTAAAGGCGCAGACGCCGCCGGCAAAAACCATATTTTGAAGCCCCTGCCGGTCTCCGGAATGCAGAGGGATGCCGGACAGGCGCAGCATATTGAGAATATTGGAATAGGACATTTCGTAGCCAATGGTAAAGGCCACCATATCGAAGTCCTTCACCGGGTCTTGGCTTTCCAGTGCCCACAGGGGAAGGTGATTCTCCACCATGGCCTGCTCCATATCCCCCCAGGGTGCGAACACCCGCTCGCACCACACATCGCTGATCTGATTCATGACCCCGTAAAGAATGCGCATCCCCACATTGGACATGCCGATCTCATAGGTGTCCGGGAAGCAGAAGGCCACGCGGACGGCCATCTCTTCCTTCTTCTTGCACACCTGCCCCCATTCGCCGCCCACATACCGGGCCGGCTTCTGCACCGTGGGCAAGATGCGGCTTTTCAAATCTGTCATCTTGTTACCTCTTTGCGTAAATTGCCCATATATTGTACTCGGTGCAGGCCATGTTTGCAAGTTATTTTTCGAAATTTGGCGGATTTCCTTTCCTGCCCCGGATTTTTCCCTCTGCGCACGCTCGGTTGCCCCGAAGCCAAGCCGCCGGGAACACCGCAGCACCGGGCAGGAATCCCAACCGAAGGCAGCCAAAAGCGCCGCACAGCGCAAATGCAAAGCCTGTCCAGCAGGTGATCGCCGCTGCTGCGCGGTCCGGAAGCACCAGTTCAAGCGCTCTGCGCAAAATCCGCCCGCCATCCAGCGGATAAATAGGCAGCAGATTGAAAAGCCCCTGCACCAGACCGCAGAGCGCCAGTCTTGGGAAGAAACGACCCATCAGCGTCAGGCTCAGGCTCCCCACCGGCCCCGCAGCAGCGGCCAACAGCTCTCGGACGGGATTCAAAGCATCCAGCTCCATGGCCGCCCCACCAGGTCCCACAGCGATCCTTCCAACCTGCCCGCCCAGGGCCGCAATGGCAAGGTAGTGACAGAGCTCGTGGACGGCTGCCGCCAGAACCGCTGCCGCTACCCAGGGCAGGGGCAGCACCAGAAGCATCAGCGCAAGCGCCACACAGCCCCAGCCGGACAGTTCCACGTCACCCAAGCCCCGCCCCCCGGAGGATGCTCCCGCAGAAGGCCGCCACCGCCTGACCGGCGTTGGTCCCCTGCCGCAGCGTCTTCACAAGCTCCGACAGGGCCTGCGCCGTCACCTCCGGATTGCCGGGGAGAAGCCAATATTCCAAATCATCCTTCGGAACCGCCAGCAGCACCACAAACGCAAGGATCAGAAAAATCCAATAAGGAAATCGTCTCTTTTTTCGCCTCCCGGGGTAGTCAATTCGATAGGCCACAGGCGTCCACCTCCCGCTCTATGGTATGCTGACCGCACAGGAACCATGCGTTGCAAAAAACAGGCAGCCCCTTTCAGGACTGCCCGCTTGCGCTTCCCAATATGAAATATCAGAATTCCACCGCATTGTCCGCCGGCGACTTACCCTGCATACGGTAGGTCACGTTTGCCAGCTTCCGGTTTTTCAGGGAGCCAATGATTGTAGGCACCGCGCCGATCAGGGTAAAGAGATACAGCTGGAGCAGATTGCCGATGTAATCGCCAGCCTCGATCGCCTCTTCCTGAATCAGGTAGGGAATTGCCCGGTAGGCGTCTGTAAAAGAGACCTCAAAATACTTCGCCACAGTAATGGCCCAGTCCAGCCGGTCGCCCACATAGGTCATAACCAGCATCAGCACACAGGCAATGACGATCCCTCTGGTGGACAGGCGGCCGCTCAGCAGCTCATAGCCCTTCAGGGTGCAGATTGCCAGCACGATGCCGGACAGGGCCGCCACATATCCCAGCTGCTCCAGCAGCACGATACAGGCCGCGCCGAGTACACTTCCCAGCAGCGCGCCCACGATACCCGCCAGCACATTTTCCGGCTTCCGTTCCATTTCCTGCCGGGCCTGCTCCTTCATGCTGTCCTGCTGCTGATAGCAGCTGTCGCACAGCAGGGACGGTACACCCGCCATGACGCAGGCCTCGGTCTGCACCGTCTGGCCGCAGCCCTGGCAGCAGCTTTGGTATCCCCGCGAACGCAGGAAGGACACGGTCTCCCGGGTGACCTGTTCCAGTTTGTCAATATCTTTCATGCTGCCGAAACGCGCCTTCAGAATGAATTCCACCCGGCTGCGGCGGACGGTGCAGTTTGCCACCAGCTTGTTGCCCTTGACAAAGGACTTCAGCTCCGCCCCATCAGGCTCCTGGCCGCCTCTGGTCAGAGAAAAGACCAGTGAAACATAATTCTGGTTGCTCGTGCCGCGCGTCAGCAGCATATTCATACCGCCCTGATTTCCGAAAAGAATCCCGCTCTGGGCATCCACCGACAGCCGAAGCCGCTGGGCCGCCTGAGTCAGATAATCCTGCATTGCATTGCTCATAATGTTCTCTCCTCTATCTCCGATATTCTCTTTCCGCTCGCCGCTCTTTCCAAAGTGGCTTTTGCCATTTGATTTTAGCATAGACGGCAAACCACGTCAAGCATCTATTTTCTGATATGTCCCCGCCCGGGAAAATCCGCACGTTAATTCATCAAGGCACTTGACACATTGGAAAAAATTGAGTATAATACCCTAGCTATCGGGGTGTGGCGAAGCTTGGTATCGCGCTTGGTTCGGGTCCAAGAGGCCGCGGGTTCGAATCCCGCCACTCCGACCAAAGGCAGGAATTGTACGCAGTTCCTGCCTTTTCCCGTATAAAAATACTTTCGAAGATTCGAACCCACTCCCATGGGGCTGTTAGAAAAGTATGTCGCTGCGAACCAGTGACCGACGTCACTACTCCGCGCTAAGAGCCGGCTTCGCCGGT